>Ga0116187_1002074_pt1 | contig 20145 bp, 23 predicted proteins | sample AD_JPNNA6_MetaG_FD_89755 | JGI IMG/M metagenome (GOLD analysis project Ga0116187, IMG submission 89755) | Active sludge microbial communities of municipal wastewater-treating anaerobic digesters from Japan - AD_JPNNA6_MetaG | ecosystem: Engineered > Bioreactor > Anaerobic > Digestate | place... | reverse complement strand
GAACTGCCGGGTGCGCCAATCGGCCCAACCGGTTTCGCCCGACTTCCGTTCCGGAGTCAGGGCGGCCCAGTCGGTCACGCCGAAAGGTATGCCGGTCATCTTCATGGCCGCAGGATACCACGGCCTTGTCATAACCGGAAATACCTGTTTCGTCGGCTGTGATGCCCCGCGAGTATCAATTCCCGTTCGAGCTGCGCCACCTCGTCTACTTCCGCGAGGTCGCGCGCCGGCTGCATTTCCGCGCCGCCGCCGAGGCGCTCGGCATCGCCCAACCGGCGCTGAGCCGCCAGATCGCCCAACTGGAAAAGTCCCTCGGGCTCGACCTCCTCCGCCGCACCCGCCGCAAGGTCGAGCTCACCCCCACCGGGCAGGCCCTGCTCGACCGCGTCGAGCCGCTCCTGCGCGACCTCAATCGCCTGCCCGCCGAGCTCGCCACCGTGGCCGGCGGTCAGACCGGCCGCGTACGCGTGGCCTTCACCGGCCTCGCCATGGCCACCGTGCTGCCCGGCATCCTCCGCGAGTTCCACCGCGCGTATCCGGGAATCAAACTGGAGTTGAACGAGTCCCCCACCGCCGCCCAGCTCCCCGCCCTGCTCGCGGGCGACATCGACTGCGGCTTCTTCCATCCCGACGCCCCCACGCCCACGCTCGAGACGCGCACGCTGCTGCGCGAGAAGAACGGAGTGCTCCTGCCCAAGGACCATCCCCTCGCCCGCCGCGCCACGCTCAAGCTCGCCGACCTCGCCGACACGCCCTTCGTGCTTTTCCCGCGCCAGCACAACCCGGGTTTCTACGACCGCATCCTCGCCGCCTTCGCGACCGCGAAGATCACCCCGCGCATCGCCGAGGAGGTCTGGCCGCGCGCCAACGGCGTGGGCCTCGTGCGTGCGGGCGTGGGCGCGACGTTCATGCCGCCCTCGGAGGCGAAGCAGTTGCCGCCCGAGATCGTCTTTCGCGCCCTCGCGGGTCCGGCGCCCGAGAGCCGCCTCGTCGTCGGGTGGCGCACCGTGCCGGAACCCGAGCCCGCCCTCGCCGCCTTCCTCGCCATCGCCGCAGAGAAGTAGTGTGTCCAGCCATCGTCTCCCCGCCCCGAGCAAACCGTTGCGCGACAGACCGAGGTCAGGGTGAACGGAGAGCTGCGACCGGTTGGTGAACCCGCGCGTTGGGCGAGTAACCCTTACGAGTCCGGCATCATTCTGATGGATCGAATCGTGATCACTCCGGACTCGATTCTCCATTCGACAAGAGCTTTGCCCGAAGTCCCTTCACCACGATAGCGATACTGGAAGTCACCTTCCTTCCGCTGCCCGTGTCTCCCGACACTGAAGAGTTCGGGGATTCGAGTAACCTCGGAAGCTCTCCACTGCTGCCGCAGCTCTACCCCCACCAAACGGTCGATCTCCAGAATCTCCGCATCGCTCGGCCGCAAAGCTCGCTGCATGAACAGTACGATCGGAACCGCGATGAGCGCAGCAAGAGCCGCCGCGATCACCAGTTGAGCCACGACCTTCGGTTTCATCTCCACTATTTCTGGTTACGCAGTGGGGCCGAATCAATCAACGGAGGTTCTCTCTGGATCTCGATATCTGAATCCCTTGCAGGATCAGGGAACACAGAGGGGGTTCTTGTGGTTTCAACGACGTTCGCCTCCAGCTCGCCTCAACGGCCCGCGCCAACCGCCCCCCCAATTCCTATCGGCGGAAAGCAACCGTCTGCGAACCCGACGACCCGTATGTCTCGCATCCAGCCTCGAGCCTTCAGCTACGCGCGACCGTCGCGTCGTCCACGAAACTACCGCGCCGCCACTCAGGCCCGCGCGCGGACGATCTTGCCGTCGTGCCAGGTGATCAGCGGCGTGCCGGTGCGGCGACTGGTCTCGCGGGCGGTGCGGGCCGCGCGGCGCAGGGCGCGGGCGGCCGCGACGTGCAGCGGCAGTTGGGCGGCTTTCGCGGTGGGACGGGCGGAGGTTCTCATGCGTTGCTGTCGATCAATTCGGGCTGACCGGAGGAATTGTCATAAACCGCCCAGGCATCCGCAAGCATCCTGTACGTGGTGCGAAAATTGGCCCAGCCGCGGTGGAAGCGCCGCCGGATCGACTCCGCCGGGACGTTGTGCCCGCCTTGGCGCACGCGCGCGGCCACTCGGGCGACGGCCATCTCCGCCGAGGGCAGCCGCAGAAAGACGATCTCGATCGAGTACCCCGCGCGCTTCATCCGGCGCAACCGCTCGGCCTGCCGCAGCCCGCTGAGCGTGCTCTCGAAGGCGAAACTCTCCCGCGCCTCGACCAACCGGTCGATCTCGGCCAGGAAGAGCCGCCCGGCCGAGAGGGCCGCCAACTCGGGGTTGAAAGGCGAGATACCGGCGGCGATCAGGTCGGCGTTCACGAAGCGCTGGATGCGGGCCTCCTTCGGCAGAAACTCGCGGGCGAAGGTGGTCTTGCCGGCACCGTTCGGACCACCGATCACAACGCAGCGCAGGTCCGCTTTTCGCGCGCGCTTCGGTTTCGTGGCGCCAGTCTTGGCGCGCTTGGGCTTCGCTCGGCTCACTGCGGCGGATTAGCGGGACAAATCCCGCGCTTGGCAACTCGCGAGGCGAACGGTTCCGGCGCCGTCCGACCGCACCGTCCCGAGCGGCGCCCACAGTCGAATCCGGCCGGTCATCCTTTCGCCTGCAACGCCGCCACCACCGCGCGCGCCGCAGCGCCAATCCGCGCCAACACAAACGCCGCGAGGTCCTCGGGCAGAGCAGCTCGGAACACCTGCGGCTCGCCAGCCGGCGTGAGGTCGATCTCCGCGCAGTGCAGCGCTTGCCGCCGCAGCAGCAGCCGTGCCTCGAGCGCGGACGACCAACCGGTCTCGATGAACTCGAGGTAGTGCCGCTGGTCGGGGCCGTAAACCTTGTCACCGACGAGCGGGTACCCAAGCCACTGCGCATGCGCGCGGATCTGGTGCTTGCGCCCGGTCTCGGTCGCGACCCGCGCCAGCGTGAACCCGCCGCCGACCGCGAGCGGCGTGAAGCGCGTCACCGCCGGCTTGCCCTGCCCCTCCGCCACCACAGCCATCTTCGCCGTCACGGGCCCGCTGAAGTCCGGGCCGAGCGGTTGATCCACGAGCGTCTCGCCGGCCAGTTCGCCGACGAGGATCGCAACGTAGGCCTTGGCGTAGCGGCGCTTCAACACCGCCTTCTGCAGCCGTTGCGCGGTGCGTTCGTCCTTGGCGACGAGCACCACGCCGCTGGTCTCGCGATCGAGCCGGAAGACCAGATGCATCGCTCCGCCGCCGAGGTACTCGCGCGCCGCGCCGACGAGACTCGACCACGGGCCGGCCTTCGAGGGGTGGCAGACGACATCGCCCGGCTTGTTGAGCACCAGCAGGCGCTCGTCCTCGTGCAGGATCCAGGCACGCAACTCCGCCGGCGCGATCAGACGGATCGCCTCCGGCGGCTGCTCACGCCGCGGCCACGGCCCGATCGGGCGATCGTAACCGGAGCGCATCACGCGCGGCTCCTCCTCATGATCTCTTCGCTGGGCAGAACAGACGGCACCCCCGGATCCTCCGGGTCCACGTCACTCCCGGCAAGCACAGGCCCGTCCCGCCGGGAACATCCCGCGCGCCCGGGCACAGGGCCGCTCCGCTCAATTCCGGCCTCGACCGTGTCACCGATCACCGGCTACTCCTCTGCCCGCCCCATGCTCCGGCACCTTCCTCCCCCATCCTCCTCGTCGCGCTCGCCCTGGCCTCCGGTTGCAGTCGCCCCCCGCCCGCCGAACAGGCCGCCGGGCTCGCGGCCGAGATCGCGACGCTCCGGGCCTCCCTCCCGGCCGACCCGACCGCCGACGAGGCGTCCGCGATCGCCAAACCGGCCAAACGCGCCGCCCGCGCCTACACCGCGCTGCTGGACCTCGAGACCGAGAACCCGGCCGATCCGGCGGTGGCCGCCGCGCGCGCCACGGCCGAGCCGGTCGCCAGCGAGATCCGCCGCATCCAGCGCCTGGCGACCGAGCGCCACGATCTCGCCGACCTGATGGGCGGCCTGAAGGTCCGCGGCTATCGCGCGGCCCGTTCCCACGCCGTGCCCAAGCTGCTCGAGCTGCTCGCCGCGGCGGCACGCCATGCCGCCGAAGCCGACCTCGAGAGTCTCCCGGGGTTGGTGCGCGAGGCCGCCGAACTCGCCGCCGCGCTGGCCGATGTCCGCCCCGGCGAGCCGTCGGCCGGCCAACCGCACCCGGCGCTCACCCGCGCCGACTGGCTCCGCGCCGCCGAGCGCATCGACTCGTTCAACCGCGCCGAGCCGCCGGAGTTCGCCCTCGGGCTCGCCCTGGCCCATGCGGTGTTGGGCAAGAGCGGCTTCGCGCTCGTCGAGCTCGAGCGGTGCGACGCCGCGAAATTCGAACCGGCGAGCCATGCCGCGCTGGTCCCGCTCGCTCGCGCCTTCGTCTTCAGCCGTCTCGGCTTCACCGCGCTGGCCGGCCGCGAGGCGTCCAAGATCTCCGGCGACACCGAGTCCGGCCGCCAGCTGCTCGCCGCCATCCATGCCACCCTCGCCTACTGCCACGCCGCCGAGAAGGACTGGCGCCAGATGGACCGCGAGCTCGGCGAAGCCGTGCGCATCTGGCCGGACAACCCGCTCGTGGTCTTCCTCGCCGGCGAACGGCTGCTGGCCGACGGCCGCCGGGAGGAGGCGCTCGAGACCTTCGGCCGCGTGACGGCCGGCACCGAAGCGGCCTGGTTGGCGCCACTCATCGAAGAACGCGTCCGGGCCGTGCGCGACAGCACGGGCGAGGTGCCACCGCTCGTCCTCGACAACAGCTTCATCCTGAAGGCGGCGCTGCTCTCGCTGCGGCAGGAGGCACGCGGCGCCGACACCGGCCGGCTGTTCGCCAAGCTGTGCGACGCCGCGCAGCGACTGCCGGCCCTGCTCGGCCGGGAGGACGCGGCCGCGGCACCGTCACCATAGTTCACTCACTCCGGGAGGTCCGTCCCCGCGGGCGCCGTCATGCCGTCGCCACGGGCGCCCCCGCCCGCGGGGTTCGGACCCAACGAAGCGGTTGGCCCCGGCGGAGCGGGGGAGATCGGGCCGCCAAGCCCCCCTCTCCGGCCGCCACCCCGGCTCCGTGGGGCACGCCACAACCACTTCCCGGTGCACACCCTCGGCGCGGCACCGCCTCCGGCCCTGTCCGGACCGGCGTATTCAGGCTCAGAGATCCGGCGGCACGGTACCGAGGGACTCCTCCATCGTGGTGAGCCCCTCCTTCACCTTGAGCATGGAGTCCTGGTGCAGGGTCTTCATGCCGTTGCGCATGGCGATCTTCTTGAGCTCGGCGGTCTCGAGGCCCTTGTTGATGCCCTCGATGAGCTCCTCGGACACGACCATGAGCTCGTGGATGCCGACGCGGCCCTTTAGCCGGTGCCGCCGCACTTCGGGCAGCCGCGCGGATTGGCGCGGAAGATCGGGCCGCTCCAGCCGATCGCATTCTCGAGCAACTCCTTCTCCCGGCCGACCGGCTCGTGGGGCATCTTGCAGATCTTGCAGACGCGGCGCATGAGGCGCTGGGCGCACACGCACAACAACGACGACGAGATCATGAACGGCTCGATGCCCATGTCCGTGAGGCGGGCGATCGTGCTCGGCGCGTCGTTGGTGTGGAGGGTGGAGAGCAGCAGGTGACCGGTGAGCGCGGCCTCGACGGCGATGTCCGCCGTCTCCTTGTCGCGGATTTCGCCGACGAGCACGATGTCGGGGTCCTGGCGGAGGAAGGCGCGCAGCGCGGCGGCGAAGGTCAGGCCGATCTGCCGGTGCATCTGCATCTGGTTGATGCCGGCCAGCGTGTATTCGATCGGGTCCTCCGCGGTGCGGATGACCAGCTCCGGGCTGTTGATCTCGTTGAGCGCCGAGTAGAGCGTCATCGACTTGCCCGAGCCGGTGGGGCCGCAGTGCAGGATCATGCCGTACGGCTGGCGGATCACGTCGCGGTACTTGGCGAGATTCTCCTCGGAGAAGCCGAGCATCGGCAACGGCAGCGTCGACTTCTGCTTGTCGAGGATACGCATGACGACGCCTTCGCCGTGGTTGAGCGGGGCGGTGGAGACGCGCAGGTCGATGTCGACGTTCTTGCGGGTGTAGTTTTTAAAAATGATACGTCCGTCCTGCGGCAACCGGCGCTCGGCGATGTCGAGGTTGCACATGATCTTCAGGCGGGCGACGAGCGCCGGACCGACCTTGGAGGGCAGGCGCAGCTTCTCCTGGCAGTTGCCGTCGATGCGGTAGCGCACGACGACTTCCTTCTCCCACGGCTCGACGTGGATGTCGCTCGCCCCGGACAGGTAGGCGTCCTCGATGATCCGGTTGGCCAGGAGGATGATCGGGGCGGATTCCTCGGAGGTGCTCTCCTCGCCCTCGAGCTCCCGCTCCACCTCCTTGAACTCGACGCCGATCTTGCCGACCACGTCGTCGAACTGCTGGCTCTCGCGGTTGGCGTCGGCGGCGAGTTTGTCGCGGATGTCCTTCTCGATGCTGAGCAGGCGCACGACGCGCTTGCCGGTGACCTCGCCGATCTTGGCGGTGACGCTCAGCTCGAAGGGGTTGGCGAGGGCGACGATGATCGTGTCGCCGATCTGGCCGACCGGCAGCACGACGTTCTGCTGGCAGAAGGCGCGGTCGAGCCGCTCGAAGGTGCCGTTGTTGATCTTGTAGCGGGAAACCAGGAACGGGGCGATGCCGTAGGCCTTGGACTTGCCCAGCAGGATCTGGAAGGGCGTGAGCCGGTACTCCTTCTGGAGCATCTGGTCGAGCGCCTCGCCGGGCAGGTCCTGCGGCGTGGCGACGATGGCGGCACGCTGCTCCGCGGTGAGGCGGTTCATCTCCTCGAGCTTGTCGATGAGCAGGGTCTGGAGGCGTCCGAGCGGCATGGTGGGGTCAGTTGGCGCGCAGTCCGCTGCCTTCGTTGTCGCGCTCGATCTGAAGTTTGCGGAGGAAGTCGCCGATGTTCTCCATGCTGGTGATGAACCAGAGGATCGGCGTCTCCAGCTGGCGTTCCCAGTAGGAGCGCACGGCGGGGCTGAGATAGTAGGCCGTGACCAGGAAATGGATCCCCTCCTCGACGTCGAACGGCACCGTCCACGTCGCCTGGCAGGCGCCGGCGTCGAGCTTCTTGCGCAGGTCGTAGGGCTGGTCGTAGCCGCTCAGATCCACCATCCCGAGCCCCATCTCCTCCACCTGGTAGGCGAGGACCTGCTCCTCGGTGAGCGCCTGCTGCTCGTAGACGAGGATGTGCAGGAGCGAGACGCTCTCGTTCTTCTCGTCGGCGGTGAGTTCGAGCAACCGCTCGTTGGCGGCGTCCAGCGCCTCGATCGTGATCAGGTTGTGATCGACCAGACTCGAGCCGAGGGCCCGGTTGGCACGCATCATCAATGGCCGGTGATCAGTCATGGGGGGACGGGGAAACGGAGGGGGAAATCGACACCGAAAGGTTGGGTGCGCGGGCGGCCGGGCGACAAGCCCGGAGTTGGGCCGGTGGCGCGGCTCCGGGCCGCGCCGCCGCCGCGTCAGGTGCGCTTCGCGGGTTTCTGGCGCGCCGCCGGTTTGGCCTTGGCGGGCCGGGCCTTCGCCGCCCTGGTCTTGGCCGGCGCCGCCGGTTTCTTCCGTGGCGCCGGGCGCTTGGCCGCCGGCTTGCCCCCGTGGCGCACGCGTTGGAGCAGCTCGAGCCGGAGCTCCGTGAGGCCCGCGGCCTCGGCGCAGGAGATCTCCATCACGTCGACCTTGTGGCGGCGCCGGAAGGCCCGCAGGTTCGCGGCCGCCGCGGGCAGGTCCATCTTGTTGGCCGCCACCAGGCGCGGCTTCTTCAGCAACGCCGGGTCGTAGAGCTTCAGCTCCCGGAGCAGGTGGGCGTAGTCGTCGCGCGGATCGCGGCCGTCCACCCCGGCCATGTCGATGATCAGCAGCAGCAGCGCGCAGCGCTCGATGTGCCGGAGGAACCGGTGCCCGAGCCCGCGGTTCTCGTGCGCGCCCTCGATCAGGCCGGGCACGTCGGCGAGCGTGATCCGCTCGTAGCGTTCGGGAAATTCGATGACGCCGACCTGCGGCTGGAGCGTGGTGAACGGATACGCCGCCATCTTCGGGCGCGCGTTGGTGATGTGGTTGGTCAGCGAGCTCTTGCCGGCGTTGGGGTAGCCCACCAGGCCGACGTCGGCGATGCTCTTGAGCACCAGGCGGAAGACGCCGTGCTCGCCCGGCAGGCCGGGGTTGGCGCGGCGCGGCGCGCGGTTGGTCGAGGTCTTGAAGTGCAGGTTGCCCCACCCGCCCGTGCCGCCCTTGCACAGCACCAGGCGCTGGCCGGTCTCGGTCACCTCGCCGACCACCTCGCCGGTCTCCTCGTTGGTGACGACGGTGCCGAGCGGCACCGGCAGGAGCGCGGTCCGGCCGCCGTGGCCGTTCTGGTCCTTGCTGCGGCCGTTCTCGCCCTTGCCCGCCTCCCAGTGCGGCTTGAACTTGTAGTCGATGAGGTTGTTCACGTCGTGGCTGCCCACGAGCACGACATCGCCGCCCAGGCCTCCGTCGCCGCCATTGGGGCCGCCGAACGGAATGAACTTTTCCCGGCGGAAGCTGGCGCAACCGTTCCCGCCGTCGCCGGCGCGGGCTTTGATGACTACTTCGTCGACAAACATGGTCGCGACAATGAAACACCCCTTCGGCCGCGTACAATCACCAATGCCAAACCCGTGGATGCCCCGGGAGCCGCCCGCCCGGGTGCCCGCCGCCGGAGATCGACCTTCCGCAATTGTTCCCCACACTGTCGGCATGCGCCCCGTTCCCCTCTCCGCCCTCATCGTCGTCCTCGCCGCGTTGCTCGCCGGTTGCCAGTCGGTGGAGTACGCCGTGAAGGAGAAGTTCGGCATCCACAAACGCGACATCCTCGTCGCCCGCGTGCAGGACGCCCGCCGGGCCCAGGACGAGGCCCGCGCCCAGTTCGCCAACGCATTGGAGGAGTTCATCGCCGTCACCGGCAACACCGGCGGCCCCCTCGCCGACAAATACGCCAAACTCCAGCGCGAGTTCACGCGCAGCGAGACCCGCGCCACCGCCGTGCGCGACCGGATCGCCGAGATCGAGCGCGTGGCCCGGGCCCTGTTCAAGGAGTGGCGCGCCGAACTCGACGTCTACCGCGACCCCGCGCTGCGCCGCCTCAGCGAGCAACAACTCGCCACCACCGAGCAGCGCTACGCCACGCTCGCGGCCGCGCTCCACCGCGCCGCCGCCACGATGGACCCCGTGCTCGACCGCTTCCGCGACCAGGTGCTCTTCCTCAAGCACAACCTCAACGCCAGCGCCATCGCCCAGCTCGACACCAACCACCGGCAGCTCCAGTCGGAGATCGGCCGGCTCATCGCCGAGATGGAGGCTTCGATCCGCGAGGCGGATGCGTTTCTCGCCGCCCTCCCGCCGGCCGCCGGGTAGCCGTCCGCGCCCTCAACGCGGGCCCGGTTTCGCCGCGGCGCCCAGCACGACGTTCACGCACCCGATCAACTCCTGCGCCGTGAACGGCTTCACCAGATACGCCCGCGCCCCCAGCTCGCGCCCGAGGCTCTGCGCCTCCGGCGAGGCGCACCCGCTCACGATCACGATCGGGACCCGGTCCAGATCGCCGTGGTCGCGCAACAGGTCGATGAAGCTGTATCCGTTCACATCCGGCAACAGGAGATCGAGCAGGACGAGGTCGGGCCGGCGCAGCTGCATCGCCTCCAGCGCCGCGGCGGCGGTCGGAGCGACCTGCACCTCGTAGCCCGCATAGCCGAGCGCGCGCCGCACCGCCTCGGCCGCCAAGTGCTCGTCTTCGACGCAAAGTATCAGTTTCCGCATGGTAAGGAAGTGGACGGATCGGACCGGGGCGCCCGCAGCGCAGGACTCACCAGCGGCAAGCCCGCCGGAGCAAGCGGCGGGGTGGGCCGGACGGAAGGGGTAACCGGGGCCATCATCGGATGGGCCGAGCAAAGCGTTCCATCGACCAAGCGCAATCGCGTTTCCGTCTCCGGCGGGGAAGGTCAAAGCGCCCCCCGACCTGTTCCTCGTCGACCCGCCCCTCCCTCTCGACAAGCAGTTGCCAGCCGCGCGGCCCATCGCATTCTCGACGACCGATCGCCCGGCGCCGCGGGCCCACATGCCACCACCCGGGGCGCGGCCGCGGCCCCAGCCCTGCCGTTCCCCCTCCGCCATGACACCCGTCGCCGGTCTCCGCTCCCCCTACGACAAGGTCGGCCGTCTCGTCTATTTCGGCCGCATGCTCGACAAGATCCGGCTCCACGCCGCCGGCCGGCTCCCGCCGGACTACGTCGCCAACCTCGGCGAGGAGAGCCCGCGCGTCTTCGACGCCCGGTGCTGCCGTTTCCTCGGCGTCCGGCACGCCGACCTCGCCGCCCGCACCCTCCAGGGCGGCACCGACGAGGAGATCCTCGCCTGGGCGCACGCCCACGGTACGCCGCGCACCGACGAGGAATGCACGATCTGGAACGCCTACATGACCAAGCTCGGTTGGCGCGACGAGGTCAGCGAACGCGTCCGCCTCCGCACGGCCGAATACGGACTGGCGGGCTGCGGCGCCGAGACGATGTTCGACCTGATCGAGGCCGACGAAGGCCGGCCGCTCGGGCGCCGCTGCGACTGAGCCCCACACTTCTTCGCAACTTTCCGGCCCCGCCGGTGTGCTCCCCTCCGCAACCCTTCGCACCACCATGCCCGCAATGCACGAAATCGACTACAAGATCCACGGCGACGACCTGCAGTTCGTCGAGGTGGAGCTCGACCCCAACGAAGCCGCCCTCGCCGAAGCCGGCGGTATGATGTTCATGGAGGACGGCATCGAGATGCAGACCATCTTCGGCGACGGCTCCCAGCAGAACACCGGCCTCCTCGGCTCCCTGCTCGGCGCGGGCAAACGCCTGCTCACCGGCGAGTCGCTCTTCATGACGGTCTACCACAACCGTTCCGGCGCGAAGCGCCGCGTCGCCTTCGGTGCGCCCTACCCCGGCAAGATCGTGCCCCTGCACCTCGCCGAGATCGGCGGCACCATCCTCGCCCAGAAGGATGCGTTCCTCTGCGCCGCCAAGGGCGTGAGCGTCGACATCGCCTTCAACAAGAAGATCGGCGCCGGCCTCTTCGGCGGCGAGGGTTTCATCATGCAACGGCTTTCCGGAGACGGCTGGTGCTTCCTGCACGCCGGCGGCACCGTCGTCGAGCGCTCCCTCGCCCCGGGCGAGACGTTGCGCGTCGACACCGGCTGCATCGTCGGCTTCCAACCTTCCGTCGCGTTCGACGTGCAGTTCGTGGGCGGCATCAAGTCCGCGCTCTTCGGCGGCGAGGGCCTGTTCTTCGCCACCCTCCAGGGCCCCGGCCGCGTGTGGCTCCAGTCCCTGCCCTTCAGCCGCCTCGCCGATCGCATGTTCGCCGCCTCCGCCAAGGGCCGCGGTCGCCGCGAGGAGGGCTCGGTGCTCGGCGGCCTCGGCCGCATGCTCGACGGCGACAACTCCTGACGCGGCCCCGCCACCGGCCATGGCGCCCGCCGTCTCCGTCGTCCTCCCCGTCCGCAACGCCGCCGCCACGCTCGGCCGCGCGCTCGCCTCCGTGGGCGCCCAGTCCTTTGGCGACTGGGAGCTGCTCGCCGTCGACGACGGCTCGGCCGACGCCACCCCGGCCATCCTCGGTGCCGCCGCGGCCGCCGACCAGCGCATCCGCGTGCTGAAGACGCCGCCCGCCGGGCTCGTCGCCGCGCTCACGGCCGGCCTCGCCGCCGCCCGCGCCCCGCTCATCGCCCGGCTCGATGCCGACGACGAATGCCGCCCGGAGCGTTTCGCCCAACAGGTCGCGTTGCTCGCCGCGCATCCGGAAATCGGGGTCTGTGCCAGCCGGGTCGCCTTCGGCGGCGACCCGGTCGCCGGCCGTGGCTACGCGCTCCACGTCGAATGGACCAACTCGCTCCTCACGCCCGAGGAGATCGCGCTCAATCGTTTCGTGGAGTCGCCCGTCGCCCATCCGTCGGTGATGTTCCGCCGCGAACTCGTCGCCGCGCACGGCGGCTACCGCGCCACCGGCTGGCCCGAGGACTACGAATTATGGCTGCGCTGGCTGGAGGCCGGCGTGCGCTTCGCGAAGCTGCCCACGCCGCTCGTCGTCTGGCACGATCCGCCCGGCCGGCTCTCGCGCACGCACCCCGACTATGCCGACGCCGCCTTCGCGGCCTGCAAATGCCACTACCTCGCCCGCTGGCTGCGCACCCACGTCGATCCGGCGCGTCCGCTTCTCCTGCGCGGCTCCGGCAAGCCCACCCGGCGCCGCTTCGCCACCCTCGCCGAGCACGGCGTCCGCCTCGCCGGCTATGTCGACATCGCGCCCCGCAAGATCGGCACGCACATCGGCGGCCTGCCGGTGTGGGCGCCCGGGACGGTTCCCCCGGCGGGCGAGTGCTTCGTGCTTGGCGCGGTCGGCACCCGCGGCGCCCGCGAGTTCATCCGCGCCGAACTCCGCGAGCAGGGGCGCGTCGAAGGCCGCGACTTCCTGATGGTCGCCTGATCCGTGGTCCTGCCGTCGGCGTAGGGGGCGAGCTCGCTCGCACCGCGCGCCAGGAGCCCCGCCACCGGGCTGGGCAAGCTCAGCCCCTCCAACCGGAAGAAGGGGCCCGCCCGGGCGAAAGCCGTGCCAAGGCGATCGTTACCTCTGATCCCGCCGCGACCGGCGGCCCGGCCGCTCACTTCACGCCGAGCTTCCGGAGCTTCGGTGCGATCACCATCCGGCAATAGCCCTGGCCCGGGTTGCGCCGGTAGTAGTCCTGATGGTACTCCTCGGCCTCATGGAACTTCTCCAGCGGCACGATCTCGGTGACCACCCGGTCCGCCAGCCGTTGCTGCAACGCTTCCCGGGCTTGTTCCGCCGCCCGGCGCTGCGCCTCGTCGGCATAGAGGATGATCGAGCGGTACTGCGGCCCCTCGTCCGGCCCCTGGCGGTCGAGCGAGGTCGGATCGTGCACGAGCCAGAACTTCTCGAGAAGCGCCTCGTAGGTGGTCCGCGCCGGATCGAAGTCGATCCGCACCACCTCCGCGTGCCCCGTGGTGCCGGCGCAGACCTCCCGGTAGGTCGGCTGCGCCGTCCGCCCGCCGGCGTATCCGGAGACTACCGCCAAAACTCCGGGCAGTGTCTCGAAGTACGCCTCCAGGCACCAGAAGCAGCCGCCGCCGAAATAGGCGGAGGCGGGCGTGGCCGCAGCGGGGGTGGCGGAAGGCGCGGCGGAGGTGGCGGTGGCGTTCATGGCGGGACCGAGCAGGAGCAGTGCGAGGAGTGCGGGATTGAGCGGGAACGGAAGCGCAGACATGCGGCCCGCACGATCCGCGGACGCGCACACGCCGCAAACCGGAGGCCGGAGTTGTAGCCCGACCCACGCCGGCGGCGGCACACCTTCAGCGCGACTGCTGACCGGTGGCCCCGCACCCCGGCCCGTCCCCCGCGCAGCCCCTCACGCCCCGGCCGTCTCCAGATCCGCCAACACCTGCTCGACCGGCCGGAGCGAATCGGCAGGAAAGAACGAGTTGATCCGCGCCACCACCTGCTGGATCAGTCCATCCGGGCAGGAGGCCCCTCCGGTGATCAACAGCCGCTGCGGGCGGCCGGGTTCGAGGAACCGCCGCCGCTCCACCCGCCCCCCGCGCGGGTCGCCGGGTTGATGGGGGAAGACAAAATGGTCCACCTCCGCGGGACCGATGAGGTCGCGCTCCGACTGGATGTAGTGCGCCCGGTCGCCGAGCTGCTGCTCGCAGAGACGGAAGAGCTGAAACGTATTCGAACTGTTCTTGCCGCCCACGACCAGCGCGGCGTCGAGCGGCCCGGCCAGCGCGCGGACCAGCGCGTCCTGGTTGACCTGGGTGGCGTAGCAGAGCGTGTCGCCCCGGCTCTCCGAGAAGAGATGCTCCGCCACCCGGTCGGCCCCGAACCGCGCCGCGTAGGCGGCCTCGAGCAGATCGATGATCCGCAGCGTCTCGTTGCGCAGCAGCGTCGTCTGGTTGACGACCGCCACCCGGGCCAGGTCGCGCACCGGATCGAAGCCGGGCGTGTGGCGGCCGGAGAACGCCGCGGCGAAGAGGGCCCGGGCGGCGGCCGGCGACTCCGCCCGCACCACCACCGCAAGCTGCTCGGCCTCGGCGGCGTTGCGGATGATCAGCGACGGCGCGAAGATCGCGGAGTTCGAGAAGGTCGCCTTGGTCTCCTCGTGCTCGTGCTTGCCGTGGATGATGACGGTGTATCCAAGCCTTCCGTAGCGGCGCGCCGCCTTCCACACCTTCTCCACCAGCATGCAGGTGGCGTCGTGGCGGTTGAGCTCGAGCCCGCGTTCGATCAGCCGGCGCTTGTCGTCGTCGGTCGCGCCGAAGGCCGGGATGATCACGATGTCGCCGCGCCGCAGATCGTCCCAGAGCGGGCGGCCGGTGGCGGGATCGGTCAGCGGCCGGCCCTTGTCGCTCTGGAGAAACCGCAACCCGCGGGCGAGGAGGTCCTCGTTGACGAACGGGTTGTGGATCAGCTCGCTGAGCATGAAGACGCGGCGGCCGGGGTTCTCCGCGATCGTCTCGTACGCGCGCTCGATGGCGTTCTGCACGCCGAGACAGAAGCCGAAATGGCTGGGCAGCACGTAGCTGACCGGGCCGAAATCGAGCACGGCGGGCGCGGCGGAGCTGCGCTCCTTCGTGCGCTTGAGCCGCTTGATCGCCTCGCACAGCGCGCTCTGGTAGAGCCGGCTCGCGCCGGCGTCGAGGCGGTAGACGGAGCGGTTGCGCTGCTGCTCGGTCCGGAAGCGGTAGATGTAGTCGTTTTCCCGGTGGTTGAGGTAGGGGATGCGGATCGCCTCGGCTCGCACCGCCGGCACCACCGCCGCCAACTCCGGAGCCAGGGCCCCGGCCGCGGCAAGTTCCGCCATCTCGCACAGCGAAAACCGCCGCCACTCCCCCGCGCCCGCCGGCGAGTCCGTGCGCGAGGCCTCCGCCAACGCGAAGTACAGGGCCGTGCCCGCCGACTCCGCCACCCGGTTCGCTGCGGCGGCGTCGCCGGCCACGGCGTGCAGCCCGGCCTGCGCCGCCGCATCGGCCGAGTCGCCCGCCGGCCCGTGGGCCGTGGCCTGCCAGGGCGCGCCGGCCTCGCCGCGGCGGAGCAGCGCGAGGTTCGACTCGTCGAAGAGCAGCAGAACGAAGGAGGCGAGCGGTACGGTGGTCATCGCGGGCGGCCACTAGAACCGGCCGGAGTGCCCCCCGCAAGTCCCCCGCCGCGCCGGCGCCGCCGCGGGGCGCCCCGCCTCAGTCCGGGCGGGCGAGCTTGGCCTGGGCGCTGCCGGCCTCGGTGCGCAGGCACTCGATCCAGCCATGGGTGTCGCCCGCGCGGAAGAAACCGTAGTTCAGGTCCATGTAGCTCGCGGCCTCGCGGGCATGGATCTGCTTGTAGTCGCAGATTCGGTACCGGAACATCGCCGCCGTGCCGAAGGCGAAGCCGAGCGCGGCCAAGCCCGCGACCAGCGCCGTGGGCGCGCCGGCCCAGGGCAGCGCCGGCGCCTCGCCGGCCTCCGTCCCCCCGGCAAGCACCCCCCACAGGGCCAGGCCGGCGATCGCGCCGTAGGCGGTGAGCGTGGTCGGATTGTCGGCGGCCAGCAGGCTGCGGCGGCGGAAGTGCCGCACATTGGGCACGATCAGCGCGAGCTGCTCGAGCCGCTCGTTCCATCCGGCGTCGTGCGTCTTCGGCACGAAACGCCGCACCCCGCGAAACGCGTGCGAGAAACCATCGTACGCGGCGACGAACGTCGTCCGCCCCGCGAGCACCTCCGCGGCCAGCGGGTTGCTGCGGTTCAGCGTCGAGTCGATCGCCTTGCGCTTGAGCTCCACGACCGCGGCGCACTGCGCGTCGGACAGGCCTTCGGCCACGCAGCGGCGGTCGAGGTCGCGGAAGAAGTTGTATTGGATGTCGAACATGCGCGGGGTGTCGCCGGGGTGGACGGGGGGAAAGCGGAGGCGCGGGTCGGGCGGGCGCTAGGGCGCGCCGGGCACCTTCGTCGTGGTGGTCCAATCGAGCAGCTCGATCTCGAACACGAGGGTGGCGCGCGGCATGATGCGCGGGATCTGGCCCTTCGTGCCGTAGCCGAGCCAGTAGGGCACCACGATCAGCCGCTTCTCGCCCTTGTGCATCGCGGCCACCGCCTCGTCCCAGCCCTTGATCACCTGTTTGACGCCCACCCGGAACTTGAACGGCTGCCCGCGCCGGTACGACTCGTCGAAGACGCGGCCGTCGAGGAAGGTGCCGCGGTAGTGGACGGTGCAGAGGTTCGCCCGGGCCGGCGTGGCCTCGCCCTGGCCGGGCTGGAGAATCTTGTAGTAGAGTCCCGAATCCGTCCGCACGAGTTCGCCGAACTTCTCCTGGAGAAAGGCGATCTGCTCCGCGGTCCAGATCTCCTCCGCCGAGGCCGCGGGCGGCTTCGGCGCGGCGGCCGGGGCCGGGGCCGGATCCGCTTTCTTGCCGCAGCCCGCCAACAACGCCGCCGCGGCGAGGGCGAGGACCAGCCGGGATGCCCGCGGCCGGCTCATCGCGCGGACACCGCCGGGGGCGGCACGGGGTTGGGCTCGATCGCAAGGACCTCGACCTCGAAGACCAGCGAGGTCTGCCGCGGGATGCGCGGCGGCTGGCCACGCGAGCCGTAGGCCAGGTCGTAGGGAACAATCAGGACACGTTTCTCGCCCACGCGCATCAGGCTGATGCCCTCCTCCCACCCCTCGATGATCTGGCCTCGGCCGAGGCGGAAGGTGAAGGGGCGGGTGCGGTCGAGCGACTCGTCGAAGCTGCGACCGTCGAAGAAGAAGCCCCGGTAGAGCACGCTCACGCTGTCGCCCGGCTTCGGGCGTTCGCCGTGGCCTTCCTGCTGCACCACGTAGCGCAGCCCGGTCGTGGTCTTCTGGGCCTGCGGCCAACGCTGGTCGATCACGTTGAGCTCTTCCCAGGTGAAACCCGAGCGGGCGGAAAGTGCGGTTGCCACGGTGGCGGCCAAGGCCGCCACCAACAGTCGTCTCAGTCGGAAAGCCATGGGCCGAGAATGGCCGTCGCCCGCCGCTCGGCAAGCCCGGGGAACGGGAGGGGTGCGAACCCGCCGCGCCGTTGGACTCCGCCTGCGCGGCGCGTATCGTTCCGCCGTACGCCGGGCGCCGTCACCGACCGCCCCGCTCGTCTCCCGCCCTCCAGCATCGGCCAACGCAAGGAGCTGTCATGGTCCTCAAAACCCTCTGCGACCACCTCGACCGCGAGCAGATCCGCTACACCGTGATCTCGCACTCGCCCGCCTTCACCGCCCAGGAAATTGCCGCCGCCAGCCACATCTCGGGCCGCAATCTCGCCAAAACCGTCATGGTCCACATCGACGGCGAACTCGCCATGGCCGTCCTGCCCGCCAACCTGCACGTCGATGTCGGGGTGCTCGGCGAACTCTCGGGCGCCGTCCATATCGAGATGGCGCACGAAGCCGACTTCCGCGACTGCTTCCCCGGCTGCGAGACCGGCGCGATGCCGCCCTTCGGCAACCTCTTCGGCCTTCCCGTCTACGTCGCCCGCGAGCTGACCGACGACGAGTTCATCGCCTTCAACGCCGGATCGCACACCGAGCTCATCCAGATGCACTACCACGATTTCGAGCGCCTCGTGCAGCCGCGCGTCTTCGACTTCAGCGCCCTGGTCTGAGCCGGGGGACCGGGCGCGCGGCGACCACCCGCGCCCCTCCCGTCGCGGTTGTTGCCAAGAAGTAACCTGGTGGGCTTGCGGGACACCGCGCGCGCGACCGAACGTCGACCGATCCCATGCCGCGCATTCTCATCATCGAAGACGATCCGGACCTCGCCGAGTTCATGGCGATCACGCTGCGCACCGCCGGCCACGAGGTGCGCCTCGCCGGCGACGGCATCACCGGCCTGCACGCCCTGCGGACCGCCCCCCCGGCTCTGCTGATCCTCGACGTGATGTTGCCCGACATCGTCGGGCTCAGCCTGTGCGAACAATTCCGGCACGACGACCAGGGGGCCCCCGCGCCGGTTCCCATCCTGATCACCAGCGCGTGCGACGAGGCCGAGATCCGGCCGCTCGCCGATGCCGCCGGCGCCGACGATTTCCTCGCCAAACCGTTCAGTCCGTACCAGCTGCTCCTGCGCGTCCACACCCTGCTCGATCAAGCCGCGCGCCAACGCCTCGCCAGCTGAGCCGCCCCCCGCTCGCGCCGGCCCGGAGACCGGAGCCGATCGCCTGCCTCGCTGCCGGTGCGCGGTGGCTGCTGGATCCACACCACGACGACCGCGCCCGCCCGCACCGTTTGCCTGCCTCGACCGCGTTCCCACCCAGCCCTGCCCCGGGCCGGGGCGACTTCACGGGCGTCGCGGCGCTTTTTCGCTGCAACCGCGGCCACGGCGGGCCATCCACGATGGCTACCCGCATGCATCTCCTCGTCACCAACGACGACGGCCTCGACTCCGTCTTCCTCCACGAACTCGTTCACGCGCTTCTCGCCGCCGGGCACCGCCTCGTCGTCGCCGCCCCCGCCGGCGAACAAAGCTGGATCGGCGCCGCCAAGTCCCGCCACCGGCCCGTGCACTCCGCCCGCGCCGACCGCGGCTTCGGCTGCCCCACCTGGGCGGTCGACGGCACCCCGAGCGACTGCGTCAACATCGCCCTCGCCCACCTCCTCCCCACCGACGGCCCCGCGATCGACGCCGTCGTCAGCGGCATCAACATCGGGCGCAACACCTCCCTGGCCTTCATCCTCGCCAGCGGCACCATCGGCGGCGCCTGGGAGGGCGCGCTCCACGGCCTGCCCGCCGCCGCGCTCTCGCAGGACATCCCCATGGAGGCGTTCGCCGAACTGCGCGCCCACAACGGCCAGCCGAATCCAGTTCTTCACGCCACCGTCCGCCTCTCCGCCCAGCACGCCGCCCGCCTCGCCCCGGACCTGCTCGCCCGGACCGACCCGCGCAGCTTCACCGTCCACAACCTCAACTTCCCCTATCCCGCCCGCCCCGATTCGCCGCTACAGCGCACCGTCCCGGCGCACAACATCCTCCCGCGCATCTTCGCCCCGGCCGATCCCGCCGGCCTGCACCGCTTCGACTTCAACCCGGGCCACGATCTCTCCCCACCCGAACCGGTCACCGACGTCGCCGCCGTGGCCGCCGGCGCCATCAGCCACACCGTGCTCGACTACCGCCGCCTCGGTCACTGAGATTGCCGCCATGCCACGGCCCGCTCCCGCCCCGTTGCGCCTCCGCCTCGCCCTCGCCGCAGCTTGCCTGGCCGCGGCGCTCCCGGCCGGCGCGGCGCTCACCTGGGAAACACGGGAGCAACGGTTCCAGCTCTCCGCCGAGCAGGCCGAAGCCCGCACCGTGTTCGGCTTCACCAACACCGGCCGCCGGCCAATCGCGATCACCGGCGTGCATTCCGGCTGCAACTGCACCACCGCCACCCCGACCAAGCCCACCTACGCCCCGGGCGAGCGCGGTGAGATCGTCGTCGATTTCCGGCGCGGCAACCGCGAGGGCGAGTACCGCCAGGGCATCACCGTCACCACCGACGACGGCGCCTCCACCACGCTCCAGTTCGTCGCCGACATCGAGGCGCTCGTCCGCTTCGACACCCGCTACGTCTTCTGGACCGCCACCGAGGAGCGGATACCCAAGCGGATGCATCTCGCGTTCGCCGCCGGCCGGCGGGCCGCGCTCACCGGGGTGCGCAGCAGCGACCCGCAGTTCCACGTCGCCTTCGCACCCGTGGCCGGAGCCGACGGGGAGTTCGTCCTCACCGTCACCCCGCCCGCCACGGCGACCAACTTCGCCGTCCTGACCATCCGCTACCGGCTCGGCGGGCCCGGGGCCGGGGCCGAGAGCGAACTGAGCGCCGTCGCCCGCACCCTCCCGCCCAAGGACGGCCCGCAGCCGCACGCCGGGCAACCACAGTCGTAGCCGATGACGAGGCTCGCGCACAGCTGGTTCGGACTTCTGGGTGCGGCCACGCTCCTCGCCCTCGCCGCGTTCGCCTTCGATCCGCGTGCCCGCGAACTCCTGCGCGACGCCCCGGCCGCCGACGAGATCACGCTCGCCGCCGCCCGCG
>Ga0116187_1002059_pt1 | contig 20228 bp, 23 predicted proteins | sample AD_JPNNA6_MetaG_FD_89755 | JGI IMG/M metagenome (GOLD analysis project Ga0116187, IMG submission 89755) | Active sludge microbial communities of municipal wastewater-treating anaerobic digesters from Japan - AD_JPNNA6_MetaG | ecosystem: Engineered > Bioreactor > Anaerobic > Digestate | place... | reverse complement strand
GGTCGCGCAGCAGCACCTTCTCGATGATGTCCTGGCGGATGTACCGCCCGCTCGAGCGCTGCACCCCGGGGTTCATCACCGCTTCCGGGAATCCACCCAGGTTCAGGTAGCGCACGAACTCCTTGTTCAGTTCCCAGATGTCGGGGCATTCCCACCTGCGGGCGGCCGCTCCTTTGGCACGTCCTGTCTTCGCCTCGCGGACCAGTTCCTGTTCGCGCCCCACGAACCGCAGGTATTCGGAAAACGACAGCGGCGGCAGCTGGAAATCCGTGAAACGCCCCGCTCCCGATTCCTGCGACTTGCGCTTGAGCGCGGCGGCGGCCGAGCCCGATCCCACGAACCGGTATGTCCGGTAGCTGTCGGTGAGTGACTTGAGGTGGCGCTCCCAATCGGGCAGGTACTGGATCTCGTCGAAAAAGACGTATTTCGGTTCGTCCGGGTTCAGGCGCAGGAACAGCTTGAGCAACGCCTCCAGCGACAGCCCCGTGTACAAGGGCGTCTCCAGCGAAGCGAACAGGATCTGCGACCCCGACACCCCGCTCTTCAGAAGCGCGTCGATGCACTGGAACATCATCCAGGTCTTTCCCACGCGCCGGGGCCCCAGCACCAGAACGCTGCGGTTCACCTCGCTCTGGCTCACCAGGCGATGGAAGTCTGTGAAATAGGCGCGCTTGGGAGCGTCGCGGTATTCGGCATCCACCCCCCGCCCTGCCTGCCACCACGGGTTGTCGAACCGCAGCCGCTCGATCACCTCGCGCTCGGAGATCTCCACCAAAGCCATGTGATCCCCCTCCCTTCCGCTCTTCTGATATCAAGATAAACACACTTAAACACACCTAGATCAACAAAAATAAGCAAACAATTTTAGCCTTAAATATATCAAACTAAGCACACTTAAGTCTGCTTGTAAAAAGAACTGCATCACAACACCCCCGCCAGGAAGCATCGCGGCGTGGTGGATGTCATCTGGATCAGATCCTCGGCGCAAAAATGAGGGGCATGGCAGCGACCCTGTAGCCGTCGCGCCAATGCCGTCGCGCGGCGGACAGCACGACGTCCAGATGCTCCTCTTCGCTTCCCGCGCAAGCATCCTTCAGGCTCTCGAACAGATGGCAATGCGCGTCGAACCGCGCGGGAAAATCTGGTGCGATCGAGAAGTCCTCCGGACGAAATCGGGGGATTGGGAAGCCGCGCCCGCCCGCGGCGCGCGTTTGCATCATTTTTTGCCTACATCCAATCCCACTGGACCTTCGCGACCGCCTGCCCGAGCGTCCATTCGCTGGTCGACGAAGCCACCCTGTTCCTGGAGCGGAACGAAACCTCGCAGATCGTGCCTTCCAGGACGACCCGCGTGCCGCCACGCGCGAAGGCCAGACCGGAACCTGCCCGCCAACCAGGTCCGCTCTCGGCGCTGGCCGCCTCGTCGTGGACCAGGGCGGGAACCGCCACGCCCGCCCCCGCACGAATCCACAGCTGCGAAGGCCCGATCCTCAGCAGACGAAAACCGCCCACCAGCGACGCGTGGGCGACGGAAAACCCCGTGGCGTCGAGCCGATGGACCGACAGCACCTCGCCATCGATCCCCAGGACCAGAGCCCCCTCCCAGCGATCCTGGCGAAGCGCGGCCTCCAGGTCCACCACGGCCGTGAACAAAGCCGGGATATCGCGGGAAAAGTCGGTTCCCGGGACGGAACCGCGCACACGCTGTTCCAAGAATGGCTTGGACAGGCCTCCGCCGAACCGAATGGAAAGCGAATCGCTCCATCCCGCCCGGAGCACCGCGGGAAGCAACAGCAAAAGCAGGAACGCTGGACGTGTCATGGACGCAACTCCGGTTCGAACCGCGCGATCCACTCCGCGGCCAAGGCGGCGATGCGCAAGGCTCCGGCGCCCGTGAGGTGGACGTGGTCGTGGAAGAACAATTCCATGGAATCCGGACCCGCGGCCGCCCAGGCCAGATGGCTCAGGCTGTCCAGAGGCACGACCGGGAGATCCAGCCGCGCGCCGGCCTGACGGATTCCGGCAGCCAGGGTGCCGGCCCCCGCGATCCCGTCCCGCGATTCCATGGGGGTGACCAGGATCGTTCGCGTCCGCCTCGCGCGGAACGCCGAGACCATCGAATCGACGGCGCGCGCCTCGCGAAGGCTGTCGTTGCCGTTGTGCCCGAACTGGACGATCGCGATGTCGGCGGTGGCGGCCAGAGCGCCGGGCAGCCCTTCGCGCAGGAAGGATTCCGCTGTGGCACCGGGAATGGCGAGATCGAACAACGCCGCGTCCGGATCCAGGAATCCGTGGAGGACCTCGCCCCACCCGACGATCCCGCCTTCGGCGGCGTAGTGCGACATGGTGCTGTCGCCGCAGAGGACCACGCGAAGCCCCCCGCCAGGATCTGTCGCGCATCCCGCAAGGGCGAGGACGACGCAGGCGGCCCGCGCGAGCCATCCCGATGGCGGCGGGTTTCCCGACCGTCCCGTCGTCAATCCAGTCCCTTCCAAGCCGGCGCTTCGCATCCTCGCTGCTTGAGCCATGCGTGCAGGTATCCCACATGGTGCATGGCGTGCCGATCCTGCGCCATCACGAGTTCCAGGCGGCTCCAGGCGCAGCCGTCGGGATGGCCCTCCCAGTCGGGCCGGGAGTCCAGGTGCCGACGGATTCCGTCGGCGACTTCGGCGAAATAGGCCGACATCTCGCCGGGATCCAGCCGTTTGCGTCGCGCGCGAAGAGCGTCGACCGCCTTGGCCCGTTCCGAGCCGGGATCGACGAACCACTTGTCCAGCGAGGTCGCCAGATGGAACAACTGCTCGTCGAACCCCCATTCGGAGGAGTCGGAGGGATCGGGCCGGTGGATGTCGACCAGAACCTGCACGTTGGCCAGCAGCACGTCGGTCTGGCGGACGACCGCGTCGTGGATCGGAGTTTTCATGGCAGGACCTCCATTGCACCGAAGGCGCGGCTGCACGGACTCGTTCGCCGGTCGGCAGTGGAGGTCACCGGGAATCCCGGTCGACCTCCATCGGCACGAGCACCTTCCGGAAGAAGTGCTTCCGGATCCCGTGTCCGGGAACGTCGTGCGCGAACATCTCCTCGTAGCCGTGGCACCTGTAGAACCCTGGCGCCTGGAACGACGCCGTTTCCAAAGTTACGAGCGAACAGCCTCTGGCGCTGGCAACATTTTCCGTCTCGCGCAGCAATCTGCTCCCGTATCCTTCGCCCCGGCTGGATTCCCGGATCCACAAGACGTCCAGATGCAACCAGCCCCACCGGGTCCAACCCGTGGAGCCTCCCGCCACCTCTCCGGCGGCATCGCGCAGCACCACGGCGAACCACCGGAAATCCCGGGTCCCCGTGACGCGGCAGTTGTGCTCGAACAGGGACTCGGAAAGGCTTTCGAGCAATTCCCGTCCGGGTTCTTCGACGACTTCCACGTCCAGCCCGCCGCTCGACCGCTCCCGGATCACGACGAGCGCCTCACACCAGGTTCGGATTCGGGAACGACTTCCGGAACCGCACCGTGTCGGTGAACGGCACAGGTGTCAGCGAACGCCCCGAGTCCCGATACTGGAGCAGATGCCAACCGCGCCCGAAGCGGCCCGTCAATTTCCGTTTGCGCAACAACCCATCGTCATCGGCCACGATCGAATCGCGCACCCAGAACAACACGTGGGCGGAAAAATACGCCTCGCCATCCGAAGGTTCGGCTCCCGCTGCCATTTGCCCGATGGTCATTTTGGCGATTTCGTCGGTCGCGGCCACCAAAAGCGGAGCCAGCGCCCAGCGATGCTCGGTCTCGTAGTGGGCCACGGTGTCGTCGTCGATCTTCCCCCCGGCATCGTTGGCGTCGATCTGCCTGATCCTTGCGTAGAACTCGAAGGAAGAATCGACCCGCGCAGGAAGAGCCAACCACCCGGATTCCCCTGGCAACGCGAAAGCCTGCATGACAGGCCGATCGGCCAGTGACTTCGGAAGGATCGGCTAGGAAAACGACGCGTGGTACCACTTTGCGAGCATGACGCGACCCGCGATCCCCTCTTCGACCCGGAACCGCAGCGTGTCGAGGGGAGCTTCCGCCGCAGTGGGGTCCTGGACGGAATCCGACTTCCCGGCAGGATCGGCGGTCGTCGCTCCGGTGCCGACAGGAGACTCCGGGTCGCAAGCCAAGAGTCCGATCGCCACGATCGAAAGAACGAAAAGGGATGTCTTCACGAAACGCCTCCATCACCCGGGGAACCACTGGAGAATCGAACGATCCTCGAACCAGACCGGCCCATTCCACGCTTTTTGTCAATGTAGGCGTTCCCCCGAAGCTTCTGGCAGGGATGGAAGTCGCCGACGCTACCGGACCACTTGCACCAGGACCGTGGTCCGCGAACGGCTTCCCGTCGACTCCAGCACGTGCACACCGGAAGGCACCCCTTCGAGCGGGACTTCCCCGACCCCTCCGCGCATCGCACCGCGCGCCAGAATCCGACCGTATGGGTCGCGAAGCGCGAGCGACGCGATCTCGTGCCGTTCGCCGAACACCCGAATCGTTCGACCGATCGTCCCGATCCTCAATGCCGGTCGGGACGATCCGGTCCCGCGCACGCCGGTCCCCGCCGGGAGCTTCAGGTACACGATGGATTCCACCCGCTCGGCGTCTGGCAGGATGTGCGGGATCCCGTCGGAATTCCTGTCCTGCGCGCCGTAGTCGTTGTCGTTCAACAGCGCGACCGCCGTGTCGCCCAGCAGCTCCAGCCCTTCGGGCTTGCGGCTGGTCCAGGCCCCGCCACCCGACAACAGATCCCCCATCCGCACGGTTCTCGCCACCGGCACGATCCCCACCGCGCTCCACACCGAGGTCGCAGTGTCCATCCCGATCTCTTCGGGCGTGAGGAGCTTGGAAACGTCGGACTTCCAGAAGGTCAGCCCCTTGCCGTGGTCTTCCGGATCGCGGATGTCGGTGGCGCCTGCGATGTCGAACTCCACCAGATCGACCCAGTATTTTCCCAGTCCGTCCTCGCCGTGTTCGATCGCCAGGAATCGGGTCTCGGAAAGCGCCACCATGTCGCCGATCTTGGTCTCCGAAGCCAGGCGCTTGGAAGCCCCCTTGAGATCGACCAAGTAGACGTGTTCGCGGCTTTTCCCGGTGGCAGGATCCAACCACAGGACGCGGACCATCCTGGAATCCTTCGTGTTGGCGCTCGACGAATTGTCGGCCGGCGACTGCAGCATCGCCACGACCTTGCCCGAAGGCGTGACCGCCATCGCCTCGAACCCGCGGTTGTCGCGACGTTTGGCGAACACCTTGGGAAGCCCGTTGCCGGATGCCACTCCTTCACGATCCGCTTGGTGGCCTTGTCGATCTCGACAATGGACGGCCCCAGTTCGTCGGAGGCCAGGAAGTTCCCCGAAGGAAGAATCCTCAAGGCCTCGAAGTCGTATCCGTTGGGCACCGCGGCGAGCTTCGCGGCTTCGTCCACCGACGCCACGGCCAGGTTTCCCTTCAAGGCGATCTCGTCGGGATCCAGTCTGCTGTTGGGCAACCCCGTGGTGAACACCGTGGCCGACTCCAGCGAAGCGATCGAATCGATCTCCAGCACCTTCAGGGTCCCGCCGTCCACCTTCAATTTCACGAGCTTGTGGTGGTAGTCAGGCAGCGCGAACACCCGGGCCTTCATGGAGCTCGTCTCGTAGGCGCTCGACAATCCGCGATCATCCAGCGTCCAGAACGTGGATCCAGTGGGATCGTCCGGATCGCGCGCCAGGCAACCGAACCCGGACAGCCGCACGGGTGTGGCCAGTCGCGCGTAGTTCTTGGGCGAGCCCGTCTTCTCGGTCGCGAAGAAAAACGGCGTTTCCAGACCGCCCGATTGGGCCAGGACGGGCATTTCGGGCAACGCGTAGGCCTTGTCGAATTCCCAGGCCCCGGTCGACGAAGCCATCGCCGCCGCGACCATCCACCCCTTCGACATCCATTCCGACATGCGCATCTCCCGGTATCCAAGAATCGATCTCCGCTAACCTACCCCGACAGTCCGGCCCTTCGCGGCCCGTTTGTCACCACCCAGCCACATTCCTCGTGACGCCATGTCACCACCCCGACATCGCGGGCCGATCCGGTGCAGCGAAGCCGCCAAAACGGGTTTCCCAAGGATGGCTCGTGGTCGGATCAGATCGTCCCCGGGTCGGAGGCTCTCGCCAGCCGGTCGCGCATGTCGGCGCGCAAGGCGGGCACCCGCGAAGCGAACACCGCCGCGCAGGCGAGGAACGCGCCCCCGAACAGGAACACGGCCTCCGGGAATCCCCGGCGATCCGACACCCAGCCGATCGCCAGACTCCCGAAGGTCGATGTTCCCAGGAAGGCCAACGTGTAGAGCGACATGACCCGCCCCCGATACCGATTGTCGACCAACGTCTGGATCAGGGCGTTGGCGCCGCTTGCCGCCGACACGAACCCGAACCCTCCGACGGCGATCAGAAGCATGCAGGCCGCCTGGTGGCGCGCCAGCGAAAGCCCCACCACGGCCACGCCCGCCAAGCCCCCCATGACCGCGATCCGCGAAAGCAGACCCTTCACGCTCCTGCGCGAGGCCAGATACAACGCCGCGGTCAGGGCGCCGACCCCGCCCGAGCCCATCAGGAACCCCAAGGTCCTCGCGTCGCCTTGCAACATGTCGCGAGCCATCACGGGCAGCAGGACGGTGTAGGCCAGGCCGAACATGCCCACGGCCGACACCAGCAGAAGAAGGTCGCGGATGGGTTCGTGCGAACGCACGTACCGGATTCCGTCCATGATTTCCCTGCCCAACCGATGGTGCGCGGATGGCTGCGTCGGGTTCGGACGGATGGCCACCAGGGCGAGCACCACGGCGACGTAGCTCGCGGCGTTCAGGTAGAAGCACCGGTCTTCGCCGATGGTGGCGACCAGCACCCCTCCGATGGAAGGTCCGACCAGCCGGGCCGCGTTGAACAGCGCCGAATTGAGCGCGATGGCGTTGGGAAGCATCGCCTTGTCGTCGATCATCTGCGACACGAACGCCTGCCGGAACGGGATCTCGAAGGCGTTCAAGACGCCGAGCACCGTGGCCAGGAACAGCAGCGACCAGACCGGAGCGTTCCCGCTTCCCACCACGATCGCCAGAGCCAACGCTTGGATTCCGGCCAATGCCTGGATCGCGATCAATGCCCGTTTGCGGTCCCAGCGATCGGCCAGGGCACCCGCCAACGGAGCGAACACCAGGGACGGAATCTGACTGAAGAACGCCAAGGCGCCCAGCAGGGTCTTGGAATCGGTGACGCGGTACAGGAACCAGCCCAGGGCGACCTGTTGAAGGAACGTGCCCACCAGCGAGATTCCCTGCCCCACGAAGAACAGCCGGAAGTTCCTGGAACCCAGGGCCCTGAAGACCCCGCGCCCCGCCGCACCGCCTCGATCGGAAGCCTTGTCCCCGGACGAAGTCATTTCTTGTCGTTGGACTCGATGTCGCGCAGGTGCAGGCTCAGGGCGCCGCCCGAAAGCTGGATTTCCACCAGCGACAACCCCAGGGAGGCGGTCATGAGGGCCAGACTGGCACCGAACACCCACTTGGCCGCCACGACGAGCCCCATCAGCAGCAGGATCATGCACACGACGCAAAGCAGCAGAGCCAGGATCCCCATGGTCTGCATGTCGCGGATCAATCGCAATCGCCGCCGCAGGTTCTGGATCTGGTCCAGGAAGATGGGATCGGGCGAAGCCTTCCAATCCGCATGGAGCTTGCGGATGATCGCCGCCAACCCCAGGAACCGGTTGGTGTAGGCGAGCATCAGGAGCGACACCGTCGGGAACAGCAGCGCCGGCGTCGAAATCGTGAGTTCCATGTCGCGGTCTCCGTTGGTTCCGTCCCTTGCGGAACTTCCCCGCAAGCGTGGTTCGAAATGTGCCGGCCAAAGATACCCGCGGCATCGGCGGGTGACGAAGGATCGTCGTTTCAGGGAAGGAAGAGCCGCGCTCCGCCGGACCTTCCGGAAATCGTCACCGTGGCCAACCCGTGCACGCCCAGGGGGACCTCCACGCGTCCTCCCGACACCGGCACGGTCGCCAATTCCCGCCCGGCCATGTCCTGGAACACGGCGGTTTCGCCGTCCGGCACGGAGAGCATCTCCAGCGAGCGCCCACGGGTGGATCGCAATCCCCAGCCCTGCCCCCGACCCGCGAGGGAAGCCGAAGACGAGGCGATGAACGCGTCGGAGACCGCGAAATCGTCGAAGAAGATCCGTTCGTCCTTGGTGGGCCGGAAGTCGTTGGTGCTCCCACCAAAAAACGTCGAGAAGTAGAACTGGTCGATGTGCATGGTGTCCAGGTCCCGGAACCGGAACCCGACCGTATCGATCGCGAGTTCTCCGTCGTACCAGCCCGTCACGCGCCCGTCGTACTTGCCTTGTCCGCCATCGGTTCCCGGCGTGTTCAGGCAGATCCTCACCTGGACCTCGTGCCATTTTCCGGGTTCCACCACCAACGGCGCGCCGTTCTTCTTCCAGACCAGATCGGTCCCGTAGGTGCCTGCCTGACCTGCGGAATACACGTACTGGACCAACGAAGCTCCCGATCTCCACATCAACCGCGCCGACCAACCATCCCGGCCCGTTGGCGGGTTCCCACCGGTGTTGCATTGCGAACCGCAAAGCCCCGGCAGCTTGCCGCCCTTGGTCCACCCGAACCCCACCGGGAAGTACAACCTGTACCGGGCGTACAAGGTGTCGGCCTCGCCACCGAACATCGATTTCCACTGGGCTCCGCCCGCGGGATTGCCGCCGGTACCCCCTGGCCCCAGCGAGTTCAACGGGTAGAGCACCCGGATCGCCTTGCCGCCCCCTGCGGTATCGCCTCCCGCGACCACCGACACGCGGCTCTCGCCAGTGAGCCCGTTGTCCCAGGTCACGCCGGGGAACGCCAGTTGGCACATCGCCCGCGAATAGGGGCCTGTCGGATCGTTCTCGAAATCCGCGCGAAGAACCTCGCCCGAAAATGCGACGGCCACCGCGACCAGACACCCCTTCGCCAGAACATCGAACCGATGGCGAAGGTTCGAACGGAACGTCGTGTTGCCAAAAAACAAGGTCATCGTCGGAAAAGATCGCATTTTCCCGGGACTCGCGCAGCGCGACGACCGCATCCGCCACCGGACGCCGCGCGATCTAGGTAGATTGCATCGTCGTGAACATCGAAATATCCACCCAAGCCTGGACTCCCGGCGAGCCTTGGCGCCGCCTTCTGGCCACCCTCGCCGACCAGGTGTTCTTCTCCCCGTTGGCCTTGCTGCTGATTCCAGTCCTCGAGACCGCCATCCGCTGGCAGAGCCCCGCGCCGCTGTTCGGCATCGCCATCGTCTGGACATGGATGACATTGTGGCTGATCGTCCAGTTCCAAGGCACGCCCGGAAAACGCCTGATGGGCTTGCGGATCGTGCGCGTCGACGGCGCCAGGGTCGGATGGCTCGACGCCATCAACCGCCAGCTCCTGTACATCGTGCTCCAGGCGCTGGCGATCCTCCAGCACGCCGCCGCGCTCCCCGGCGCAGCGCCCGACTCGACCCTGGAGTCCTACCTGGAGCGGATCGCCTCGCAAAATCCAGGCTCCTGGGCGCTGGCCGGAAACGTCGGGCTGGCGGTCCTCTGGGGCTCGATGATGCTGATCCTGCTGCGCCCCGACCGCCGCGCCATCTACGACCTGTGGTCGGGAACCGTCGTCGTGCGCCAGACGCGAACGCCCGCGATCCCGGCCGATGCTCGCCTGACTTAGATTTTCCTGCTGTTCAAGTCCTGTCAATCCCGACCGAGGTAACCATCCATGTCCGAACAGTTGATCTACATCGACGGCGTCTTCCACCCCAAGGCCGAGGCCAAGGTGTCGGTCTTCGACCATGGATTCCTCTACGGCGACGGCGTCTTCGAAGGCATCCGCGCCTACCACGGCAAGGTCTTCAAGCTCGATGCCCACATCAAGCGCCTCTACGAATCGGCCAAGGCGATCGGACTCGTGATCCCCATGCCTCCCGAAGAGATGTCCAACGTGGTCGTGGAAAGCTGCCGCCGCAACGGCATCGCCAACGGATACATCCGGCTGGTGGTTTCCCGCGGCGTGGGCGACCTGGGACTCAATCCCTACCTGTGCCCCAAGGCCAGCGTGATCTGCATCGCGGCCACCATCCAGCTCTACCCCGCCGCGCTCTACGAAACCGGCCTGGACATCGTGACCGTCGCCACGCCTCGCAACCACCCTGAAGCCCTGAATCCGCGCATCAAGAGCCTCAACTACCTGAACAACATCATGGCCAAGATGGAAGCCATCCGCGCCGGCGTCCAGGAAGCCATCATGCTCAACCTGCAGGGCTACGTGGCCGAATGCACGGGCGACAACATCTTCATCGTGCGCGAAGGCAAACTGCGCACACCTCCCGCCACCGAAGGCGCGCTGGAAGGCATCACGCGCAACGCCGTGATCGAGCTGGCCCGCAAGAAGGGGCTGGACGTGCGGGAAGAGCGCATGTCGCGCTTCGACATCTACACCGCCGACGAGATGTTCCTCACCGGCACCGGCGCCGAACTGATCCCCGTGGTCAAGGTCGACGGTCGCCAGATCGGAATGGGCGGCGTGGGACCGGTGTTCAAGGGGCTTTTGGAAGACTTCCACGCGCTGGTCAAGGTCGACGGCGCGCCGATTCCGGGGCTGGCATGATCCTCCCGCTTCTTTCCGGAACCAAGGCCGCCGCGCGCCTCAAGCAGATCCTGTCGCGAGGAGCCGCGCCTTCTCCCGAGATCGAAGCGAAGGTCCGCGCGATCCTCGCCAACGTGCGCGATCGCGGGCTCCCCGCGGTGACGGAGTACGCCCGGTCGCTGGACGGCCTGGGCGCCAAGCAGCCCTTGCGCGTGGCCGCCAAGACGGTGGACGCCGCCGCCAACAAGTGCCCCAAGCCCGTGCAGGAAGCCATCAAACGCGCGATCCGCCAGGTGCGCGCCTTCCATGAACGGCAGGCGGAAGAATCGTGGGTCCTCGAGGGGGCATCGGGGCAGTGGCTGGGGATGCGGGTGACTCCGCTGCGCCGCGTGGGACTTTATGTGCCGGGCGGTGCGGGATCTTATCCCAGCACGGTGATCATGAACGCGATCCCGGCCCGCGTGGCCGGAGTCCAGGAAATCGTGGTGGTCACGCCGTGTCCGCGCGGACTCGATCCTGCCGTGGCGTTCGCGCTGCGCGAGCTGGGCATCGACGAGATCTATTCCGTGGGCGGCGCCCAGGCAGTGGGATTGCTCGCCTACGGCGCCAAGGGCGTCGAGCGGGTCGACAAGATCGTCGGGCCGTCCAACGTCTGGGCCTCCGTGGCCAAGCGCGAAGTGTTCGGCACCGTGGACATCGACAACATCGCGGGTCCCAGCGAAATCCTGGTGTGCTTCGACGATTCCGCCAATCCCGAATGGGTGGCGGCCGACCTGCTGTCGCAGGCCGAACACGGATCGGGATTCGAGTCGGCGGTGGGCCTGACCACCAGCACCGCCGCGGCCAAAGCCGTATCGGAAGCCGTCCAGCGCCAGATGGAAACATCGCCGCGTCGCAAGGAACTGGAAGCCTCGCTGGGCCGCTACGGCCTGCTCATGGTCTGCCCCAGCTGGACGGAAGCCCTGGCGATCGCCAACCGGATCGCCCCCGAGCACGCCGAGATCATGACGGAAAACGTCAAGGAGATCCTGGAAGGCCTGCGCAACGCGGGAGCCATCTTCGTGGGACCGTGGAGCGCCGAATCGGTGGGAGACTACATCGCGGGCCCCAACCACGTGCTGCCCACCAGCGGCACGGCCCGGTTCGGGTCGCCCTTGGGCGTCTACGATTTCCTCAAGCGCACCAGCCTCATCCTGTACGGCCCCCAGGCGCTGGCCGCCGACGGTCCGCACATTTCCGCGCTGGCCGATGCCGAAGGATTCTTCCATCACGGCGAAGCCATTCGCCTGCGCCTGCCTGCGGCCAAAGCCGCCGTGCAACCCCAGGCGAACGCGAAACCCACGGCACGCAGGGCGCGCCCGGCATCCCGGCCCACCAAGGTCGCCAAACCCCGGAGAACTCCGTGACGGCCACGGCCGGTCCCGGCACGGTCCTGATCGACTACAAGGCGGGCAACCTGACCTCGGTGTCGCTGGCGCTTTCCAAGGTGGGCGTGGCGCACACGATCTCCGACGACCCCGATCTGGTCCGCAAGGCCGATCGCCTGGTGTTCCCCGGCGTGGGCGCGGCGGGACAGGCGATGTCCAATCTCCGCTCCACGGGCCTGGACAAGGCGTTGCTTGAGGTCGTGCGTCGCGGCGATCCGGTGCTGGGAATCTGCATCGGGTGCCAAATTCTGCTGGAGTCGTCGGAAGAGGACGGCGGCGTGGAATGCCTGGGTGTCCTGCCCGGCAAGGTGAAGCGGTTCGACTTCTCGCATCTTCCCGTGCCGCGCCCCAAGGTGCCGCACATGGGCTGGAACCCGGTCGAATTCCTGCGGCCCCATCCGCTGTTCGATGGCATCGCCAACGGCACGCACTTCTACTTCGTGCATTCGTTCTACCCGGCGCCGACCAACGCCAAGAACACATTGGGTACCACCGAATACGGCGGACTCTCGTTCACATCGGTCCTGGACGGCGGCAACGTGGTCGCCACCCAGTTCCACACCGAAAAGAGCGGCGAACCGGGCGTGCGCCTCCTGAAAAACTTCGGGTCGTGGAAACCGTAACTATTCGCCTTACTATTTCCTTTCCTGTGTAAGGCGAGTATCTTCAAGGCATGACCACTCTCAAGCTCACCTCCAAGCGCCAGGCCACTTTCCCAGCTTCCACCTGCGAAGAGTTGGGAGTCGGCCCCGGAGATCAGCTCGAGCTCGAGAAGATCCGGGTCCGCGGCAAGGATGTGTGGGTATTGAGGAAGCAGGAAGCGCTCTCCTTGCCCTGGCTCGAGATCACTCGGCCATGGGTCAAGCGGAAGAACCACGACTGGGAAACCATCAAATCCGAGATCGAAAGCGCGAGACTGGTCGATGCACGTCGCCACTCCTTGAAATGAAACGGATCGGACTCGACACGTCCGTGGTCATCCGTCTGCTGGTCGGCGAGCCGCTGGACCAACATATGGCCGCCTTGGAACACATTCAATCGCTGCAGGCCCGGAACGTGAAGCTCGTCGTGGCCGACCTGGTTCTCCTGGAGGCCTACTTCGCTCTCCAGAACAGCTATCTCATGCCCAAGTCCGAGGCGATCAAGGCCATGGATCGCTTTCTGGAATCAGGACACTTCGAAACCGAGCCCGGTTCGATCCTGAAGTCCGACGTGTTTCGGATCCAGTCGAAGGCGGGATTCGGCGACCGCCTGATCGCCCATCGGTACGGCCAATGCGCCGACGGCTTCCTCACCTTCGACAAAGCCATGTCCCGACTCTCGGGGGCCCACCCCATCGCCACATCCAAGGAACCCTGACATGCTCGCCAAACGCGTGATCGTCTGCCTGGACGTTCGAAACGGAAAAGTCACCAAAGGGGTGAAGTTCGAAGGCAACCGCGACCTGGGCGACCCGGTCGAGATGGGCGCCGAATACTACCGCCAAGGCGTCGACGAACTCGTGTTCTACGACATCACCGCGTCGGCCGAAAACCGCGCCATCGACATCGAAATGGTGCGAGGCGTGGCCAAGAACGTGTTCATCCCGTTTTCCGTGGGCGGCGGCATCCGCAACCTGCAGGACATGCGCGACGTGCTGCTGGCCGGTGCCGAGAAGGTTTCCGTCAATTCGCTGGCGGTCAAGAATCCGTCCATCATTTCCGACGGCGCCAAGGCGTTCGGGAACCAGTGCATCGTGCTGGGCATGGACGCGCTCAAGGTGGGCGAATCGGAAATCACGCCCAGCGGCTACGAAGTCGTGGTCAAGGGCGGTCGCGAGCGCACCGGGATCGACGCCGTGGCTTGGGCCAGGCGCGCCGAAGAACTGGGCGCCGGCGAAATCTGCCTGAACTCCATCGACGCCGACGGGACCAAGGCCGGGTTCGAGCTGGAGATCACCGGCAAGATCGCGCGCGCGGTGTCCATTCCCGTGATCGCTTCGGGCGGTGCGGGCAGCCCCGAGCACCTGGCCGAAGTCCTGCAGCCGCAGGTGGGCGCCGACGCGGCCCTGGTGGCCAGCCTCACGCACATCGACGGCTACACGGTGGCCCAGCTCAAGAAAGCCATTTCCGACGCGGGGCTTCCCGTCAGGATCTGACGCTCAACCGGCCTGGACGGATTCCGTCTTCGCCGGTTCCAGGCGGAACCGGAACGTCGCGCCCTCCCCCGGGGCCCCTTCCGCTTCGATCGCGCCTTCCATCCGATCCACGATCTTCTTCACCGTGGCCAGACCGATCCCCAGACCGTCGACGCTTTCGCCGTGCAGGCGCTGGAACACCTGGAACAGCTTGCCCGACTGGGCCATGTCGAACCCGATCCCGTTGTCGGCGACTTCGAACCAGATTCCGTCATCGCGTTCGATCGTGCGGATCGAGATCCGGGGATCGGGAACCCCGCGCGTGAACTTGCAGGCGTTGCCCATCAGGTTGGCGAACACCTGGCGGAGGAAGTCGGCGTCGGAGCGGATCGCGGGCAGCTCCCCCAGCACCCACTCGATCCCGCGTTGGGCGTGGCACGGATCGGCCATCAGCTCGTCGCGCACTTCCTGCACGAGCTTCGCGACATCCACCGGGATGGAATCGATCTTCCGACGGTCCAGCCGGGACAAAGAAAGCAGCGCGTCGATCAGGCGCGACATCCGTCCCGCTCCCGCCACGATGCGCTCCAAGGCGACCTTGCCTTCTTCTGGAAGGGCTTCCTTGTGGTCTTCCTCGAGAACGCGGGCGAATCCGTCGATCGCCCGCAACGGGGCGCGCAGATCGTGCGAAACCGTGTAGGAGAAGGTTTCCATCGCGGCGCGCGAGCGTTCGATCTCCATCGTGCGCAACAACACCCGGCGCTCCAGGTCGGCGTTCAGGTTGGCCAGCTCCAGCTGGGTCCGCATGGACGAATCGATGTCGCGGATGGTGACCAGCATGCGTCCCTGGCCCTGCAGGGTGATCGGCATGATCGAGATTTCCACCCAGAACAATTCGCCGTTCCTGCGCCGCGCGCGCCACGAGAAGGTCTTCTGTCCTTCTTTCAGGCTCTTGCCGATCCAGAGCTTCGCCTCGGCGGCCGTCCAAGGGGTGATCCCCGCCGAGATGCGCTCCATGTCGCCGCCTTCCAGTTCTTCTTTCCGGAATCCGTACATTCCCTCGAACCGACCGAAGACTTCGAGCACCCGCCCCGACTCCGGGTCCAGAAGGAAGATCGCGTCGTGCACCCCCTGGAGGATCCCTCCCAACCTTTCCCGCTCGGATTTCGCATCGGCCTCGCTCTTGCCAACCCTTTCCAGATTGGCACGGACCGATCCCAGCAACACCCGCGTGGTCACCAGGATCACGGCTCCGGTCATGAGATAGATCCCGAACATGTTGATCCATGTCTCGGGCAGGCGGTTGTAGACCGCCATCTGCGACTCGAACGCCCCGCCATGCCGGACGTTCTTGATCGCCGCCAGGGCGAAGACCAGGAAGGCGACGGCCGTGACCGTCCATGCGTAGGCCGGCCTCCAAAGGAGCCAGGCCAGCATGACGGAAGTCGGAACGAAGAATCCCGCCGCAGCCACGATGCCGGCTTCGTAGAGGACGTAGGCTCCGTATCCAGCGAAGGCGCCAACCATGTAGACGGCGCGGATCCACACGGGAATCCTGCGGCGCAGATAATACAAGACCAGGGACAGGATCACGAAAACCACGGCCACCCAGGTGGCCTGGTAGTTCCCCAGCGCCTTGGAACGCAGAAAGCCCGGGATCATCGCCAAGCTCGCGAAGAACAAGCTGACCAGGTGAGTCACGTCCACGACCTTGTTCTGGACGGCGGCGAGTTCTGCTCGATCGCGGAAGGAGATCATTTGTGCCTTGATGGTACAATCACGGAAGCATCCGTTCGAGCCGCTTCCGATTCGATTTTCGCGATTGGGCAATTTCTTGGACCTCAGCCCTTGACGAAGCGTGACTTTCGCTTAAATTTTCTCTCCTCGTCGGGCAATTAGCTCAGTTGGTAGAGCAGGTGACTCTTAATCACCGGGTCGCAGGTTCGAGCCCTGCATTGCCCACTCCGACGCCTTCCGAATCCGTTCGGGAGGCGTCTTTTCGTTTATGGACTCTCTCTTTTTGTTGCCGCGTGAAGAACGCCGGGTGCTCGCCGGGCATCTCTGGATCTTCTCGAACGAAGTGGACTGGAAACGCTCTGCTCGTCCCGAGCCGGGCGAATCCCGCATGCTTGTCGCCTCCAACGGTCGCCCGTTGGGCATGGTCGATTGCCATCCGCACACGCTGATCGCGGCTCGCCTCCAGCCAGAACTTCCGACCATGTCTCCCGATGTGGCTTTTTGGAAGGAACGTCTTTCCCGTGCCCGCGACGAGCGTCGCCTTTGGGTGGGTTCGGGCGACTACTGCCGACTCGTGAACGCCGACGGCGACCGCCTGCCCGGCCTGACCATCGATCTCTACGGCAGCCACGCCGTGGTGCAGGCGCAGACCGCCGCCATGGACAAGCGCGCACCCGTGATCGCCCAGGCCCTGCTGGAAATGGGATTCGAGGGCGTGAAGCTTTCGGGCAAGAGCCACTCGCGCGAGCTGGAGGAACTCCCACAGGACGACCGATGGTTCGGCACTCCTCTGGATGTCGCCTGGGTCCCGGTCGCCGACGGCGTGTGCGCCGCGGCACCGATCGGCGCCGGACAAAAAACGGGATTCTTCCTGGACCAGACGGAAAACCGCAAGCGCATCGCAACGCTTGCCGCCGGCAAGACCGTGCTGGACGCCTGCTCGTACACCGGTGGCTGGGGCCTGGCCATGGCCGGCGCCGGAGCATCCGGTTGCGACTTCCTGGACAGCGACGCCACCGCCCTGGATTGGGTGAAGCAAGGCTGGGAACGCGCGTCGTTCCGCGGGAACTTCGGGTTGCACCACGACGACGTCTTCGACGGGCTGCGCAAGCTCGCCGAGGACGGCCGCAAGTTCGACGTGGTCGTGCTGGACCCTCCCGCCTTCGCGAAAAGCCGCAAGACCGTGGACCAGGCGCTGATCGGTTACCAGAATCTGTCACGACTGGGACTGGAAACGCTCGCTCCCGGCGGAATCCTTGTGACCTGCTCGTGTTCCGGGCTCGTGGACGAAGGCGACTTCCACCAGGCCGTGGTGCGCGCGTTGCGCCAAAAGAAACGCTCCGCCCGGTTGATCGCCCGCCTGGGCGCGGCGCCCGACCACCCGTTGCATCCTTCCATGCCCGAAACCCAGTACCTCAAGGTGCTGGTCTGGGCGGTGGACTGACCTGGCATGTCCGACGATCTCTTCGAACCCGAAGCGCCGTCGGAACGCTCCGCGACCGCCCTGGCCCCGCTGGCCGAGCGGATGCGCCCCTCCGTCTTCGAGGGACTCGCGGGATCGCCCGGACTGTTCGGCGAAGGCGCTCCGCTGCGCCGCGGCGTGGAGGAAGACACCTTGTCGTCGGCCATCCTGTGGGGACCGCCCGGCTGCGGCAAGACCACCGTGGCCGGAATCCTCAAGCGCCACACCAAACTCCCGTTCCGGACACTTTCCGCCGTGTCGTCGGGAATCCCGGAACTTCGCGGCGTCCTGGAAGAAGCCGCCAAGCGCGTGCGCGCCGGGTTCGGTCCGCTGCGGCTGTTCATCGACGAGATCCACCGCTACAACAAGGCCCAGCAGGACGCGCTGCTGCCCGCGGTGGAATCGGGCAACATCCGATTGCTGGGCGCCACCACCGAGAACCCCTCGTATTCGCTGAATCCCGCGCTGGTGTCGCGTTGCCAGGTGTTCCAGCTTTCATCCCCTCCCGAAGAAGACCTTTCCTCCCTGCTTTCCCTGGCGCTAACAGATTCCGTCAAGGGGTTGGGACGCGAAGACCTTGCTCCCGCCACCGAAGCGCTGGCCGCCGTGACGCAGGCCGCCGACGGCGACCTGCGCGCGGCCTTGAACCTGCTGGAATGGACCGTGGCCTCGCTGGAGCCCGGTAGCCAGCTCACGCCGGAAGCCGTCGCACGCGCCGCTGGACGCCGCCCGCCCGCCTACGACCGCACCGGCGACGGGCGCTACCAGATGATCTCGGCCCTGCACAAATCGGTGCGCGGATCCGACCCCCAGGCCACGATCTACTGGCTGGCGCGCATGGTCGACGCGGGCGAAGACCCCGTCTACATCGCCCGGCGCCTGATCCGCATGGCCAGCGAAGACATCGGATTGGCCGACCCCCAGGCGTTGCCGCTGGCGATCGCCGCGCGCGACGCCTGCGAGCACCTGGGGCTCCCCGAATGCGGGCTGGCCCTGGCCGAATCGGCCCTCTACCTGGCGCTGGCCCCCAAGAGCAACAAGCTCGAGACCGGCTGGGCCGCCGCCCTGGACGCCGTGAAGAAGCACGGGCAGCTCCCGATCCCGCTGCGCTTCCAGAACGCCGTGACAAAATTCGACAAGCGCCGGAACGTGGGCGAGGGCTACAGGTACGACCACGACAGCCCCGACGCCTATTCGGGCCAGGACCACCTGCCCGAGGCCCTGCGCGGCAGCGTGTTCTGGGAACCCGTGGAACGCGGGTTCGAGCGCGAACTCAAGAAGCGGCTGGACTGGTTCGAATCGCGCCGCGAAAAGCCCTGATTCGGACCGGGTCAGGAGCGGGTGACCGCCTTGCAATCCGGACAATACGTGACGCTCGTGCGCCCGAGCAACCTGACGAAGAACCGGTGCAGCGGATCGGCGGGCAGGTTCCAGGTCTCGCGCGAGCGCACCCTGGGTGAATGGCAGAAGACGCAGTGGATGCCGTCGGGGGCGATCTCGTCGGCTTGTCCCACGACCTCCGGGGAATCCTCGATCTCGGATTCGGCGAGGATCCGCAAGGCGCGGGATTCGTCCTCCCGGGAGACCACGACCTTCACGCCGCCGAACGCGTTGGTGTACAGTCCCTGCATCCGGGAAATCTCGCCACCGAACACGAACGCGCGGATTCCTTCCATTTCCAGGCAGGATCGCACCGACTCGGCCGAAAGCGCATCGGGATAGTTGCCGACCTCGACGAGGTCGTCGTTGGAACCGGTTCGAGCGTCCATGAAGCGGTACCCTCCCTCTCTCCCCAATCTACAGAGCATCCAGGCGCGACGACGACCGATCCGATGGGTTAAATTTCCTTCCTTACCTCATTTCGACCGGAGAGCGCCAGTGCCTCGTTACAATCCGCAGTCCATCGAACCCAAGTGGCAGAAGGTCTGGCTCGACCAGAAGACCTTCCGCACTCCCGGCCTCGATACGCTCGACCGGTCCAAGCCCAAGGCGTACATCCTGGACATGTTCCCCTACCCGTCGGGTGCGGGCCTGCACGTGGGGCACCCCGAGGGCTACACCGCCACCGACATCGTGTCGCGATTCAAGCGCATGAAGGGCTTCAACGTCCTGCACCCCATGGGATGGGACGCATTTGGTCTGCCTGCGGAACAATACGCCCTGCGCACCGGCACGCATCCTTCGGTGACCACCAAGAAGAATGTGGACACGTTCCGTCGCCAGATCCAATCGCTGGGGCTTTCCTACGACTGGGACCGCGAAGTGGACACCACCGACCCCAGCTACTACCGCTGGACGCAGTGGATCTTCTGCAAGCTCTACGAAACCTGGTACGATCCCACCAGCCGCAAGGGCCGGCCCATCGCCGAGCTGGAAATCCCCGCCGACGTGAAGGCCCAGGGCGAGAAGGCCGTGGCCGAATTCGTGGGCTCCAAGCGTCTGGCGTACACCGCCGAAGTCAGCGTGAACTGGTGCGAGGCCATGAAGGCCGTGCTGGCCAACGAGGAAGTGACCGCCGAAGGCCGTTCGGTGGAAGGCAACCATCCCGTGGTCAAGCGCCCGCTCAAGCAGTGGATGCTGCGGATTCCGCTGTACGCCGAACGCCTGATCGAAGACCTCTCGCTGGTGGATTGGCCCGACGCGATCAAGGAGATGCAGCGCAACTGGATCGGCAAGAGCCACGGCGCCGAAGTCGATTTCCAGGTGGCAGGCCGCACCGAGAAGATCCGCGTCTACACCACCCGCCCCGACACGCTGTTCGGAGCCACCTACATGGTGCTCGCGCCCGAACACGCCCTGGTGGATTCCATC
>Ga0116187_1002057_pt1 | contig 20235 bp, 16 predicted proteins | sample AD_JPNNA6_MetaG_FD_89755 | JGI IMG/M metagenome (GOLD analysis project Ga0116187, IMG submission 89755) | Active sludge microbial communities of municipal wastewater-treating anaerobic digesters from Japan - AD_JPNNA6_MetaG | ecosystem: Engineered > Bioreactor > Anaerobic > Digestate | place... | reverse complement strand
TGGGAATCGACACGCCGACGAGAGGAATTGAGAACATTCAGCGCGGTGTCACCCGCAGCGTGAGGATCTGGAACGGGCGCACCACGATCTCCACCGCCGGTCCGTTTCCCACCAGCGCGGAGGCCGCGCCCCCAGGCCGCTCCCGGGCATCGACCACCCGGACGTCCGCGACGTCGAAGCCGAACCCGAGTTGGGCGCGCGCTCGTCCACCCCAGGCCTCGTAGCACCGGACGATGAGGTCGCCACCGCCGTCGTCGGCGGCCTTCACGGTCTCCACGACCACACCGGGATGGTCACTCCTCACGACGCTCGCACCGTCGTTCAGTCGCCCGGACCGTTCGTCGGCCCGGAGCGGTTCGACTACGCGCACGGGGCAGTTGAGCCGGTACCCCTCGGCGACGACGCCCGCCTCCGACAGGCTTCCGGTGTGCGGGAGCAGTGAGTAGGTGAAGTGGTGTCGGCCCTGGTCCTGTTCGGGGTCGGGGTAGCGGGCCCCGCGGAGCAGTGTCAGCCGCAGCGTGGTGGTCGGCACCTCGCCGTCGGGACCTTCCGAGCGAGAGCGCGTGATGTCGTGGCCGTACTTGCAGTTGTTGAGGAGGGCGATGCCGTAGCCCGGCTCGGCGACGTCGATCCAGCGGTGGGCGCACACCTCGAACCGCGCCGCGTCCCAGCTCGTGTTGGTGTGGATCGGGCTGCGGAGATGGCCGAACTGGATCTCGCGCGTCACCTCGTCGGCGTGGACGTCGACGGGGAACGCGACCTTCAGCATCTGCTCGTGCTCGTGCCAGTCGACATCGCAGACCACGTCGAGTCGGCGGGATCCGGCGCGGAGCTCGAGGACCTGCGTCACGCTCGACGAACGGAACGTCCGCGTGACCTGGACCCGGCCGATCAGCGGACCACGGTCGAGCACCTCGACGGTGTCGACGGCGTCGAGGTCGACGACCTGCTTCCGGTAGAACTCCTCGATGTCCCACGCGTCGTACTCGTTGGGCAGGTCCTGGTGGAGCTGGAGCAGGTTGGCGCGGGTCCCCGGAGCGACGATCTCGCGACCCTCCTCCACGTCGATGATCGACACGATGAGCCCCTGCTCGTCGAGGGTGACGCGGAGCAGACCGTTGTCGAGGGTCGTCGCCGACACCTGCACCGGCGGGTGGGCAAGGTCGAGCGGGTCGGCGATCGTGACGGCGAGCGCCGGCAACGACACCACCGCCGCGACGCGTCCGTCGCCGAGGATCTGGCAGGCCGGGTCGCCGACCAGCGAGGGGGCGTCGACGACGACCACCCCGTCGACGGGGTGGGGGGCCGGATTGGCCAGCGACGTGCGATCGCCGGCCAGCGCCGCGGCAGCACGGTCGATGATCGAGATCAACTCGTCGGTCACCTGCGCGTAGGCGACCTCCGCCTCGCGGTGCACCCAGCCGATCGAGGAACCGGGAAGGATGTCGTGGAACTGGTGCAGGAGCACCGTCTTCCACAGCCGGTCGAGGTCGGCCGCGGGGTAGGCGGACCCGCCGCCGTACGCCGCGGCGCACCAGATCTCGGCCTCGCGGAGGAGCAGCTCACACCGCCGGTTGCCGGCCTTGGTCTTCGCCTGCGACGTGAACGTGCCGCGGTGCATCTCGAAGTAGAGCTCACCGACCCAACGGGGCGCGTCGGGGTACTCGGCGATCGCCGCGTCGAAGAACGCCTCGGGTGACTCGATCTCGACGCGGGGCGAGCCTTCGAGATCGCGGACCCGCAGGTACTGCTCCATCATCTGGGCCGTCGGACCACCACCGCCGTCGCCGTGGCCGAACGGCATGAGCGACCGCGTGGAGCGGCCCTTGTCGGTGAATGTCCGCACCGCGTGCGCGAGCTCGTTGCCCTGGAAGTTGGCGTTGTACGTCTCGACGGGCGGGAAGTGGGTGAAGACCGTGGATCCGTCGATGCCCTCCCACCAGAAGCTGTGGTGAGGGAACCGGTTCGTCTTGTTCCAGGACAGCTTCTGGGTGAGGAACCGATCGAGCCCGCAGACCTGCATGATCTGAGGAAGGCTCGCGGGGTAGCCGAACACGTCGGGGATCCAGACCTCGGTGCACGTGACGCCGAACTGCTCCTCGAAGTAGCGCTGGCCGTGGGTGATCTGCCGGATCAGGGCTTCACCGCCGGCGAGGTTGGTGTCGGCCTCGACCCACATGCCGCCGATGGGGACCCACCGCCCGTCGGCGACGCGCCGCTTGATGCCCTCGAACACCGAGGGGTAGTGCTCACGCATCCACTCGTACTGGACGGCCTGGGAGCACCCGAACCGGAAGTCGGGGTAGCGATCCATGAGGGCCAGCACGTTCGAGAACGTGCGGGCGCACTTGCGGATGGTCTCGCGGATCGGCCAGAGCCAGGCGGAGTCGATGTGGGCGTGCCCGATCGCGGAGATCCGATGTGCCGACGCCGACGCCGGCTGGGCAAGGACCCCCGCCAACTCGGCTCGAGCAGCTGCCGCGGTGCCGGGGATGTCGTCGGGGAGAAGTCGGTCCATCATCGATTCGATGGCGCGAAGGATCTCGTGGCGTCGCGGCTGATCGAGCGGGAGCTCCAACATGAGCCCGTTGAGGGCGCGGATGTCCTCGATGAGCGCAACGACGTCGGTGTTGACCACCACGAGCTCGGCCCGGGACAGGCCGTAGATCGGACCGGTCGCGGCCGTCAGCAGGTCGCTGTTGGGATCGGGACGCGTGTGCGCGATCGCGGGGTTGGAGGCCGCCTCGACCACGTACTGCACTGCTTCCCCACCGGTCGCCGCCGAACTCACGAACACGTCGCGGTTGAGGGGGTGGAGGCCTCGCACCGGCGCCCACGACCCATCGTCGGCGACCTCCCAGAGGAGGCCCTCGCTCTGGAACCCCGGGCTGTGCCCGAACCCCAGGTCGATGACGGCGTCGACGGCGCGACCGGCCCAGTCCTCGGGCACGGTGCCCGACATCCGGAACCAGGTGGTGCCCCACGGCCGACCGAACATCGAACCGATCGCGAACGGTTCGTACTGCTGTGTTGCGGCCACTGCCGCGGTCACCGGCTCGCCGGGGACCTCCCAGGCGGTGACGGTGAGCGGGACCCGGGCGCCGTGGATGGCAGGATTGAGGCGCTCGAACGCCAGTCGGCGGAGGCGCCCTTCGATGATCGATCGATCGTCATGCATGCGTGACCTGCCCGTTCCCACTCTCTCGCAACATCTCAGTCATTTTCGACAACTCCGGGTTCCACTCTCGGGCTCGTCTCGTTACCCTGAACCTTCGCACGCCGCGCCCGCGGCCCCGCACCAAGAGATCTCATGCCCTTCCCCCGAGACGTCACGCCGACCACGATGCGCATTCTTCCCGATCACCCGGTGACGCGCCCGTGACCGGCTTCCAGGAGTACGAGCTCCTCGAGCCCGGAGCACCGCCGGCGGAGGACACGGGCATCAAACGCCACTTCCGGAAGGGCGGGCTCGCCAACGACACGGCCTGGGGCGCGCTGCACGACGTGTCGCAGCTGATCGTGATGACGGCGACGTTCACCCTCCTCGGGCGCAGTCTCGGCGACGCCGGGTACGGCCGCTACGCCGGGCTCTACGGCATCGTCGGTCCGATCGGTGGCCTCACGTGGTCGGGCATCTGCCTCTGCGTCCTCCAGCGACGCCTCCGCGAAGGCGACGACATCTCCACCGTCGCCCGCAAGGTCACGCTGATGTCGCTCACCCTCGGGCTCGTCGGACTGGCGATCGGGACCCTCGTCGGCGCGGCCACGATCGGTGGCACGCTCGTCGTGACGGTGACGGCGGTGATGTTCGCCGAACTCGTCGCCAACGGCGTGAACCAGGTGCTCTTCGCGATGGTGCAGGCCGAGAAGGGGTTCGCGGTCGCGACCCGGCTGCGCATGGTGGTCCTCGCCATCAGGGTCACGACCGTGCTCACGCTCTTCACCGCCGGCCGCCTCAGCGTCGACCCAGGGGCGACCGCAGCGGAGGCGCGCGACGCCGCCAGCCACGCGATCGGCTACCTGGCGGGCGGCTACAGCATCGGCTTCCTCGTGTACCTCGCGGTGCTGATCACGACGATCCTCCCGCGCCACGGCATCCCGTTCGTCTTGCGCCGGCCCGACGCGTCGACCACGAAGCTCACCGCGCAGTTCTCGCTGCCGATCGCGGTCGGTGTGCTCCAGCAGGACGGCGACAAGACCGTGCTCAACAGCTACGGCTACCACGCCGAGGCCGGCCTCTACGCCGCGGCGTTCCGCGTCGTCGCGATGGGCTTGATGCCGCTGCGGGCGCTCGAAGGTGCGGCGTTCCAGCGGTTCCTCCCCCACAACGAGAACGAACGCAACGAGCACACCCGGCGTGCCTTCCGGTATTCGGTCCTGGCACTCGGGATCAGCCTCGTGATCGGCGTCGGCATCTTCGTCTGTACCCCGCTCATCAGCGTCATCCTCGGCGACGACTTCGCCAAGGCCGAGGCGATCGTGCCGTGGCTCCTCCCGTTCCTCCCACTGACGGCGGTGAGCAACGCACCTTCCAATGGTCTGCTCGGACTCGGCAAGCTCGGCGTCCGCTTCGGGATCTATGCCGCCGGGGCGCTCGTCAGCCTCATGCTGTACATCACCATGATCCCCCTCATGCCCGCCGGGGAGCCGTGGAAGGGCGCCGTTATCGGCACCATCGTCGGCGAGGCGTTCCTGACGATCGCCGGCTGGGTTGCCCTGCGCCACTTCCAACAGCGCCACAACGCCACGCTGGATGCGCCACCGAGCGAGCCGTCCCCCGGTTCGTGGGCCGATCCTCAACCGCCGCCTCCGTACGTCGGGCCGCTGCCGGTCCGCCAGGCCTCCACCCCCCAGGACAGATGATGCGAAACCGCACCGCCCCCACTGCGTCGAACCGCCGGGCGGTGCCCGGCCGGGCGTTCACTGCTGTCGCCATCACGACGTTGACCCTGCTCTCGGCATGCTCGTCGGACGACGGGAACTCCGGTGACGCCAACTCACCGAGGAACGAACGCTCCCCCCAAGCCGCGCCGAAGTTCACCGGGGAGGCGGCGCTCGACCTGTCGGTGGCGTCGACGCCGGCGGGGGCACGGATGACCGTCGCCGTAACCGCTCCGGCCGACGCGACCGAGATGCAGGTGGGTGTCGACCCGAGCTTCACCACGACCGACTGGGAGCCGGTATCGGACGAGGTGCGACTCGACACCGACGGTGGCTACCAGGAGGTCTTCGCCCGCTTCCGTTCGGGCGCGGACGACGCCGACCCCGAGGTCGTGGTCGCCGGTCTCGATGTCGACCTCGCGGCGAAGGCAGCGACGAGCGACACTCCGACACCCACGCTGATCGGGCTGAGCAGCCCCACGACCCTCACTGTCGACGTGGAGGTCGGACGCATCCGGCGCGGCCTCGAGAAGGAAGGCGACGAGCTGGTCGGGCCCGACGTCGACGCCGAGGATCTCGACACCGGCTGGGAGCTCGACGCGACCTCCGGCGCCGCGCCCACCATCGCCGACGTCGAACGAACGACCCGCCCGATCGACACGGGCCACAGCGGGGACGACGGGCAGGACACGTCGTTCCCGGTTCGTCATCGCATCGCGCTGACGCTCTCCGAGCCGCTGACCATCGGCACCGAGTACGAGCTCACGTCGCCCCTCGGGGACACGTCGACGTTCACGATCGACGACCGCTCGTCACGGAGCCCGGCGGTGCACGCCAACCAGGTCGGATTCCGGCCCGGCGATGTCGCGAAGCAGGCATACCTGACGGCGCCGCCCGGCGACCGGTCGTTCACGACATCACCGGTGTTCCACGTCGTCGACACGGCCGACGACACGAGCGTGTTCGACGGGGTCGCGACCAAGCGGGAGACCAGTGCGGACGGTGAGATCGGCCGCGGCGACCTCACCGGCCTCGACGTGTGGGCCCTCGACTTCTCCGCAGTCAGCGCGCCGGGCCGGTACCGGGTGTGTGTCGAGCGCATCGGATGCTCGGAATCGCTCTCCGTCGACGAGGACTCCACCTGGCTCCGGGCCGCGACGAGCATCGCCCGCGGTCTCTACCACCAGCGGAGTGGCATCGCCCTCGGGGAGCCGACGACGTCGATCGATCGACCTCGCCCCGATCATCCCGACGACGGCCTCGTCGTCCACCAGAGCACACTGACCTCGCTCGAGGCCGCGGATCTCACCGACGACAAGCTGTTCGAGCAGCTCGTCGCCGGCGCGACCGATGAGGTCGTCGACGGCGCATGGGGTGGGCACTTCGATGCCGGCGACTGGGACCGGCGCAGCCAACACCTCTGGATGGTCAGCGAAGTGCTCGACCTCGTGCGTGTCGCCCCCGACCGATTCGCGTCGCTCGACCTCAACATCCCCGAGTCGGGCGACGCCGTCCCCGACGTGCTCGACGAGGCGTTCTGGACGCTCGACCTGTTCGCTCGCCTCCAGCGGGCCGACGGCGCGGTGCGTGGGGGTGTCGAGAGCGCCCGGTTCCCCGACTTCGGGACGCCGTCGTGGAAGGACGACCTGGCGCGTTACGCGTACGCGCCCGACGCCTGGACGACCTACATGTACGCCTCGGCGGCGGCCGACGCCGCCGTCGCCCTCCGGACGATCGACCCGGAGCGTTCGGCGCGGTACGCCGACTCCGCGACCCGGGCGATGACGTGGGCCGAGGCCCAGGACGTGCCGTCGAAGTACGCCGACAAGATCAACTACCAGCGAGCGGTCGCCGCAGCGTCGATGCTGGGGCTCACGGGCGACGCCACCTGGAACCAGGTGTTCCTCGACACGACGCCGTTCGCCGACGGACCGACCGGTGTCCTCGGCTGCAACGCCAACGAGATCTGCGACTCCGGATGGAACTACCTCTGGGTCGACCGTCAGCTCACCGACCCCGCCGTGGTGGCCAACATCGAGGAGAGCTTCCGGCAGGCGGCCACCCGGTCGGCGGACGCCTCCGACTCGACCCTCTTCGGCTGGTGCCTCGAGGACCCCGACGTGCCGTTGGTGTGGGGGCTCGGCGTCGGCGGTGTACCTCACGCCATGACGCTCCTCCGCGCGTACGTCATCGACCGCGATCCCCGATTCCTGGCCGCCGCCCAGCGATGCGCATCGGTGACCCTCGGCGGCAATCCGCTCGACGTCTCCTACGTCACGGGGCTCGGCGCCAACCCGGCACGACACCCGCTCATCGTCGATGTGAACACGGGGCAACTCCCGGTCTGGCCGGGCACGCCGGTGTACGGCAACCACCAGCTCGGCGGCGACACCGAGTGGGTGATCCAGTACCGGCTCGACCCCGCCGGCGTGACCGGTGACCCCTACGCCGTGCCGTACCTGCAGAACTGGTACGACCTGGCCGACGTCGGGCCGATGAACGAGTTCACCGTCTACCAGTCCCACGGTCCGGCGCTGTGGGTGTTCGGCGTGCTGGCGTCGGCCTCACCGGTGTCGCCGGACCGATGAGGTCTCCACACCGCGTTGCGGTGCGGTTGCCTCACGGAGGATGACGGTTCGCAGGAGGATCATCGTGGCGATCGACGAGCCGAGGAAGACCGACTCGCCGACCGACATGATCACGATCGCGGAGATCGCGCAGAGGGCCCAGCCCGCAACCTCGGGGGATCGCCGCTGCAGTTTCACCGACGACCGGAAGATCGAGACGACGACGCCGATCACGAGCACGATGCCCACGGCACCGAACTGGACCGCGACGTCGAGCAGGCCGTTGTGCGGGTGGCCGGCCTGGAAGCCGATCTCCCGCAAGACCGACGCCGTCTCGACCGTGCGGGGTGTGCCGAACAGGCCGTTGACACCGTGGCCGATGATCGGGTCGCGGAGGAACGCGTTCCAGCTCGCCGACCAGATCTTGGTGCGGCCGGTGAACGTGAGGTCCTTTCCCGCCGCGTCGGCGATGGCATTGAGGGAGGCGCCGATCGCAACGCCGACCATCGCGACGAGCGCGCCGGTCGCCGCGCCGAGCGCTGCCGACGACCGCCCCGACAGTCGCTGATTGGTGAGGAACCAGATGTCGACCGCCACCAGCACGAGGGCGGCCATGCGCCCCGTGGTCGAGTCGGAGACCACGAACAGGAACGCGATCGAGGCGAGCGACAGGTACCGGGAGACCTTGTTCTTGTCGAAGGCCAGGACGGTGGCGAGAGCGAACACCAGGAAGGCCGCCATGATGTTCTTGTGCACGAAGTAGCCGTGCCAGCCCTTGAGGGGCGGCGCCTGGCCGAGGGGGTCGATGTGGATCCGGGCCAACGGCTCGACGGTGACCGCGAACATCGTGATCGCCAGGACGATACGCACGTAGGCCTTGAGGACGCTGATCGTGTTGCTCGTCGGCAGGACGATCACCATCGCCGTGATACCCAGCGTCACCGCGCCCTGTGAGCGGAGCCAGAGGATCGACGACGCCTCGTCCTGCGACCAGAGGATCGACAGGATGGCCATCGCGAGCACGCCCACCGCACCGAGCGGCACGACCACGGCGCGGTCGCGCGGGAGGATGAGGGCGAACCCGACGCAGGCGATGCCGATGAGCAGCGGCAGCGAGTTGGGAAGTACCACTCCCGGGATGCCACCGAGCGCCGCACTGTTGTAGATCAGCGCGAGGAGAAAGCACCCGAGCGCGAGCGGTCGGATCAACGGATCCCACGACGCCGCCTGGGTCGGCGCTTCGCCGTCGCTCTGGCGCGGTCGGGCGATGGCAGTCACCTCGACCATGGTACCGACGAGCTCGGAGGATCGACCAACGGACCGACACGGCCGAGCGCCGGTCCGGCAGACTCTGCCCATGCCGGATGCCACCGTTCCGCCGGGCCCACCGAAAGACCGAGCCCGCGTCCGCCGCCTCGCGGACAAGGCCCGCTACGACCGCGCCACCATCGACGCGATCCTCGACGCCGGCCTGATCGCGCACGTCGGCCTGATTGCCGCCGACGGCTCCCCGGTCGTCATCCCGACGGCATACGCGCGTCAGGGCGACCGAGTGGTGGTGCACGGCTCCGCAGCGAGTCGCATGATCCGAACCGGAGCCGGCGGTGCCGCCATGAGCTTGGCCGTCACCCATCTCGACGGCATGGTCGTCGCTCGCTCGTTGTTCGAGTCGTCGATGGCCTACCGGTCGGTCGTCGTTGTGGGCTACGCCGTGCCGATCGACGACCCCGAGGAGAAGCTCGACGCGCTCCTCCATCTCTCCGATCGGCTCCTGCCCGGCCGCGTCGGCGAGGCGCGTCGTCCCACCGACAAGGAGCTGGCAGCGACCCGCGTCTTTGCGCTCCCGCTCGACGAGGCGACCGCCAAGGTGTCGGACCACACCGTCGACGACGCTGCCGACGACCTCACCCTCCCGATCTGGGCCGGCTTCATCCCGCTCGAGCTGGTGAGTGGCACGCCGGTGTCAGCGCCCGACCTCGCTCCGGGGGTGCCGGTGCCGCAGTCGGTCGCGGGGTGGACGCCGACGCGCGCCGCCGAATCACACCGTTCATCGGAGTCCTGACATCTTTCGTTGACCGATTTCAGGGTGTGCCGGTACCTTTCGTCACGGGTCCTTCCCTCTGAGCGCGGCGGTCACGATGATGTCCCTCCCTTCCACTGCAGTAATCACCTTCCGCGACGTCCGCCACGGGCCGTGGAACGCGCACGGCTTCGCCCTGACCGACCTGTTCGCCGAGGCCTTCGGCGCGACCACACTCCGCGTGGCCGACCCGGCGACCTACTCCCAGCAGGTGTTGGCCAGCAAGGGCAAGCGGCTCGACCTGGTCCGCCGGCTTCCGGGGCGGTCGACCGTTCGCCCCCAGGTCTCGACCCTCGGGCCGACCGACCTGTTGTTCGTGGTTGCCCATGACGCCACCGATCTCGACCAGCTCTACGTGACCGAGCCCGACTGGCTCGAGAGCACGGCGACCAAGGTGCTCGTCCTCATCGAGGTGTGGGCCAACGACGCCCGGCGCTGGCCGCAGAGCTACGCCCGGGTCCTCGAGCACTTCGACGCCGTGTTCTGCACGCTCGAGGAAGGCATCGGCGCGCTCGAGGAGGCGTCGGGAGTTGCGGTGCAGGTCATGGCGCAGGCCGTCGACGTGCTCGCCACGCCGTTCCGGGCCGAGCCACGGCTCGACGTCCTCACGATCGGGCGCCGCCACCCGGCCCAGCACCGACTCATCGAGGCGTGGGCTGACGAGCACAACGGCTGGTACCACTACGACACGCTGCCCGCCGGCGCCGTCAACGACGTCGACCTCCACCGGAAGGTGACGGCGATGATGCTGTCGCAGTCGGCGGTGTCGATCTGCAACTTCGCCCGCTTCGACGATCCGGCCCGCATCGGGAGCACCAAGGGCACCGGCACCCGGTTCTTCGAGACGCTGGCGTCGGGAGCGCTCATCGCCGGCGATCTGCCCACCGACGACATGTTCACCGCGGAGTTCGGTGGGGTCGAGGGCATCGCGAGTCTGCCGCTGGCATGCAGCCACCTCGACACCGACGTCATTGCCGAGCTCGTGGCCAAGGGACGCGACCCTCGCGTCCGTTGTGGCAACCGGGCGCACGCCCTCGCGTCCCAGGACCTGGCCCACCGGATGCGCCAGATCCTGGGTCACATCGGCGTGGCCGAGCCGCCGCTGTTGACGGAGCGATTCGAAGCGCTCGAGGCCCGACGGGCCGAGCTGCTGTCGTCGGTCTGATCGGCCGGCGGCGCCGCCCCCTCACACAAGGGCGGGCCGCCGGGCCAGATCGAGGTCGCCCCCGAAGTGGTACTAGTTCGCCAACGCCCACTCGGGGCTGGTGGCGCTGGCATGAACGATGGCGTTCACGACCTTCCCGAACGCACGCTCACGCACCGGAGCGGGCACGGAGGTGTCGGCGAGGACATCGACGAGCGGGGTGACGACGCCGGCGGCGCGGGCCTGGGCAACGACAGCTGCGGCGGCTTCCTCGTGACGGTTGACGCCGTCGGAGTCGATCGCCCAGGCGAGTTGGTTGAGTTCAGCGTTGGAGTAGTTCATCGGGGTGGTCCTTCTTCGTTCCGGCGGGGGTTGTACCGGTCTGAATTCCAGTGTAAGGAGGCCCCTCCATAAGTAACAACGATTTACAGAGATGCTTATCATCAGATACGCTAATGACACTCACCCCATCCCCCGGGAGGGCATCCGTGCTCGATGATCTCGCCATCCGCCACTTCGCCGCGCTCCAGGCGGTCGCTGCCGAACAGTCCTTCGGGCGGGCAGCCGAACGTCTCGGCTTCACCCAGTCGGCCATCAGCCAACAGATCGCCGCCTTCGAGAAGGCCATCGGCCAGCCCCTGTTCGACCGACCGGGCGGGCCGCGGCAGATCGAACTCACCCCCGTCGGTCACGTGATGCTGCGCCACGCGCAGTCGATCCTCGGGCATCTCGACACCGCTGCCGAAGAGCTCGCCCAACTGCTCGCCGGTGAAGGCGGACGGCTCTCGGTGGGCACGTTCCAGAGCATCACCGTGAAGGTGCTCCCCGAGGTCATCGGTCGGATGCGAGCCGAGCGTCCGGGCCTCGAGGTCCGCCTCACCGAGTCGAACCTGAACGAGGAACTGATCGACCTGCTGATCGACGGTGCCGTCGATCTCGCCTTCATCGTCGCCCCCGTCAACGACGACCGCCTCGTACTCACACCGCTCGGCAGCGACCCCTACGTGGTGATCGCCCCCGTCGACGACGGCGACGCCCCGACCATGGAACGCGACGAGCTCGCCCACCGACAACTGATCGGGCAGATCGACGACGACGCGTGCCAGCGCAACATCAACCAGTACTTCTGGAGCTCGGAGATCAAGCCCGACTATGCGTTCCGTACCGACGACAACGCCGCGGTGCAGGCCATGGTGCGGGTCGGCATGGGGCTCGCCGTCATGCCGTACCTGGCGATCGATCCGAACGACCCGTCCATCGTGGTGCGCGAGCTCTCGCCGCCCATGCCACCGCGGGTCCACTTCGCAGCGCAGCGCGCCGACCGAACCCAGGCCCCGGCGGCGGACCGTGTCATCGAGCTCGCCCGCGAGGTGTTCCAACGGCTGGAGCAATCACAGACCGACACGATCGGCATCGCTGGTTGACGCCTACTTGTGGGTGAACAGGCCCTCGTGACGCTCGAGGTCGACGTCATCGAGCTGCCACAGCTTGAGCGCAGCGGCGGCGCCATCGGCAGCCGTCGTGCCCCGCAGGCTCGACCACCCGAGCAGCTCGCGTGCCCGCTGCGGAAGCGACGCCGCGACCTCGGGCGTGAGTGAACGAGCCGTCGCCTCCTCGGGGGTCAACCAGCCGAGCAGGTAGCTGCAGTACACCCCCTTGCGCCACCGGTCCTCGGTTTGGTTGTGACCACCGCCGTGCACGAGCGAACCGAGGTACACGAGGGCATCACCGGGATCGAGTTCGACGGGCCGAGCCAACGTCGTGTCGATGGGCCGGTCGAGCGGCCAGTCGTGGCTGCCGGGAATGACCATCGTCGCGCCGACCTCGGCGTCGTAGTCGCCGACCGCGGTCAGCACCGAGATCTGCAGATCGATCCCGAGCCGAGCGGCGTCGGACCAGTTGAGGTCGTCACGGTGCAACTCCTGCACCGGGTTGCCGGGGCCGATGAAGATCGTCTCGGCCTGGCTCATCCAGTAGTCGCCGCAGTGCTCGAGCAGGATGCGGTCGGCCAGCGCGAGCAGGGCCGGGTTGAGCAGGATCTCGTGCACGAACGTTGTGCTCTTCGAGGCGAGGCCCTGGATGCGCTTGGTGTTCGACCCGTAGAACACGTCGTCGAACTGCGCATCGAAGCCGGCGTGGCGGGCCTCGACGTAGGGGGCGAGCTCGGCGTCGACGGTGGCCGCTGCGGCCGCCGAGACCAGGCCTTCGAGGACGAGCCCGCCGTCGCGGCGGAGCACGTCGGCGACCTTGTCGGGATCGGTGTCGGCGGGGAGGCGTTCGAGGCCGTGGTGGGGCACGGAAACGGGGAGGGGGTCGTTCACCAGCAGTCCTTCTGTCGTTCAGCCCGGGGGGAGGCCGCTGGTCAACGTATCGGCCCCGCGCTCGCGAGAAGTAGCAGCCCGACGAAGTATCAGGGAGCGCTCTCAGGTGGGCGAACGAACGAACGGAACGCTTGCGGATCGGCCCACTCAGTGATGATCGAGACGGGCCCCGAAGCGGCCCGACATCTGCCCGACGCCGATCGCCGCGCTGGCGAGGGCATATCGAACCTGCGCCGGTTCGCGCCGGGCGGCCCGCACGAACGGCCGCAGCAGTGATGCGGCGAACTGCTTCGCTCCCCGCAGGAACAGGCGGTTCGGTGAGGTGCCGGCCTCGAGGTTGGTGACGTACATCGTGTTGCCGAACCACAGCTTGTTGCGCAGCTGGTAGCGGAACTTGGTGCGGTCGAGCGGGATCTGCTCGGTCACCGGCGCATGCAGGGCGTAGCGGTGGCCGATGCCGGCGGCGCGGGCCGTCTCGAACCACACCATGTCCTCACCGCCGAGCTTGCCCAGTTCGTGGCGGAACCGGACGTCGGGGTGGTCGCGCAGCCACGCCGCCTCGATCAGGACGTTGGCCGTGGTGCCGTAGGGGGGCACGATGCCGTCCTCGTAGTCGGTGATCATGTTGAGGAACGGTTGCTCGACGAGCCAGGCCGGCGCTCCCACCGGGGCGACATCGTGCACGGGCCCGGTGACGAGCTCCGCACCGGTGCGGCGCTGCATCGCGATGAGCTCGTCGAACCAGCCCTCGCACGGCAGGCAGTCGTCGTCGATGAAGGCAAGCCAGCCGTCCGCTCCCACGAGCGCGAGGCCGCCGTCGATCGCAGCGTTGCGCGCCGTCGAGATGTTGCCCGACGCCGTGTTGGTGTAGCTCACGCCCAGTGCGAAACGATCGCCGTACCGGTCGGCGACAGCACGTGCCTCGCCGGTGGGGCTGTCGTCGACGATGGCCACGCCGAGGCGGACCAGTTCTCCGGACCGCGCTGCTTCCTCGTCGAGGCGCTCGAGCAGTTGTCGCAACGGCTCGTTGCGACGGTACGTACAGACGACGACGGCCAGGTCGATGCTGCTGCCGATCGGCTCGGTCAACGCCGTTCCCCCGTCAGCTTGTGGCTGGCAACGCGGAGGAGCCGAAGCGCCGACCACGTCGTGTCGGACTGCGCCGCGAGCGCGCTGAGCACCCGCTTGGCCGGCGGCAGGTGACGCGAGGCCGCCTGGAACTCGATCCGCGACGCGACGCGGGTGTCGGGCGACGCCATCATGCGGACGGCGCGCCCCCAACGGATCGACGCCCAGTAGGCCTCGATCTCGCCGATGACCTCGCCCGCATCGCTGTTCTCGCAGATGATGCGGGAGAAGATCTCGTCCTCAGGGGCGGACCAGCCCGTCGTCGTGGAGCTGCCCGGGTGCCAGCGGTAGCGGGTGAGGCGGCCCGGCACGAACGCGAACCGTTCGCCACGGCGGGCGATCTGGTACGAGAGCCAGATGTCGTACACGGGGTCGATCGCATCGGGGAACTCGGTGGCGACCACCGCCTCGCGACGGAGCACGGCACAGTACGCGGGCTGCGGCGCGTTCCACACGGCGACGAGGCGCAGCGCCTCGGGCAGGCTGAGATCGAGCGGCCCGACCGGCAACGAATCTCGGTGGGACTGCCGGGTGAGCGCCTCGGTCTCGTCGACCAACAGCCGGTCGTCGCCGTCGATCAGCTCGTAGTCGGAGAAGACCATCGACACGGTGGGGTCGGCGTCGATGACGGGGACCGTCTTCTCGAGGAAGTCGGGTTGCCACACGTCGTCGTCGTGCAGCGACGCCACGTACGGCGTGTCGGCGTTGTGGATGAGCCACAGCCAGTTGCCCTGCTGCCCGAGGTTGTCGGGGTGTCGCCGATAGGTGATGCGGGGATCGTCGTACTCCTTGACGACCTGCTCGGTCTCGTCATTGCGGCTGTTGTCGCCGATCGAGAGCACGAAGTTGCCGTACGTCTGCGCCAGAGCGGAGTCGATGGCCTGACGGAGGTACTTGGCCCGTTCGAAGGTGGGGAGGCAGATGGTGACGAGCGGACTCATCCAACCCTCATCGGGTCGACTGCTGTCGTTTGAAGGTGAAGAGGCTGATTTTCTGGCGGACGGCACGCACCACGAACTCTGCCTCACGACGGGCCGGAGGCGTCGTCAGCCAGGACCGGTAGGCTGTCTCCGCCGGACCGGACAGGAACGCGTGCCATCGTTCGGCCACCCGCTGGTTGGTGTAGTCGGCGGCGCGGAGCGTGCCGTGGTCGACCATCGCCCGGTACTCGGCCGGGTGCTCCTTCAGGCGCAGAACGGCGGCGATCGCCTCGTCGGGCGTCGCGATCTCGACGTAGTCGAGTGGATCGCGACGGAGTTCGCGGAACGCCGGCTCGTTGCCCAGGATCGCCGGGACTCCGGCCGCCCAGGCGTTGATCAGCTTGCTGGCCGGCTTGGTCGACAGTTCGGTCGGGTGGATCGCCCGGATCGCGAGGACCGCGTCGACGTCGGTGTAGTCGTGCCAGCCGCTCGACTTGGTCTCGTGCACGTAGGGCTGGGTGAGGAACTCGACCCCGAGCGCCGCCAGGTCGTCGCGGAATCGATCGGTCGCGAACCGGGGGTCGAGGTTGACCATGTCGCCCTTGAAGACGAGCCGTTCGAGGCGGTCGCCGCGAGCGGGGTCACGCGGCAGCAGCCCCGTTTGCAGCCAGTGGGGCATGGGGAACTCGGTCCGCCGGGTGGCGACGGTGCCGTTCATCGTCAGCGTGAGGTCGGCGAGCTCGGGACGAGCCCAGTCGCCCCGGAAGGCGACGATGAACGACTGGCTCGTGTGATGGCTGATCTGGAGGTCGAGGCTGCTCACGACGTTGAAGGCGTCGACCTTCGGCTGCTCGACGAGCCGCACGGCAAGGCCGGCGCGCTTGAGGTTCACGTACGTCTGGAGGATCGTCATGTCCTCGTGGGTGACGACCCGGTCGGGCTCGGCGTCGAGCGCGACCGGCGTCTGGTCGTCCCCCCGCAGTACGTCGGCCCACCGCCCCAAGGCCTTGCAGACGAAGTACACCCGCGAGGGCAACGGCTCCAGCGGAGTCAGTGAGCGGATCTGTTCGATGTCCATCGTCTCTCCCCAGCGACCGAGTGGAACAGCAGACCTAGAAGGCGGCCAGCTGCTCCCGCCAGAGCTGGTCGGACAGTCGACCCGCCGGCAGCTCGACGTCGGCGAAGGTGATCGGAGTGTCCTGGGCGAGGTCGCGCTTGAGCACACAACCATCGGTCAAGCCCATCGGCAGGAGGTCCTCGGCACGGGCAACCGGCGAGTTCTCCATCACGCCGTAGGCCTTGAACCCGCCGACGCCGTCGAGCGTGTCGCCGGCCTTCAGGTCGAACTTGGCAATGGCCGACACATCGGTCACCGGTGCGCCCTTGGGCGTGATCGTCGCATCGTTGAACAGCACGGCCCGGGCCACGGTCAGCGGCGTCTCGAGCGGACTCAGGTGGTAGGGCCGGTAGAACGTGTAGATCGGGCCCTCACCCATCTTGTAGATCTTCATGTAGCGCTCATGGAGCCACGAGTCGGAGTGGGCGAGGAGGAACACACCGAAGCTCGGCTCGGCACCCAGGATGTAGTCGACGATGCCGGTGCCCTCGAGGTACATCTTCTCGGCATCGAACAGGCCGACCGCCTCCTCGACCCGCTTGCACTCGGGCCCCTCCATGCCACGCTCGCTGACCCCGAACCCGGTGGCGTTGGCGACGCACGCCATCTCCGCGGCGATCTTGGTGCCGTCGGCGAAGCTCGTGATGTGCTTCGGCCGCTGGAACACCCCCTCGGCGAAGGCCTTCTGGGTCTCGGGGGTGCGGCGATGGTCGAGCAACGACTTGATGTTGCCGTAGACGACCGGCGTGAAGCCCATCATCTCGGCCTCGCGGGCGAGGTTCATCAGCACACCGGGCTGGTCGCCGTCGGCGTCGGTGAACACCACGCCGGCGGCATCGGCCTTCTTCTTGAGGATCGGTCCGAGGGTGCAGTCGAGCTCGGCGTTGAGCAGCACGAGGTGCTTGCCGTTCTCGATCGCCGCGACGGCGGTGTGGCTGCCGAACTCGATCTCACCGGTCGCCTCGACGACCGCCTCGACGCGCTCGGCACCGGTGACCAACGTCGGGTCGTCGGTGATCGCCGGGCGGTGCGCCGCCATGGCGGCATCGAGTTCCGCGGCGGTCGACACGACGGTCACGTCGTCGATGCCGATCTGCCGGAACGCCTGCGCGGCACCGTCGAGGGTCCGGTTGGCGACGACGCTGATCTCCATCCCGGGGGTGTGTCCCGTGACCTGATCGACGAACCCCTGACCGGCGAACCCCGATCCGACGAGTCCGACGCGCACAGGGTCACCTGCGGCCTGACGATCCTGCAGTGCCTTGTCGACGATGATCACGATGCGGTTCCCTTCGTTCCCGACTCCAGCGTGAAGTCGGGCCAGCTCTTGTCCTTGTCCGAGACGATCACCCCGTCGGTGATCGGCCATTCGATGCCGAACGCCGGGTCGTCCCAGCGCAGGCCGCTCTCGGCACCCGGTGTGTAGGGCGACGAGACCCCGTACATCACCGCAGTGCCGTCCTCCTGCGCCTGGTAGCCCTTGGCGCAGAACGGCGGTACGTACAACGCGTCGAAGCGCTCGGCGGCCAATTCGACACCGGCCCAGCGGCCATAGGTCGGCGAGTCGGGGCGGACGTCGACGATCACGTGGAAGCTCCGCCCGGCGATGCACCGGAAGAACTTCGCCTCACCGTGCGGCGGCGCCTGCACGTGCAAGCCACGGATGGTGCCGCGGTGCACGTTGGTCGAGATGTTCATCTGTTCGATGTGACCCTCGAGGCCGTGGTCCTTCAGTTCCGTCGCGCACCACGCCCGGGCGAAGATGCCACGGTCGTCGGTGTTGGGCTCGAGCTCGACCTTGTAGGCGCCGGCGACGGAGAGTTCGGTGAACTTCATGGGGATCGGACCGCCCGGCTCAGAGCCAGAAGAAGTCGTCGTCGATCTGCTGGGTGCCCAGCAGATGCTTGATCTGCTTGATGCGGGTGTGGCCGCGGAACTCGTACAGGTCCTCGGTGAACCCGATCTTCGCGAAGATGTCGAGGAGTTCCTTGGCGCCACGCTCGACGTCCCACGCGCACTCGAAGCCGGGGAGCTGCTCGTGGATCTTGGTGAAGTCGGCGCGGTAGTTGCGCTTGTCGGCGCTCGAGTCGCCGAAGACCAGCGTGCAGCCCGGGATCAGGTCGCTGATGATCTCGGCGACTTCCTTCACCTGGTAGTTCGAACGGTCGTTGCCGACGTTGAAGATCTCGTTGTGGATCACGTCACGGGGCGCATCGAGGATGCAGGCCACAGCGTGGGAGATGTCGAGGATGTGCACGAACGGACGCCACGGGGTGCCGTCGGACGCCATGCGGATCTCACTGGTGAGGAACGCGCTTGCCGCGAGGTCATTGACCACGAGGTCGAAACGCTGGCGGGGCGACGCCCCGTACGCCGTCGCGTTGCGCATGAAGGTCGGCGAGAAGTTGTCGTCGGCGAGCGGAGCGACACTCTCCTCGATGAGCACCTTGCACTTGGCGTAGGCCGTGAGGCCGCCGACCGGGTCGCCTTCCTTCGACGGACGCTCGCCCGCAGCGCCGTACACCGAGCAGGAGCTCATGTGCACGAATCGCTCGACACCGGCTTCCTTCGCCAGCTTGGCGAGGCGGAGGCTTCCCTCGTGGTTGATCTTGTAGGTGACGTCGCCGTTGAGCTCACCCACGGGATCGTTCGACACCTCGGCGAGGTGCACCACGGCCTCGTAGCCCTGGAGGTCCTCGAGGGTGAGGTCGCGGGTGTCCTTGGTGAAGGTCTCCGGCCGACGCTCGCCGGCGTCGTAGAGCCAACCGACCCGGTGGAATCCCGAGTCCATGCCGGTCACGTCGTGACCGCGCTCGAGGAGATAGTGACCCATACGAACGCCGATGTAGCCATCGGCACCGGTCAGGAGAACCTTCATGTCTGCTTGCCTTTCGAACTGACGAGGAATGATGCCGCGGCGATGCACAGCCGCCGGCGACCGCCACAGCGCCGGCGTTCAGATCAACTACAGGGATATCAGGAGGGCGTGGCTACGGCCAGATCTTCCAGGGTGCGGCACCTTGGTCCCACAGCCCCTGGAGGTAGATCTTGTCCCGAAGCGTATCCATGCACTGCCAGAACCCCTCATGGCGGTACGCATTCAGTTGGCCGGCCGACGCAAGACCCTCGAGCGGTTCACGAGCCCAGTCGACGTCTCCGGGGATGAAATCGAAGATCTCCGGCTGCAGCACGAAGAAGCCGCCGTTGATCCAGCCCTCGTGCATCTGCGGCTTCTCGTCGAAGCGGGTGACGGCGTCGCCCTCCATCCGCAGCTCACCGAACCGAGCCGTGGGGTGCACCGCGGTGACCGTCGCGTAGTTGCCGTGGTTCTGGTGGAACTTCACGAGTTCGTCGAGGTCGACGTCTGCGACACCGTCACCGTACGTGAGCATGAAGGGCTCGTCGCCGACGTACTTCTTGATCTGGGCGATGCGCCCGCCGGTCTCGGTGTGCTGGCCGGTGTCGACGAGCGTGACCCGCCAGTCGTCGCGGACGACCTCGTGCGACTCGACGGTTCCCTGGCCGAAGTCGATCGTCATGTCGGCCGACAGAGCGAGACTTTCGGAGAAGTACCGCTTGATGTACTCGCCCTTGTAGCCGAGGCAGAGCACGAAGTCGTTGTACCCGAACGTCGCGTAGTGCTTCATGATGTGCCAGAGAATCGGGCGGTGACCGATCTCGACCATCGGCTTGGGACGGACGTCCGTCTCCTCGCTCAGCCGACTGCCGACCCCGCCCGCCAGGATCACTACCTTCATCGTTCAACCGCTCCTCGCTGCGGCACCGCAGCACTCGTTTCCTGCCACGCACGGTGGCGGAACGGTCCCGCTATTGCAAGCACTTTCTCGCCCGCCGTCGGCCACCTCCGCTCGGCTCGGTCGCTGCGCTCCCTTCTACCGCTCCGGTACCTCCGGCCATCCGACCACCGATCCTTGGGAGCTGCGACCTCGAGGTCAGCCGCCGGCGCGTTCGAGCGCGACGGACGCCTCGGTCCACTCGTCCATGAGCGCCAAGGAGCGGTCCTTGGCCTCCCCGAACTGTCGGCCGAGCTCCGCTGCCTTCTCGTGATCACTGAAG
>Ga0116187_1002027_pt1 | contig 20371 bp, 16 predicted proteins | sample AD_JPNNA6_MetaG_FD_89755 | JGI IMG/M metagenome (GOLD analysis project Ga0116187, IMG submission 89755) | Active sludge microbial communities of municipal wastewater-treating anaerobic digesters from Japan - AD_JPNNA6_MetaG | ecosystem: Engineered > Bioreactor > Anaerobic > Digestate | place... | reverse complement strand
TCCGGATATTTTTGTGTGAACTCCAACAATTTCATTTCAATGCCGATTTTATATATGCTCAAAGTTAGCGTTTATGCCGGGTTTATGCAAATTTTCAGTGGGACATATTGCGGATTATCATATTTAATTATATAGTTTTTGTTTTAATAAATATACTGATAAACAATTGATTAGATGTTGATTTTTGTTTGAGTGTTTAAAATAATTTTTTTGTAAGTTGCATAAACATTATTTGCATGTATTAAAAAAATATGTATATATTTGCGGTGTGATTTAACGATTTGACGACAGATAATCCTTTATATAGTTTTGATATCTTTTTAAATGGTTTTTTCTCGTTGAATATATGAATTTTTTATTGGCTTTGCTTATTGTTTTTGTGATGAAGATGAGCCTTTTATATTTGTAACTTAGTTTGTTTTAAATTTTTGATAAAGTACCATTATTGTAGTTTGCTTTATATATAAAAATTTCGGAATGAAAAGAGTGAAAAGTTTATTTAATCACAACAGTATACTGAAATGGATTTTCTAAGGAAATTCATATTTACGCTTTTTTAATTTGAGTGGAAGAGTCGCAGGCAGTTGTCAGCGACTCTTCTTATTTATAGATCAAATGCCAAAACTGGAGAATGTATAAATCGGATCAAAAGAAAAAGGGGTGGACAAATCTCAACCACGAATTGTTTTTTAGGTTAACTAATTTCGGAAATAAGTTTAACAGAGTCAACTTCCGTCAGGACAAAATTCAACCCAAATTAGGAAACGACATTTTAAGACATAAAATGAAGGAATGAGTGTTAATTAGTGGTTGAAAATCGTTCCTATTTTTTTTTCGTTATCCTGTTTTTAGATACCCCATCAATAACAGAATGGACGATAACCGGTTAAAAACTGCAAATCCCTCTTAAAAACTTTTTTTCTACACCCTAAAATGCAGTATTTTTTATAAATTTGCAGCTTGTGTTTAACTACTCAAAAGATTGTAGAATTGAGAAAAACTAAATTTATATTCGTTACAGGAGGCGTTACTTCTTCGTTAGGAAAAGGAATTACAGCCTCATCCTTGGGCAAATTGTTGCAAGCAAGAGGTTATAGGGTTGCCATCCAGAAGTTGGACCCATATATCAATATCAATTCAGGTATGCTGAATCCTTACGAACACGGTGAGTGTTACGTGACGGACGATGGTCATGAGGCAGATTTGGATCTTGGTCACTACGAGAGATTCTTGAACGTTCATACATCCAAGAGTAGTAATGTCACTACTGGAAGAATTTATCAGAGCGTTATTAACAAGGAACGTCGCGGCGATTTCTTGGGAAAGACAGTTCAGGTGGTGCCTCATATCACAAATGAGATAAAGCGTTGCATCAAACAGTTGAGCGCAGGTGCCGAATACGATTTTATTATTACAGAGATAGGTGGAACAGTGGGAGATATTGAGTCTCTTCCTTATATTGAGAGCGTTCGCCAAATGTTGTGGGAGATGCCAGACGATTGTCTTTGCATCCACTTGACCTATGTCCCTTATTTGGCAGCTTCTCATGAGTTGAAGACAAAGCCTACGCAGCACTCCGTAAAGGAGCTTTTGCAGTTGGGCGTTCAGCCTAATGTCTTGATTCTTCGTACAGAACATCCTTTGTCAAAGGATTTGAAACGTAAGGTCGCTTTGTTCTGTAACGTAAGCGCTGAGTCTGTTATCGAAGCAATAGATGTGCCTTCCATTTACGAGGAGCCAATCAAAATGCAGGAGGAGGGCTTGGATTACGTGATTCTGAAGAAGTTTGGAATGCCAAACGAACCAGAGGCCGACCTTGCTCTGTGGAAGAATTTCGTTGATAAACGTAGGAATGCTACCAAATCAATTAAGATTGGTTTGGTGGGTAAATATGTAGAGTTGCCAGATGCTTACAAGTCTATCTACGAGGCTTTGATTCACGCATCTGTTTATCATGATAGAATATTGGAACTTTCTTTGTTCCAGTCAGAACAGATTTCCGAGGCAAACGTGACGAAAAAATTGGAGGGCTTGGATGGTATCCTCGTGGCTCCTGGTTTCGGACAACGTGGTGTTGAAGGCAAGATTATTGCTGCCAAGTTTGCCCGCTTAAACAATATTCCGTTCTTCGGAATAGGTTTGGGTATGCAGTGTTCTGTAATCGAATTTGCCAACAATGTGCTAGGCTATCTTGATGCTAACTCAACCGAGATGAACGACAATCCCGAGCATAAGATTTTCGATTTGATGCTGGATCAGAAACAGAATATCCACACGGAAGGTACGATGCGTCTAGGTGCATACGACTGTAAGCTAGAGAAGGGTACTGTTGCATATGCCGCTTATGGAAAAGATTTGGTAAGCGAGCGTCACCGTCACCGTTATGAATTTAACAATGCATACAAGACTAATTTTGAGGAGGCTGGTATGGTCTTCTCTGGCATGAATCCGGAATCTGGTTTGGTTGAAATCATAGAATTGCCTAATCTCAGATGGTTCGTGGGAACACAGTTCCATCCTGAATTCAATAGTGCGGTTTTGAATCCTCATCCTTTGTTCATGGGCTTTATGTCGGCTGCCGTTAAATATCAGGGAGAAAAAGAAACAGGAAACAGTAATATTTAATTAAATGGATAAAAATACAATTACAGGATTGGTTTTGATAGGAGTAATCTTTTTTGGTTTCTTCTTTTTGAATCAGCCGAGTGAAGAGCAGCTAAAGGAGCAGAAAAGAGTTCAGGACTCTATCGCATTGGTTAGAGAAAATCAAGCTAGGGCTTTGGATGGAGCACAGAAAGAAGCTCAGCTCGCTAAGGCAAATGAACCGGATTCAGTGAAGGCACTCGTTTATGGTGCATTTGCTGCTGCAGCAAAAGGAACAGAAGACTCTGTTGTTTTGAAGAACGGAAATGTCACTGTTACTATCTCTACAAAAGGTGCATGCGTAAAAAGTGTTGAATTAAATAAATATAAGACGTTTGATGGTAAACCATTGATCCTTTTCTCAGGAAATGAGTCATCAACCGGATTCCAACTTCCACTTATAAATGGAAATGAAATCAGTACTTCTGACCTTTATTTCAATATAAAAGCAAAGACAGACAGCTCTGTTGTTCTTTCTTTACCTGCCGGAAATGGAGCGTTGGATTTTACTTATACCTTACCTCAAGACAGCTCTGCTAAGGGTTATATGCTTGATTTCGATATCAATGCATTCAATCTTGGTTCGGTGCTGAAACCTGCTAATGAGTTGACTCTTTTGTGGGACTCAAAAATCAAACAGCAGGAGAAGAGCCGTACTTTCGAAAACAGATATGCATCTATCTATTATAAGTTGATGGGTGAAGATGTTGAGGGGATGAGTGAGACTTCCAACGAGAGTGAGTCTATTACTGATAATTTGAAATGGGTTGCCTTCAAGGATCAATTTTTCTCAAGTGTTTTGATTGCTGATAAGAATATCAAATCTGCAAAATTGAACTCTGAGTTAGCTCCTGAAAATTCTAAATATCTGAAGCATTATACGGCAGAGATGAAGATTCCTTTTAATACAAAGGCAAGCGAAAAAATCTCTTTCCGTTATTTCTACGGACCTAACTGGTATAAGTTGTTGAAGTCTTACGATCAGGATCTTTCTGGCGACGACAAACTTCAGTTGAAACGTCTTGTTCCTCTAGGTTGGTTTGTCTTCCGTTGGGTGAACCAGATTTTGACAATTCCTTTGTTCAATTTCTTCGGTTCTTTTATCTCTAGCTTCGGAATCATTATCTTGTTATTGACTCTTGTTGTTAAGTCGATTTTATTCCCATTGACCTATAAATCATACCTCTCTTCTGCAAAGATGAGGGTTTTAAAACCAGAGGTAGAGAAAATCAACGAGAGCATTCCTGCCGACAAGCCAACAGAGCGTCAACAGGCCACGATGGAGATGTATCGAAAAGCGGGCGTAAATCCAATGGGCGGATGTATTCCAATATTTTTACAGATGCCTATGTTGATTGCCCTGTTCTACTTCTTCCCAACAGCTATTGAGTTGAGACAACAGAGTTTCTTATGGGCAGATGATCTTTCATCTTACGATTCAATTTTCCCCCTTCCATTCTCAATTCCGTTCTACGGAGACCACGTTAGTTTGTTCTGTTTGTTGATGACCGTTACAAACATTATCTATACGAAGGTAAACATGAGCATGACAGATACGGGTTCGCAACAGATGCCAATGATGAAGTACATGATGTATTTAATGCCAGTTTTCTTCTTGTTCATCTTCAACGACTACGCATCAGGTCTTAGCTACTACTATTTCATATCCTTGTTGATCACGATTATCCAAACTTTTGCTATTCGTCGTTTTGTTGACGAGGATAAGTTGTTGCAAAAAATCCATGAGAACAGAAAGAAGCCTCAGAAGAAGAGCTCTTGGATGCAACGTTTGGAAGATCTTCAAAAACAAGCTCAGGAGCAGCAGAACATGCAGAAAAAGAAATGATTTTTTAAATAACAGAATAGAAAAGGGTCGGATTTTTTCGACCCTTTTTTATATTAGACCAATTGATCTAATAGTTTTTGCGCCCATCGGGCGCCTTTTCTTGGTTAAAAAACAATCTTCCCCTTAACCTTTACTCCTCTTTTTATACTTTTGCATAAAATTAGTTGAGATGCTGTTATTAGTTGCGCTGTATGTTTTGTTGCTTTTGTTTGTCTCTTTTCTAACGGGAAGAAAACAAAGCAATGCCGATTATTTTTCAGGTTCTAGAAAGTCTCCTTGGTATGTCGTGGCTTTCGGAATGATTGGTGCTACTATATCAGGCGTGACGTTTGTCTCCGTTCCTGGATGGGTCCGTTCCATTGATTTTACCTATATACAGATGTGTATCGGTTTTTTCTTTGGCTATTTGGTTGTGGTATATTTTCTTCTTCCTCTTTATTACAGGTTAAATCTTACCAGTATTTATGGCTATTTGGAGATTCGATTTGGCATTAGGGCAAGGCAAACAGGTGCGGCATTTTTTATTTTGTCGAAGTTGGTAAGCTCTGCGGCTAAACTCTACGTTGTGGTGCTGGTCTTGCAGCAGTTCATTTTTGAGGAGATGAAACTACCGTTCTATGCAACCACCATTTTTGTCCTTTTGGTGATTTGGCTATATACCTACCGAAGCGGTATCCGTACTATCGTTTGGACCGACTTTATTCAGACATTCTTCCTTCTTTTAGCTCTTTTTTTACTGATAGTGGAGGCAATGACCTTGTTGGATTTCAATGTAGGGGAGGCCGTGACTGCTGTTGCTCAAAGCGATTATTCCCAAATGTTTGTTTTTGACGATTGGCATAGCCGTCAGAACTTCTTCAAACAGTTTTTCAGCGGAGTTTTCGTTGTGGTTGTCATGACTGGTTTGGATCAGGATATAATGCAGAAGAATCTTTCTTGCAAGAACCTGCGTTTATCTCGAAAAAACATGTTGTCGTATGGCTTTTCTTTCATTCCTGTAAATATGCTTTTTCTGACGTTGGGTGTGCTCATTATTCTCTATTTTAATCAGATAGGAGTGGCCTTGCCAACATCTGGTGATAAATTGCTGCCGTTTTTTGCCTCTCAAACGGGCACGTTTACGATAGGCTGTTTTATTATTGGTATGGTAGCTTCTGCATTTTCAAGTGCTGATTCTGCATTGACCTCTTTGGCAACCTCTTTTACCTTAGATATATTACGCATGGAAAACGGAGATGAGCGTACGGTAAGAGCCTACAGAAAGCTATTACATACTCTTTTCTCTGGTTTAATGGTGTTACTGGTCATTGTTTTCCATTCTTTGGAGGGTAGTAGTGCTATTGATATGATTTATACGATTGTCTCTTATATGTATGGACCGTTGTTAGGTTTGTTTTCGTTTGGCCTTTTTACCAAATGGTTTATCCGTACCTCGTGGATTCCTTTTATAGCAATCTTAGCGCCATCTCTGACTTATGGTCTGAACTCTCTTCTTGTTTACGCTTATGGTTATAGCATGGGTTATGAAATGCTGATTGTTAACGGTGGCCTCATGTTCCTCGGTCTCCTTCTGTTTCGCAAAAAATCTCTTACCAATTTACCTGCCTAGCGTTTAGCCAAGCAGTGCGTCACACTTCCTCAAGCGTCAGCCTAAACCATTAATCCCAATTTGACTAATCAAAAAGAGTTGCATGCCTTTTCTTATTTCAAACTTAATATGGTAACTTTGTACTTTGATTAGATAAGTTTACTTATGGAGGTAAAAAAGAATTCAGTAAAAGCATGGCTGTTGGCTGCTCGTCCGAAGACATTGGCCGCAGCAGTCGCTCCTGTAATGGTAGGTTCTTCTTTGGCCTACTATTTCGGTTCGTTCAAACTTATTCCGGCATTGGCATGCCTCTTTTTTGCGGTGATGATGCAGATTGCCGCAAATCTAATCAATGATCTTTACGACTTTTTGAAGGGTAGTGACGGAGAAAACCGTTTAGGCCCAAAACGTGCAACTGCGCAAGGTTGGATTGACCCCAAAAGTATGAAGAGGGGTATCGGTGTTGTCGTTGCTCTTGCCTCTTTGGTAGGCTGTGTCCTGATTTATTATGCGGGCTATGAGATGATTCTCGTCGGCTGCTTCTGCGTTGTTTTTGCCTATTTCTATACCTCAGGGCCCTATCCTTTGGCTTATAATGGTTTGGGCGATGTGGCCGTTGTCCTCTTCTTTGGCTTGATAGCCGTAGGCTTTACCTGCTATGTTCAGCTGTTGGCTTGGCCTTGGTTGGTATCCGTTGTTGGCATTACAACGGGTATGGTGGTCAATACGCTGCTTATTTTGAATAATTATCGTGATAGAGATACTGATAAGCTTTCAGGAAAACGGACTATCATCGTTCTCCTTGGAGAAAAGTTCGGTAGACACTTGTATTTCTTGTCAGGATTGATAGCTGTTGTGGTTGCTTATATTTCATTGGTTTATGAGGAGGCTGCCAATGTGGAAATTTTCAGATCATCATCTATCTCATTTCTGATTTCATTCCCAATGATATACATATTATTCCATTGTTTAACTTGGCGTAAAATTTGTCAGATACGTGAGGGCGAAAAGCTCAATTCCCTTATAGGTGAGACTTCTCGTAATATGTTGATATTTTCAGTGTTGCTTTCTGTCAGTTTAATTGTATTATGCAGATAGAGGATTTCCTGTCATTGTGTGTTTCGAAACAGGTACCTTTCTTCTGTTACCGATTGCCGGAAGAAAAAGGGCTTAGGATAGGGGTGCAGCGCTCTTCCGAGTTGCTGTCGTTCTCTTCTGTTTCGGCTTTGTCCTGCTTGGAAAATCAATGCGGCTTTCTCGTTGCACCCTTTGACCTGACTTCTGAAAACAAGATATATTTTATCCAATCTGATATTTTGATAGACGACGAAGTTCCTTCCTATGCTGTTGAGTATCTCTCTTTTCTTCCCCAAAAAAGTTTCGATAACGATTTGATTCAAAACTTGAGCTCTCAGAAGAAAGACGATTACATCGCTTCTGTGGTCCGACTCGTTGACGAAATAAAAAAGGGTGAGGCAAACAAGGTGGTCTATTCCCGAATGGTGCCGTTTGAGGTTCTTTCTTTGAAAGACAAACTGCCGAAGGTCTTTTCGGAAATGTTGGAAAAATACAAGGATGCTTACCTTTTTTGGTTCAATATTCCAGGTGTTTCTATGTGGATGGGCGCATCGCCCGAACTCTTCCTGCGAAAGAAAGCGGAGAGGGTGGAGACGGTTGCGTTGGCTGGTACGCAGCTCTCTGTAGAAAAGTGGAGTTCTAAGAACAAAGAGGAACAATTATATGTGGAGAATTTTATTCGAGAAATATTCACAGCGCAAGGTCTGACAGATATCCGTGTGGATGGTCCGATATCCGTGAAGGCAGGCAATGTCTATCATCTAAAAACGCAGCTTTCCGGACAAATGGAAGATGCTTCTTCTTGGACCGATTTGTTGGAGGCTTTGCATCCTACGCCGGCCGTTTGCGGTTGTCCGAAGGAGAAGGCCAAACCGATAATTCAACGCATGGAGCCTTCTGAACGAGGCTTTTACTCCGGTTTTCTTGGATTCCTTGACGGAAATGCTAACTTTGAATTTTGTGTCAATCTTCGTTCTATGCGTCTGCTTTCGGATAAGGCTCTGCTTTATGTGGGCGGTGGAATAACGAAAGATTCTGATTGCGAAGAGGAGTGGCGTGAGACGGAGATGAAACTGACTACAATGGCAAACGTCCTTGAGACGGTCAAATAGAATATTCAATATGGTAACGACAGATAAGAAGATAGTTCGAACATTGGTCGACTTATGCGTGGCTCATGGTGTGGAGAATGTGGTTCTTTCGCCAGGTTCACGTAATGCGCCGTTGTCCATAGCCTTCAATCGCGAAAGTAAGATGACTTGTCGCGTCATTGTAGACGAGCGCAGTGCCGCCTTCTTTGCCTTGGGCTTGGCTCTGAGTTCTAACAAACCTGTCGTAGTGGTCTGTACTTCTGGTACCGCTCTTCTCAATCTTGCGCCTGCAGTGGCGGAGGCTTATTATCAAAAGGTTCCTTTGATTGTGGTTTCGGCCGATCGTCCTTTGGAGTGGATTGACCAAAACGACAGTCAGACCATCCGTCAGTCTGGTGCTCTGTCCAACTTCGTGAAACGAAGTTGCCAGCTACCTATGAATGAAGATGCAGATGCTCTTTGGTACGCCAATCGCATCATCAATGATGCCTTGATAACAGCCGTATCAGGTCGTAAAGCCCCCGTCCATATCAATGTGCCGTTGAGCGAACCGCTTTGCAATACGGTCGACTCTGCCGACGAACAGCGTGTTGTGCGCCACGTCGAACCTCAAAGTACAACGATGGTAGACGAGTCATTGCTTAACCGTTATGCTTCTCTGTTCAACTCATGTCAAAAGGTGATGATCCTTTCTGGCTTTATGCGTGATGTAGAGCCTTTGCGAGAGTTGGTGCGTTGTTATGCTGATATCCCTTCGGTATCCGTTGTGACGGAGACAATTTCCAATATTTTTTCCGAGAAGACCCTAAATTCACCCGAGCTTTTCTTCTCTTATATCATAAATTATGAAGAGCCCGAGAATTTCGTTCCTGATTTGTTGATCACAATGGGAGGAGCTATTGTCTCAAAATCGGCAAAGATTTTTTTTAGAAACAATCCGCCAAAATACCATTGGCATATAAGCGAGGAGGAGTGGACCATCGATACTTTTCAATGTCTTACAGACAGAATGGATGTTGATCCATTTTTATTCTTGACTCAACTAAAGACGAAGACAACTTCTGTTGAATCATCTTATTCCGATTTCTGCAAAAATAGCTATCATGCAGCCACAGCCGCACAACAACTAGATTTAGAGGAAGTAGAGTGGTCTGATTTGAAGGCTTTTTCCATTCTGTTGCCGCAACTGCAAAAAAATACAGCCTTGCACCTAAGCAATGGCCTAAGCGTCCGTACAGCACAGCGTTTGCCTTTGAGGTCTGATTTACGTCTCTATTCCAACCGTGGTACTAGTGGAATAGATGGTGCTACCTCAACTGCCGTGGGCTTCTCTTGCCATTATGCAGGAAAAACCATCTTGATAACCGGTGATATCAGCTTTTTGTATGATAGCAATGGCTTATGGAATAATTATTTGTCAGGTAAATTTGGCGTTGTGGTCATAAATAATGGTGGTGGATCCATCTTTAAAAGGTTGAAAGGACCATCTTCCGTTCCTGAATTGAACGACTATTTTGTAACCCCACATCACGTTGATTTGCAAAAAATGGCAGATCTCTACGGCTTGAAATACTTCAAAGCTACCAACCAGTCATCGCTGACCTCTGTTCTCTCAGATTTTCTCTCTGAACAGAATTCTACATCCCTTCTCGAAATCCTCTGCTAGCTTTATTGGCGTATGGTCGTTTTATTTGTTATTTCATCCCTATAACCTACTATAAGGGAATCTTTCTTCATTTCAACAAATCCGGTCTCAGCTTTTTCGTCCTTTCCAATGCTTGCTCATATTCCCATTCATTAATTTTCCTTTCATTACCTGAAAGTAAAATCTCTGGCACCTTCCATCCCTTATATTCAGCCGGCCTAGTATAAACTGGCGGTGCCAATAAATCATCTTGGAAAGAGTCTGATAGCGCAGACTGTTCATCAGTCATAGCTCCAGGTATAAGCCTTACAATTGCATCAGTCATAATGCAGGCAGCAAGTTCACCACCTGTCAGAACGAAGTCTCCTACAGAAATCTCTTTTGTAATAAGGTGCTCACGAATTCTCTGGTCAATCCCTTTGTAATGTCCGCAAAGAACAACGATGTTGTTATAAAGAGACATTGAGTTTGCCATCTTTTGGTTAAACATCTCTCCGTCTGGCGAAGTGTAGATGATCTCATCATATTCTCGTTCGCTTTTCAATTTTTCCAATAGTCGGTCAATAGGTTCGATTTGCATCACCATACCTGCACTGAATCCGAAAGCATAGTCATCCACTTTCTTGTGTTTGTCAAGTGTATAATCACGTATGTTGTGTATGTGTATATCCACAAGACCTTTTGCCTGAGCCCTCTTTAAAATGGAGTGGTTCAGCGGACTTTCCAATAATTCCGGAACAACTGAAAGAATGTCGATGCGCATCTTCTGTGTTTTTTGTTATATGTTGTCTTATCCTTGACGGTTTCTCTGTAGAGACGGGGCGTGCCCCGTCTGTCTGTATAACGTGCCCCGTCTGTGTTATAGAACGCGTGCCCCATCTGTCTCTAAATATGCCCCGTCTGTTATAGAACGCATGCCCCGTCCCTTCAGACGAGGCATATCTATTGCTTTTTTCTTCTAGAATTCCGAAGAGAAATGGAATCTGATCTTAGGAAAATCAGACTGAGCCATTTGAAGGATATAACCAGAATCGGCCAAGAAAACATTGCGTCCCTCTTTATCGATAGCCATGTACTGATATTTTCTCTTCTTGAAATTTTCGATCTCTTCAGGGTCGTCGCTCTCTACCCAACAAGCCTTGTAAAGGCTGATAGGCTCCCAACGGCATTGTGCGTTGTACTCGTGAAGCAGACGGTATTGGATAACTTCGAACTGAAGTTGTCCTACCGTTCCGATGATTTTTCTTCCGTTGAATTGGTTGATGAACAACTGGGCAACACCCTCGTCCATTAACTGTTCAATGCCCTTGTTCAGCTGTTTAGCCTTCATAGGGTCATCGTTCTCAATGTATTTGAACATCTCAGGAGAGAAACATGGAAGGCCCTTGAAGTGAATCATCTCTCCGGAAGTCAATGTGTCTCCGATTTTGAAAGTTCCACCGTTATCTGGCAATCCCACGATATCGCCTGGCCAAGCCTCGTCCACAGTCTCTTTCTTCTGTGCCATAAAGGCTGTCGGACTAGAGAACTTCATCAATTTATTGAAACGAACGTGCTTGTAGTTCACATTACGCTCGAACTTACCTGAACAAATCTTTACGAATGCGATACAGCTTCTGTGGTTAGGATCCATGTTTGCGTGGATCTTAAATACGAAACCTGAGAAAGCTTCCTCTTCAGGCTTGATCACACGTTCAGCTGCTTGGGTTGGCTGCGGACATGGAGCAATTTTGCAGAAACAGTCCAGCAACTCTTTTACACCAAAGTTATTTAACGCACTTCCGAAGAATACAGGAGCAACTTTTGCTGCCATGTAATCGTCAATGTTAAAATCGGAGTAAACTCCTTCTATGAGTTCCAGATCGTTTCGGATTTGTAGTGCATCCTCTTCGCCGATGTATTTCTCTAACTCTGGGTTGTTGATGTCATCAAACTCTATAGATTCAGTGATGATTTGTTTGTTCGGCTTATATAGATCCAACTTGTGTTGGAAAATATTATAGACACCTTTGAATTTATCACCTTGGTTGATAGGCCAGGAGAGTGGTCGTACGTTGATGTTCAACTCCTTCTCCAGCTCGTCCATCAAATCGAATGGGTTATTACCGTTACGGTCCATCTTGTTGACGAAGACAATTACGGGCGTATTTCTCATACGGCACACGTTCATCAGCTTACGGGTCTGCGTCTCAACACCTTTGGCACAGTCCACTACAATGATTACGCTGTCTACCGCTGTCAGTGTACGGAATGTATCTTCCTGGAAGTCTTGGTGACCTGGAGTGTCCAAAATGTTGATTTTGTATCCGTCATAATCAAATGCCATTACGGAAGTGGCAACGGATATACCTCTTTGTTTCTCGATCTCCATCCAGTCTGAAGTGGCCGTCTTCTTAATCTTGTTTGATTTTACGGCACCAGCAATGTGTATGGCACCTCCGAAAAGCAACAGCTTTTCTGTCAATGTGGTTTTACCCGCATCCGGGTGGCTGATAACCGCAAATGTGCGTCTTCTCTTTATTTCGTCAATTAGTCCCATCGAATATAATTTGTCTGCAAAAGTAGTTATTTCTACACATTTCGCCAAATATCCCGCCATCTCGTTTTCTTCCTATCCCCATCCTCCTTTTCTCCCTTTTTCTCTTCCATCTCTTTTAATTTAATGCCCTAAATTTCATTTATAACTACAAAATCCCTAAATTTGCATCTCGTAAAAAAGTTTTTGATTGGACTTGTAATAATTTATAATAATATGAGTAAAGAGAAAAAAGCAAACTTAGAAACGCTTTGCGTTCAGGCTGGTTGGACTCCTAAAAAAGGAGAATCTAGAGTTTTGCCCATCTATCAGAGTACGACTTTTAAATACGATAATACAGAGCAAATGGCAGATTTGTTCGATTTGAAGGCCGACGGTTATTTCTATACCCGTTTGCAGAATCCAACAAACGACGCTGTTGCTGCTAAAATCACAGCATTGGAAGGTGGTGTAGCTGGTATGTTGACTTCATCTGGTCAAGCTGCTAGCTTCTACGCAGTATTCAATATCTGTGAGGCTGGTGATCATTTTGTCAGTGCTGCTTCTATCTATGGTGGTACTTTCAATCTTTTTTCTGTAACCATGAAGAAGTTGGGCATCGATGTTACATTTGTTGACCAAGACGCTTCGGAAGAGGAGTTGGCAAAGGCTTTTCGTCCTAATACAAAGTGTGTTTTTGCAGAGACTGTTGCAAACCCAGTATTGAGCGTGCTTGATATTGAGAAGTTTGCTCGTTTGGCTCACTCTCATGGGGTTCCTTTGATCGTTGATAATACATTCCCAACACCAATCAACTGTCGTCCATTCGAGTTTGGTGCAGATATAGTTACTCACTCTACTTCTAAGTACATGGACGGTCATGCAACTAGCGTAGGTGGCTGTATCATTGATAGTGGTAACTTTGATTGGGATGCTAATGCTGATAATTTTCCTGGCATGACAAAACCAGATCCTTCTTACCATGGATTGGCTTACAGCAAGGCTTTCGGAAAGAAAGGTTATATTGTAAAGGCTACTGCTCAGTTGATGCGTGACCTCGGTTCAATTCCTTCTCCTCACAATGCATTCCTTTTGAACCTTGGTTTGGAGACTTTGCATTTGAGAGTTCCTCGCCACTGCGAGAATGCTCAGAAAGTTGCTGAATATTTGGAGAAAAACGACAAGGTAGCTTGGGTTAACTATAGCGGTTTAAAGTCAAATAAGTATTACGAGTTGGCACAGAAGCAGTTCCGTAACGGAGCTTCTTGTGGTGTTGTAACCTTCGGTTTGAAGGGTGGTAGAGACGAATCTATCAAGTTTATGGATAACTTGAAGTTGGCTTGTATCGTTACTCACGTAGCTGATGCTCGTACAAGTGTGCTTCATCCAGCCAGCCACACTCACCGTCAGCTTACTGACGAGCAGTTGCTAGAGGCTGGCGTACGTCCAGACTTGATCCGTTTCTCTGTTGGTATTGAGAATGTTGATGATATCATCGCCGACATTGAGCAAGCTTTGAATAAATAATTTTGAATAATTGTATAGAAGGAAGTTCCTTTTTTGGGGAACTTCCTTCCATTTTATAGAACAAGAGATAAAGTAAGGTATGGACTTAATCACGATCATATTATTGGCGGTTGCTTTGGCGATGGATTGTTTTGCAGTCTCTTTGGCCAATGGTATTGCGTTAAAGCAGTTCCGCCTTTCTCCTGTTCTGAAGATGGCTTTCCTTTTCGGACTATTTCAGGGAATGATGCCTGTCTTCGGTTGGTTGTTGGGTCTAGGTTTTAAGTCCATAGTTGAGCAGTGGGACCATTGGATCGCATTGATCATTTTGGTGTGTTTAGGAGGGAAAATGATTTATGAATCCCTTACGGAAAAAGAAGACGAAGTGGAACCTTCACCCGCTTTAGGATGGAAAAGCTTGGTTTTCTTAGCTATTGCCACAAGTATTGACGCTTTAGCAACCGGCTTGATGTTTGTCTCTTGTTCAGAAGTATTCCTATTAGCTGTTATTATAATAGGTGTAGTTAGTTTTATCTTCTCGTTTGCGGGTAATTCATTAGGCATTTTCTTTGGAAAACGTTTCAACTTTAAAGTTGAAATTTTGGGCGGAATTGTTCTCATTGGCATCGGCATTAAAATTTTTCTTGAACATACCCTCGACTGTTAATACTAAACGTTTTTCCTTTTACCCGCTTGCCATTTACTCATATCTACTTTTTTTGATTTAATTTTAAAAATATGAATCTCAAATCTTTAAATCCAATAAACCTTTGGCATCGTCTCCAAACCGACGAAGATCTTAGGCGGAAAATATACATCATTGCGTTTGAGTCAGACACCCCAGCCGGAAAAATGTTTGACATCCTTCTTATTGTTTGTATCCTATTAAGCGTTCTTGTCATTATTCTAGAGAGTCTACTGCCAACCTCTTTTGCGCCCTATCTTCATGTCTTGGAGTGGGTTTTCACCATCTTCTTCTCCATAGAATATATTCTAAGAATATATTGTTTAAAAGAACCCAAGAAATATATTTTCAGCTTCTTCGGAGTTGTCGATTTGGTATCCACGCTGCCAACCTATTTAAGTGTTTTTTTCGGAGGAGCCCATAGCTTGCTAATTATTAGAGTTTTCCGTTTGATCCGTGTTTTCCGTATCTTTAGATTGTTCGATTTTCTTTCAGAAGGGCACATACTCTTACTCTCTTTAAAGGAGAGTAGTCGTAAAATCGTAGTCTTCTTTTTATTTGTAGTTCTGTTGGTTGTCTCTGTCGGTACCATTATGTATTTGATAGAAAGTTCAGAACCAAACTCTGCATTTACCAGTATTCCGAAAGGAATTTATTGGGCCGTAGTAACTATGACAACTGTAGGTTATGGTGACATAACTCTTGTAACCCCGTTTGGCCAGTTTCTTTCGGTCGTAGTTATGCTGTTAGGTTACACTATCTTGGCTGTTCCTACAGGAATTTTTCTGCATCCATCATGAATCAGCATAAAAGAAACGAGGCAATTCCATGTCCTCACTGTCACAAAACAGGACATGATGTCGATTCCGAATTTTGTAAATTCTGTGGCGGCCTTCTCCGCGAAGAAGTAACGGAAGAAATCACAGATTCCATTACCCAAGAAGGAGAAATAAAGTGATTCGTCATTTTATTTCTCCTCCATTTCTTTTCTCCTTTCGTCTATGTATACGTGTGTTCTCCTCATAAAAGTCTTCCAACTAGCTCTTGAATTCTTGTTATAATCTTTATTCTTCTATAACTCTAAAATCACCGTTTCAGTCTATCCGTCTTTCTATTCACCATCTGCCTCTTTAGCCTTTTTTGTTATCTCCGTTTCTCCCTATTCATCGTAATTTTCCTCTTTTTTTCTCAAAAAAAATCCTTATCTTCGTCTCCCAAAATAGAACACATGCAGTCACCATCACGTCAATTACCCATAAAGAGTGCCTATAACTTCAGAGATTTAGGCGGTTATATAGGAGCGGAGGGACGTCCTGTTAAATGGCGTACCCTTTTGCGTGCCAGCGATTTTAATGAGTTGGCAGATGATGATGCAGCATATTTAGCCTCTATTCCGATAAAAACCATCATCGACTTTCGCGCCCATGAGGAGTTTCTCCATTTGCCTGATAAAACCATATCGAGTGTGGAGCACATCTATAATCTTATTATAGATGCCGGAAATCTTGTGCCCAGTTTGAAAGCCCTTGTTGATGATCCCTCTTTGCTAGAAGACGAACGTTTTGCTTTTGCTTTGGATATGATGTTTGATATGTACCGCAAGTTGGCAACCCAGTATGACGAGGTTTTCCGTCAGTTCTTCGAAATTCTCCAACGTGATGATGAGCAACCCGTTCTTTTTCATTGCTCGGCAGGAAAGGATAGGACAGGATTGGCCTCTGCCTTGATTCTCTCAGCATTAGGAGTTGATTGCGAAACAATTTTTACAGATTACCTCATGACCAACCAGACCCTCCAGGGTAAGTATGATCATTTTGATTATATAGGAAGCATATCTTTGTTGTTCAAGTCTGTTCGTCGCGACTTTCTAGAGACTGCTTTTGCCGAAATAGAAAAAAAGCATGGCTCACTTGAGCAATATCTCACCAATACGCTTTCCGTCGATCTGTCTCTCATGCGCACCAAATATCTCCAATGATTTTTTCATTCGTTTAGAGGACCGAACATTCACTAAGAAATTAGTAAAATCACATGTCCGTGCCAAGTGTTTATATTAACAAACCCTTGTTTCTGAATTTAGTTGACGAAAAACAAATAGTGATAATTAGTGGTGAAAAAACTGTCTATGCACTTTTCAATTGATCGTTTTCGTCTCGTTATTTCGTTCTTCTTTTTTTTCTGCGTATCTGTTTTCATAAAGTCTCAATCCTTCAGTCCTATATTGTAATTATTTCACTTTCCTTCCTTATTCCCAAATATTTAGACGTATGTCAATATAAATTTTAATAAAAATTGTTGACAGAAAAGAAAAAAGTATGTAGATTTGCCACAAGGAATATGTAAAATGTATTCTTGTGTACTTATTGTTGTACTGATTAAATAGGGTGTTTAAAGCATTTTGTTTTAGTTCTGATCCCGTAAACTTGCTCATGAAGTGAGAGTCGTGAAGAGTATCCTCTTTTTGGAACACTTTTTGTGATAGGGATTATATAGTGGTTTAATTAAGAAAAGATTTTATTAACTAATAGATTTTTAAATTTAAAAATGGGAAACATGAAAAGAATTTTATTCCTTTTGATGGTTGCATTTACTTGCTTGCAGGCAAATGCAGCGGAAGATTTCTCTTCGAATAACTACATTGAAAAATATGGTCGTTTGAAGTTGGTAGGAAATCAGCTTTCTGATGAGAACGGTAATGCTATTCAGTTGAAGGGTTGGTCTTCATTTGGTTGGCAGAATAACTGGGGAGATTGTCACTCTGATGCTGCTTTGGATCAGATGAAAGCATGGGGTGCCAATGTTTATCGTGGTGCTATGTATGTAGCTGAAGGTGGATATAATAGCAATCCTTCTGGTTTTACTCAAATAACAAAGGACTTGATTGACAAAACAGCTGCACGTGGTATGTATTACCTTTGTGATTGGCACATATTGACTCCTGGTGATCCGTTGAGTGGTGATTATTCTCAATTCAACACTTACTTTACTGAAATTACAAATTATGTAAAGTCAAAGGGTTACAAACATGTGATGTATGAAATCTGTAATGAACCAAATGGTGTGTCTTGGGATAGAATTAAGCAATATGCAAGTCAGGTATTGCCTACAATTCAAAACAATGACCCAGGAGCTGTCGTTGTTGTGGGAACACCTCAATGGGACCAGAATTTAGGTGATGCAGTATCGTCTCCTATTACTGGATACAATAATTTGCATATTATGTATGCATTCCACTTCTATTCTTGCTCTCACTATCAGTTCCTTTCTACTTTGGATAATGCATCAAAGTCTATTCCTCTATTTATTTCAGAATGGGGTATTGCCGATTTCTCTGGAGGAGAAGGAACAAGAACTGTAGAAGAAGTTTGTAAATCAAATGCAAAAACATTGATTAATCAGTATGCTAATGGTGGAAACCAAGGAAAACAAAAAATCAGTTGGTGTGCATGGTCTTTTGGAGAGAAAAATGAGCAGGCTTCTGCAGTGACATCTTGTGGTACTTTGACTCCATCTGAAACAGGATTAGAGGTTATTTCATTAATGGGAGGTAATGGATCTATTGTTTTGCCTCAAACCGGTTGTTATGAGGGAGAATGTCAGGCAATCCCTGGTATTATAGATTTAGGTAAGTATGATAATAATCCAGATCCAAATGCTCCTGCAATCGGAACAGGTGAGGGTGTTACTTATCATGAGGAAAACACTGTGGCTGATGAGGTGAATGACAGATCAACTTGTAATGGAGCATACAAATGGGGTGGTGCTGATTATAATTTCAGAATTAACGAGTGTGTAGACGCTTCAGCATGTTATGGTTTGACAAATACTGAAGGTTGGCATAATTTGGGTTATATTGAACCAGGAGAGTGGACTCTATATACAGTGACTGTAACAGAGCCAGGTTATTATTCTGTATCAGCTCTTTGTAATCCTACAACAAAACAAAATCTAAGTATTACTTCTTACACTTATTGCTGCAACCTTTTGGTTGATTTAGACACTAAAAAAGAAGTTACAGATATGTCATTTTACTCATCAATGTCTGGTAAATATGCTGGAGAAGAATGGAAAAATTGGGCATGGGAAAATAATGTAATGGATATTGGTGATGGAAATACAGATGCATCTTCTACTGTAGTGCTCTTTAAAACAGCTGGTAAACAAACAATCAAAGTTTCATTCTTGGAAGGATTGCCAGATGATGGTTATGCAGCAGCTGGTGACTTAGGTCCTTTGGAATTTACAAAGGTTGAATCTTATTCAGGAGAGGGATTCTCTCCTTGTACTTCTGTGACAGCTCCAACAGTTTCTTCTGAAAATGACGCTGTAGCTATTTATCCAAATCCAAACAATGGTTCTTTCTCTGTATCATTGGATGGAGAGGCTTCTGCTGAATTGGTATTGTCTAGCTATACAGGTCAGGTTGTTTATTCTTCAGTTGTTTTTGCTGATTCTGAAATTAACACAGGTCTAAAAGCTGGCAATTATATTGCTACTATCAAGACAGCTAATTCAGTATATGTAACTAAGATTGCTATTAAGTAATTCGGAAACATATAATTCATATTTTAAGGAGAGAACATTAGTTCTCTCCTTTTTTTTGTTTTGATTTTAATGGATCAAATACAAAACCCTTTGGTATGTTAATTTGGGATTAAGATCAAAAATAGGTGCTTTTGATCAGGGTTTTGTGATTCTTCAACCTAAATAAAACGAATAGGTAGGTCACCAAGTGGACGGAACATTCACTATCTGCTCAATCTGCTAGATATGTGGTTTCTAATTTTTTTTTATTCGTAGTGAATTATAATTAGTGGTTAAAAGCTTTCCTCTCATTTTTTTCTCTTGATTCATTTTATGTAATGAATAATAAAATGGATTATTTTACATTGTTCGTTTTTGAAATGAAAAGTAATGTTATGTCTCATTTTTTCTGCAAACATTTTTTTTTTAGGGAAAAAAATACTTACTTAGCAGTCGATTTTCAAAAGATTACACCGATTTATTAATTATATAAAAATAGTATCATATGAAGAAAAGATTTTTACTCGCTTTGGCAGCTCTTTCTTTTTGCGGATTTGTTTCTGCGGAAGAGTACTGGATCATTAAAGATGGTCAGTTAAATGATAAGATTTCTCAGAAACCTTATACTCCCGTTTTAACGGTATTTGACACCATTATAGGTGGAGTAGAAGCTCCTGATGGTACTGCTTGCGCTAAATATGTACATAATGCAGCAGACTATAAGGATGTTCGTTTTGATTTAAGTAAAGATCCTTTGGATCTGAATAAAACATGGATTATGCATATTGAGTATAGCATTCCAACTGCATCTGATTCTGTAAATTATAATACTTATGCAGTATATAAAGAGGTAAGCTTAAATGATGGAACTATGGCTGCTTTTAGATTTGGATTTGATTCTGAGTTGGATTCTATGAATATTGAGAATGTTGATTCTATGCATGGTTATTGCGCTATTCAAGGTGCTGTTGATGCTATAGAATCTAAAGGTGCATGGATGACAAGGGATCTATATGTTTTCTCAACTCCAAGTTCTCAGGTTATTAATAGTTTTGTAATGTCTTACGCTAGAGAGGTGTTGACTAATGATATTTCAGAAGAACCTGCATATATAAAGAATTTGAGTTTCGTTTCAGGTGCTACCAAACCGTTCTATGCTGAAGATTTCTCTCCGATGGGTATTTCTGTTACAGCAGATGGTTCTGGAGCTGAAGTAGCATTTGCTCAAGAACAATGGCATGGTGGTATCGT
>Ga0116187_1002025_pt1 | contig 20379 bp, 16 predicted proteins | sample AD_JPNNA6_MetaG_FD_89755 | JGI IMG/M metagenome (GOLD analysis project Ga0116187, IMG submission 89755) | Active sludge microbial communities of municipal wastewater-treating anaerobic digesters from Japan - AD_JPNNA6_MetaG | ecosystem: Engineered > Bioreactor > Anaerobic > Digestate | place... | reverse complement strand
CAGAGGATCCATGGTTCCCACATGGCGCGGGTAATGCTCAAAAACCCGGCAGCCATTCCGGAGCTGGTACGGAAATTCTCTCTGCTGCACAAAAGCATCCTTGCTGTAGATCTGCAGGGTGAAACGCTGGATCTGGCCAATGTAACCGATGTAATTGAACGATGCCGTGAAAGCCGCCAGCTCACCGAACAGGAAGAAGATATCGTGGAACGCTTTCTCACTGCTTCCGATACAAAACAATTGTGTCATGGCGACTTCCATCCGGAAAATGTACTGGTTGATTCCGATGGCACGCTCTGGATTATCGACTGGATAACCGTAGTTCTGTGCAACGGGATGTTTGACATTGCCAGAACCTATTACCTGTTGCGTTACGCACAGTCCCCGGAAAAAAAGCCGACGCTTGTACGGATCGTGGAAAGAATAGCCTGCACCTATATATCCCGTGCGTACCATAAAAACATGATTGGAAGTCGTGAAGACAAGAAAATGCTTGTCTGTTTCTTCTTCATCATGCTGTTAATGCGTACCGGCGAGGGAATACCGGAAGAACAGGGAACCTTGGCGAGACTGATACGAACGAAGAAAAATACAGCGCTGAAGGAAATGCAACGGTATTTGAATGGGTAACGGGACAGATAAGCTCGTATTGTCAGTTCCACTGCATGTATTGTTCTTCTTTTAACGACAAGCTCATGATCTGCTTACAACACCCGGGTATGGAATAGATACTACGATTCCATATAACCGGGAGGCAGACATGAAACTGGCATTAGCCTGTAGTGGTGAAGGACGGGGGCATGTTTCAAGAATTATCGCCCTGGCGGAACATCTGATACCCGACTACGCATTGATTTTTTATGCACCGTCTACTGTCGCGCCCATACTTGAAGCGCGGTTTCCGGACTGTACCGTTAAAAGCATTCCGCACCTGCATTATTGCAACAAGCAGTTCAGGATTGATTATGGCTCTACCGTTGCGGCCAATACCCGGTTGATACTGGATTTTGGAAAAACGGTTCAATCAATTCAAAACGATTTGACTGACGAACGGGTTGGAGCCGTGATCAGCGATTTTGAACCATTTGTCTCACAAGCCGCCCTGAAGATGGCAATCCCCCTGTGCAGAATAAATCATCCGGCCGTTGTCTTGCGAAGTTTTTCTTTGTCATTTGACGCCTTGCTAGCCAAACTGGTTTCTCGCTGCATGCTCCGCGGAGACGCTGCCCTTGACACTTGACATCATCGTCTCCTTCTACCGGGGAGATACCGGTCCCTTTATCCGCGAGGAGATCAGATCACGGGTACTAGTGCGGGGGAAGAAGTTCCTTGTCTATACTAAACCCTCGTTTCATGAATCCCTTATGAATGCGTTGGCGGCGTTTGACGGACTTGAGTATGACCTGTTTCCCGATCCTTCAAAAGATTTCCCCGAGGCACTTGCCTCGTGCAGGGGTGTCATTGCGGGAGCCGGTCATCAGATTATTTCGGAAGCACTGCATCTGGGAAAACCCGTACTGGCAATTCCGGCAACCGGACAGTATGAGCAGCGACTTAATGCCATCATGCTTGAAAAATCTGGTATGGGTATGCATGCGGACTCCAGGAATTTGAGCAAAGCGTTGGGAAGATTTCTCGACACAATTGACAAGTTTGGTACGCAGGATCTGCGGTCAAGCGAGCGATTTCATCTCAAGGATGATTCAAATACAATACTGACAATGGTGCGGGAGTTCGTGTCGTTATCAATACCGATGAGACGGGCAAAGCAAAAAACGGCGTAAGATGAATGCTGACGGTATGTTCATTCTGTGATCCTCCCCGGATGGTTCTGTTGCTACCCCGCGAATCCGCCTATGCGGGAATAGCATAATTCCGGTTTGCGCAGGTATTCTTCTCCCAGCAGCATGCGATGTATCCGTTTGACTTCTGTGTATCCTGCTGACAAGAGAAATTGATATCCGGTCTTGTTCTCTTCCGGTATGAATATCGGATTGTTATCCCTGATTCTTTCTTTCAACAGGGCAATACCGGCTTCCTCGGTCAGCGCATACACACCGCCGTCACCGAAGCCTGGTACATGAAAACCGTATACGATATTGTTTTTAACGTATACCAGTCCGGTATGGAGTATCGGGAGCAGGAACTCCCGGCGGTTCTCCCCGGATACCAGTTGGTCGATATATAACACTTCCTCAATATGGTTCTTGCCGATACTACACACACTGTCTGTATCCGTTTTCCCGGTTGCTGCGTTCACGTTCTTTATCAATACTATGTATTTGCTTTGTTCCCTGAACCCGAGTTTTTTGTAGACCGGATATCCCTGATCCGTTGCCTTCAGTGTTATGGATGTGCATCCATATCGTTCACGGAGCAGCTGTATCCGGTTTTCAACCAGAGCGGTTCCCACGCCCCGGTTCTGAAATTTCCCGTCAACAATGATATGGGCCAACCAGCCGGTTTTTCCGAAGACCTGCCCGGTTCCGATGCCCAGAATTTCACCGGACGGAGCCAGCGCCTTCGCGCATTTTGCACTGGTGGTTCCGAGATAATAGTCGTGTATTGCTTCAATGCTTGACCATGTATCTGGTTTGATTGCATCAAGAAAGGGAACATCCTTTTTTTCCAGATCAGCGATCGAGTAGTCCATGTAGTTGTCTCCGTAAACAGGTAATTCGCATTTATAATTCCCCCCTCGATATATCAAAGAAGCGTGTGAAGTACGTGGTTAATCGTTCAAGTACGCTATCCCGTTTTTTGCTTCGTTCTCCATCTGGAGAGAAGCGGGAAACGGGCGGGAGGACGCTGGCGAGATCGGTTCCGGTTGCAGTTACTGTACCGTTCCGGAAGGCGTTTCTCATGAATGTCCAGGTTTCTTCGCTGTTCAGGTTTTCCTGTTCTATTATCGAATTAAGTTCCTCGATCCTTTTTTGTTCAACATAACGCTGCCAGTCTTCATCCACCACGGAATGAACATCGAGATTGCTGATGAATTGCAGAATGAGGTCTTTCTTGTTCCGCAGTTCCATACTTGAGTTGATGGCCTTGTTGATGTCAACGAGGATTTCCCGATCTTCACCGTTCTTCTCATGGTATTTCTTTACGAGTTCCATAATATAGTCGATATTTATTTCAATCTGCTTGATAAGTTCCATCTCGAAGACAATATCGTCGTTGATGTTCTCCTTCTCTGCGTTGCCCGGCTTGCGGAATTCACTGTAGAGATCAAGGTAGGTACTGTGGTAATCTTGCATTTCACGGGCACTCAGTATTTCCTTGCCGAAGAACTCGTCAAAGGTGACGAGTATGTTCCGCAGTCGCAAAATGGAACCGTAGAGCCGGATAAATTGTTTCTGATTCTCCTCTCCGAGTATGCGCTCTCCGACCGGAAAGGTGTCAAGCAGTTCTCCGACCAGACTCGCATAGCCGCGGACGGTCTTTTCCCCTTCGGTGTAGCCGTTATAATACTCATCGAATGTTTTCATGAGTACCACCCCGCCGGCTTCCTTGTCGCCGAAAAGCGCGATCGCTTCGTTGGTCGCTTTTTCGAGATTCCGGAAACAGACGATATTCCCGAAAGCTTTTATGGTGTTCAGGATACGGTTTGTGCGTGAATAGGCTTGCAACAGTCCATGCAGTCGCAGGTTCTTGTCCACCCAGAGCGTGTTGAGCGTTGTGGCGTCAAATCCGGTGAGAAACATGTTTACCACGATCAACAGATCCAGTTCACGATTTTTGACCCGTTCGCTCACATCTTTGTAGTAGTTCTGGAATTTGTCTGATGAGGTGTCGTAAGATGTGGCGAACATGTTGTTGTAGTCACTGATGGCCGCCTCCAGAAAATCACGTGAGCTTTGATCAAGTCCGGACGTGTCTTCCGGGTTTTCATCGATCATGCCATCTGCGTCCGGTTCGTTCACACCAAAGCTGTAGATAAGGGCAATCCTGAGTTGACGGTCGGGCGGTTCGCCTGCGAGTTGACGGCGGAACTCGGCGTAGTATTTCTTTGCCGCTTCAATAGAGGAAACTGCGAAAATGGAGTTGAATCCCTTGAGGCGGGACTTCTCCATAATACGTTCAACCTTTGCCCGATCTTTTGCCGTAACAATGTCCCCAATATTACGGGTAACGGAGAGTGTATAGGACTCATCAGTACGACGGGTCTTGTGATCAAAGTGTTTGCGGATGTAGCGGACGATGTTGGCAAGACGTTCTGGGGAAAGAAGGGCAGCTTCCCGGTCAATGTCGCGCACCTGTTTGTCTTCTATGTTTTCCATTTCACGCATGGTGGAAACATAGTCCACCTTAAAAGGAAGCACGTTTTTGTCTGCTATGGCGTTAACGATAGTGTAGGTATGCAGTTGTTCTCCGAATGCCTGTTCTGTTGTCCTGAGATCTGGTATTGCGCCGGAAGATGCGTTTTTGGCGAAAATGGGAGTGCCGGTAAATCCGAACAGATGGTAGTTCCTGAAGGCTCGGGTGATTGCCGTGTGCATGTTGCCGAACTGGGATCGGTGACATTCATCGAATATGAGCACCACATGGCCGACGAATATTACGTGCCCCCTGTTCCGTTCGATAAACCGGTCGAGCTTTTGTATGGTGGTAATGATAATCCGGGCAGACGGGTCTCCCATCTGCTTCTTAAGGATGGCTGTGCTCGTGTTGCTGTTTGCCGCTCCCTTTTCGAACTTGTCGTATTCTTTCATGGTCTGATAATCAAGGTCTTTCCGGTCTACCACGAAAATAACTTTGTCCACAAACGGCAGCTTGCTCGCGAGGCGGGCGGTCTTGAAACTGGTGAGAGTCTTCCCTGATCCGGTAGTATGCCAGATGTATCCGCCCGCTTCCAGTGTCCCGGTCTTTTTGTAGTTGGTGCTTATTTCGATTTTCTTGATTATCCGTTCGGTCGCAACTATCTGGTACGGCCGCATGACCAACAGCTGGCGGTCTGAAGTGAAGACGCAGTACCTGGTGAGTATGTTCAAAATGGTATGTTTCGCGAAGAATGTTTTAGTAAAGTCGACGATGTCGCTGATTGGACGGTTTTTCGCGTCGGCCCACCAGCTGGTAAATTCAAAGCTGTTGCTGGTTTTTTTTCCTCGTTTAACGCCGCTACCCTGGCTTTCCTTCAAATACGATTCCCGGGTAGTGTTGCTGAAATACTTGGTATGGGTACCGTTTGATATGACGAAGATCTGCACGTATTCAAAGAGTCCAGATCCCGCCCAGAAACTTTCCCGCTGGTACCGTTCGATTTGGTTGAATGCTTCCTGGATGGATACACCGCGCTTTTTGAGTTCCAGATGGACAAGAGGGAGCCCGTTTACCAGTATGGTTACGTCGTAGCGGTTGGCGCGTCGTCCCGCATCGGTCGCGTACTGGTTTATTACCTGCAGACTGTTTTCGTGAATGTTGTCTTTCCGTATCAGGTAAATGTTCTTGACGGTGCCATCGTCACGGACCAGGTTCTTGATGTAGTCTTCCTGAATTGTAGCGGTTTTATCAGGAATGCTCTGGTTTGTGTTGGCTATTTCCCCGGTAAAGAAGTGCTGCCATTCGTTATCGGTAAAGCGGTAGTCGTTGAGTTTTTCCAGTTGTTCGCGCAGGTTCTGCACGAGCTGGTCTTCATTCTTTATCGCGAGGCAGTCATAGGCTTGTTCGGAAAGTTGTTGAATGAGTGCTTTTTCGAGTTCCGCCTCGCTCTGATACGACTTTGCCCGTTCATAGACAGGGGTGTATTCCGCGACGACCGTGCTCTGGTTATTTTCCGCGACGAGGTTATAGCTCATTGTTACTCCACCGGTATTTCGTGTTTTTTTAATGCAAATATATTGTGCGTGAGTACTTACAAAATGTCAATTCGATTCTCAATTTGTAAGATGGTCACTTGGATGAAGTATCCGGCATGACACCATGTATTACATATCAAACAGTCTACGTACCTGTCCTCTTCCCACCAGATTTGAGAATATCCGGTAATTACTCTTATGGTACTGAATATTTCCTGCAATTATTGATGGGTGAATGTTGTTCTTTTGTGCATATTCAAATATTTCTTCCCGTGTGATAAATTCCTGGTGACGAAGATTATATGTCTCAGTAAAAAACGCGTTTTCGGCAAATTCGTCAGCTTCACGTTCAATGTCATCAGATGATGTTTCTCTGCGTAATGACATGTCGTCCGCGATCGCATTTCCGGCGGTCAAGTGCTTTGTAATATGCCCGAGCTCATGAAGCAGATTGAACCAGAAATTGTCCAGTCGGTCAAATCGGAGTGTCAGGCCGATAATTGGCTGGTTTTTGGCGGTAATACAAGCGGCTCCATCCAGATATGTATTCTTATAGTGATGGAGAATTATAAGGATAATTCCGTTTTTCATGAGAAACTCTTGTGCCAGTTTTGGTCCGTCATCCAGTGTGCTGAGATGTACTAGTGTAGAAATAAAACCCCTGTTAACTGTTTCAGGTTTATATTGGGTGGTTATCTTTATTTTGGTCGCTTCGTATAGCAGATGGAGAAACCAGCCTTTCAGTGCATACGGGTTCATCTTTGAGTTGAGTCTGGAAGATTTGGTCTTGCGGTATTGCACACAGGGAATGTATGTGTCGCAACCAATAATTTGTATTAGTCCGCGAACAAGTTCTTCGGCTTTATCTTTTGTTTTTTCAATATTGATTCCATCAAAAGCACCGGATTGTATCATTTCCTGTACCGGAAACTGCTCGTAATCAATATCTTCAGGATCGTCAAGGGTAGAAAGCGTGCTTTCTTTCAGCAGTATTTCTGCCGGAATATTCAGGTGTGTATGGAGTGCCCGGATCATTTTAATGTTCAGATCCCGTTTGCCCGAAAGAACCTCGGAAACTTTTGATCTGCTCCCGATAATGGGGACAAGGTCTCTCTGTGTGAGCCCTTCCTGATCCATACGGAATTTGATTGCGGATATCGGATCGGGCAAATCAATGGGGTATTTTTCATCTTCATATTTTTCTACAAGGAGTACCAGTACGTCCCGGAGATTTGCTTCGTCACTGCCTTCGGGAGCGTTAAAGAGTTCATCTATTTGTCCGAGTGCTGCGTCATAGTCTTGTTCGTTCTTGATCGGTTTTATTGCAGTGTTCATTTCAGACCTCCTCTGCCTTGATTTTGTCATATTCCTTATGTGTCCCCACGAATCGTATATATACAATTCCGGATTCAAACTGGACAAGTATTATCAGGCGGTATTTGTTATGAAGGATATTGAAAATTACCCTGTTGTTTCCGATTATTCTGCATTTGGGATATCTCTCCATGATATCCTGGGGCAGTTTCCAGTGTTCCTTTTTTACCTCGTAATACCAGGTATCCAGACTTGATTTTACCTCGGGGTGTTTTTGAGAGAATTCGGTCAATGTTCTTCTTGCTATAACTCTCACTGTAGAATTATATGTGTTCCCAATATGTCTGTCAAGTAAATGTTCCCATAACGGGAACAAAAGAAGAAGGGAATGTTCCGACCATCTTGATTTCGTAGAATCCTGATGCGGTTTGATCCTCCGCCCTGAGATACAAGTCCGGGCTTTAGTCGTACAAGCTCTCCTTCATGGACAAGTTCTGTCAGACAAGAGTTATGCAGTCCTGCAGTCCTGAAATCGGATGTACGGATAATTCCTGTATGAGAATTGAGGTATGTATCTATTTTATCGCGTGTCTTCTGATCCACGGTAATCCTTTTGATAGATTTTCCCACAACTTGGTCGTGTTGTGGTAGATTTTACAAGGCGCCTGAATGGAATGTTTAATATCGTACCTGAATTTTATACACTATTTCTTGGTAGTGAACGAGATTCCAAGCTTGCAGCCATAGAGAATATCCATTACTTAAAAAATTGCAGAGATTCTTTCACTCAACTGTTCTTTAAGATTAACGAACAATTCTGAAAAAGGCCTGTCTAATACTGCTTCGTCTTGAAAGAGCCTCTTGTTTATTACAGGCACCTGGTGAATCATGACTGTGATCTCTTTACCATCAGCCATGGCGTTTTCAATGATCAATCTCTTTGATTGCAGAGATACTCCAGAGATTGTATCAGGGTACATTAGAACGATGTTCTCAACATCATACCGGATCGCATAGGCTACCATTTGATAAATATCGGCTTGAGAGATTCCTCTCTTCGGGTCAACCTCTTCGGAATAAATGATTTTGTATTTTGTATCAGCAATTACCAGTCTGTTTCTTGACCTGAGAAGAAGATCCGGTTTTATGGTGAACATCCCTTCCTTGTCGAGTTTAACTGACTGGTTCTGGGCTTTCGCTGATATACTTTCGATCTCTTTATCGATAAACCCGAATATGAAGTCCTCGAAGACATATTCCATGGGGAGAAGAAAGGCAAATAGTTTTAAGTCATTTTTGAAGTCAAAGGAAATGCAGTTGTTCAGGAAGAGGTAGCAATAATCCCTAACGGTAACAAAGTCATCAAACATTGGATTAAATTGAATATTGTGGCATTCCTCTGCGGTTGCTCTTCTGTCAGAAACATCATCGAGAATGAACAATATTTCCCGTAAGAATTTTTTGTTTTCAATATTCCTGGAGGCATTGAATAGTAGTGTTGTTACAAATTTGATTATCTGATTAAACTGGTTATCAAACACAAACGCATCATAGGTGCAGTTCAATTTATGCCATCTGCCCCGGGAAATATTCTCATTTAGGTAGGCCGAGCAGTTCAATCTTCCTTTGATATATGGAAGTTCCTTGCAGACTTCTTCATATTGCTGATATATGGAGCTGGCCAACAGGCTTCTGGTATATTTTGCAAAAAGGTAGATCAGAACCTCAAAGAAATCGCTCTTCCTTTCTCCTAATGTGGTCTGATAATTCGGGAACTTGAGTTTTCTGCAGTAGCTAAGCCACCAAAGAATATGTGTATGAATTGCTTCAATGGATTGCTCATCCGATTCAATCTCTTTCCGATAGAATATTTTGGGCAGAAGATTAATTCTCTGCTCATGGAAATGAATTACACCTACATATTTATTGGATTTTATTTCCCGGGTTTTGTGAAGGACTTGGATGAACTGTTGAACTTCGACTCTATCTTCCTGTTCCTGATAATAGAACCCCGATCTCTCGCGGTTTCGCCAGATATCATCAAGGAACAGTTCAAGATCATCCAATGAGCTGCTGGTACTTGCTTTGTTTTGATATTCAAATAGATTTATCATTCAATCTCAAGCGGCCATGAGTTTTCTTTTAGCCGCAGTTCTGCAGCTTTTAGTATATCCCTCACTTCCTTTTCATCATTCATAAAATATTCAAGAAGAAGTGGAATGACCTTGTAATTCATAGTTGTCGCTCTGTTGTAGTTATCTCCCATGAAATATGAGTGGCCGATCTGAAAATCGTATCCCTTCCTTTTAACGATCTCACCATTTATCTTTTTCAGGATATCCGCATCATTAATATCAAACCCGGAAATCTCGTATTTTGGATACATAGGGGTGAAGATAAATCTCCTGCGTAACGCAATGTCTAAAAGAGCGATAGATTTGTCAGCGGTATTCATTGTTCCAATGATATAGAGATTTGATGGTACAATGAATTCTTCCCCAGAAGGCAAGGTGCAGCGCAGAGTGAGTTCTCCGTGTGATCGTTTGTCCGGTTCTATCAGAGTAATCAGCTCGCCAAAAACACGAGAGATATTAGCCCGGTTGATTTCATCGATTATAAGGACGTAGTTGTTTATATCAGCTGGGTCAATGTCGTTAGCCTTGTTGAGATTGAAAGTGCTCAGCAACTCTTTTTTTGTTTCATAATCAATCTCTTCAAGTTTTTCCTCTGGTGCACCGTCAGTATCAATCTCTACGGTATAGTCATTGTAGTATTGGATAAACTCTTTCAGAATTACCCAGTAGATCGTGGAATTACACCCCCCGATGGCATCACGAATATCGTTGTTCACATTCTGTATTTTTGAAATATCCGGGTACACGTCAAATAGCTTAATAAGGCGCTTGGCTGACACAACATAGGTCTTGCTGCTATTGCCATGCCTGAGAAGAAGATTTTTGTTCTTGTTGATCTCCTGCAGATGAACTTCTGCTTTATTAATGGTTTCGAAAGTTTTCTTTTCTGTGTTTTTCAAGTGCTCCAGAAAATCGAGATATACCTCTCCCGCTTTTTTATCCTTCAAAACTTCCTGCTGAGTTTCCCCTTTCTGCTCTGCTTTGTAGTACTCGAATAATGCATTATTCGATATTCGCAGGAACACACCATCCTTCCGTTCAAAGTTGAGGGTTTTGCTATTATCAGTATCCGGACGAAGACCCTGTATGAAATCTTCATAGCTGTAGTTTTGATGGAATGTGATGAACTCAATTCGAGTGCCGAGGTGTTCGTTGAATATTTCCAGGGCTTCCTCATATGAACTAATCTCTCTTTGTTCGATTAGTTCTGCTGCCAGAAGGACTGTCTCATAAGTTTTTCCTGTTCCCGGGGGCCCATATAAGATTTGGTTTAGTGATTTCATCGTTTCTGAACTCCTGCTTTTATGATTTGGGCTATTACTGCCAATTGAGAGTGATTCCAGGACTTTTCGTGATTCCGGGAATTTGTCAAGAAAGCTCTGTGTTATTGTTCTAGCATAACTCATTCCGAGCATTTGAGAGGAATTTAAACAGTTCGGGCGTTCCTCCCTGGCGATCCAAAGAACCTTTATGATACTGTCTTCATCAAAATCACCTTTTACTGCATATTCATTATGCAAAACAATACCAATACCATTTCCATAGTGATTGATATGAGATAGTACAATGTCGCCAAAAACAGGATCGGTTATAGGATATTGTCGTGCCCCATTTCCTCCTGATGATGGACCTCCAACCCAGACTCCGTTCTGAGAGTAAAAATCCTGGATGTAATCTGTGTCTTCACCTTTTGAGCCGCCATACACATTGGACCCTATTTGAAAGTAACTCTCTGGTTCTGATACTTGGTTAGACGTTTTCAGGTAGCTAAACAGATTTATTTCATGGAGGTGGCAACCGGGGAAATGCTTTGAGATATCATCCATTGCCTGCTTGTATGGGCTGAATCCGGATTTATCGATAGCTTTCTTTAAATCAGGGTAGCTTTTGTATGTATCTTCTTCGGTCAGGTAGATATTGTTGTCAATTGGTAAATAGCTCTGGGGATTGATCAGAAACAAGGTCTGCGTTAATTTTGAACAACCAACAGCTTTCAGGTTCAGGAAAGCCAAGAAATCATCATCTGTGAAATCATCCCCAGTACATGCTGTTCCAAACATTTTCCAGAGAATATCGTTGTTGTAGGTCTGGCCGTCATGATAAAGGGTCGTAGAATTTGGAGTCGGGGTCGGGAAAACAATATCTGTAGGAATATCGCTGTTCAATGAGAATACGTCTTTTACGGCGGAGAAGTACCTATCCTTCTGGTTTTTGGTATTTCTCTGGGCGAGGTAGTAGATAAACGAGAAGGGGTCTACATAGTCATATTTGCATATTGCAGACTCTTCGCCGAACGATTGTGTTGCCAGCTCAAACAATTTGGAGTCTCTATCATCATTATCTCGCAGTTTATTGATTTGTCCTGCAAGTTCTGTGAAAAATTCTACCCAGTCATACAGTTTCACATTTGAAAAATCCATTCACATCTCCATAGTTCGTAATTGATCTACGATTATTGATTTTACTCCAACCCCCGATACTTCCGCACATTTAAAGCCTTCCATTGCAGTAAGGGCTGGTTCAGAATTCTCATCTTCAGCTCGGGATCGCTGGTCAACAGGTCTGGCTCTATCACTCCTTCATTGAGGAGCATATCAAGGAAAGAATGTTCATTTGGTGTAAATGGAATAACCCTCTGCAGGCCTTCCTTGCATTTTTCGACGAGGGTGGCGCCGTATGCTTCTGGCGATAGATCCTGTTGAATCCTTTGGTTATGAAGTACCGGTAGAAGCTTTCTTCCAAGATCATCTGTATCAACTGCAACTGATTCTATTGAAACTGTTCTCCAGTCGACTCGATTCATACCACCGTACACGATAAAAGCCAATCTAAGGAATTCATTATCCATAGTTAAGGTATCGAATATACGGGCTGAATCATAAAGGTCTCGGGACTGTGTTCTTGCCAGAAGAGCTGCCAGCTTTCCCGCAACCAGTTCATGCTGATCCAGCACCGGAATATCTTCAGCGACATATCGGCCAATCTTGATTGATTCCCTCTTCTCAGGTTCCCATAAGGGCTGTCGGAACATGAAATTGAAATCAACTTCAAGGTTACCAGGCTGACCAGAATAACTGGTGTATGATAATATCCACTTGCCGCCTGCATGATCGGCAGGAGCCCGTTTTACGGTAAATCCTTCCCGGGAGAATACTGCCTTGCATGCCTGTTCAATCCTGGGCCTGTCCGCGCTCATCTGTTCACGGTCAACTGAACCGATATAGTTGAGATCAATATCAACTGATAATCGGGGCAAGTTAAATATAAACAGATTTAAAGCCGTCCCGCCTTTGAGAACCCACTTCCCTTTCAGATAAGGGTGCTTATTCAGGGATTTCAGGAGCTGCATGAGATACAGTACTTTCTCAAGCATCATGGGATTAAATCCCATCTCCCCTGATAAACGCAGGATATCTTTTTCTGAAAGAATCATATCACATCACCCCAGGCCCTCTGTAGCAACTCACCGGGCACCAGCAGATTCCATCTATTTAGCAGGGTACCATCCTTTCTATTCTGCCGTTGCATATAATGCAGGCTTTTTGGCTTATGCTGTTCCAGCTTCTGAAGGAAAGCTTCATCAACCATCAATGGATCTTTATGCTGCTCAAGATAAAAGCCGACCTTTGCAAATGCTGTGGTATTGTCCAGTAATAACAGGTATTCATAGAGTGTATCCAGATCAAAATATTCGATAGACTCCAGGGAGCGCCAGATTTCTTCCCATCCCCCTGCCAGATCCGGTCGGGAAAGAAGGTCCACCATGGTTCTCTCGAAACCGGTTATCTGTATATCAGTACCATTCCTGGTGATTATCGTGGTACCAAAATCTTCTTTCTCCCTGGCCGTCAGTTCCGGAGGGACCCTGACTCTGTGATAGGCCATATCCTGGAATTGTAACGGCTCTACCTTTGACGTTGAGAAATAGGTTGCTTTTCTTGTTATGCTGTATGCCTTCCCGAGAACTTCCAGAGCTGTGTGATGGGATAAGATTGCATCTGATGCTAATTTTGCTGCCAGTAGATAGGGATCCACCTGATATTTCTGTTCATCGAAGCCTTTTGGTATAGAGGCATAAAACCCCCGCCGGATAGAGAGGACTCTTCCGCGTTTCTTGTGATAGGACAGCAATGATTTCCTTGTATTGGCATTTCCGGTACGATGGGTAGCAAGAAAGTCGTCAAGTTCCTCTAAAGTAAATATAGAATGTCTGTCGAGGAAGTTTTCGAACGATGGTATTATATCAGCTTGACGATTATCCAGCATAGTATCAATCATATTGATCCTATCAGGAGTATATGTCAAGTGTAATGCAGCAATACTTGACATATGAGAGCTATAGTGCTAATAAAAACAGCCCTTTTGCGGACATCTGTCAAGTGGGTATTGGGGTTTCTGGCCTTTTTTGTTCTTGAAATACAAGGTACTAACACGAGAATCAAAAGTCAACAAAAATATCAGAAAAATATCAGAAAAGTATCATAAAAGTTGACAAAAATAGAAAAAAGTCGATACTGTCAACAGGAGGGTATGCCAATGATTGGTGAACGAATACGACAAAAACGCATAATGAATGGCTTGTCCCTTCAGAATTTGGCCGATGAATTGGTCAAAAAGAGACGTACGCTTACCCGTGCCATGTTGTCAAAATATGAGCTTGGACAGGCAACTCCAAACGCTCTTGTCTTAAAGGATCTCGCTGAGGTTCTTGGTGTAAAGACGGATTACTTTTTTGTTGAGCCAAACGTTTCTATACAATGGAAAGCTTTTCGAAAAAAGGCTTCAGTAAGTCAAACGAAGCAGGAGAGAATACAAATACTGGCTGAACAACGGGTAGAACAATTTGTTGCTATTGAAACAGCTTGTGGTATTGAATCCGTTGCTTCCGATATACCTGAATATAGAAATATATCAGATGTATCCCAGGCTGAGACGATCGCTGATGAATTGCGAATGAAATGGGGACTGGATGCCTTTCCAATAAAATCGCTTACAGAGTTGCTTGAGAATAAGGGGATTATATTAGTTTCTCTGGACTCTGATATTGATGGGGTTGATGGTCTTGTTGGTTCGTTGCAAAACACGCGGAAAATAATCGTGTATGTGCAAGAGAAGAGTGTTGATCGAACAAGATTGACCCTGGCCCATGAATTGGGGCATTTACTTCTTGGAAATGATGATCCAAAGTTGAATGAAAAGTTGGCGAGCCGGTTCGCCGGGGCTTTTCTTGCGCCGGCAAAGCTTTTACGTCAGGATATGGGATCCAGGCGTACTTTATTTTCAATACCGGAGTTATGCTTGTTGAAAGAAAAGTATGGCATAAGTATCCAGGCTCTTACGTATCGGGCAAAGGATATCGGTATACTCAGTGAATCCGCCTATAAAGCAATGTTCATCGCTTTTCGTTCAAAGGGTATTAGTGTCGTTGAGCCGGGCTGTTGGGCTTATCCGGAAGAGCCCCGATTGACAAAGCAGTATTTGTTTCGGGCGGTTGCGGAAGGAAGAATACCTGAAGCAAAGGCTCTTGAGTTGTATCCGGAGTATCTGAAGGAGAAAACGGAAATGGAATCTCAGGCACAATCAACCCTGTACAAATTTCTGTCATTACCCTCGGAAGATCGGAATAAATATTTGATGGCTGCGGCTGAATCTGCGGCCGGTTTATATGATCATGGCGGCAAGTTGGCCGATTTCGATATCATTGATGATGTGGAAGACTATGAGTAATGCATCGGTTTGCGAACCCTGTTTGTTTTACCCTGCCAGTTTCTTGAACGTAAGCAGTTTGCTCCGGTAATACTCATACTGCTTCCGCCGCCGGGTAATCTCCGCCGGCAACCCCGCAGAAATATCATTCACCAACGCATCAAACTTGTCCAGAATACCAACAATCCGCTCCTGCTCGGAGAGGGAAGGGATGGGGATTTTGAATTTTGTAAATTCTTCTTTGGTTATTGTTTTTATTGTACTGCCTCGGGCTTTTTCTTTTTCAGTTCCAAATATTTTCTGCAATTGATATGCGAAATATTTTATGTTTATATCCGTTTTGTAGCTTTCAAAAATCGCTAATGTTCTATCGACATAAGCGTCATATTGTGTAATTGCAACCCTTCCAATACTTCCTTGCAGGGTTACTAATACACTACCGCTCTGTGCAAAAACACTTTTAGGTTGAGCTAATTTTGATATTCTATTTTTTGTTGAAGGAACCAGTTTCATGTTTTTATCTACATCTACAACTTGTACAAAAGGCATTGAGTCTTTCCCATCATACCATTCTTTATTACCATAAGGTTGTGGAAAGGATCCTCTACGGTAATTGCTTACCTCCCCCAGTGTCTTCCATTCTACCTCGTCCCCGAAGGTCAGCAGTTCGTCGCGGTAATATTCGTACTGTTTTTTCCGGGACTCCAGCTCCGCCTCCAGCTCCGCCTCCAGCTCCGTAAAGGTATCCAGTATCTTCACAATCTCTTCCTGTACCGGAAGAGGAGGAAGGGGGATGGGGAATTTTCTGAAACCACTCATATCAACAGAAGCAAAACTTGATTTTGTAACGTTCTTGATACACCAATCGTCAAGTATGTAGAAATAGTAATAAAGAAATTTTATGTTAAATAAATCTTGATATTTTATATTTAATGATAAAGATACAAATCTCTGATTTGATAAATGTGGTACCGTAATCAATGCATGTTCGCCAATTGTAGCAGAGGTAGCGACAAGAATTGAATTTGCGGGGAAAACTTTGCCACCTTTAATAGCAGAAACATTTACTTGTTGGGTTGCCTTTGACAAAATCGAACCGTTGAGACGAATATCTTCCATTCTAAACCAAGGGATAGTCCCATCTTGCCAATAATCTTTTTTTGATTTAGAGGGAGTATAGCCATTCTTAAAATTAAACATCTCCCCCAGTTCTTTATACTCCACTCCATCCGGGCAGAGTTTTTCTATAAGGCGGTCGATTTTGTTTGGTTTATCAGGCATGTAATGTCCTTTTGTAATTTAAGGCGATTCCTAATTTCATTCCTACACCGTGACCAGATCCGGATTTTCGATGCGCGGGAAGGGACTGACATGTATTGGTTTTTGTTCGGATTTCCAAAGGTCAAGCTTCGTCTGCATAGCCAGCCAGCTCTCAGGTGAGGTATTGGTTGCCTTGGCGATACGAACCGCCATGTCAGGACTTAACGAAGCCTTCTCGTTAATAAACTCGGACAACGCCTTGCGGGTAATACCCAAATCACTCGCAGCATCGGTAACAGACATACCCAGCGGAACAAGAACATCTTCCTTGAAAACAAGACCGGGATGAACCGGTTTTCTTTTTATAGCCATATATAACCCCTAATGATAATCCCGATAGTCAACAACATACGCGTCACCATCAGAAAATTGGAAGGTAACACGCCAATTACCATTTACCCATACCGACCAGACATCTTTCTCCCTGCCTGAAAGCTTATGCAACTTGAATGAAGGAAGATTCATATCCTGTACGCTCCCAGACCATCGTGCTTGAATGGCTTGATCATCTTAAATGTAACCTATAACGTTACAGGTGTCAACAAAAAAACGTGTCAACTTTTGTCTATTCATATGACCTCCGCATTGCATCAGACACAGCTACCGAGGATTACTCGACAACTGCGGACTCTTCTATTTCATCACCCCTCCCCCTCAAGGTCAGCGACGATTTTGTCTATGGACTTTCGCAAGGAGTTCTGGCGGGCGACTATTTCTTTTATTTCTGCGTTCAGTTTGGTAATGTTGATGACCTCGCGGGTGTCCTTTTGCATAACGTAACTCGACACCGCGATGTTGTAATCGTTCTCGCCGATCTCGCCGTTGCCAACCAGCGCTGCGAAATGCTCGATGGACTCGCGCTTCTTGAACGCCGAAAGAATCTTGTCGCGATTGGCATCACTCAACTTGTTCTTGTTGCCCCCGCGCACAAACTCCGCAGACGCATCGATGAACAACACCCTGTTGTCCTTCTTGCTCTTCCTGAGCACGATGACACACGTCGCGATAGACGTACCAAAGAACAAATCCGGCGGCAACTGAATAACACAATCGATATAATTATTGTCCACCAGATACTTGCGTATCTTCTGCTCCGCGCCACCGCGATAGAGGACCCCCGGAAACTCTACGATGGCCGCCGTACCACTCGTGGAAAGCCAGGACAACATGTGCATGGTAAACGCAAGATCCGCCTTGCTCTTGGGAGCAAGAACCCCGGCCGGAGAAAAGCGCGGATCGTTTATAAGAAGCGGATTCGCGTCGCCCTCCCAGCGGATGGAATACGGCGGATTGGACACAATCGCGTCGAACGGCTCATCGTCCCAGTGTTTGGGATCGGTGAGCGTGTCGCCGTGGGCAATGTCAAAATGATTGTAATTGATATCGTGCAGGAACATGTTGATGCGGCAGAGGTTGTACGTGGTCAGATTTATCTCCTGCCCGAAAAACCCGATGCGCACATTTTCCTTGCCGAGAATTTTCGCGAACTTCAAAAGGAGAGAACCCGAACCGCAGGCCGGGTCATACACCTTGTTTACCTGCTTTTTCCCCACCGTCGCTATGGACGCCAAAAGCTCGCTCACTTCCTGGGGCGTAAAGAACTCGCCCCCGCTCTTGCCCGCGCTCGAGGCATACATCGTCATGAGGAATTCGTAGGCGTCGCCGAAAGCGTCTATGGTGTGGTCGGTATACGTGCCGAGTTTGAGACCGCCGATAGCTTCAAGCAGTTTGACCAGCTTCTTGTTACGGATTTCTACCGTGTTCCCGAGTTTGCTCGAGTTCACATCCAGGTCGTCAAAGAGGCCTTTCAGGTCGCTTTCGCTTTCAAACCCCTTGGCGGACGCTTCGATGTGGCGGAATACCCGGGCCAGGGTCTCGTTCAGGTTTGCGTCGTTCTTGGCCTTTTTGCACACATTTACAAAGAGTTCGCTCGGCAGGATGTAAAATCCTTTTTCCTTGACAGTCTCGGCACGGCCGTATTCGGCTTCTTTGTTCGTAAGGCTTGCGTAGTCAAAACCGGGATTGCTTCGCCGTTCGTCGGCATTGATATAGTTTGTGAGGTTTTCACTGATAAACCGATAAAAAAGCATCCCGAGCACATACTGCTTGAAATCCCATCCATCTACGCTTCCGCGCAGGTCATTCGCAATCTGCCATATAGCGCGATGCAGCTCCGAGCGTTCCTGTTCTTTTGTACTGTTCCCGTTTTGTGACATTAGTAATCTCCGGTATTGTTGGAAGTAGTATACCGTATTTTGGAGCTTTCTTGTGTAGAATCTTGTTTGTATGGCCCGCAACCTTGTAGACTCGTACATATTTACACGTAAATATTACTGGAGAAGTGGTTGACTATGGTTTTTTCGCTCTCCGCTTGGGTGTTTAGGTTCATATCTGTGGTATGATGGATCGAAGTTCCTCATGAGAAGCGGGACCCGTTCCCGGGACTTTCGATGAACAGTTCCTCTCCGGGAGGCTCAAGCATGTGGTACCGCTTCATAAAGAGCGAAGAAAACGAGGACGAAGTCGTATACGAGTACAGTTACGAGAAAGATGAACCGACCGGTATTCTGGTCTTCAACAAGGATGATGAAGAAATATGGTTCCTGAAACTTGCGGACGGAGATGACGGAACACAGATTTACCGTTTTGGCGGGGCTTTCAAACGCGAAATAAAGGAAAAAAATTTCTCCGATAAAGTAGTCCTTGCCTTCGGATAATGAGTATGATACTTCTATAAGGTACCCCCGCCAAAGGAGCACCCATGATCAAAATTGAAAACACCGAAAACCTTGCCGGTGTGCGGATAACCGGCGACCTGTATGACCTGGAAGCGCTCGTTGACGCGTTCTATGCGGTAACAATTCAGGAAGACGATACAAAGAACCGGGCATACTACGACAACTCGACACGAGTCCTGGGCGTGTGCTACGATATACGCCACGCGTCCATGGGAGACCGGGATATAGTGCTGGTTGAAAACGGAATGGACCGGGAACTCATGAAAGTACACAAAACAATAACGCCGGAACAGAACGTGTACTATGCCGTGAATTACCTCTACCCCGAAATGATCTTCGTTGTGGCTGCCCTGAACGAACTCATAGAGATCTACATGACAAAAAACAGCAAACCGAAAATTGACTACCGCGGAGCCCTGAACAAAAACATAATCTGGGATACACACATCGCCACCCTGCGGGTATTCCAGGCCGCATTCAGCACCTGCGTCCGGGAAACACTGCCCCCGGCAACCTACACACGCTGGCTGAACACGATTAACGACCGGTACACCAGCGTACTGCGCATCTGCGGACACTACCTCGATTACATCAACCTGGAATACCTCAAACTCGACAAGGAAAAGCGCCTGAAGAAACTGACCTCGATATCGAAAAGCATTGTTGAGTACATCCATGACCCGGTCCATGAACGCATGAACCGCGACCTGAAACTCGCGGCGGAACACTACGGATGCTCCCCGTCCGAACTTCGCATGCGCGACCTTGAATACCCTGAAGATATTGAGTGGTAGCCTTGCATACCAATACCACCCCCGAAGTCACCCCCGAAGGGTCGTGCACTGCTCAACAATATATGACCCCGCCGCAGAGCCTCCCCGTTCAGACCATTCCCATGTCGTCCGTGTTTTTCTCCAGAAGGGTGTCGAGGAAGCCGTGACTTGAACGGATTACTTCCAGGATGGCGTGTGTGTCGCTCATGGAGTCGTTGACCGTCGTGAGCGAGATGAGACCGTCGTTCAGGGCGGTGGCCTCTTCCTGGATGGCTGCGGTGATTTCCGAGAGGGACTCACCGGCCTGATCGATGGTGCGGGCGTTTTCGTTGAAGTTTGCGAGAACCTCGCCGAAAGAAACCTTGAACCGGGAGAAAAGGTCCACGAACTCGTTCATCTGACGATTGATCTTTTCAACCGTTTCCTCGAATTCGCCGATACTTGACTCGATCTGCTTGGCGAACTCCCCGGTTTGCACCGCGAGATTGCGTACCTCGTTCGCGATAACCCGGAACCCCTTGCCCACCGTCCCGGCACGGGCCGCCTCGATGGACGCGTTGATGGCAAGAATGCCCGTACGGTCCGACACATCCTGGAT
>Ga0116187_1002019_pt1 | contig 20437 bp, 14 predicted proteins | sample AD_JPNNA6_MetaG_FD_89755 | JGI IMG/M metagenome (GOLD analysis project Ga0116187, IMG submission 89755) | Active sludge microbial communities of municipal wastewater-treating anaerobic digesters from Japan - AD_JPNNA6_MetaG | ecosystem: Engineered > Bioreactor > Anaerobic > Digestate | place... | reverse complement strand
CATTCTCTTAATCGCACCAGAAGGAATTGAAATAATTGTAGTCGTTGATGAGTTTTTGTTCGTAGTCCTTCTCTTAATCGCACCAGAAGGAATTGAAATCTCGTAGTCGACCTGTCCGGGAATAACAATCTTTCTCCTCTTAATCGCACCAGAAGGAATTGAAATGTCCAATCTTTCGGGTCGAGATACTCAACCACATTCTCTTAATCGCACCAGAAGGAATTGAAATTTGGCAATTTTGCCTCAAGTGTTTGCAGACGCTTCCTCTTAATCGCACCAGAAGGAATTGAAATTAGCCATCCATACGGGTCTTCAATTCCCATTAGATTCTCTTAATCGCACCAGAAGGAATTGAAATATTAGATATGTTTTTCTTAACAATGTCCTTCATCATCCTCTTAATCGCACCAGAAGGAATTGAAATTTCCTATAAGCTCCTTTTTTTAGTTTATTGGCTAAAACTCTTAATCGCACCAGAAGGAATTGAAATTTACTACTTTATTAGATAATAAGAAAACGATTGCTGAAGCTCTTAATCGCACCAGAAGGAATTGAAATTATAAATTTCATATCATTTTATGTTTTTTCTTTCGGTCTCTTAATCGCACCAGAAGGAATTGAAATGTCTCTAAATTCTGTTTTTAGATACTCCCGTATTTTCTCTTAATCGCACCAGAAGGAATTGAAATGAAACTCGCCATCCGTAAACTTCACACTTCCATCACTCTTAATCGCACCAGAAGGAATTGAAATAGAAGAACGTTCACTATCCGCGTGGACGGCTCGAAGCTCTTAATCGCACCAGAAGGAATTGAAATGTTTTTGTTTCTCAAGCAATTCAGCTTGTTCTTTTTCTCTTAATCGCACCAGAAGGAATTGAAATACAAGTGGCAATGTTTTGGTTTACAACGGTACGCATCTCTTAATCGCACCAGAAGGAATTGAAATGTTAACGCGCCATCAACGTTATTAGAACCGTCGAACTCTTAATCGCACCAGAAGGAATTGAAATTACGATGTCATCAAGCATCTCGCGATCAACTACAGCACTCTTAATCGCACCAGAAGGAATTGAAATTACGGATTAGGCTTGACTGCAAAGATGTTGATGGATACTCTTAATCGCACCAGAAGGAATTGAAATAAAAGAAGGCATTATGAACACTTATATGAAGTGGCTCTCTTAATCGCACTAGAAGGAATTGAAATGCTCGACGGATTACGCCGCTGTACGTCCTTCCAGGCTCTTAATCGCACCAGAAGGAATTGAAATATCCTTACAATCGCGTATGGCTGGCTGATCTATTACTCTTAATCGCACCAGAAGGAATTGAAATTTTGTATGCCGCCTTCTCTATGTTTCCATCCTGCATCTCTCTTAATCGCACCAGAAGGAATTGAAATGTTTATACGGATATTGACTCTCCGGGTCTTTATAACTCTTAATCGCACCAGAAGGAATTGAAATAATATAGGGAGTTAGACAGTCCGCAGGTAACAGGCCTCTTAATCGCACCAGAAGGAATTGAAATGTTTTATTGATCCTTGAAAGAATCTTATCTATTAATCTCTTAATCGCACCAGAAGGAATTGAAATGCTCGACGGATTACGCCGCTGTACGTCCTTCCAGGCTCTTAATCGCACCAGAAGGAATTGAAATTAAATAAAGTCTTTTAAAAAATCGCCCGTTTGTGCTCTTAATCGCACTTATCCTCAAAAAGAAGACTAGATTGCAGAAATCGTGCTTGCACAACAGCAATCATTGCAAATAAAAAAGAATCGTATCATTCGCGTATTATATATTGTTGGAGGATCTATTGCTTTCGGATTATCAATCTTGGGGCTTTTCGTTCCCGGCCTTCCTTCCACACCTTTTGCATTGTTATCAGCCGCTCTCTATGCAAAAAGTTCGCCGAAATTGTATCAATGGATATTGAATAATAAGATTTTGGGACCAAAAATTTTAAATTATAAACGGCGAAAGGGTATGACACAAAAGGGAAAATTAGGGGTACTTGCACTGATGACAACGATGGTTCTCTTTTCATCGCTTGTCGTAGTTCGGAATATTCCTTTGCGATTAACCATACTCGGATTTGGGGTCGTAGGATGTGTTGTTGTGTGGTTTTTTGTGCCTACGGCAAAAGAAGATATTGAAAATATTGATAACCAAGATTAAATAATCAGATTTTCAGATAAGCGAAATAGTATTTCTCCACTTTTTTCGACAAAAGTTCAATATTGAGTATATCGGATGCTTGAGCTATATCTTTCACTGACCCATCTTTCATCAGAATATCGATGCTGTCATCTTCTTCTCTATACATGTCTGTCGTAACCGGTTCTAATGAACACAAATAGCTTGCTTCGTGCTCGGACAGATTAAATTTATGCTGATAACTTTTCAAATATTCACTTATTTTTCCGAGATCAGGTTGCTCCGATGAAACTTCGATTTTGAATAACTTTCGATTAACCATTCCCGAACTGAGAAGTGACAATACCTTGTCGGGATGTGATGACCACACTTTTAGAGCTGACCATATATCGTTATCATCCAGATTGACAAAATGTTGTAATGCAACTCCGTAATTTTCAAAATCCATCATCTTAGGCTCGTTCAACAAAAAATAGGAGAGGGAAGGGGAAGCAAAAAGCTGAACTCCGTCGAGCGATAATTCTTTTGCACGTCGTAAAGTATTGATCAGCATTTTTTCGGCTGCAACTGCTGTTTTATGCAGATATACCTGCCAATACATCAAACGACGCGACATCAGAAAATTTTCGATAGAATATATGCCTTTTGATTCCACAACAAGTCGATCATCTTTCAAGTCGAGCATTTTAATGATGCGCTCCGATCCGATATTTCCTTCGATCACACCCGTGAAAAAACTGTCACGGCGTAAATAATCGAGACGATCAACATCCAGTTGTCCACTCACAAGCTGATGCAGAAATCGTTTTGAGTAAGTATCGTTGAAAATGGCTATAGCAGTATCAAGCGCTCCATTCCATTCGCGATTTATTTGCTGCATGAGCAGAGATGAAATTGTTTCGTGTTGAATGTTTTGGACGAGAGTATGTTCCAATGCGTGAGAAAAAGGCCCGTGTCCTACGTCGTGGAGGAGAATTGCTGCAAGTGCGTTTGTGTATTCGTTATCGGTTATTTCATATCCTTTTTGCCGTAGGTTGGTCAATGCCTCATCCATCAAATGCATAGCCCCAATGGAATGATGAAAACGTGTGTGCTGAGCTCCGGGATATACAAATGGAGCCAGCCCCAGTTGTCTTATTCGGTTTAATCGCTGCAAAAAAGGATGTTGGATGACTTCATATACAAAATCATTCGGTATATTGATAAACCCGAAAACGGGATCGTTGATAATTTTCCGTTTGCCGGCCATTTTTTTTCTAATAAATCAGAGAATACCTTATTTCAAATATTTATCCAACATTATTTTCATTTCCGCTTGAGTTTCGCGGGCTTTGTCGCGAGCAGCGTCAGCAAACTCTTCCGAATGGTCTGCATATATAATTGCACGAGACGAATTTATCAACAATCCACAGGTGTTATTCATTCCATATCGACAAACCTCTTCGAGCGAACCGCCTTGTGCACCGATACCGGGTACGAGCAAAAAATGGTGTGGTGCGATTTTTCTGACATTTTCGAACATTTGGCCTTGGGTAGCTCCAATTACATACATCATTTGCTCTTCGTTAGCCCAACTTTTAGAAATTCGAAGCACTTTTTCGAATAATCGTTCACCACGTGCATCTTCTGTCATTTGAAAATCATTCGAACCCGGATTGCTTGTCAAAGCCAACAAAACCACCCACTTGTCATGATATTTCAAAAAAGGCTGCACACTGTCGGCTCCCATATAAGGAGACACTGTGACGGCATCCACCTTTACAGTTTCAAAGAAAGTTTGTGCATACATTTCGCTCGTATTCCCAATATCGCCACGTTTGGCATCGGCAATGATAAATTGGTCGGGATAGCGTTGACGAATATATGCCACAGTTCGTTCAAAAGCAAGCCATCCCTTTAAACCCTGAGATTCGTAAAAAGCCAGGTTGGGTTTATATGCGACACAATAGGGAGCCGTTGCATCTATAATAGATTTGTTGAAAGTATAAACGGGATCTTCTTCGTCGAGCAAATGTTCGGGAATTTTTGCAATATCGGTATCCAGACCGACACAAAGAAACGATTGTTTTTTCAGAATCTGTTCGAAGAGTTGTTGTTTGTTCATATTTTGTTGTGTCAATTATCTCAAAATCATTTTTTAAATATTTTGGAATTATATTTCGACTTCTTTCATCCGTTCAGCATTTTCGCTCACAATCAATTGATCGATCACACCCTGAATGTCTCCATCCATAAATGCTGCCAAATTATATATGGTATAATTGATTCGATGGTCTGTTACACGACCTTGAGGATAATTATAGGTACGAATTTTAGCCGAACGGTCACCCGTTGAAACCATTGTCTTGCGACGCGAAGCAATATCGCCCTGACGTTTTGTCAATTCCATATCGTAGAGTTTCGTACGAAGCATTTGCATGGCAAGTTCGCGATTGGCAAGTTGCGAACGTGCCTGTTGACATACTACAACAATGCCTGTCGGGCGATGCGTCAGTTGGACTTTGGTTTCGACTTTGTTCACATTTTGGCCTCCGGCACCACTCGAACGAGCCGTATGAAAATCGATATCGGCCGGATTTAAATCCACATCAAACTCTTCGGCTTCCGGCAAAACCGCAACAGTAGCGGCCGATGTATGAACACGTCCCTGAGTTTCGGTTGCAGGTACGCGTTGAACGCGATGAACGCCCGATTCGTATTTCAATGTTCCGTAAACGTCAGTTCCTGTCACTGTGAAAATAATTTCTTTATATCCGCCTGCTGTTCCTTCCGTAAAACTCGTAACTTCTGTTTTCCAGCCTTTGCTTTCGCAATATTTTACGTACATTTTATAAAGATCTCCGGCAAAAATAGCTGCTTCATCACCTCCCGTGCCTGCTCTGATTTCCATAACCACATTTTTGGCATCTTCAGGGTCGGCAGGAATAAGAAGTAATTTGATCTGTTCTTCGAGAGCAGGAAGTTTTTCTGCGTTAGCAGATATTTCTTCATTTGCCAATGCCCGCAAATCCGTATCACTTTCGGTTTCCAATATATTTTTGGCTTCGTCGATGCTGTTTAGTGCATTTTCGTATTCTTTTCTGACGGTAATTATTTTTTGCAAGTCGCTGTATTCCTTATTTAGCTTCACATATCTGTCCATGTCGGCAATAACTGCCGGATCTGTTATAAGGGTAGCCACTTCTTCAAACCGTGTTACCAAATGTGCCGTTTTATCTAATAAAATATTCTTTACCATTTAGTTCATTTTTCTTGATGCTAATTTTGTTATTCATAAGCGAATGTTCCAAATTCGCTTTTGATAATCAATTCACGATGAGCCGATTGTTCAACTCGTCCGACAATCTGTGCTTCGACATCAAAACTGTTCGAAATATCTATAACTTGTTGCGCGTATTCTTCCGGAAGATAAATTTCCATACGGTGTCCCATATTGAAAACTTTGTACATTTCTTGCCAATCGGTTCCGGATTGCTTTTGTATCAGATCGAATAGAGGAGGAACAGGAAATAAATGATCTTTCACCACCCGAAGGTCTTGCCCCAAAAAGTGCATAATTTTTGTTTGAGCTCCCCCCGAACAATGAATCATTCCATGTATCTTATTTCTCAATTTACTGAATATCAATGAAATAATTGGAGAGTAGGTGCGGGTAGGGGACAGTACAAGTTTTCCGGCATCTATTCCTAAATTTTCGATTTGGTCCGTTAATTTCATTTTTCCCGAATATACCAAATCGGCGGGAATATTAGGATCGTAGGACTCGGGATATTTTTGAGCCAGATAATTGTCGAAAACGTCGTGCCGGGCCGAAGTAAGTCCATTACTGCCCATACCGCCATTGTATTCTTTTTCGTAAGATGCCTTTCCGGTTGAAGACAAACCGACGATAACATCTCCGGCTTGAATGTGCGAGTTATCGATAATTTCCGATCGTTTCATGCGGCAAGTGACGGTGCTGTCAACAATGATCGTACGTACCAAATCGCCAACATCAGCCGTTTCGCCACCGGTAGGAAAAATATGTACGCCAAGCGCAGAAAGCTCTTCGCACAATTCGTTAGTTCCATTGATAATAGCCGAAATTAATTCACCCGGAATCAAATTTTTGTTTCGGCCGATAGTGGATGACAGTAAAATATTATCGGTTGCTCCTACACACAGCAAATCGTCGATATTCATAATCAGCGCATCCTGTGCGATGCCTTTCCATACCGAAAGGTCTCCGGTTTCGCGCCAATAAACGTAAGCAAGCGATGTTTTGGTTCCGGCTCCGTCAGCATGCATTATGTTGCAATAATCGGGATCACCACCCAAAATATCGGGAATAATTTTGCAAAAAGCTTTAGGATATATCCCTTTGTCTGAGTTTTTGATCGCATTATGTACATCTTCTTTCGTTGCTGAAACGCCACGTAGATCGTATCTTTGATTACTCATTTTTGATTTTGAATTTACTGTCATCGATTCCTGTACAAAGATAATATTTTACGATGTTTTTTTTGACTTTTCACATTTGCTTATTTAGCTTATTCTTCAAGTGTATTATTTCTATAATAACTATTATGTTTAATTATATGTTTTAGTTTCTATTTTCCCTTTAATATATAAATAGAGACCTATTCTCTCGAGAGAATAGGTCTCTATTTATATATTTACTGGAATTGATTTAATTCGTAGTTCCAAGTTCCTTTTCAACAGCTTCTAATTCTTTCGATTTATCTACTCCCATGATACTTAAGTTATAATACACGTTTCTTAATTTTAAGAGTGCCGAATTGATTTCGGACTGATCCGCATTACGTTCTCTTAGCAATTGTGTGTATTTTTCGAGTGAAGGAAGCGATTTTTGATAAAGTTCTACCGTTTTCTTATCATTTGCCAATTGTTGCTGACGGTCTGAAAGAGTTGCGGTTTTTTCTTTCAGCTCCTGAGCTTGTAGGATATAATTGACGGCCAATGCCTCCAAGGCTCGTTCACAGTTGGGATCTTGCTCCAATGCTTTTTGGTATTCAGCTTCAGCGCCGGCATAATCTTTCTTTTCAGACAAAAGTGCACCTTTCACACTATTAAGATCACAAGCATTTGACGGATCGTTTGCGATTGCCTTATCCAAATATTCCATTGCTTTTTCGCTGTCGTTTTGTCTAATAAAATGATTTACCAGATTGGGGATGAAATATTTGCTCTTTGGAAATTTTTCAGCTCCCTCATACAATGTATTCAGATAATTGGCTGTATCGCCAAGTTGAAGATATTCACTTGCAAGGAGTTCATATAAATCGCTTTCCTTGTATGCACTGTTTTCTATAAACGGCTCATTTATAGCTCGTTCTATCATTTTCAGTGCACGAGGATGATCTTCAGCCTGAATTGCAGTGATTATCGCATAATACTTGATAGTTTGGTAGGTACTGTCTAAATTAAATGCACTCTTGTCCTCCTGAAACATGGGTAACGTTGGTATATTCCAGTATATTTCGAAGAAATCCGCTGCTTTGGCATAATCTTTCTGTTCATTATAGTAAACCCCTCCATTAATATAAAAGGGATGATTTGCTCTGAGTATGCCTTGAATATCTTTTCTGACTTTATTCTTAACCTTACCTTTTGCATCAGGCAATTCTCCAAGCGAGTCGGCTTTTACGTAAGGCATGTAAGATTCGAGCAATCCGTCGTACATCACTTTGTCGTTGGCTTGCTTACCAAGCATCTGGTTTGTACGTTCGTTGTCGAACGCTTTGTTGCCTATATCGCCATAAATTTTCCAAGTTTCGGGATCGTTGGCTGTTTCCGGATGAGTGATAGCTTGTTGAATGAGGTTTTTTGCCTCGTTCAGATTGTTGCTGTCCAAAGCACGTTTGGCTTCTTTCACTACACTTTTTTGAGCGTATAATGTGCCGGCGGACATGATAGCAATTAAGGTGAAATACAAAATTCTTTTCATTTTATTCAACTTTAATGGATTAATTTATTTCATTCATTTGATAATCAAATTGTCTCATTTTTTCGACTGAAATCGGGGAAAAGGTTTAATTTGATCTTTTATTGGTCATTCTCGTCATCATTGTCTAAATTAATAAACTCTTCATTTTCAATTGTCTTGTCAGCAATTTCATCAATTAAGAAAGAATTGTTTTCCGCATCATCGTTTGAATTAACCTTACAAACAGAAGCTATCTCGTCATTTCTTTTTTCCAAATTAATAAGTCGAACTCCTTGTGTAGCCCTTCCCATAACGCGAATATCGGAAATTTTCACACGAATAGTGATGCCAGACTTGTTAATTATCATTAAATCATTGTCATCTGTTACACTTTTGATAGATACTAATTTCCCTGTCTTTTGTGTAATATTCAATGTTTTAACGCCTTTCCCTCCTCGGTTGGTAATTCTGTAAACGGGTTCACCATCTTCGTCGTTCAATCGGGTACGTTTGCCATATCCTTGTTCCGAAACTACCAAGATGGTATCTTCCGAATTACTGTCCATACAAATCATTCCAACAATATAGTCTTCACCATCGTCGTCCAATCGCATGCCAATTACACCGGTTGCAGTACGTCCCATCGGACGAACAGTATTTTCGTTGAAACGTATAGCTCTTCCATTTCTGTTTGCAAGAATAACATCTTTTTCCCCATCGGTCAAACGAACGGATATCACCTGATCGTTTTCATTCAACGAAATAGCGATTACGCCGTTTTGACGAGGTCTGGAATATGCTTCAAGTACGGTTTTCTTGACGATTCCCTGTTTGGTGCAGAAAAGCAGATAATGAGAATTGATGTATTCCTCATCATCGAATCCCGGCACTCGTACGAAAGCCGTAACTGCATCGTCAGGGTCTATGTTCAATAAATTTTGAATCGCTCTACCTTTCGAGTTTTTCGTTCCTTCCGGAATTTCATATACACGCAACCAATAGCATTTACCTTTTTGGGTAAAAAACAGCATATAATTGTGCATGGTAGCAGGATAGATGTGTTCCACGAAATCTTCATCTCTTGTTTCAGATCCCTTTGCCCCTACTCCACCTCGATTTTGAGTGTGAAATTCCGTTAATGCGGTACGCTTGATATAGCCGAGATGCGATATCGTAATTATCATTTGGTCATCACTGTAAAAATCTTCAGGATTCATTTCTTCCGAAGCATATACAATTTCGGAACGTCGGGCATCCCCGTATTTGTTTTTTATTTCAATAAGTTCGTCTTTAATTACCTTCATGCAAAGGTCATCATCGTTCAATATCTCATTCAAATAATCAATCAATTTAGTGATTTCTTCGTATTCGGCATGGAGTTTATTTTGTTCCAAACCCGTCAGCTGACGCAAACGCATTTCGACAATCGCTCTTGCCTGAATTTCAGAGAGAGCAAAACGATCTACCAATCGTTGAATCGCTTCTTGTGGAGTTCCCGAATTTCTGATAATGGAAATCACTTCATCAATATTGTCTGAAGCAATGATCAATCCTTCGAGAATATGTGCACGTTCTTGGGCTTTACGTAAATCGAATTTGGTTCGTCGGATCACGACATCGTGACGATGCTCTACAAATAGCTCAATGAGTTGCTTCAGGTTGAGCATTTGAGGACGACCTTTTACCAAAGCAATATTATTTACATTGAAAGATGATTGAAGTGCCGTGAGCTTGTACAATTTATTAAGAACTACATTGGCATTGGCATCACGCTTGACATCGATAACTATTCGCATTCCCTGACGGTCGCTTTCATCATTTACATTCGAAATACCCTCTATTTTTTTGTCAGTTACCAAATCGGCAATATTTTTTATCAATTCGGCTTTATTTACCATGTACGGAATTTCCGAAACGATTATTTTATCGTGAACTTTGCCTGATTCTATTTCTGCTTTTCCACGTATAACGATGCGACCTCTGCCGGTTTCGAATGATTCTTCTACGCCTTTATACCCATAGATATATCCGCCGGTTGGAAAATCGGGGGCCTTGATATATTGCATCAGCCCTTTGATATCGATATCGCGATTGTCGATGTAAGCCACGATACCATCAATACATTCCGTAAGATTGTGTGGTGCAATGTTGGTAGCCATTCCTACTGCGATACCGGAAGACCCATTGATCAAGAGGTTTGGAATTCGCGTTGGTAAAACAGTGGGTTCATTTAGCGTGTCATCAAAATTGAGTTGAAAATCGACAGTTTCTTTATCGATGTCTCGAAGCATTTCTTCGGCAAGTTTATTGAGTCGGGCTTCGGTATAACGCATCGCCGCGGGACTGTCTCCGTCAATGCTACCCATGTTTCCCTGACCATCAACCAAAGGATAGCGCATGCTCCAACTCTGTGCCAATCGTACCATTGCATTGTAAACCGACGAATCGCCATGCGGATGATATTTACCCAGCACCTCACCCACTATTCTTGCCGACTTTTTATGCGGTTTATCGGGGGTGTTGCCGAGTTCGTACATTCCAAAAAGAATTCGTCGATGAACGGGTTTAAATCCGTCCCTCACATCGGGTAATGCCCTAGATACTATGACAGACATCGAATAATCGATGTATGCCGATTTCATTTCATCTTCGATGTTAATCGGGATGATTCTGTCTTCTTGATTAATCATGCCGTAATGTGATTTTTTTCTTTATATAATGATTATATATTATTTAATAACAAACACTTAACGAGTATGTCGTATTGAACTGAAATATTCTACTAAGATACTGCTTTTGAATGGATTTAACAAATAATTGCTCGAAAAAAATGAGAATTGAAAAAGATAATCTTACAAGTGCAATTTGATTAAGCTCGACTTTTTATTCACAAAAAATCCCCTGAAGAAATTTCAATTTCTCCAGGGGATAAATACTCAAGAAATGTATGTTCTATTCAAATTTTCCGTGACAATTTTTGTATTTTTTGCCACTTCCGCAAGGACACGGATCGTTTCGTCCGACTTTTTTCTCAACCCGTACCGGCTCCAATTTTTTCTCTTGAGGTTGCGGTGTCCCATTCGCTTTCGACCCTGACGTCACTCCCATTTCATCTTTTCGAGTGCGATATTTGCTATAATCGGTTTTTTGCTCCGGGGCTGCCTGACGAACGTTTTCCGGATTCTGAACAGGTATTTGGCCTCTCATCAAGATAGATACGACTTCAGAATTAATATCTTCGACCATGATCTTAAACAGGTTGAAAGATTCCAGTTTATAAATAAGCAATGGATCTTTTTGTTCGTAAGTGGCATTTTGAACTGATTGTCGTAACTCGTCCATTTCTCGCAGATGTTCTTTCCAATGTTCATCTATGGTGTGAAGAAGAATGGATTTTTCGAAAGATTTCACCAACGCTTTTGAGCCCGACTCGTATGCCTCTTTGAGATTGGTAGCGATGTTATATATTCTTTTGCCGTCCGTAATCGGAATCAAAATGTTTTGATACATTGCTCCTTGTGTTTCATAAACCTGTTTGATGACCGGATTAGCAATTTCGGCCATACGATCGACTTTTCTTTTGAAACTTTCGATAGCTTTGTTGAATATCATTTCGGATTGCTCGTTGGGTTTCAGATCCCTCATTTGTTCTTCCGTAAAAGGAATCTCCAACGCCATCACGCGGAGAAGCTCCATTTTCATGGCTTCATAGTCATCCTGATTATCTTCAACAATATTTCGAGAGGTTTCTTGAATCATATTAAGAACATCCAACTCAATACGTTCTCCCATCAATGCGTGTTTGCGTCTTTTGTAGATCAATTCGCGTTGCGAATTCATTACATCATCGTATTCGAGCAGGCGTTTTCGAATGCCGAAATTGTTTTCTTCTACTTTTTTTTGGGCACGTTCTACGGATTTACTCAACATGTCATGTTCGAGCACATCTCCTTCTTTGAAGCCCATACGATCCATCAGTCCTGCTATACGTTCGGTTGCGAACAATCGCATCAAATCGTCTTCGAGGGAAACAAAGAAGACGGATGATCCGGGATCACCCTGACGTCCGGCACGACCACGCAACTGTCTGTCCACTCGACGAGATTCGTGGCGCTCGGTGCCGATAATAGCTAACCCACCTGCTGCTCGAACTTCGGGCGAAAGTTTGATATCGGTTCCACGTCCGGCCATATTTGTCGCAATAGTTACAACCCCGGATTGTCCTGCATTGGCAACGATTTCCGCTTCGCGTTGATGAAGTTTGGCATTGAGCACGTTGTGCTTTATTTTCCGGAGCGTAAGCATTCTACTGAGCAATTCCGAAATTTCAACCGATGTAGTTCCTACCAAAACCGGACGGCCGGCATTTACCAATCGTTCTATTTCTTCGATAACTGCCGTATATTTTTCGCGCTTGGTTTTGTAGATACGGTCGTTCATATCATTACGAATGACCGGTTTATTTGTAGGGATCACCACCACATCCAATTTGTAAATATCCCAAAACTCTCCGGCTTCGGTTTCTGCAGTACCGGTCATACCGGCAAGTTTGTGATACATTCGAAAATAATTCTGCAGAGTAATTGTGGCGTAAGTTTGCGTAGCTGCCTCAACTTTCACTCGCTCTTTGGCTTCGATGGCCTGGTGCAATCCGTCCGAATAACGGCGACCTTCCATGATGCGACCGGTTTGTTCGTCAACGATTTTCACCTTATTGTCGATCACCACATATTCGTCATCCCTTTCGAAGAGTGTATATGCTTTGAGTAATTGGTTGATGGTATGAACGCGCTCGGATTTGATGGCATAGTTTTGGAGCAATTCGTCTTTCTTTGCAGCCTTTTCTTCTTCTGTCAAATTTTCGTGCTCAAGTTCCGAAAGTTGCGAGGCTATATCGGGTAATACAAAAAATTGAGGATCATCCGATTTGCCGGTCAATGCATCAATACCCTTGTCTGTGAGTTCTACCGTGTTATTTTTTTCGTCGATAACAAAATATAAAGGATCAGTAACAATATGCATGTTTCTATTCTGGTCCTGCATATAAAACTCTTCTGTTTTGAGCATGGCAGCTTTCACCCCCTGCTCGCTAAGATACTTGATGAGAGGTTTGTATCTGGGCATTCCCTTAAAAGAACGATATAGAAGTAGTGCTCCTTCTTCTTGTTCTTTTTTGTCATCCGATTCCATTTTCTGTTTGGCTTCGGCGAGCAACCGTGTGGTAAGTTCCCTTTGTGCTTTTACAAGCATTTCTACTCGCGGACGAAATACATCAAAGAGTTGTTCTTCGCCTTTAGGAACCGGACCGGAAATAATCAATGGCGTACGTGCATCATCGATTAATACCGAATCGACTTCATCCACAATCGCATAATTGTGTTTGCGTTGCACCAAATCTGCCGGCGAAACCGCCATATTGTCACGAAGATAATCGAATCCGAATTCATTATTCGTTCCAAACGTAATGTCCGATTCATAGGCTTTCCGTCGTGCTTCTGAATTGGGTTCATGCTTATCGATACAGTCAACGGAGAGTCCGTGAAACATGTATAATGGGCCCATCCATTCCGCGTCGCGTTTGGAAAGATAGTCGTTTACGGTAACTACATGCACTCCGTTGTGTGTGAGTGCATTAAGGAATACCGGAAGTGTTGCGACCAGTGTTTTTCCTTCACCTGTAGCCATTTCGGCTATTTTGCCCTGATGTAATACAACTCCACCGAAAAGCTGAACATCGTAATGCACCATGTCCCAAGTGATTTCGTTTCCACCGGCCATCCAATGGTTTTGATAGATGGCTTTGTCTCCTTCGATACGCACAAAATCGTGAGTTGCAGCCAAATTGCGGTCGAAATCGGTTGCCGTTACGATAATTTCGCGATTTTCGGTAAATCGACGAGCTGTATCTTTCATAATCGCAAAAGCCTCCGGAAGAGCCGCATCCAAAGCTTTTTCCAATTTTTCCGTGATTTCGTCTTCTATCTTGTCTATTTGTTTCCAAACTTTTTCACGTTCTTCTAATTCAATATCTTCTATGCCGTTCTTTAATTCGGCAATTTTTGCTCTTTCGTCGCTTACAGAAGACTGAATTTGCGCCTCCAATGCCTTTGTACGAGCTCTTAGCTCGTCATTTGATAGCTTTGTAATTTCCGGATATACAGCTTTTATTTTTTCCACAACAGGATTAATTGCCTTTAAATCTCGTTGCGCCTTATTTCCGAAAATTTTAGATATTATGTCATTTAATGCCATAATTGTTTTATACTTTAATCTGTTAAATTATTTTTTAGTTAATGATTTCGAAATATGATTTGCGTTTGATAGTCAGAACAACTCTCTCAAAACGTCAGACTTGGCTGCATTCGGTGCTCTGATGCGCAAACGATGCGCAACGGAAGGTGCTATCTCGGTTACATCTACGGTTCGGTAAATTTTTTGTGGAGCAATGTTTTGACCAAAAAAGATGAGCGGAGCCGAAATGGCATTGTTGTTGATGCGTTTGTCGTTCGATACCTGATTATCGATCACCTTCCAGCCGGGCTGAAATTCGATGAACAAGTCGCCCGAAATTCCCTTGTAAAATCCGTTTCGATAAAATTCTACCGTTTGGTTGTATGCACCATGCAACATTTGCTGTGAAGTGATCACGTCTTGAATGCCATCAAACTGCACTAAAAATTCTGCGGCTCGTTGCTGAAATTCCGAAAGACTGATCTTTTTGTCTTCAATGAGTTTGCGATCAAAATAAAGTTGTCCGTTGTAATATTTTTTAATCCACTGTTCTTTACCGTAAATTGCCATCAGATACATGTTGAGAATAGCAATCGTGCGATCGGGACGAAATTCGCCCCCGGACAGTTTGATATTGTCAGGAATTACCTCTTGTTCGCTGAAGTATCCGGTGGAAGTAACAAAAATAAGCGTATTATTAATTCCTACAGTTTTATCTACTGTCTCCAACAGTTGAGCTATTTCCTGATCGAGACGAACGTAAAGATCCTGAATTTCAATCGAATAGTTTTTATCGAGTGCATTTTCGTAATTACCGGCATAAAATGTTAAGGCCAAAAAATCGGGCACCGATCGTTTCCCGAATTGATTGTTATTCAATACTCTTTCGGCCATTTGTCTTATTTCGGTATTTACGAAAGGCGATTGTTTAAAAAGTTTTACGCTTTTCAGCTTATCCGACCCAAAATGATGTTGAAAATTGTACACGTTTTGTGTATAAGGAAATACAGTGTATTGCGAAACATCTTTTGCCGGACGCCATATAAAACTATTAATGACAGTGCTCAGCGATTGGCTGCTTCGGTTGTACTGATCGATGATAGGTTGTTTTGCTGTGTAAAAAGATGTAGATGCCCACTTCGCTGTATAATCGTCAATCCAGAACGCATTATTGGCTGCATGTCCGCCCGAAACAAGTGCCTCCGGAGCATTTGGAGCAAAAGAAATTATATCGGCATTTGCGTTGGTAGCTATTTTGAGTTCATCTGTAATGGTAGAAACCTTGATAGACAGGGGAGACAAATGTTCTGAGGTAAAAATGCCATTATAACGTTTATCAGCAAACATTGATACTTCACGACCTTCTTCTATCGAAAACTTTTTTTCGCCAACTATTCCATGATAGAATGGATAAGCACCCGTAAAAATAGTGGCAATAGCCGAAGTTCGATCAATATTCGGAAAATCGAATTTTACATCGGAATAAACCAATCCTTCGTTTAATAATCGTTTAAATCCTTTTTCCCCAAATGTTTTTTTAAATGCTTCAAGATAATCGCCTCGCAATTGATCAATAGTAATTCCGATAACGAGTTTAGGAGTTTCGGATGACAAACCTTGAGCAAATATTGAGGCAACAGTAAAAAAAGCTACAAGAGGTGATAATATTTTGATCATGATCTAATTTTGTGCTAAGTGCATTTTAGGATATGCAAAAATCGTACAATTTTTTATTGTCCCCATCCTGCTTTTAAGTATTTTGCCGATGTATATTTTTTTTGTTTCTGTTTTTCTTTTCTAATCAGCCACATGTTTACTCCCGATCTCACCCACAGACATAACGAAATTGGAATAGATGCAACGGGGAGCTGTTGTGGTATCAGCCACCAGAAAAATAAAAATAGTGTTAATGCTGCAAAGTTAATAAAATGATAGATATGCACGACTTTTTCCGCCGATTTTATCCAAAATAAAACGGCAATCAAAAGAGATATAATATTTAACCATACAAAATTCCAATTAGGGTTTGTGGCAGGATGTTCCGAAAAATACATCAGAAAAAAGACGATAGTTCCGCCCAAACCAACCATTCCAAACAATAAAGTATCAAAAACTTTTATCGGAAAACCATTATTAATGTTATTTACTTGTATAATAGAAAGTAACAGTGTGATTAATAACAATGCGAATGCCATATTCAAAGGAGTGAAAATACTGTGTTCGCTCACTTTTGCCGCATTGTTTGAGGTCAGTATAACTCTCGTTTGTTGTACGAGTGGATATCTTAAAGTGTCATTTTTTTTTACAATTGCACCTTCAAACGCGCGCATCAGGTATTCGGGAAGAAACATTTTGTCACGTTCATCTATTTTTCGGTCAGCAGGAGCTCCAATTATCAAATCGATGCCAAATTCCATCCAAGGGTAAGGGTGTAAACATTCGTGCAGCAAATTGCGAAGTTTGATTATCTCTGGTTTTCGGATAGATAATTTTTCCTTCAACATATTTTTCGACCATATCACGTGGTCTTGTAGCACAATTATCGTATAAAAAATTGTAGCGGTAGCTTCTATTTTCCGGTAACGAATTTATATACAGGGCCTTCCATAGAGTTTGTTTTTCGCCCTGCGACAAATTGAGAGGCTGTTCCCAAACAGATACACCCTTGCTTCGATATTCCGAAATAAAATCTTCGAATGAAGTAACACCTAATACATAATCTGTTTCACCCCTCACAAAATGATAGATAAAATTTGGTTGCGAAGAATCAAAGAATCCATAATTGAAAACCACATCTGTATGCGTGGAGTCGTCTTTAACCCATACAGCGGTATGTCCGTAAAGAGCATAAACTGCGCCGGACCAAGGGGCGCAAGTCATTAAGCTGATTTTGGCACTATCACTCAATGGTGGTTGAGCCATCAAGAAATTCGCAGTTAAATATAAGATGTAAAAAAATAAATATCTAAGTTTCATCAAATTGCTAATATCATACGACTTCAGTCAACAAAATTACGCAAATATTATAGATAGAGAACGGATATAAAGCTCGCAAACTCAATCTTAACTACTTTTAAATCGAAATAATAGCACCTTTAGCTATATTTGCATAAACCTAAAATTGATTAGATATGAAGAAAATGTTTTTTATTTGTGTTTTTGCATTGATTGGTTCTGTTATGCTTTTGGCGCAAGATATCAATCTTCCGGCTCCGGTCAAAACAGGTGGAAAACCTTTGATGCAAGCTTTAAGTGAACGTAAATCCATCCGTTCTTATCAAGACAAATCCCTTTCCGATCAAACTTTATCCAATTTGCTATGGGCGGCCAACGGCTTCAATCGTCCGGACAAACGAACGGCACCTACTGCTAATAATCGGCAGGAATTGGAGCTGTATGTTGCACTAAAATCGGGTATTTATCTCTATGATGCACAAAACAACCGATTAAAACTGATACGGAAGGGCGATTTTCGTAAGAACACAGGGGTGCAGGATTTTGTTGCTACTGCTGCTGCCAATATAATCTTTGTGTCTGATCTTGGTAAAGCTTCTTCAGAGCAATATGCATTCACAGATTGTGGCTTTGTGGCTCAAAACATTTACCTATATTGCGCCTCCGAAGGTTTGGGCTCAGTTGTACGTGGTTCATTCAATAAAGATGAGTTGGCGAAACTTCTCAATCTCACGGGCAAAATGCAGGTATTACTCACACAATCTGTTGGTTATCCCAAGTAATAAGCAAAAGCGATGATTTTTCAATCATCGCTTTTATAATTTTCGGGTTTTTATTTCCTATTATTTTTTCTTATTCCGATTGCCATAACGGCTCATAAATTTATCCACGCGTCCTGCCGTATCAACCAGTTTTTGTTTACCGGTATAGAATGGATGGGATGAACTTGTAATTTCAAGTTTTACCAACGGATAAGTTACTCCGTCAATTTCGATCGTTTCTTTGGCATTAATAGTTGAGCGAGAAATGAAAATCTCGTCGTTCGAAATATCTTTAAAAACGACGGGACGGTAATTTTTCGGATGTATTTCCTTCTTCATTATATCTATAATATTTTATTGTTCCTTTTTCGGATTGCAAAGATAAGGCTTTCATTCTAAACAAACAAAATAAAACTTCATTTTTTCCTGTTTTTCGAAAATTCACTGTTATTTTGCAGTAAAATATGGTTAAATATCTTTTTCGTCTCGTAACCCACCATTACTATTTTTTTTGACAAAAAATTGATCGATTGTGGATTATAATCAAAATAAATCGAAGAATATGAAAATTGAGATCATTACAATTGGAGATGAATTACTCATTGGAGAGATTGTTGACACAAATTCGGCATGGATGTCACGCGAACTGACAAACAACGGATTTGAAGTAGTGAATATTACAACGGTTGGCGACAATGGCGCAGATATAGCGGAAGCTATCGATCGCGGATTTGAAAAAGCCGACGTTTTGCTATTGACCGGCGGTGTTGGGCCTACCAATGACGATATTACCAAACAGGTTTTATGTCAATATTTTGGTACATCTTTAGTATTCAGCAACGAAGTACTCGAAAATATAAAAGCGGTTTTTGCTAAACGAAATATCGTTCTGAATGAATTGACCAAAAATCAGGCTCTTGTTCCCAAAGATTGTAAGGTGATTCAAAATCGGGTTGGAACAGCTCCAATTCTTTGGTTCGAAAAAAATGAAAAAGTTTTGGTTTCGATACCCGGTGTTCCTTTTGAAATGAAAACAGCTATGAAAGAACAGATTATTCCGATGCTACGCCAAAAATTTCAATTGGTCGAATACATTAAAGAATCGTTTATCGTTGTCGATATCACCGAATCGGCTTTAGCAATTCTTTTAGCAGATTTTGAGAAACAGCTTCCCGAAAACTTTTCCTTGGCATATTTGCCCTCGTTCGGACTGATCAGACTCCGTCTTTTTGTTCGTGGCAGCGAACACAAAGAGCTTATGAAACTGCAAAGTAAAAAACTCAAAAAAAAGCTTGGAAAATACTTTATCGCTAAAAGTGAAGATTCGTTGGAAACATTATTGGGCAAAAAACTAAAAAAATTAGGATGTACCCTTCAACTGCCGAAAGCTGTACGGGTGGATACATTTCCCATAAAATTACAACGGTTTCGGGGGCTTCAGATTACTTTTATGGGGGCGTCGTTTCATACAATAACGATATAAAGAACTGTATTTTAGATATCAATATCGAAACTTTGCGCAATTTTGGTGCCGTAAGCAAACTCGTCGTTGAACAAATGTCCCGGAATGTCGCAACAAAAATGAATACGAATTGCAGTATTGCCGTTTCAGGAATCATGGGTCCCAAAGGCGGAAGCAGATCCAAGCCCGTAGGCACAGTTTGGGTTGCAACCAAATATAATGAATACCTTTTAGCGAAAGCATATAACGTAAATAGTGGAAATCGCAACGAAAATATTTTACGCACTGCCAACTTGGCTATGCTCCAATTATATAAAATGTTAATTGCGCCGGATCTTTAATTCCTCACTCAATCTCACTTTTGTTTCGAGCGTTCTCCCGTAAGAATTTGACAAATGTGTTATCTTTGCAGTCGAAATAATTTCGAAAATATATGAAAAGAATTTTCATTGTCGGATTAACAGTTATATCATTTTCACTCTGCCGGTTAGTTAATGCCCAAACTAATGACAATTCCGGCAAAAATACAGCTTCTATCTTCAACCAAACATTAGACAAGGTGAGTAACTTTTTCGGCTCATCATCCGAAGAATTTATCGGGACTTGGAATTACAAAGGTACTGCTTGCAAATTCGAGACCGAAAATTTGCTTAAAAAAGCCGGTGGAGCCGTTGTTGCCACACAAGTCGAAAAACAATTCAACGAGTATTGCAACAAGCTTGGTATTAAAGACGGAAATTGTTATTTTACATTTAATGAGGACAGCACTTATTCGGCAAAACTTGGATTGATAAAACTTTCGGGGAAATACTCCCACGACAATCAAACAAATGAAGTCATATTGACTTATTTGCACGGCATTGGAAAGTTAAAGGCTTTTCCAATACAGTCCGGAAATCGCATGAAATTAATGTTTGATGCGGATGGTTTTCTGAAACTGATG
>Ga0116187_1002013_pt1 | contig 20459 bp, 9 predicted proteins | sample AD_JPNNA6_MetaG_FD_89755 | JGI IMG/M metagenome (GOLD analysis project Ga0116187, IMG submission 89755) | Active sludge microbial communities of municipal wastewater-treating anaerobic digesters from Japan - AD_JPNNA6_MetaG | ecosystem: Engineered > Bioreactor > Anaerobic > Digestate | place... | reverse complement strand
GCACGATAGGCTTTTATTCCCGTCGCAACACCACCGGGCAGAAATGGAACAACTGCAGCGGCAGAATCGCTCACAATCCCCACAGCATCGACAATTGCGCCCGATACATTGCCCGTTTTGACATTATAGGCAAAAGACGCAATGCCCATACCTATGTTGATCAAATCCCAGACCGTATCCGCCGCATGCCCATCCGGATCCACATACTTCATCGGATTATTCCGAGCATACGCATACCGGTTCAGATCCTGTGGATCATAGATATCGGAAACGATCGAATCCGCCGTAACAAACCGGCCCATCATCGGGTCGTAATACCGCGCAACGGAGTAAATCAGGTTGGTGCGCCCCCTTGCGGTTCCACCTGCCGGGTGCGGTTGCCGTTGGGATCGTATTCAATTTTCAAAGAACAAATGGCTAAAGCATTCTAAAGATCCTGCAATGGATCGATTATTCAATCCGCGACTTCAAAGTTTAAGGGTATGCCGGCCGGTTCCCTTCTTGCATTCTTAAATTACTTTTTTCTCTTGACGGGAACATTATCAGGATATTCTTCTTATTTTTCTCAACTATTTACGCCGATCGAAACTTGACAACTTAAGGTCCCTCCATTGACTCGCATGGTTTTTCTTTGTCCAATTCATTCATATTCGTTCATCATTTAGCTTATATAGCTGGCTGGGCCATCAAGTCAAATTCAGATGAAATATCTAGTTCGCTGTCAGCTCTCATAACTTCAAATCCAGACACCCCCCTATTAAATCGTACATTTATTTTAGGTAAACTTTCTGCTACATATTTCAGAAATTCAACCCGTAATATGTATTTTCCTGGTGGTATTTCTAATTGGGCTGAATCGGATATGCTTGCTATTTCTATATTTCCATCCTTAGTCTCGAACGGAACTTTAAACGCACGTACACAGTTGGTTGGTAAAGAAGGGACTTGTTCGTTAATAAACACATTCACTTGATGATCCCCATCTTCAGCCAAAGCCCTAAAAGAAACACTGCCCGGCCTCCAAGAAAAGCCCTGTGAAAAATTACGCTCACTCCAATCATTAAATGGATTTCCTAATGAACTCAGAAATATGCATAGCTGAGAATACGATAAATATATTTTAATTTCTGCTTTCGCCATTATTCCGTCACCTTGATCTCTATCTTCGCACCATTTGGGAGTCCACGACAGGCATTACCAATACATGCTCCTGCTGCCATATTGTCTTTTGGATTTATTGCTCTTACACTGGCACCTTTGCCGCCCTCGCTAAACATAGCAGGAGGGTATTCATCCAATTGCTTTCCTGGTACTCTATCCATCCCACCAGTTGAAGCTTTTCTATTAGCAGGGGCACCTTCGCGAGAAATCGTTAATACATCAGGGTGCCCAGCTTTTTGCGCATCAGCGATATGATTTGCTGCTTCACCATACTTCGCTTTTGAAATTTGTACATTCTTTGCCGCAGTCTCCGCCCCTCCAACGGCTGCCTTGCTTCCCGCTTTTGCCGTTTGCTCGACAGCCGCACTGCCTGTCCTTGCAGCTTTGAGCGCATCTGCAGCTGTGTCTGCCGCACGATAGGCTTTTATTCCCGTCGCAACACCACCGGGCAGAAATGGAACAACTGCAGCGGCAGAATCGCCCACAATCCCCAAAGCATCGACAATTGCGCCCGATACATTGCCCGTTTTTACATTATAGGCAAAGGACGCAATGCCCATACCTATGTTGATCAAATCCCAGACCGTATCCGCCGCATGCCCGTCCGGATCCACATAGATCATCGGATTGTTCCGGCAATACGCATACCGGTTCAGATCCTGTGGATCGTAGATGTCGGAAACGATCGAATCCGCCGTGATAAACCGGCCCATCATCGGGTCGTAATACCGTGCACCATAGTAATACAGATTCGTCTCCGGATCAATCTCTTTGCCGGTATACCGGTAGTTCGTCACCGCCGTGCCGGTGAAGGAGCGCATCGTGCCGTAAGGCTCATATGCCGTCTCTTCCACTTTGGTGCCACTGTTATTGGTCATTACTGTGGAACTATTTAAATGATCCTTGTGATAATAGGAAACCTCCGTGCCCCTGACCTGCGCCACTTTCATATCTGCCGCGCTGATATATTTGGTCACCACGCCGTCTTTCACTTCATAATCGGCATTGACATAGTAGGTTGTGCTGTTGCCTGTAGCCTTCTTTGCGCGCTTGCCTGTTTCGTCATACGTAAAGTCGGATACGGTTGTATTCGACCCTTTGGTATAGGTGATTTTGGCCGGCATGTTGTCCATGTTGTATATAATCGTCCGCGTACCGGTCACGGCCGTGTCTGTAAAGTCCGGACCGGCCAGCATATTGCCGTTGGCGTCGTAACTGAAGGGCACGGCTGTGCCGCCGTTGAACGCAATGGCTGAAACAGCATGCTTCTGGGGATAAGAATAGCTGTAATTATAGCTGTTCGTTCCCGTGGTCTTCCTGGTGATGTTGCCGATGGCGTCGTAGACGTATGTGTTGGCGGGATACGCCCCGGTATTGGTCTCGCCTTTCAGACGGTGCAGGTTGTCGTAGGTGTAGGTGAAGGTGACGCCGCGGAGATGATCTATCACCTGGTAAACATCGGCGGCTTTTGTATATTTATAACCAGTATTTTGTAAATCCGCGCCGGCGGATGTGGTCACTATGCCGTACAGACGGGTCGATTTCGGCCCGTACGTATAGCGCGTGGCAGACCCATTGTCGTGGGTGATCTGGCCGATTTTCCCCGTGGGCTCATAGAGCGTGTACAGAGCGTATTGCTTGCCATCCGATACGCCTGTGACAGACTTGTACAGACCTGTACCGGGATAATAGGCATAGGCAATCTGGTAATTGTCGGGATAGGTCATGCCGGTGATCTTGCCGGCCAGATCATAGGCGTACCAGGTATCGTAATTCGTCCCTTCGGCAACGTATGATCGTTTTTCCCCCAGCTTCCGCCCCATGGGGTCATATCCCAAAATGGTGGTTGTGACTTTGGTGTTGGTGACGCTGTGGAGGCGGCCTCTGCCATTGGTGATTCCGGAATGATCGTAAGTATAGGTCACCCGGGGCTCAGTGATGGTTTGCACCACGGCGGCCTGCGTACATTTTTTGCCGCTCAGTGTCCAGCCGGCAGGGCAGTTACAGGTCGACCCGGTGCAGGAGGCGCTCTGCTCGCATGCCGAACCGATCAGGCTTCCGCCGTTGGGACAGGTCAAACCGGTGTAAACCGCGTCTTTGGTCAAGATTCTGTTTAATTCATCGTAGTCAAATGTTATTACTTGTCCCTTGGCATCCTTTTGGGTTCTCATATTACCGTTTGGATCATAGGTAAAAAACCACTTGCCGCGGTCCGGATCGGTCATGTCCGCCTTCTGGCCGAGACTGTTATAATTGATGGTTGTCACATTGGCGGGTGTCGCGGCGTCACGGATTGTCAACAGATCACCCGCCGCGTTGTATGTATAGTAGGTTTTAAGGTTCATGCCGCCGGAAATAGCGTCTTCGGTCACTTGAAGAACACGCCCCAAATGGTCTCGCTTCTCTTCCTTTTTTTTCCCCTCCGGATCGGCAATCGTTGTAAAGAAACCACTTGCTTTGACTGTATACGTATAGCCGGTCACCGTGGTCGTGTGCTCATCGTCAGGGTTTGTTTTGGTCAGGATTCTGCCACGGTAATCATAGGTGGTCTTGACGTAGGCATAGTTGGACGGTTCATTTAAGGGATAAACGGCTGTCGTTCCCGTGCCGCTGAAATACGGCCCGTTGACTTGCCGGACACGGCCCATATTGTCATAGTAGGTTTTGGTTACGATTCTTTTGTTGCCTTCCCCAAATGCCACGGTCTGAATATTCCGGTCAAAACCGTCATAGTATTGACATGTATTGATGTTGCTGCTTGCGTCTTCCTTGACACGGGTGATTTCCCACCGGGGAAATGAGCTGTCATAATAGCTAACCTGGGTCTGTCCGCCATCCGGATGGTCAATCTGTTTCAAACGACCGAATCCATCATAGGTGTGATATGTACTCTTATTGTTTTCATCTACAACTTCTCGCGGCTTGCCGAATCGATAGTCATAGTTCAGGTACTTCGTAATATGCGATATCGTCCCACCCGCTGTCGCCGGTCTTTTTATCTGACCAGGAAAAGTATTGGCGTTTGTTTCGTATTCGGTCTCTGTCACGAAACCTCGCGGATCGGTCTGCTTCCATAAATTCCCGTTGGCATAATATTCCATCGTGGAAATCCGACTTGCAGCCTCATTGAGCAAATCCCATTTCTTCTCCGCTTTTAAATTACCGGTCGTACTGAAATAATCATATGTTGTTTTACGCACAGCCCCGCTGGATGCGCCGGTTAATGTTTCCGATGTCTTCCGCCAGACCCATGTCCCGAAATTTGCGTATGCATAGTCCGTGGTGATGGTTTCCGCACCGGTGCCGGAAGTAACTATTCTGGTCACACCGCCGTGCGATTGCATCGGATTTGTTGTGCTGTATTGATAAGTATATTTGTTCTGTGTATAGTAAGATGCGTTGTTATCATAAGTCGTCTTCGACAAATCCAACTTAACGAATTTCCAGCGTGGGATGGTACTCGATAAAGTGACGGCTGTTGTTGTATTTGCGTCAGCCTTAAGAACTAAGCCGCCGGGATTCTTTAATGTCGCATTCTTTATTCGGCCTTTGAGATACTCATCCTGATGATAGTTCACCTCTATGATCGAACCGTCCGGCTGCGTTGTCTTCACGTAGCCGAACCCCCAAAATTCCCGCAATGGATAATTATGCAGGCCTTTCTCGTAATGATACTGGGTAACGGCTGTATTGCCCAACCCGTCATTACGCGTCAATTTCGTAACCAGCGGCATCACATAGGGCAACATTGTGTTGCTGAAGCTTGCAGATGACTTGTACTCAAATGTCGTCGTGCCGCCGGTCATGTTTTTGATGCTCTGAAGCAATGATTTAGGCGTGGTTGGATTGGTCAGAGCAACAAGGCGGGAGCGATTTGTGGTAGATGTGGCGGCATCCAGAAATATCATGTCCGCTCTGCCGTCACCATTGAAGTCGCCAGCAGCAAATTTCCAGCTGCCACTTGGAAAAGTCGCGCTGCTGGTGATAGCGGATGAAAAGGTGCCATTGCCTTTACTTAAATAAACTACAGGATTGCTGCCAGCTTTACCCCACAGGATATCCGTCTTCCCGTCGCCATTGAAATCACCGGTATAGAGATCCCAAAGACCTGCATAATTACCACCTGCGGAGCTCGTCTCAGGGGCGGCAAACTGGCCGTTGCCTGTTGCTAAATAGGTATAGGTCGTATTGTTTTGGGCATTAACCCACATGTAATCCGTCTTACCATCACCATTGAAATCGCCGGTTTCAAATTTTAGCGCCTGGATGTTCGCATAATATCCGCCACTGCTTGTCACTTTGGTAAATCCACCTGAACCATTGCTCAGAAATACCTCCGTGGCTGCCCCATTGGCGTGAACAGCCATATAATCCGTTTTGCCGTCGTCGTTAAAATCACCGGTAACAAATCTGGCTGTTGCGTATGAAGAACCTGTGGCACTCCCAGTGATGGCTGAATTAAAAGTTCCACTCCCGCCGTTCAGATGAACGGCACGCTGACCATCTACCGGATTGATATACATAATGTCTGTTCTTCCATCGCAGTTGAAGTCACCGGTAAAAAACAGCCATGTCGAATATTTATTACCCGTTACATTCCCTGCTGTGATGACCGGTGTTGATGGAAAGCCAGAACCATTGCTTAAATAGACATGACATTCATTGTTATAGGCTTTATTCACCATCAGGTAATCTGTTTTACCGTCACCATTGAAATCGCCGGTTGCAAAGCTCCAGTTGGTCGCTGAATAAGAATAATTGGCCGTTGAGCTATTCCCATTAAAAGCTCCATTTCCGGTGGATAAATAGACCACTCTCTTATTGCTGTTATAAGCAATCCACATGTAATCGGCACGGCCATTGCCGTCAAAATCACCAATTATATATTTGTAACCCGGTAACGCATGACTCTCGGGCGAATGGCCTCCGGCAGGCAGTTCTATTTCATTGTTATAAAAGGTAATGACAATCGGAGGCAAACTGGTGCCGCCGGTTATCTGGTAATTATATGTACTGTAGGTCGCATTGCCGTCATATTGGATCACTTTGTAAAGAATGGGTTCCTGGGTATGGTAAGCTTGTTGATATTCAAATCCATAGATGCCTACCTTTGTTCCACTTGCTGTTATTTCAATTGCTCTTAAAAGATTTCTTACCTTAACCAGGTTCGGACCAATTCCGTAAGTCATAGAATCAGACCGTCCCATATAATAAAACTTCACAAAGTTCGTCGGTTGTGTGGAACCATTTCCCGTATATCTTATTTCACTGACATAAATTTCACCATTGTCGGACAAATAGCTGATCGTCATGAAATTGCCATTCGTATCCAGAATTTTATCCAGACACCACTTGTATGTTTGGCTTGATGAATTTCTCTGCTGGGAATCCTGTGTAGTGCCGTAGTAATATTTCGTGCCGTCTTTTGCCGTCACAACCCATGCACCGGATACATAACTGAACCTGGAAAAGTTCGTCTCAATTTTTAGTCCATAATTGCCGGACCCCAGGAATACAAGGTCGCCACTTGCACCCGGACTTTGAAATACAAAACTACTTTTACCATTGCCGTCGTTGTTGTTATTATAATCCAAACCGAAACGTGTCTGGCGCTGAATTGAACCGATCCCAATATCCCACCCCAACCCGATCCAACCGTTCCCGGCTGATGAGCTGTAAGTCAACTTCAAATCCGGCATGACATTAGCCCGTCCGGGTGGAATTGCAATGGGGATGGTTATATTTGCCTCTCCAGAAAACCCTGTCGTATCAACGTCTGGCTTAAGTTTCATCTCCACGGATACTCCAAAGCTATCAATGTTACCGGTTGTACCCGATACGGCTGATGATGGCTGGATTATGAACAATGCGGACAGTAAGCAGACAAAAAGCATTGCGGTAATAGTTGAACTTTGAATATTTATTCCCATTTTTTTCATACCCCACCTCAACATGTCAACGGTCTTTTAAAATTGAGCCATTTTCGGTCGTGACAAGTGAGCCACCTGCTTTTTCGGATAGGCCCATTTCGGGGGCGGCCTTTCCGATTTTATCCCGAAGTCTGTAACTATTGCCCTTGATGTTAATCACCACGCTATGATGCAGCAGACGATCCAAAAAAGCCGTTACAATGACCGGATCCTGAAACAGTTCAGTCCAGTCGGAAAAAGCCTTGTTGGATGTGATAATCGTGCTGGCCTTTTCATACCGGTGGGCAATAAACCGAAAAAAGAGATTACATTCCTCCCGGTTGATCGGCGTGTAACCCACCTCGTCCACAATCACCAGCGCCGATTTATTGTAACTTCTGCCTCTGCCCTTCCGTTCAGCGCCGCAATCTTTTTTCAATTTACCAATCAGGTCTTCCATCGTGGTAAAATAGATGCTCATTCCAGCCTGGCAGGCCTTAAGAGCCAAGGCAACGGCCAGATGGGTTTTCCCTACGCCGGGAGGCCCCAGAAAGATCACATTGCCTTTTTGACGGATAAACGTCAGATCGAACAGGGACATAACCCGCTGACGATCCAGCCCCGGTTGGAAGGTAAAATCAAACTCGTCGATACTTTTGATAAAAGGAAGACCGGAGATCTTGACGGACGTCTCCACACGGCGCTGTTCCCGGCAGGCAATCTCTTCTTCCAAAAGGTCGTCCAGAAAGGACAGATAGCTTTTTTGCTTCTCCTGGGCCGCCTGCATCACGCTTTCGAGGATTTCTCCCATTCGGGGAAGCCGCAAGCGAATCAGACTGTTCTGAATGCGATCAAGAATCAAGGTGTCGCTCATAGCCGCACCTCCTCAATCGTCCGGTCATAAATATACGGCGACCGAATCTCCACGTCCATATCGTAAAGTGGCTTGATGGGACTAATCGTGTATTTGGCCCGGCCTTTTCCGTTTTTGCCATGCGCATATTTGCGCCGGTTCATCTCACGGTCTTGTCTCAAGGCTTCATAGAATCGTTTGTCCTGAATCAGGTTCCCCTGGCCTTCAGGGACGTCATACGTGACCATAAGACGATCATTATCGAATATCCTCATTACCTTGTCCTTGACCCGCAAAACCAGATCTTTCCCCACCAGAGTATGGGGAACGACATAGCTGTTGCCTTCAAACCGGACGGTACAGTCTTTGTAAACCTTGCGATAAATCCGCCAGGAGGTGTCAAAAGCTTGTAGCGGCAGGGGCTGTAAATGGGGCTTCTCCCGCTCGAATCTTTCCACGATGACCTCGTGGGTTGTCCCGTGAATCCGCCGGTCTTTGAGATGCAACCATTGCCAAAGGTCCTCATTGGCTGTTTCCCGGCAGATAAAACCGTATCCCCGCCAGAAGCCTTCCCGGATAAATGAATAGGGGCGCTCTACCTTGCCTTTCACCCAGGCGGCATACGCCGGGGCCACGAGCGGTCTGAAACCATAGTGGATGGCAAATCCCGTCAGGGTGTCGTTGAACTTGTTCTTCCCGGCAATCTTCCCGATAAAAACATTCTTCATCCGGTCGTAGAGAATCTCTCGCGGAACTCCGCCGAAGTGTTCAAAGGCACGAAGATGACAATCCAGAAAGGTCGGCAAATCACAACGTTCCACAAACTCCGCATACATCCGCCGCGAATAGCCCAAAATCATCGCAAACAGATACAGCTTCCGGATGGCACCGCCGCCTTCTTCTATCTGGAATTCACCAAAATCGACCTGCGCCTGACACCCAGGCTCTGTTTCAAAACGCATATAGGCAATTTGCTGACGCTTTGCCTTGATGCCATGGACTGCTCTCTTTACAATCTCATAACTCCCGGCAAATCCCATCGGCCGTAAATTATCATATATCCACGTGGCCTTGTAATCCATGTCTTCCATAAGCCATGCTTCAATATTGCCGCGATAGGCATCCAAATGGCTTTTACGACTGGATACGCTTTGCTTTTTCACGGCCAGTGTCGGTTCATCAAGGTATTTCTTCACCGTGTTACGGCTGATACCAAGCTTCCTGGCAATCTGACGCTGGCTCAGACCCTGCCTCTTCATTACATGTATGTCCAAAACGGTCTCCTTTTTTTCAATGGCGCCACCTCTCACCTTTCTTCTACTGAGATAAAAAACCTTCTATTACCTTATTCTCTCAGTAACTTCACCTCTATGTGGCTCACTTTCTAACGACCATTTTTGGCTCAATTTATCACGACCAGGAACACAACAAAATAATTTTAAATTTTCACAATCAATCTCGAAAGCTGGCTGATTGAAGACCGGCATTTAACACGCAACTGTGCACCCCTGATTCTATGGCTCAATCCAACTGAGGCTGTTGAAGACATACTCACGCAAGAGTGAATGCAGCCGCAACAAAGCTTGAACGTTGCTGTGTCTTCAACAACTGAACCAATATTTTACGGGATTGTTCGACTTGATGATTTCAAAAAGATTTCAATTATTGAAATTCAGGTCAACCAAACAAATCCGTTTATTTGAAAACCTAAACACCATGACGCCATGCAAAAACTGTCTAAATTTATTTCTTGAGAGAAACTTCGCAACGCTCTTACAAAAACTGAATCTCCTTGTCAACGGTTTTTTTTGGTCTGTCAGTAGCAAATGATTTATCCCGTTTTTAGCGCATAAACTATCCGGTTTATAAATTGCTTCTATGAAAGTGACGAATGAACCACATGGATATGCTACAGGAGATTCGTAAGATGCGATTTAAAAACATGAATAATGGACAATTACAAAAAGAATAAGAAAAACAAGGAAGTGTAGGTCCAACGCGGCCAAAACTGCAAGAAAGTGGACAAATCACGTGCTACAAAATAGAACTATTCTATTTACTACTAATCTTTCCTGCTGGCATTCTGGGCGGTAAAACGCCAAAGCCTGCCAGACGAGCTTTGCCCTGAAGTCAATAAGGCGCATATCCATCGGTTTCCTCAGCCGGCCGCCGCCCACCTGCCGGCAGGCTCATATTGACATAAAATGGCTCTTTCCCTATATTCGCGCCATGAAAAAACAAAACACCGACACTAAAACAACCGCATATCCGATCGATGAGGTGATGCCCCGGCTCATAGAGGCCATCGGCAGACACCCGGCTGTGATTCTTCAGGCGCCCCCCGGCGCCGGTAAAACAACCCGTGTCCCTGTTGCACTTCTTAACAGCATTGAAGCGGAGCGGGGCCGCATCATCATGCTCGAGCCGCGGCGGATCGCCGCTGTGGCCGCCGCCCGCTGGATGGCGCGCGGCCTGGGCGAAGAGCCGGGGAAGACCATCGGCTATTCCATCCGTTTCGACTCCCGCGTTTCGGAACACACACGCATTGAGGTTATGACCGAAGGAATCCTTACCAGACGCATCCAGGCCAACCCCACCCTGGATGGTGTCGCCATGGTCATTTTTGACGAATTTCATGAGCGCAACCTTCATAGCGATCTGGCACTGGCTTTGTGCCTAGAAATCCGCCGCAGAACCGGTAGAGATCTGAAAATTCTGATCATGTCCGCAACTCTGGATGACGCTGTGCTGGCGGACATATTGGACGGAGCGCCCCTCATCCGCGCAAGCGGGAAGGCCCATCCCGTGGAAGAGCGCTACTGCGGCGACGAGCCGGGCATCCCTTTGACCATGCGCATGAGCAGGGTAATCCACCTGGCTCTCAGGGAAACGGACGGCGGCATCCTTGCTTTTTTGCCGGGCGCGGGTGAGATACGCGCATTGAAAAAACATCTGGAAGAAAAAACAGGCAAAGAGCTGCCCGGCAATATTTCATTGCACCCGCTGTACGGGGATCTCCCCTTTGAAGAACAGGAAAAGGCGATCCTGCCTTCCGCCGGGCGGAAAATTGTTCTGGCGACAAATATCGCCGAGACCAGTCTCACTATCGAGGACATCCGTGTGGTGATTGACTGCGGCCTGACCAGAAGGCTTCAGTATGATCCGTCAACAGGCATGAACCGCCTGATCACCGTTTCCGTCTCGCAGGCATCCGCAAAACAACGGGCGGGCCGGGCCGGCCGGCTGGCGCCGGGTGTGTGCTACCGTCTTTTCAGCCCCCACACCTTCGCGGGCCTTGCGCCCTTTGCGCCTCCGGAAATAACCACCTCGGACCTGGCCCAGCTGTTTTTAGATCTGGCCGCCTGCGGTGTGACAAACCCCGATTCCCTGTCGTGGCTGGATCCTCCGCCCGCGGCGGCAAAAAGCACGGCCCTGGAACTTCTCAAAAGCCTGGGGGCACTGGATGCCGGCGGCGCCATAACCACGGACGGGCTTGCCATGGCGCGACTGCCTCTCCACCCGCGCCTCGGCAGAATGCTCATCAAGGCCGCTTCATTTGGCATGACCTCGCTGGGGGCGGATCTGGCAGCCCTGCTCTCCGGGCGCGATATCATCCGGCATCGGCCGGGACAGGCATACGAAGAGGCCCTGGACATCGGCCAGCGCGTCGAGCTTTTGAGAAAATGGCGAAAAAACAAAAAGAGCAAAAGCACGGCTGACCCCGCGGCACTGGCTGCAGCCGATAAAACAGCCGGACAAATCCTGGCTCTCATGCGTGCAACAAAGGATTCGGCGGAAGATGCAACTTCCGCCGAAGTATCGCGCCTTCTTCTTTTGGCTTATCCCGACCGGATCGCCAAAAGGCGAAAAAACAGCCCCGACCGCTATGTGCTTCGCTCCGGGAGGGGAATGAAGCTGTCACCAAAGGCAGCCGCAGGTGCTTCCGAATACATCGTGGCCGTCGTGGCCGATCAGGGCCAAAAGGCGGAAGGCACGATCCACATGGCCGAGCCCCTCACCGAAGAACTCATCCGCGCGGAGCTTGGCGGCGAAATCGAAATGCACGAGCGTATGGACTGGGACTGGCACCAGGGCAGGATAAGCGCCACACTTGAAGAGAGGCTCGGGGAGATTGTTCTTTCCGCCGTGCAGATGGGTGCGTCAGACGAAGAAAGCGCCAAACTCATTTGTGAGGCAATCCGCAGCGGCACAGCCAAAATCAGTCCAACACCGGAAGCAAGACAGTTTCAGGCGCGGGTGCGCCTCATGCGTGAGGTCTATCCCGAAGAAAACTGGCCTGATCTCGCCGACGATACACTCACGGCAGAGCCTGAAAAATGGCTTTCAGCATATCTTTCAGGCATCCGCAGTTTGGAGGACCTGTCGTCACTGAACATCTTGCCGGCGCTTAAAGAAATGCTCTCGTCGAGACAAAAGCACCTGCTTGGCGAACGAGCACCTCAAACGATCGTTGTCCCGAGCAGCCGCAGCGTCCCGATTGATTATGCCTCCGGCCGGACACCGGTTCTGGCTGTCAAGCTCCAGGAGATGTTCGGCCTGGCCGATACACCGGCCATCGCCGGCGGCCGTGTTAAGCTTCTGGTCCATCTGCTGTCGCCGGCGGGACGTCCGGTACAGATCACCCGCGACCTTCGCCAATTCTGGAACTCAGGCTACACTGAAGTGAAAAAGGAACTCCGTGGACGTTACCCGAAGCACCCCTGGCCCGATGACCCCTGGAGTGCGCCCGCCACAAAACATACTAAAAAAAACCGCGGATGAATTATCATCGCGGCCTCTATCTCGGCCTGCTTGCATTAGCGATGTTTTTCGCATATAAATTTTTAAATCCCCGACACGGGAAAGAAACCGACGCACACCGGCGCATGCAATGACTCATTACGACGCGGCCGCCGGTGATGAAAAGGATACCACCATGACCGATAAACCATCTCTGAAAGACCATGCCGCCTCTCACCTGATCGTGGGCGACGGAGCCATGGGAACCTGGCTCTACCACAAAGGCGTCACCATCGGCCAATGCGCGGAGGAGCTCAATATTTCACGTCCGGAAATAATTCAGGCCGTTCATCGCGAGTATTATGATGCAGGCGCGCGCCTGATTGAAACCAATACGTTTGGAGCCAACCGTGACGCCCTGTCCCGCTTCGGCCTGGAAGGCCAGGTTTATCGCATCAATTGGAAGGCCGCCGTCCTGGCCAGAGAAGCAACAGGCGAGGACGCCTTTGTGGCAGGCAGCATGACCGCCATCAGCTCGTCGCGTGCACGGGCTGAGCTTCTTCCATCCTACAGGGATATCTTTACCGAACAGGCGGAAGCGCTGCTCTCCGGCGGTGTTGATGCACTGATACTGGAGACTTTTTTGGATTTAGAGGAACTCCTGCTGGCGCTCGGCTGTGTCCGGCGTCTGACAAAATTACCGGTCATCACCCAACTGGCCTGTATGGAAGTAGGCATGACCCGCGACGGCTTCACGATCACCGAGGCATTCCGGCGCCTCCATGAAGAGGGGGCCGACATACTCGGACTCAACTGCCGTCTGGGGCCGGGCGAAATCCTGCAGACGCTTGAACAGACCATTGTCCCCGACAAGGCGATATTGAGTGTCTTTCCCAATGCCGGACGTCCCGACCTCCTGAAAGGCGAGTTCGCCTATACCTCATCACCGGAGTACTTCGCCGAACGGGCACTGCACTTTTGCGATGAGGGAGTAACCATTATCGGCGGCTGTTGCGGAACTACGCCGGAACATATCCACGCCGTGGCGGCTTCTCTGTCCGGAAAATCCCCCGTCACACGGACGAATCCCGCAGATATCACGCAAACGGCAACCTATGCGTCAGCTCCCCCCATCCGGAGTGAGTCTCACGATACCATCGTCGATAAAGTTCACAGGCGCACAACGGTGCTGGTGGAATTCGACCCGCCCAAAGACCTCGACATCGGACAATACATGACAGGCGCCGCCTCCCTCGTGGATGCAGGCGCGGACTCGATCACACTTGCGGACAATTCACTGGCGCAAACCAGGATGAGTAACCTCGCGCTGGGCGGCATCCTCAAAATGCGCCTGGGTGTCGATCCGCTGGTGCACATCGCCTGCCGCGACCGTAACCTCATCGGGCAGCAATCTCACCTGATGGGTCTTCACGCCCTGGGCATTCATCAAATCCTTGTCGTTACGGGCGACCCCGCGCGCTTCGGCGACATCCCCGGCGCCAGTGCCGTTTTCGATGTTTCCTCGTTTGACCTTATCCGCATGGTCAAGCAACTGAACAACGGCATCTCATTTTCCGGGCGGCCGCTTCGGGAACGGGGGCGTTTCATCGTCGGAGCCGCCTTCAATCCTCATGTCCACAATTTCGATAAAGCCATCGACCGCTTACACAAAAAAATCGAAGCAGGCGCTGATTTCATTTTGACACAGCCTGTGTATGACAAAGCTACCATGGAGAAAATAGCCGGACGCACCGCCTCTTTGCCCATTCCGGTTTTTATCGGCATCATGCCGATCACCAGCGCCCGCAACGCTGAATTTCTGCACAACGAAGTTCCGGGCATTCGCCTGACCGACGAGGTGCTTCAGCGGATGAGAAAATACCCCTCTGCTGGCCCGGATGCCCGGCGCGAGGGACTGGACATGGCGCGGGAACTGACCGACGAAGCGCTCGGTCTTTTCCGTGGAATCTACCTCATGACTCCGTTTGCCTATTACGATATGACCGCCTCCCTCACCCAACACATAAAGAGGCTGACACACACGGAAACGAAACAGCGGTAAATACCACCGGTGGCCGTATTATAAAGTCCTGATGTTTTATTTCAGATGATCCGGGTAATCGCGCTTGACGGACATTTTCCACTGAGGGGCTCGTTTTTCTAAAAAGGACAGGACTCCTTCCAGGGCGTCCGGCTGGCTGCAGACCCATTCGAATATTTTAAATTCCTTTGCGTCAACGTCCGCCACGCCATCGGTGAGAGAATCCCATAAAAGGCGCTTGGATAGAGCCACCGAGACAGGCGCCGCCTGATGAAATTCGCGGGCAAGTTGCAGCGCTTCCGGCAGGACCTCTTCAGCCGGCAGGGCCTTCGACGCCAGCCCCATTTCCACAAGCTCGCTTCCCTTGATCGTTCGGCCGGTGAGGAGCAGATCCGCCGCGCGGGAAAGCCCTGCCACTCTGGTCAGGGTCACATGGGAGGAAAGCTCCGGCGTGATGCCGCGGCGGACAAACGCGAACTGGATTTTTGCCTCTTGGGCGACAAGGCGTATATCGCAGTTCATGGCAAATGTGATGCCTACGCCGATGGCGTGTCCGTTAATGGCGGCAATAACCGGTTTGCGTATCTGCCAGGGCATGACCGAAGGAAAGGCAAGTGATGCGCGCCTGTTTTCCGAATCACGGGCTTTCCCCACTTCAAAGGTTGAAGCTCCGATTAAATCCGCGCCGGCGCAAAATGTCCTGCCCGCACCGGTAATGACGACAGCACGCACGTCGAGAGGTTTGCAGAACCTTGCCCAACCGGCAATGTCGTCATACCGGCCCGCGCGAAATCGGGGGACCGGTATCCAGTGTTATCAAGTGCTTACTGGATTCCAGGTCAAGCCCGGAATGACTAGAGGAGGTATTATTCGAATGTCTCGCAATGATGCTTCATAAAAATGACTGCTTCACGGTATCGTTAAAATGAGCAGTCCACACAATTCCGCCCGGATCCTTTGGCACGATAAAGAGATTTATCAGCCCGTTCGATTATTGTCTGGATATTATCCCTTTCCATAAACTCGGCAACTCCAACAGACACGGTAATTTTGAAGTCTGATCCGAGGTTGGAAAAACGGTGATTTTGAATCGTGGAGCGGACTCGTTCGGCACACATCAGAGCCCCGTTGAGATTGGTTTGCGTCATGACGATCAAAAACTCTTCGCCACCATAGCGGCCAAAGAAATCGGCGCTGCGAAGACTTTTGCCGATAAGTTCCGAAACGACCTTCAGAACTTCATCGCCAACCAGGTGACCGTGGGTATCATTGATTACTTTGAAATGGTCGATGTCGAGCATGCCGACAGAAAACCTGGGGCCACCGCGGGACATACGGTGATATTCATACTCCAAAAGCTCCATGAGGTGGCGGCGATTAAACGCTCCGGTCAGTTCATCGCGGATAGACAGTTCCTTGATGACATTGAGAGACTTTTCCAGTTCCGCCTGGCTGATTCTCAGTTTCCGGCGCAGGGAACTGATGTGACCTCCGATGATGGAGAAGGCGACGAGAACGAGGGACAGAACAAGCCACTGGAGGTACTCAACATTCAAATTAACCCTGTCGGGGCGATAATGACTCAACAGTGCGATGTCAATTCCATAAGTTAACAGTGTAAATGCACTGACGTATAAAAAATTGCGCGTATTGAGTTTGTAAACACCAAACAGCAAAATCAGAACATATACCAGCAAGAGGATGCCGCGTGCTTCGTTGGCATAATACATTCCGTACATGGTCAGCATAATCGCCGCACACATCTGGATGATCGTCAGGCTGGGGTCAGAAAATTTCAGGTTAAGACCGCTGCGGAAGATAATGTATAAAACAATATTGATGACCGGAATAATGATTATGAAACCGGCAATCGCCTCCCAGTCCATCATGCCCCAAAGATAAGCGGCGTAAGACAGCCCCGCGTTGAGAATGTATGCGGCGGAAGCCGAAAAGAAACGACGTATGCGGGTAGCCTGGTCGGGATCGTCTTTGGGAATAATGGAAAAATTGCGAACTCTTTTCCATAACGGTTGGGGAGGTGTTTTCTTTTTGGCAGTTGTCATACTCTCTTCTGATGCCTAAGAACACACTAACAGCATATTATTTTTCAATTACTCAATACATGTTGAGCGAGTTAACCAAGGGGCATGATGTTGTGGTTCCTGCCGATATTTTAATAACGCCTCCTGATCCGGCCGAAAAAGGCCGAATCTGCGCGTCTTGTTGAAAACACTTTTAAAATTGAATGATTTATCCTTTTAAGTCAAGTAAAGATTCAGAAATATACTCCGATATGTCAAGATGGTTATGCTGCCGCCGGCAAAAATCGAACCGCGAACTACGTCCATTTTTGTTCTTGACAAACAAGAGATGTTTATGGGTGATTCTCAGACATAAAATAACACAAGCTGTGGAGGCTTTCATGAATTCCAACCGCCTTGCTTTAGATGCCGAACAGGGCGACAAGCTTAATATCTTGTCCCTGGCCGCTCTGTTTCAGGGCGACTTCAGCCTTGATTGGCTTCAATACCTTGCCCAGACGAAGGCTTCCCTGATCATTGCTTCCATCAAATACGGCATCGGGAAAAAATGGCTGGCGGATAAAGGAAACAGCTTTTTTCGTTTTGCCGACACGTCCATACAGAACCGCCTGCTGAAAAACATGGCACCAGATAAACAGAAAACCTTGCACCGCCGCATCGCCGATCTTCTGATTGCGGAACTGCACGGCGATCCTGATATCGCCAAAGTCGTTGCACCTCATCTGTTAAAGCTTTCCAATGATCTTACCGGTTGTCGCCTGCTTGTTGCCGCCGGCAATCTGCACCGGAAAAATTTTCAATATAAAGAAGCCTGCCGGCATTACGAGAAGGCGATTGGTGACCTCCGCAAACTGGATGGAGAAGAAGTCGATCAGCTTTTTATTGAGGCCGTCCTGCAATTTTCGCGGGCGTCGGCGGATGACCCCATTACCGACCGCGTCATCGCCATTATCAAAGAAGCAATAAAGCGCGCCGGCAAACGCAATGATAAAAACTCGCTGACCCTGCTTCAGATGCACCTGGCGCGTAATGAATGGCTCAGGTCGCGCTATAAATCCGCCATCAGACATTTCAACAAAGGGCGAAATCTCGCAGAGACCATCGATAATCCCCGGATTAAAAATTCAACCGCTATTTTCAGTCAGTTTTTCCTTTACTGGCTGGGACGTTACCGCGATGTCGTCAAAAGCTATGAGGCTTTTGTCCCCGATATAGAAGATTTTCCAAAAGAAAACCTGCCACTGCTGGCTACACTGACCGTCGGGGCCTGTTTCGCGTATACAGGACAGTTGTCTCAGGGGTTGGGTATGCTCGATGCAATCAGAGCAAAGGGCCGCAGTATCGGCAATCTCAGTGTGACGGCGGTGGCCAATGTCGCCATCGGACAGTTACTTATGGAAACGAACCGGGTTGACGAATCGAGACAATACATTGAACAGGCTCTGAAAGAAGCAAAGGAAAGCCGCAATTTATACGCTCATATCGCCTGTCTGGCTTTTCTTGCCCTTATTCACTATCACACGGACGAACACGACAAAACCGTTTCGACTCTCCGTGAAGCAATTGAACTGGGCAACCGCTCTCAAATGCCGATGCGGCACGGCTCTGTCGTGATCGAACTGTGCTGGGCCATGGAGCAAGGAAAACTTCCGTATACGGCTGGTCTTTCCCTGAATGAGGAAATCAACTCCGCCCTGGAAGGCGGAAACATCTTCATGAAAGGAGTGGCCTTGCGGTATCGGGCGCTTAACCAACACTTCAAGGGACTTCCCGACAAAGATGTGATCGCTTCCTTGCACCGTTCCATCCGCTACCTGAATGAATCCGGGCATACCCTCGAAAAGGCCAAGGCACAACTGGAAATGGCGCGAGCCTATCTGCGGCTTGGACGTATCGAAAAAGCAAAGCAATGGGCAACGCCTGCCGCTCAGGTTCTGCGTGGTTATAACGATTCACTGATCCCCGATGACCTTCGTCCTTTAGTGAGCGTTTATAGTTCAAATCTAAACCTCCTTGATGAAATCCTCTATCTGGGTCAGGAGCTGGTAACCATCAGGGACAGCAGAGATCTGCTCCGCCGGATTATTTCAACGGTCAACCGGATTACCGGCGCCGAACGAGGCGCCATCTTTCTGCCCGGTAATGAAGAAACTAAAGGTATGGTGCTGAGGGCGGCAAAGAATCTTACAGCGGATGATATTGCCACAGCCGGATTCGTTCAATCGATGCAGTTAATCAAAGAAACATGCACAACGGGACAGGGACGGATCATGGACTTTACTAAAAATAACGCGTCGTGCAGCGCGGATTCCTGCGGCCTCCGTTCCTGTATCTGCGTGCCTATGAAAATCCGCGGGAAAGTGACGGGCGTTTTGTACCACGATAACCGGCTGTTTTTCAGCGTGTTCGAAAAAAGAGATATGGACATCCTCAATTACTTTGCCGCCCAGGCGGCGATAGCACTGGACAACGCCCGGGCCTGGGAGGCGCTCAGCAGCATGTACGATCAACAGCAAAGAGAAAAACAATATTACAAGGACCAGTATCTGGAAAGCATCCATTTTGAAGAATTCATCGGAAAAAGCCCGGCAATTCATTCTGTCTTCAATCAAATCGAACAAGTGGCCGCCACCGACGCCACAGTGCTCATCCTGGGAGAAACGGGTGTCGGTAAAGAACTCGTGGCCCGTTCCCTCCATCGCCGGTCAGCGAGAAAAGATAAGCCGTTTATTCGCGTCAATTGTGCAGCCTTGCCTGAAAACCTGATCACCAGCGAACTGTTCGGCCACGAAAAAGGTGCTTTCACCGGTGCCGTCTCCCGCCATATCGGCAGATTTGAACTGGCCGACGGCGGTACTTTGTTTCTCGATGAAATCGGTGAAATATCCATGGACGTACAGGTCCGGTTACTTCGCGTCCTGCAAAGTAAGGAATACGAACGGGTCGGCGGCTATCAAACTCTGAGATCCGATTTCCGTCTCATCGTAGCGACCAACCGTGAGCTGGGCCGCGACGTTGCGGCGGGACGTTTCCGGAAAGACCTTTACTATCGTTTGCATGTCTTTCCCATTGTCGTTATGCCGCTGAGGGAAAGGAAGGAGGACATTCCTCTTCTGGCCCAATACTTCCTGGATCTTTACGCCGCCAAATTCAATAAAAATGTCCGAAGTATCACCAAAAGCGACATGGATAAACTCATCGCCTATAACTGGCCCGGCAATGTCAGAGAATTGGAAAATGTAATAGAGAGGGGCGTCATTCTCAGTAAGGGGCAGATCTACAAGCTTCCTGATCTGGGGCACTATCCGCTTGGCGATTCCGTCAGCACAGTTACGCAGACAATAAGAGAAAATGAAAGAAGCCACATCCTACGCGTACTGGAAAAAACCGGAGGCAAAATCTCCGGTCCCGGCGGGGCGGCGCAGATCCTCGATATCCACCCCAACACACTTTATTCCAGGATGAAAAAACTGGGGATTACCTGAGGCATACGATTGGATGAGCAAAACATGCTTCTCCACGTATGCACCTTTGACTTTGAACTGCATGAAGATTTTCTTTTCACGTTTCGATCAATCATTTGCACACCATTAGCCCATCTTCCGCAGTTCAAAAATGACAAAGCAATGATTACAGGCAGTTGCGATTAGAATCAGGCTGTTTTCTGCACTACATTTTCGATTATTTTCGGTTTGTTGGGCAACAACAACTTC
>Ga0116187_1002012_pt1 | contig 20461 bp, 19 predicted proteins | sample AD_JPNNA6_MetaG_FD_89755 | JGI IMG/M metagenome (GOLD analysis project Ga0116187, IMG submission 89755) | Active sludge microbial communities of municipal wastewater-treating anaerobic digesters from Japan - AD_JPNNA6_MetaG | ecosystem: Engineered > Bioreactor > Anaerobic > Digestate | place... | reverse complement strand
TGCGAATATTAAATTGATGGAAGTTTTTACTGATGCTGTAAATGCTTCATCTTATTTGAAAAATTATAAAGTCGATTTGATTCTCCTCGATATAAATATGCCCGATATTAATGGTGTTGAATTGGCTAAATCTCTAAAGAATCCACCAATGATTATTTTTACCACAGCATATAGTGAATTTGCTGTTGAAGGATTCAATATTTCTGCTCTTGATTATTTGCTTAAGCCAATAGCATTTGATCGTTTTTTAAAAGCTATTGATAAAGCAAAAAATCTGTTTGAGCTAAAAGAAAATGCATCAATGCATAACGATAAATTTGTTTTGGTGAAATCCGATTATCAATCGTTGAAAGTTAATACCGATGAGATATTGTATGTTGAAGGCCTTGATGATTATATCAAAATTTACACTAAATCGAATCAGATCGTAACGTTGCAAAGTTTAAAACTTTTCCTCGAGCAATTACCGGAAAGTGATTTCGCAAGAATTCATCGTAGCTATATCGTAAATGTAAATAGGATAACCAGTTTTTCAAAGCGACACGTTATGCTTGGGGAGACTGAACTTCCTATAGGTTCTACTTACTGCAGTATGTTTTTTGATAAAATCGGATATATGGAGTAATGCTCACCGATAAAATTTTCGGGTTAACCTAATACTTTGGCACGAAGGTAATAATATTCCCAATTTTACTTTGTACACTAAATTTAGTGTTAAAATTAAAATTTGCCATGAAGTTGAAAAGCAATATTGCTACTAGTGAATCAGGATTTGTTTTTAATCCTGCAACAGGTGATTCGTTTTCTTCTAATCCCGTTGCGGCAGAAATCCTTCTTTTACTCAAGGATAATAATTCTCTCAAAGAGATAAAGCAGATTATCTTATCGCGTTATGAAGTTGAAAGCTCTCAAGTCGAAAAAGACTTAGATGATTTTTTAACGCATCTGAAAGAAAATAATTTGCTTGAGTTATGAGTACGAAAAAGCAATTGGTGATTGCGGTAACGGCATTAAATAATATTGATAGTCCCGGACCCGGCATTCCAGTTATTAGAGCTCTGCGTGATTGCGATGATTTTGAAATGAGGATTATCGGGTTATCCTATGAATCATTAGAGCCGGGAATTTACATGAAAGATTTGGTAGATAAAACCTATCAGATTCCGTATCCTTCGGCGGGAACGGAAATGCTTTTGTCTCGTTTACTTGCAATTAACGATATCGAAAAGATTGACTTGATTATCCCCAATTTCGATGCTGAACTTTATAATTTCATTAAGATTTCAGATAAACTGAAAGATGCGGGTATGGCTACCTTCTTGCCTACACTCGATCAACTTGATGCGCGCGATAAAATAAATTTATTTTCTTTCGGAAAGAAACATGATTTTAAAGTTCCTGAAGACAAAACCATTTATTCGGTAGACAAAATTTTAGATGCAGTAAATGATTTTGAGTTTCCTATTGTAGTTAAAGGAAAATATTATGAAGCTACCGTAGCTTATACCATTGAACAAGCCGAGAAATCTTTTCATCGGTTAAATGCAAAATGGGGATTACCTGTAATTATTCAACAGTTCATTTCAGGTAGCGAAATAAATGTAGCTGCTCTTGGAGACGGGAAAGGGAATATGATTAGTGCAGTGCCAATGCGTAAGCTCTATATCACCGATAAGGGTAAAGCATGGGCCGGAATTACGTTGCAAGACGAATCTCTCATTGAACTTGCTCGACGTTTTATTGCTGCTACAAAATGGAAGGGAGGATTTGAACTCGAAATCATGCGAACCAAAGAAGGTGATCCTTATATCATGGAGGTTAATCCTCGTTTCCCTGCATGGATTTACCTAACAGCAGCTTCTGGACAAAATCAGCCGGCCGCGCTTGTTAAAATGGCATTAGGTGAAAATGTAGTACCATACAAGACTTATGAAGTTGGGAAAATGTTTATTCGATATTCATGGGATCTCATTACCAATATTGATCAGTTTCAACAAATATCCGCTTTCGGAGAATTGTAATATTTAAGATTATGTCAAAGTTAAGATACGAACGTCCTGTATTAAAGAAAATGAATGCAGGTGTAATGAATAAATTCGGATTAAGAACCGAATTCGTTCCTCATACTCATATCGATGGTGTTGCAGTAAAGAAATTAATCGAGAATTATGGTTCTCCTTTATTTGTTATTTCAGAACGTCAAATAAGAAAGAATGTCCAAGCCGCGAATCGTGCTTTCAAAACTCGATACCCTAAGGTTCAGTTTGCTTGGTCATATAAAACGAATTACCTCGATTCAATTTGTAATGTTTTTCATCAAGAGGGAAGTTGGGCTGAAGTTGTATCTGGATTTGAATATGATAAAGCTATCAAGAATAAAGTTCCGGGAAATAAAATAATTTTTAATGGTCCCGATAAAACGGAAGCTCAATTAAGAAAAGCTATAGAGAACGATTCATTGATTCATATCGATCATTTCGATGAGTTGTTTTATTTGATCGAGCTTTGTGATCGAATGAATAAGCGTCCACGTGTTGCAATCCGCGTTAACATGGATACAGGGGTTTATCCGATGTGGGATCGCTTCGGATTCAATTACGAAAATGGTCAAGCATGGAATGCGATTAATAAAATCATCGCGAGCGATAAACTCGATTTAGTAGGCTTGCATTGTCATATCGGAACATTCATGTTGGCAACATCAGCTTATGCTACTGCTGCAGCTAAGATGTGTGATTTAGCATGGAATGTTCTGCAAAAACATAATCGATTGATTAAGTATATTGATATGGGTGGTGGATTCCCTTCTTCTAATACATTGAAAGGCGCTTATCTTCCGGGTTCTGATACTGTTCCTTCTGTTGATGATTTCGCGGAAGCTATAACCAGTACTATATTGAATTATGGATTTAAACAAGATGAATTGCCATTGTTGATTCTTGAAACCGGAAGAGCATTAATAGATGATGCAGGATTTTTATTAGGATCTGTAATAGCGAGTAAGAGATTAAGCGACGGAAGAAGAGCAACAATAATGGATTTCGGAGTAAATATTTTATTTACTTCATTCTGGTATGATCATAAGATTACACCTGCACAAGAGTTTAGTCACCATACAGAAGATATGGTTGTATTCGGTCCTCTATGCATGAATATTGATGTAATTCGCGATAGTGTGAATCTTCCACTATTACAAAGAGGTGATCATGTTGTTGTTCATAAAGTTGGTGCATATAACATGACTCAATGGATGCAATTTATTAGTATGCGTCCGGCAGTGGTTATAATTGATATGGAAGGGGTAGATCATAAAATCAGAAAAGCTGAAACATTAGAATATATGGAAGAAGCTGAAGTAATGCCTGAGTATTTGCTAAAACATAACTTGTCGAATGAGTAAATATTCTGATGCGTTAAAGTCTGTAGTGCTTCCGAGTTTTTTGCATAGTTATTCTATGGTTTTCTTTGCAAAAGACATTTGGTTTGGATTGCTATTGCTTATAGTTTCATTCGTGAATCCAATCGCAGGATTCGTTGGCATGCTTTCTGTATTGATTACTATTTGCTTCGCCCTATTTATGGGATTTTCCAGGGATTATACCACTAATGGATTGTATGGATTTAATTCCATGATGGTAGGCTTAGGACTAGGTACATTCTTCCAAATTACACCTATGTTTGTTGTAATTGTCATCTTCGCTTCATTGTTGACGTTTGGAATTACTGTTGTTCTTTCGGGTTGGTTAGCTAAATACGGATTGCCATTTTTAAGTCTACCTTTTGTCTTAGGTTTTTGGTTGCTTCTACTAGCAACTCGAGAATTTACTGTACTTGAACATTCGCAGCGATCAATATATTGGATGAATGAATTAATTGCTGTCGGTGGCGATAGATTGTTTAATTTTTATACCATGATGGATGGACTTCCATTGCCGCTTTGGTTAAAAGGATATTTAATTTCACTAAGTGCCATTTTCTTTCAAGAGAATATTATTACAGGTGCATTAATATCAATTGGTATTTTGTATTACTCAAGAATTGCATTTAGTATTACTTTAATAAGTTATCTATCAGCTTGTGCCTTTGGGTATTTTAGTGGTATCAGTGCCGAAGGATTAAATTACTACAACCTCGGAGCTAATTTTATTTTGACTGCAATTGCAATAGGAGGATTTTTTCTTATTCCCAGTGGATCATCTTACTTGTCGGTTGTATTGCTGACTCCTGTAATTACCTTTCTTTTGGTTGGTGTTTCTGTTTTTATGAAACAGTTTCAGTTGCCTGTCTATTCACTTCCATTCTCATTAACAGTAATCTTTTATCTGTATTTACTAGCTAATAGGGTTAAGTCGAAATTTATTGTATTAACGCCGCTTCAGTATTTTTCTCCTGAACAGAATTTATATCGATATAAAAATAATAGCGAAAGGATCCGAGATGGGAAATTCATTAATTTGTCTGTCCCTTTTTACGGTGAATGGATGGTTACACAGGGTTATGAAGGATCAGTAACACACAAAGGAGAGTGGAGTAAGGCACTCGATTTTATGTTACTCGACGAAGAAATGCGAACCTATTCTGAATATGGTATTAATCTCGATAACTATTATTGCTACAATAAACCTGTGCTTTCTCCCGGCGATGGTATCGTTGAAGAGTTGGTGGATTGGGTTCCCGATAATCCAGTAGGGAAAATGAATATCGATCGTAACTGGGGAAATGCTTTGGTGATTCGTCATGCAACCGGATTATATTCAAAAGTGACCCACTTGAAGTTGGGCTCATTTAAAGTGAAAATGGGCGATTATATCACGAAAGGACAATGGATTGCAAGTGTAGGTAATTCAGGAAGATCACCTGAACCGCATTTGCATTTCCAGATTCAAGAAACTCCATATATCGGATCGAAAACGAAGGAGTATCCTTTTGGATATTATATTGTGAGGAAGAATGACTCTTTTACTTTGAAGAGTTATGAGATTCCCGAAGAGGGTGAATTGATTTCAAATGTATTTGTATCTCCTATGATGACACAGGCATTTAAATTTCAACCAGGACAAGTAACTCGCTATCGATATACCAATGCTGAAGGAATTGAAATTGATGAAACCTGGGAAGCCGCGGTCGATAATTGGAATTCGCAATATTTAAGATGCAAAGAAACAGGAAGTGTTGCTTATTTCGTTAACAATGGAACCCTGTTTTACTTCGTCTCTTATATTGGAAAGGGTAAAGATTTGCTTTTCCTGTTTTATAAATCTGCATATAAGGTTCTGCTGAGCTTCTACCAAGATTTAGTTATTGAAGATAATTATCCTTTGCACTTGAATAATTCAGGCTTAAATGTTTTGCTTCAGGACTTTATTGCGCCATTCAAACTCTATCTAAAAAGTAAGTACATAAACAGATGTCATTTTATTGACGATATTTATACTCCATCAATAATACAGATTTCGGGATTAGCTTCACAGAAAAATTTGAATCGGCCTGAACATAATGAGTCATTTGAATTGACAATTCGTAGTCAAAGAGTTGATGAAATAGTTTTTAAAAGTGAATTGTTTGAGATAAAAGCAATATGCATCGATTAATTTATTTGGTCGTATTTTTTACCTACCTGAATGTTAACGCTTCGGGTATTGATACAATTCCTTTTTCTAAAATTGATAGTTTAACCTATTCCTTATATCTGAAAGGTGATTGGACCAACTTGAAATCGGTTGGAGATAAATTGCTTGATAATAAAATTGATTGGTATTACTTGCGATTGCGATTGGCTGAAGCAAATATTCAATTAAATAATCCTGCATTAGCTTTAAAGCATATTTTAAAAGCAGAAAAGTTCTCGGGTGGTGATGCTATTTGTGATGAATTAACTATTCGCTCGAATTTACAATATGGCAGATACAACCAAGCATTATTCGTGGTAATGAGAGATAAGTCGAGTGATTCTGCAAAGTCGTTAAAGAAACGCAGAGTTTTAAATAATACAGAAATAGAAGGTGTAATTAAAACTGCTTCTAATCCTGATTTGGGAGTTTTCTCCGGATTGCGATTTGGAACATCTTCGTATTTTGGAAAGAGATTTTCTTTGTATTTATCAGGTCAGTTTTATTCTCAAAAAAATTCCCATCGTGATAGTTTGCGGAATTCAATAAGTATGAAAGTTGAACAGCAACAATATTATGCTAAATTGAATTTCATGTTTAGTAAGGACGTTAATCTGTTTTTGGGTGGGCAATTTTCATCTACCTTAGTAACTAGTTTTAATCAAAAGAATTATTTGGCATTCGGAGGATTGGAAATCATAAAGCCATATATGAAATATAAAATTTCAGCAGCATCCACCGATTTTAATAATTCAAATAAAATAATTTCGTCTGCAGCTATTTCCGCTTTCCCTTTAGGCAACAATGATTTTTATTCATGGATGACTTACACTAATATTTATGATGCTGATTCATCCACCGATAATTCAATTGTTGATGTTGGAGTAGGAGGGAGACTTGCAAAGAACTTATGGACTGATATCTTTGTAACTCCTATGCATTATGACTTCCATACATTAAACGATTATGAAGTAACTTTCAATCTTCAGGATCGAGTTAATTTTAAGATCGGAGGAGGATTGTCGTATTATGGATTTAAAAATCTTGCTGTCAAAGTGAATTATATCATAGAATATATGCAAATCACCGGGATTCCACAAGTAAAAAATTACACACAAAATACTATTACATTATGTTTAAGTTGGTATCGTTAAAAAAAGTATTGACAGTGTTGGCAGTTGCGCTGCTTCCATATGTAGGATTTTCGCAAGACGAAAGTTTATCGCAAGTGTTTTCAAAATCTTACGTATTTGAATCAAACTCTGAGTATGTTAAAGCTGCTAATGTGATTAAAGAATCAAAAGCATCCACAACCTATGAAGGAACTTTGAGAATGGGATGGTGTTATTATTTAGCAAAAGATTATATCCAGTCTAAGACAAATTACGAAAAGTCTGTTGCCTTAATGCCTTTCGCAATTGAACCTCATTTAGGATTAGCTAATGCTCTTGCAGGATTAGGAAATTGGGAGCAAGTTCTTGAGCAATACCAACTAATATTAAAAACAGATCCTCAAAATTCATTGACTCTTTATCGAGTAGGGCTGATTTATTATAATCGAAAAGATTACGGAGCTGCTCAGAAGTATTTCGAGAAAGTGGTGAACCTTTACCCATTTGATTATGACTCAACAATTATGTTGGCATGGACAATGTTTAAGCTTAACAAGTCAATTGAGGCAAAAGTGCTTTTTAATAAATCTTTGTTAATGCGTCCCGATGATTCTTCTGCCACCGAAGGATTAAAACTGATTAAATAAAAAAAGGCGGAATCATTATTTCCGCCTTTTTTTTATTTGAGTATTTCTTATTCGCTAACAGAAAAAGCTAAACCCGGAAGTTTTACTTCTTTTTTGTTTTCGTCTAAGCCTACAATGTCTTTTAAGTAAAAAGTATCACCGGCAGCTAATTTGTCGGCTGCTTTTCTAGCTAGGTAAGGTATAGCATCGTTACCAACGCCGAAGTCTTTCACTTGCATTGGACTCTTGTAAATAATACTGACTCCAAATTGATGAAGAGTGTACGATTTTCCGTCGCTACATTTCACTACCAGAGCAGGCTGGTCGGCCCAAGCTAATATTGTTGCCAATGGCAATTTAGCAGAATTAGCTGAATCTGAGGGTAATCCGCATTTTTTAATGGTAACCACAGGAGCCTTTTTACTTGCTACCGGTTTCTTCTGTGCTTGTGCAGCTAAGCTGGAAAATCCAACTAATGCTATCAAAATGAATAACTTAAGTTTCATCTTATCATGGGTTTTAATGGTCCTAAAGTAGTTATTTATTGCAATACCCGTGCTTCTTTTCGCAACTTTTCACGTATAAATCACGTAAGAATATTCGGTAAATTTTGCCTTTACTATGCCTAAATCATCGAAATTGTATCCTCTAATGAGGAACCGTTTTTATCTTTTATTATCGTTTGCCTTGTTCATTTCGAACATAGGTTCGGCTACTTCTATTCCTGATTCTTTAAATGCAATTTTGAAGAGATTGCCTTTTAGGGATACTGCTCGTGTTAATGAACTTACTCGCCAGGCTTACTATTACAGATTTAATGATGGATCAAAATCATTGAAGCTGGGATTAGAAGCATTGAGTATTGCTAAAGCGCTACATTATGATTTTGGTATTGTTTACAGTTATAATTCCATCGGATCATCATGGATTCACAAAGGCGAATTACAGAAAGCTTTGAATTGTTATTTGGCTGCAGCGCATATGAAGGACTCGAAAGATTCGATGGTGCTTCGTGGTGTAGCATTAGCCTATAATAATATCGGTGTAATTAGCCAAGATCGTAAAGATTATTCCCATGCGTTGGATTATTATCGAACTGCATTGGAGCTCGATTTAAAACAGAATTATCAAAAAGGAATAAGTCGTGAGTACGGAAATTTAGGAAAGGCAATGGTGGAAACGGGATATTCCGATTCTGCATTTTACTATTTAAATCGATGTATCACGATTTGCAAAACTATCCATCATAAAATGGGTGAGTTAGAAGCAACAATCGACTTAGGAAGAAATTATGCTTTACTACAAGATTATGATAAGGCTAAATATTGTTATCATTACGCTCTGAAATTTAATAATTCCCAATTTTTGGCGAGTGATGCTTCTGCATACAATTATTTTGCCGAAGCCTTTAAAGGCGAAGGTAATATTGATAGCGCATTGGTTTATCAGTCTAAAGCTTATCGCTTGGCTGTTAGCCTAGATGATATTATGTTGCTCAAGGAATCGCTTTCTGAATTGGCAAACTTGTACAAACTCAAAGGAAATTATAAAGCAGCAGCTCAATATTTGGATTCGTTCATTGTTGTAAATAATCGTCTCGCTGATCAAAAGGCGAATTCGTTATTGTCGGATTTTAAAGAGAAGTATGAGTCAGAGAAAAAGCAAGATGAAATTATTCATCTTCAAAAATCGAAAGAGAAAACCGAATACTACAATACTCATCTTATTAAATTGCGTAATGGTTTATTCTTAACCTTATCGTTTTGTATTTTGTTGATTGTTGTTATTTACAAAGCTTATCGCGATAAACGAAGAGTAAATTCTGAGTTGATGAATCGCTTCGCGGAAGTGCGTCATAAGAACGAAGAAATTAATTTGAAGAGTGAAGAGATTCGCAAGAAAAACGATTTGATTGTTGATGCTAATACTATTCTTCAGCGTCAACGTCAACAGTTGTCAGAAGCGCAAAAGATTGCGAAGCTGGGTAGCTGGGAGTATGAACCTTCTTCAGGGAATTATGCTTGGTCGTCGTATTTATATGAATTGTTCAACCTTCCGAAATCGGAACGTCCTCCTTCTTTCAATACTTGTATTTTCCGTATTGTAAAGAGTGATCGTGCAAAAGTGATCGCAGCAATAAGAGAGTCAATTTACGATCGTAAGCGTTCTGAAATCGATTTCCGCATCATGAATCATTATGATGATTTGAAATATGTAAATGCTAAAATAGTCCCGCTGGTTAGTAGTACTAATCAGTTGGTGCTTATATCAGGAACTATTCTCGATACTACTGTCCAGAATTTAACGGAAAAGAAATTGGTGTATGCTAAGGAACAAGCGGAAATCGCGAACCGTTCTAAAGGACTGTTCTTAGCAAATATGAGTCACGAAATCAGAACTCCGTTGAATGGAATCATCGGATTTACTGATGTGTTGTTGCGTGAATGTAATCAACCAAGTCAAATTGAATACCTCAATTATATTCGCAATTCAGGCGATTCATTACTTCGCTTGTTGAATGATATTCTCGACTTCAATAAAATTGAACATGGTAAACTAGAAATCGAGAATATCGATTTTCAGTTGCACGAAACTATTGATCTCGCTGTTCGTCCTTATAAGATTCAAGCGGAGGAGATGGGAGTTCAGTTAAGTCTCGATATTTCGCCTGAAGTTCCTCTTTGGATCAATGGTGATCCAATGCGTACTCGTCAGCTAATCGTGAACTATGTGTCGAATGCTTTGAAGTTTACTTCGAAGGGTTCTGTGAAAATTGCTATTTCAGTTGATGAGATAAATATTCCTGCCGGTGATCAGTTGAAGTTAAAGTTTATGGTGTCGGATACAGGTATCGGAATTCCTGCCGAAAAGCAACAGCATATCTTCGAATTATTCACTCAAGCGGATAGTTCTACCACTCGTAAGTTTGGTGGAACGGGATTAGGTCTCGCTATTACCAGTCAGCTTGCGAAGTTGATGGGAGGAAATACTGGCGTTGTGAGTCCGGGACATCTAGGAAATTCTTTAAAACCCGGTTCTGATTTTTGGTTCACTATTGCCGTAAAACGTTCTCACGTTAGCAGTAATACAAGGAAACAGGACGTGAAATCGGAAATGAATTTCCATGGTAAAGTAAAAGTTCTTGTAGCCGAGGACAATCCTATAAACCAACTTTTGATGAAGAAGGTTTTAGAAAGCATGAACGCTCAAATGGTCATTGTAGAAAATGGTTGGTTGGCTGTTCAGCAATTGAAAGATGAAAAATTCGATGCGGTGCTAATGGATATTCAAATGCCTGTGATGGATGGATACCAAGCTACAATGATGATTCGTCAGTCGATAAGTCCGTTGATTCCAATAATTGGCGTTTCTGCAAACGCATTCAAAGAAGATGTTGATAGAAGTATTAACTCAGGAATGGATGCGCATATCAGTAAACCATTTAAACCGATTGATTTATTCAATACCATTCAAAGGTTAATAGCAGAGAAAATGTCAGAGTTATAAAAAAGAAAAGTCCTGGCCATGCCAGGACTTTTTTATTTCTTAAACAGGGCTGCCATTTTTAGAGCGGTAGCTGCTGCTTCAACGCCTTTATTTCCATATTTGCCTCCGGCACGATCTTCGGCTTGTTGCATGGTATTCGGAGTAAGAACTCCGAAAATAAAAGGTTTATTGTATTTGATAGTTAATTGCGTCAACCCTTGAGATACTGAGTGACAAATAAAATCGAAATGTTTAGTCTCTCCTTGAATTACGCATCCCAAGCAAATAATAGCATCGTAATTATTCTGAGCAAGGAGGGAAGCTCCTGCAGTTAATTCAAAACTACCAGGGACATCAATTCTTGTAATGTTCTTTTCAGAGGCTCCTGCATCTTTCAAAAATGAAATTGCCCCTTGAGCTAAGGCTTCTGTTATCGCTTGGTTCCACTCGGCTACAACAATGCCGAACCTGTAGGGTCCGGCATTGGGCATTTCATGAGCGTCATGGGCTGATAGCGACTGATGTGCTGTCGACATGAGCGTATGTTATTATTTTCCGCCTAAAGCAGTAGCTCTTCCGATGTATTTATCGATGTCGCGCGCTTCAGTACTTGAAGGGAAATCTTTTTTAATTTGTTGGTATATGCTCAATGCACCACTGTAATCTTTCTGTTGTTCTAAAACCATTGCAGATTTGAACAAAAACAAAGGACGAGTGAAGTTGTTTTCATCCCAGTCAGCAGCTTTCTTGTAAAACTTCAATGCTTCATCAGTTTTACCTAATTCAAGGTTAGCAGCAGCGATTCCACCTAAAGCAAGAGCTCCGGTAACATCATCTTCTGCATCATAAGCTTTCAATGCTTCAATAGCTTTGTCGTATTCGCCTTTTTTAAGAAGGCTCATTCCTAAATAGTATTGAGCTAGGTTTCCGGAAGGAGAAGAACTGTAGTTTTCTACAATATTTTCGAATCCGGGATATGTTCCATCTCCTTTAAGAGCTAGGGAAACGCTATCCTGTCCGAAATAACGTTCAGCAGCAAACATTTCTTTTTGAGCTTTTTCTTCTTGAGGTTTCACAATGAAAGTTGTGTAACCGAAGTAAGCAGCAAGAATAGCTAAGCCGGCGCCAAAGATGATTCCAAGGCTTTTTTTATTGTCGCGAACGTAATGTTCTGCTTTGTCAATTGATTCGTTGAATTCGAACCCTTCGTTGTTGTTAGATGCCATATCTACAGGTACGGGTAATTTTATAAGAGGCGCAAATATAAGTTAAAAAAGCATAGGGAGAAAGAGTTAATAATGAGTCTTTTGAAGCTTTTAACACTCTTTTGTTAACTTTTTTGACTTTTTTCGACAAAATCGAGGGCTATTTCCTCGCAAATCTCGTCGAGCATACAGTAAACGTCGCGGAAGTCGTTGAGGTTACCATAATAGGGATCAGGCACTTCCTTGCCGGTTTTGCTCATTGCGTCCATTATAAGCCTTATTTTGGCGTGATGGGCGGTATTGGTTGTTCTATCTTTCAAGGTGTTTAAATTGCTTTTATCCATCGCATAAATAAGGTCAAAGCGGTCGAAATCCTCGGGATTGAATCCACGGGCACGTTGATTTGAGATATCTACTCCATTTTCCAAAGCTATTTTAACCGAACGGTGGTCGGGAGATTCTCCTTCGTGCCAATTTCCCGTACCTGCGGAATCAACGGAGTAGGGAAGGTTGTATTTATCGAGTTTAGCTTTCATAATTCCCTCAGCGAGAGGAGAGCGACAGATATTGCCCAGGCAAACCATTAAAATTTTCATAGTGGTATTAAATGAAGATGTCCCGGTGAATAAACATCGGGACATCTGAAATATAGGTTAGGTTAATTATCTCGAAAGATTGATTCGCTTTTGAAGATCAACAACTTGAGCTTTGAACTTCTTGTCGGTATCCATTAAGTTGTTTACCGTTCTGCAAGCGTGTAAAACGGTAGCATGATCTTTACCTCCGCAGTGCATTCCGATATTCGAAAGTGACGACTTAGTAAATTGCTTACTGAAATACATTGCTAACTGACGAGCTTGAACTACTTCGCGCTTACGAGTTTTCGATTTCAATACTTCTAAAGGAAGTTCGAAATAATCGCAAACCACTTTCTGAATATAATCGATCGATATTTCGTGAACGGTATTCTTCACAAACTTGTCGATCATCTGCTTAGCAAGCTCAAGCGTGATTGGTTTTTTGTTCAACGAAGATTGAGCGATGATAGAGATCAAAGCACCTTCCAGCTCACGTATATTGTTAGTGATGCTCAATGCGATATACTCGGTTATCTCATTAGGAAGTTCAATACCGTCGACATACATTTTCTTGCGAAGAATCGCGATACGCGTTTCTAAATCCGGAACTTGTAAATCGGCAGCTAATCCCCATTTAAAGCGAGAAAGCAAGCGTTGTTCCATTCCTTGTAAGTCAACCGGAGGTTTATCGCAAGTAAGGATGATTTGTTTATTGTTCTGGTGTAGGTGATTAAAGATGTGGAAGAAAACGTCCTGCGTCTTGTCTTTACCTGCAAAGAATTGAATATCATCAATGATAAGTACATCCATCATTTGATAGAAGTGTACGAAATCATTCGCCGAGTTGTTTTTCACTGCATCCACAAATTGGTGCATGAACTTTTCGCTCGGTACATATAGTACAGTTTTATTAGGGAAGTTATTCTTGATTTCGATACCGATAGAGTGGGCGAGGTGAGTTTTACCTAATCCTACTCCTCCGTAAATCAACAATGGGTTGAATGATGTTCCTCCCGGTTTTTGTGCGACTGCATATCCTGCAGATCTGGCTAAGCGATTGCAATCTCCTTCAACGAAATTCTCGAAAGAATAATTTGAATTGAGTTGAGAATCAACATCAATTTTCTTTAATCCCGGAATAATGAACGGGTTTCTGATTCCCCCGCTGATGTGCTGTGGCATAGGGACAGCAGGGTTTTTAAGGCCGCTGTTACTCTTTGCCGGAAATTTAACAGTGTATGGTTTGGTGTTGGCCGTTGCATTTTCCATAAGGATGCTGTACTCTAAGCGTCCTTCCTGACCAAGCTCGCGTTTAATTGTTTTTCTCAGTAGACCGATATAATGCTCTTCCAACCATTCATATACGAATTGACTAGGCACTTCAATTGTCAAAGTTTGCTGATCTAATTTAACTGGCTTGATGGGCTCGAACCATGTTTTGAAATTCTGAGGGTTGACGTTATCTCTAATCAGTTTTAAACAATTTTCCCATACTTGCTCACAGGTTTTTTCTTTTGATAAGGTTTCTTTCTCCTTGTGCATACCTGGTGGCGAGATTTTTAAAATTTTAATAGGTGGTTAGTTTGATCGAATTACTCGTACTCTTGTGTTGTGAGGCAAATATTGTGTAAAAAAACTTAAAAAAAAATTTTTTTGGACTTGAATTTTAAGAAATTTTAACAGTAGTGCCCCGACTCGAAATTAATGATGATTTCTTTTCAACATAAAAATCGATCCTCCCGAGTCGTATTCCTGCCCAACCTGTTTGAGCAACAAGCACTTCCTTGTTTTTCAGATTGTGATATTTCTCAGGTGTGTCAATAAAAGTGTGAGTGTGACCTCCCAAAATTAAATCGATGTTTTCTGTTTGAGTTGCTAACATTTCATCTGAATTTTTTTTGGAATTCTCGTATTTAAATCCTAAATGCGATAAACATATGATGAGGTCGCATTTTTTCTCTTTTTTTAGATAAGCTGCCGTTTTATTGGCAACATCGATTGGATTAGAATAAACTGTTTTTCCGAAATTCTTTTCGTCAACTAATCCCGCAAGTTCTATGCCGATTCCAAAGACTCCGATATTAACTCCGTCTTTGATAAATATTTTATACGGTAATGTTCGTCCTTCAAGTTCTGTGTTTTTGAAATCGTAATTAGAACATAGAAACGGAAACGATGCATGTGGCAATTGTTTTACGAATCCTTGTATGCCGTTATCGAAATCGTGATTGCCCATTGTTGCGGCATCATATCCCATTAACGTCATTAATTTCATTTCTAATTCTCCTCCGTAAAAATTGAAATACGGAGTTCCTTGAAAGATATCACCACTGTCTAATAACAATACGTTTTTTTCTTCTCCCCGAATTTTGTTGATCAACGACATTCTTCGTGCAACTCCTCCCATACCTGCAAATTTCGGATCGTTTGCAGGGAAAGGATCTATTCGGCTATGCGTATCGTTAGTATGCAGTATTGTTACTTTAACCGTATTACTTTTTGCAAGTACATCTAACGGGACTCCCGCTAATCCGATACATGCAGTAGCTTTGGCAACGTCGCCGATAAATTTTCTCCGGTTATAATTTTGTGATCCTTCCATCGAGATTTATTTTTAACGTTTTGCCTGCTGCTTTTATTTCTTTTAGTTCGTTGATAAATGCATCACGAACGGTGTAATTAATTGCTGTATTAGTTAAAGCGCTTTTCAAGAAACTCATATTATCGCCTCCATTAGCTAAATAATCGTTTGTGGCTACTCTATATGTTTTCTCGGCTTCTAGTGCAACTCCGTTGACGAAAACCGATTCTACTGCTTTGTTTTTGATATTCATGCGGATTCCGGATACAGGGATTCCGTTTTTATCTCCAATATACTTGAAAAGGGGATCGAGGTCTTTTCCTTTTATTTCTAAAATTACGATCGCATTTTCAAAAGGCATTAGCTCAAAGATGTTTCCTAAAGTAATATCGCCTTTCGGTAAAGGTACTCTTAAACTTCCGTTATTCAAGAAGGTAAAGTCGGGTTTCGCCATATTTGTGGCTTCACATTTCTTTATTGCTTGATGTTGAACCGCATCCGCTGCAAAGTCTCCTAATAATCCTTCCGGATTGTCTTTTACCAAAGCCTGCTCCGAAAAAGCTAATACTTCACTCATTTTCGCACTTAACTCATTGTGGTACGGACTAATCATTTTCCAGATAGCTGAATCAACCGGTGATTGTGCCGAATCGCTGAAGGTATATTGGCGCGTTTCCTTTTTTTCTATCGCATATTGTGTGTGACAACTTGCAAGTAGTAAAAGGATGATAAACAGAGAGATCTGTTTTGTGAATGAATTTCCGGTAAATTTCATAGGATGATTACTGCAAGTATACAAAGGGATTTACGTTTTGATTCATTTTTCGAAAAAAATATTTTATCGATTTTTTTTGCATCTTCGTCAAATAATTTTATGTACACTACAGAGACCCAAATTCGTGTTCGTTATTCGGAAACTGATCGTATGAGTTACGTTTACTACGGAAATTATGCGCAGTATTTTGAAGTAGCTCGCGTTGAGTCACTTCGATCTCTTGGCGTGAGTTATCGCGAAATGGAAGATGATGGTGTGCTGCTTCCTGTCCTCGATTTTTCGGTGAAGTTTTTTAAACCTGCTTTTTATGATGAAATGCTGACGATCAAGACTTCTATCACAGAACTTCCGAAAGCTCGTATCATTTTCGATTATGAGACTTATAATGAGCAGGGTGTATTGCTAAATAAAGCCTCTACTACGTTGGTGTTCGTGAATAAGTCAAATGGACGACCTACCGCTGCGCCTGCTGCCATCCTCGAAAAACTGAAGGATTATTTCTCCGCTTAGAGTTTCTCCATCAATAATTCGTAGGCCGTTATCATTGATCTGATATCGTGTTTACTTACTTTCTCGTCAGGTGAATGTACAAAATCTTCTGCTGCACCTACAAAGCACCAGTCGATAGGATAGGGCTGCTTCTGGATTTCATTTCCGTCACTTCCTCCCGAACTTTCTACTTCTAATTGAAAATCAATTTTATGATCGCTTAAAATTTTTCTTATGCGATCAACATAAACTTTTCGTGGTAATCCCGAATCACGAAGTGATACAACAACTCCTTTTCCATGTTGAACTCCTTCTGTTATCCAGGTAATATCGCTAATGAGAGCTTGTCGGATTTTATAATTCTCCCAGAGGTATTTTACGATGTAAGGGACTGATCCTCCTCCATGTTCTTCCCAACAACTGAAAACGATTACTCCGTCTTGCAGTGTTTCTGCTAATTTCAATGCGTTGTATACTCCCAGTCTGTTGTCCATATAACAACTTTGAGCAAACTCATCATCTTCTCTCCAGTTTTGCTTGATACTCAATGCTGTTCCGGTGGCGATTGTGCGATTACTTTTAATTGTGAGGTGATGATCTTCGTCACATTCTAAAACGCCTTCTACAATTCCTTGATCGTCTTCTCCGGTGAGAATATATCCGCTGTTCGTTCTCGGTCCGCCAATCTTTACTAACTCATTATTATACCTTACGGTGAATCCTATATTGTCGATATGCGCAAATACTGCTGTTCTGGGTTGTTCGAATACTAAAATGATACAATGCTGAAAATCTTCACCGTGAATTACTTGTGGCATATTTTTCCACCACGTTTTATTTCTGTTGATATATTCCAACAGAAATTCTTGCATCGCTGATTCTTGTCCCGCCGGCGCATGTATCCCGCAAAGTCTTCTCAATAGTTCCATTTCAGTAGTAAGGTTCCCAAGTTGCTTTTGCTGCTAACGTCGGGTGATTTTTTAGTTTATGTAACAGCTGATTCGTTTTGCTTTTTCTGATCTCAAAGCGAATTTCGCAGGGTTCGTTGTATTCTTGTGAGGTAATTATTACGCCTTCCGATTTCAAAAGCGAATGTACATCATTCATCTGCTCAAAGGTGAAATGGATTACGTATTTATCGTTAATCGTCTTTTCAATAATCTTTGCTTGCTGTAAAGCTTCTTGTGCTGCCGATCGGTAGGCGTTAATTAATCCGGGTACTCCTAACAACGATCCTCCGAAATATCGGACTACCACTACTAAAGTATCGGTGAGTCCTAATGATTGTATTGCGCCCAATATCGGTTTCCCCGCACTTCCTGCAGGTTCTCTGTCGTCGGCCGCTCTTAATACCGTAGGATCCGGCGTTAACCGAAAGGCATAGCAATGATGATTCGCTTGTGGATGTTCTTTTTTTAAGTGATTGACAATCGATTTAATCTCTTCTTCTGTTTTTACGGGATAAGCAAATCCGAGGAATTTACTTCCGCGATCGCGAAAGCTTCCTTCTGTAGGACCGGCAATGGTTTGATATGTATCCTCGAATAACATTTTTAATAAGAAAGGACTAAAATAGCAATCAATGCAATTAACATTCCCGCGAGATTCAATTTTGTGGGACGTTCTTTAAATATGAAGAAGGCTAAGACAGCAGAGAAGAATACCACCAGCATATTAACCATGGCAAAGATCAATGCGCTTTCAGCTCCTTTAGTAGCTAAGCAGTTTACTAGGAATACTAATGAATAATAATTCACAATTCCTAATATGATTCCTCCGATGGCACTTTTAAGTTCAATTTTTACTTTCTTGACGATCAGCTGATAAAGCGTCGAAATACTTCCGAATATTCCCGCAGCTCCAAATAAACAACAGAAAAATAAATTCTGATTTTCAGGGGTGATGTAGTAATGCTCCGAAATTTTAATTGAAGTGTCAACCATTCCGCTGCCAATGAATAAGAGAACAGGATAAATCCATACTCGTTTGTCGATATGTTCCGATTCGTCGGTTTTCGATTTTACACTGCTCAAATAAACTGCTATTAATGCCATTACCATTCCCGCGATTCTCAATCCCGTGATATGATCTCCGTATAAAAAGAATCCCGCAGTAATTGGAATGATCATCGACATCTTGCCCGCAATCGATGTTACTGAGATTCCTGCTTTTTGCGCAGTAAGTGCAGCCACATAAAAAACGATAATGAACATTAATCCAACAACTAATGCAAATGAACCAAAATTGCTGACAGTTGGTAATAGGACTTTATTTCCTTCGTAGTTTGCGAAAAATGAAAAGGAAGAAGCTGTTATGTAATTGAATGTTAATCCGTGGAGATTGTAAATTTTAAATCGATCGAAAAATTTTAATATCACATATAACAGTGATGATAAAATAGATGCAATAACAAGTTGAATGAGTAAATCAGCAGTCATTAATTTTAATTGAAAATGGTAAAGAGATAATTATCTCCGATATTAGTTTGATGTTTGTTTTCAGTTTTGATGATAGGAGCAGGGATGCCATTGTAGAGTTCATTATTGCCTACAAATATTCTTGCTTCATCCCATAAATTGGCTTTGATGAAAAGATCAAGAATGTTTTTTCCTCCTTCAACAATTACTGATTGAATTTGTAATTGATGTAAATTCTTTAAGCTGTCTTCAATAAATGTCGCCGCATTTACTCTTACAACTTCCGAATTTTTATACTGTTTCTGTTGATCGGTTGTTACTACAATTGTTCTCGATGTTCCATCGAATATTTTGAGGTCGTCGTTTAGTTTTCCTGAGCGATCAAGAATAATTCGCACCGGATTTCTTCCCGGATAATCTCTGACATTCAATTGGGGATTATCGATGATCACTGTTCCTGATCCAACCAATACTGCATCTTCTTCTGTTCTCCACTGGAAGTTCAGCATACGACTTTCTTCATTGCTGATGCGAATATTTTCGCCTTCTCTCCCCATATATCCGTCGTAGCTTTGTGCCCATTTTAAAATGATATAGGGACGATTTTCGGTGTGGAAAGTGATGAATCTTTTATTGAGTTCCTCGCATTCTTCTTTTAAAACGTCAACAATCACTTCAGTTCCAGCTTCGCGAAGTTTTTTAATTCCTGCACCGTTCACTTTCGCAAATGGATCTTGCATTCCTATCACCACTCGTTTTATTTTTTTGCTGATGATTAAATCGGCACAAGGCGGAGTTTTTCCGAAGTGACTGCAGGGTTCTAGATTTACATACAGCGTGCTTTCGCTTAAAAGAGATTGGTCTTTTACTGCTGCGATGGCATTGACTTCAGCATGTGCTTCTCCGAATTTATGATGATATCCTTCGCCGATAATTACTTCATTGTGAACGATCACGGAACCTACCAAGGGATTAGGCGCTGTTTGTCCTAGTCCTTTGACTGCCAATTCAAGACAGCGGTGCATAAATTTTTGATGGGTTTCGAGAGTCATGGAGGGGCGCAAAAATAGGATCTTATGCATTAAGTGGACTCATAATTTTATGATTCCGATGAATAATTACACCTTTGCTGTGTGAAACTACACGATTTAATCGGATTATCGAAGGAACGACTATCAGAAATATATGATAGAGATGAAGCTGCTGCCATAATAAGGTTGTGGATCAGCGATCGTTTTGAAGTGGGATTGAATGAAATCAATGCTATTGGCGACCAATCATTACCCGATCATCAGGTAGAATTATTGAAGGCCGATCTCGATAAATTATCGAATGGTGTTCCCGTTCAGCAGGTAAGTGGTGTCGCTTGGTTTTGCAATTTGCCTTTTCATGTAACGCCCGATGTGCTCATCCCTCGTCCCGAAACAGAGGAGTTATTGTATTTGCTGATGGATGAAATGCAAGATGAACCTCTGAAAATACTCGATGTTTGCACCGGAAGTGGTTGTATTGCAGTGACCTTGAAAAATAAATTCCCACAAACTTCAGTCTTTGGTTGCGATATTTCGTTCGATGCATTGATG
>Ga0116187_1001998_pt1 | contig 20564 bp, 17 predicted proteins | sample AD_JPNNA6_MetaG_FD_89755 | JGI IMG/M metagenome (GOLD analysis project Ga0116187, IMG submission 89755) | Active sludge microbial communities of municipal wastewater-treating anaerobic digesters from Japan - AD_JPNNA6_MetaG | ecosystem: Engineered > Bioreactor > Anaerobic > Digestate | place... | reverse complement strand
TGGATCGTCTCCCGCTCCGGCATCCGCGAGCGCCGCATCGCCGCGCCCGACGAGGCCACCTCCGACCTCGCCCTCAAGGCCTGCCAGGCCGCCCTCGCCGCCGCCAAGCTCACCCCGGCCGACATCGACCTGCTCATCGTCGCCACCTGCACGCCCGACTCGCCCCTGCCCTCCGCCTCGACCGTCCTGCACAAAAAGCTCGGGCTCGGCCCCTGCGCCTGCTTCGACCTCGTCGCCGCCTGCAGCGGCTTCCTCTACAACCTCGAGGTCGCCAGCGCCATGCTCACCTCCGGCCGCTACCGCCGCGCCCTCGTCGTCGGCGCCGACAAGCTCACCTCGATCACCGACTACCAGGACCGCACCACCTGCGTGCTCTTCGGCGACGGCGCCGGCGCCGTCGTCCTCGGCGTCCAACCGGGCTCCGGCACCGGGGTACTCGGGACCAAACTCTACGCCGACGGCAACGCCGGCGATCTCATCAAGATCACCTCCGGCGGCTCCCGCAGCCCCGCCTCGGCCGAGACCGTCGCCCGCCGCGAGCACTACCTGCAGATGCGCGGCAAGGAGGTCTTCAAGCTCGCCGTCACCGCGATGCAGGACGCCGCCGTCGAACTTCTGGAGAAGAACGGTGTCTCCCCCGACCAGGTGAAGCTGCTCATCCCGCACCAGGCCAACCAGCGTATCATCGACGCCATCGCGCAGCGCATGAAGCTGCCGCCCGAGCGCGTGTTCATGAACCTGGAACGCTACGGGAACACCTCCGCCGCATCCATCCCCATCGCCCTCGACGAGGCGGTCCGCACCGGCCGTATCGTCACCGGCGACTACGTCCTGTTCGTCGCCTTCGGCGCCGGCTTGACCTGGGCATCCGCCCTGATTCGCTGGTCCTAAAAATTATGCGCCCCTCGCGCCTGCTCCCCCTCCTCGGCCTGTTCCTCGCCACCCTCGTCGCCCCCGTGTCCCTGCGCGCCGGGCTCGTCTGGACCCCCGGCACCGGCTGGCAGGTCGAAGGCGGCGCCCTCGCGGCCGTCGCCGGCGAGGACGGCCGCAACGCCCTCGACCTCATGAACCGCGCGCGCACCGCGGAGGAGGCCGGGCACGAGGGCCGCGCCCTGCGGCTCTACAAGCGCGTCACCAGGGACTACGGCAAGTCGATCTACGGCCCTGAGGCCCACTTCCGCACCGCCCAGATCCGCCTCGCGCAGCGCAACTACGCCAAGGCCTTCGAGGCCTACCAGCAGATCGTCGGCCTGTATCCAAACTACGAGCGATTCAACGACGTCATCGCCGAGCAGTACCGCATCGCCTCCGCCGTGGCCGACGGCGCCCGCCGCCGCTGGTTCTGGGGCCTGCTCCCCGGCCTGCCCAAACGCGAGCGCGCCATCACCTACTTCGAATACGTCGTGGCCAACGGTCCGTACAGCGACTACGCGCCGCTCGCCCTCATGCGCATCGCCCAGCTGCACAAGCGCTTCAGCAGCAAGATCGAGGCGGTCGACGCCCTCGACCGCATGATCAACTTCTACCCGCAGAGCATCCTCACCCCCGACGCCTACCTGCGCATGGCCCAGGTCCAGGCCTCGCTCGTCGACGGGCCCGAGTACGACCAGTTCTCCGCCAAGGAGTCCGCCACCTACTTCCAGGACTTCCTCATCCTCTTCCCCCAGGACCCCGGCGTCGCCGCGGCCGAGAAGGGGCTCGACGAGATGAAGTCCGAATACGCGATGAGCAAGATGAAGCTGGCCGAGTTCTACCACTACAAGCGCCACAACTACATCGCGGCCAAGGTCTTCTACAACGAGGCCATCACCGCCTACCCGAACTCGGAGGTCGCCGAGAAAGCCAAGGCGCGCCTCGAGAAGATCGCGCCCCGGCTCGCCGAGCAGGAGGCCGCCGCCGCCGCCCGCGCCAACCGCATCGAGCCCCCCAAGCCCAAGAAGAAGAAGGTGCTCTGGCTCTTCTGAGCGCGGGCCCCACGCCCCGCCCCTAGGCATCCGCCATGCGCCCTCTCGCCCGTAGCCTCCTCGCCCTCGCGCTGCTCGCCGGCCTCGCCGGCTGCTCCCATTACCACCTCGGCGCGCCCGGCCGTCCCGTCGCCCAGTCGCTGTTCGTCGCCCCGGCGACCAACTCCGCCTTCGCCCCCCAGGCCGGCCCGCTCGTCACCAACGCCGTCCGCCTCGCCCTCGCCCGCGACGGCCGCATCGGCCTCGCCGCCGACGCCGCAGCCGCCGAGGCCACCCTCGAGATCCATCTCGTCCGCTTCGAGCGCGACGTGCTCGCCGCCCGCCACGACGACACCGCCCTGGCCCGCAAGTTCGCCGCCAAGCTCACCGCCGAGATCACCGTGCGCGACCGCAACGAGAAGATCCTGCTCGACCGGCGCACCATCGCCGTCGCCCGCGACGTCTTCGTCGACAGCGGTCTCCAGCCCGCCGAATACCAGACGATGCCGCTCCTCGCCGAGGCCCTCGCCGTCGAGATCGCGCACGCCGTGCTCGACACCTGGTGACCGTGCCCGCCGTGGCCATGCCCGCCCCGCTCCTCGCGCCCTCCCTGCTCGCCGGGGACCACGCCAACCTCGCCGGCAGCGCCGCCGCGGCGGCCGCCGCCGGCGCCCGCTGGCTGCATCTCGACATCATGGACGGGCATTTCGTGCCCAACCTCACCTTCGGCCCCGGCACCGCCGCCGCCCTGCGCAAGCACACCGCGCTCTTCCTCGACACCCACCTGATGCTCGACAACCCCGGCGACTACGTGGAGCCCTTCGCCCGCGCCGGCAGCGACCTGATCAGCATCCACGTCGAGCCCGCCTACGACCACGCCGCCGTGCTCGCGCGTATCCGCGCGTTGGGAAAACAGAACGGCATCGTGCTCAACCCCGGCACGCCCGCCTCCGCCGTCGAGCCCTTCCTCGCCCAGGTCGACCTCGTCCTCCTCATGACGGTCCAGCCCGGCTTCGGCGGCCAATCCTTCCGGCACGACGTGCTGCCGAAGATCGAGCAGGTCGCCCGCTGGCGCCGCGAACGCAACCTCGGCTTCCGCATCGAGGTCGACGGCGGAGTCGACGACAAGACCGCCCCGCTTTGCCGCGCCGCCGGCGCCGACACCTTCGTCGCCGGCACCGCCTTCTTCCGCGCCGCCGACCGCGTCGCCTTCCGCTGCGCGATCGAGGGCTGAGGCGTGGGCACCCCATTGCCGTGGGGCGCGAGCTTGCTCGCGCCGCCACCGGCCCGCCGCTCACTCGGTCATCTTGAAGTTGATGACGTACGTCCCGCTCTTCCCACCCGGCACGGCGCCGATCGAGCGGACCCGGCTGAAGGCGTCGAGCACCGACTGGTCGTATTCCTGGCTTCCTGACGTCTTCACGATCTTCACCCGCGAGATCGAACCGTCGGCGGCCAGATGGAAGGAAACCTTGGCCACGAGCAGATCGACCATCGAGTCGGGCTGCTCCCAGGCCGCACGCAGGGCGTTGGTCAGGCGGGCGAAGTACGCATCCAGGGCCGCGATCGTCGCCTTGTTGCCGTTCGTGCCGGAGGCCGTCTTCAGCAGATCGTCGACGATCCCCTTGGCGTCGACCCCGGGCGCGGGGGCCGACTTGGCATTGCTGCGCACCTTCTGGTTCGCCTGCAGCTGCTTCTGGTTCTGCTTCTGGAAGTCCGCGTAGGAGGTGGTCTTCGCCTTGCTCGGCGCCGGCGCCGTCTTCTCGGGCACCTTGGCGTTCTTCTGCCGGGGTGCGGCCGCCGGAGTCTCCGGTTGCGGCTTGGGGATGGGCACCCGCTTCACCTTCGGCCGCGCAAAACGGACCTTCTGCGGATCGGCCGGGGGACCGGGCATCTCGAAACGGTCCGCCAGTTCGAGCTGGTCGAGGTCGAAGAGGTCGAAGTTCGCCGGGTTGATCTCGGTAGCGCGCTTGAACCAGAGCGACAGCGCCACGATCAATGCCAGCGCCACCGCATGCAGGGCGGTGGAGAGGAGCAGGGATCCAGGGGAACTGGCGCGCATGACGATCGGCGATGGACCGCGTTGGCGGCTATTTCGACATCTGCGTCTCGAGGCTGATCTTGCTCAGACCGACCTTCTTCACCTCGTCGAGCACGGTCACGACCTGCTGGTATTGAAGGGAGAAATCGGCCTCGATGCGGATCACCGGAGGCTTCGGCAGCTCGGCCAGCGCCTGCAGGTTCACGCGGATCTGCGCCAAGCTGGTGCGGTTGGAACCCCAGTAGTAGTTGCCGTTTCGATCCACCGCGATGAGCTGCGCCTGCTCCTTGGTCTTCGGCTGCGCCTGCGAACTCTGCACCGGCAGATCGAGCGGAATGCTCTGGCTCTGCTGGATCAGGGGCGTGGCGATCATGAAGATGATCAGCAGCGTGAAGCCGAGATCGATGAGGTTGGTGACATTGAGCTCGGCCACCGGGGCCAGCTGCCGTCGCCTGTGGAAGATGCGCGCCATGGCGGGGCCCTCACTCCTGCCCGCCGGGGGATTCCGGGCTGGCCGTCGCCGGGCTGGCCGTCGCCTCGAGCTCGATCCGGTCGGCGAGGCTGCTCGCGTAGTTCTCGATCTCGGTGATCAGGACCTTCACCCGGGTGAGCAGATAATTGTATCCGAAAACTGAAGGAATCGCGACGATCAGACCGGCGACCGTGGTCAGCAGCGCCGCCGCGACACCGGGCGCGAGCGTCTGGATCGACGCCGTCTGCTGCGTCGCCACCGCGCTGAACGCCACCATCACGCCCCACACCGTGCCGAGCAGGCCGAGGAACGGCGCGCCCGAGACGATCGAGGCGAGGAAAATCATGCTGGACTCGTAGCGCAGCGTCTGTCGGGCGAGCGCGCGCTGGATCGCGTTCTCGGCCTGCTCGAGGCACGAGCGTGCGCTCTGCTCCCCGCGCTCGCGCCCGATCTGCGCCGACCGCACATAGGCCTCCAGGGCATCGGCGAACAGATCCCCGTAGGGGATCGCGCGTTTCGCGCGGAACGTCGCCGGGGCGTCGAACAGCCGCCGCTGGTCGCGCAGGTGGTATTCGAACGCTTCGTTGAGCGCCTTGAGTTTCCTCAACTCGAAGTGTTTGCCCAGCATCAGCGACCACGCGAACACGCTGAAGACGGCGAGCACCACCGTGATGGCTTGTCCGACCAAGTCGGACTGGGCGAACACCTCGATGAGATTGATGTTGGCAAGAATGCCGGAGAGGGCGGAAAGGGGGACGGGCATCGGAGTCGCAGTGTTGCTGCCTTTGCCGCGACGCTTCAACGGAATTTCCCCGGGAAACAGCGTGCGCGGCGTACGCACCACGTGCCACAGCCGGCCGTCCCACCCGCCCCACCCCGAGCGACCGGTCGCAGACCGGCCCTGCTCGCCGGCACGCCGCCCCCAGGAGATCCGGTCTCCGACCGGGCACCACCGGCTGCGATCAACCAAGGGCGACCGCGACCGCGCACGCGCACGCGGTCTTTTCCATTGCCGCGCGTTTTCACCGGCCTTTCCCTAACCGCCCCGCCACCCGCTCCCCCCCCCTCCCTACCGACCCACCTGTGAACCTCCGCGGCAAATTCATCACCTTCGAAGGCTCCGAGGGCAGCGGCAAAAGCACCCAGATCGAGCGCCTCGTCACCCGCCTCCAGCACTCCGGGCTCGGGACCCTCGTCACCCGCGAGCCGGGCGGCACCGAACTGGGCGAGGAGATCCGCAACCTCCTGCTCCACCACCGGGCCGGCGGCGCCATGGCTGCCGAGACCGAGCTCCTCCTCTTCGCCGCCGCCCGCGCCCAGCTCGTGCGCGAACGCATCGCCCCCGCCCTCGCCGCCGGCCAGGTCGTCATCAGCGACCGTTTCCACGATTCCACCACCGTCTACCAGGGCGCCGCCCGCCGCCTCGCCCCCGAGGCCGTCGCCCGCATCAACCACTTCGCCGTCGGCCACCACCTGCCCGACCTCACCTTCCTCCTCGATGTCCCCGTCGAGGTCAGCCGCGCCCGCGTGCGCGGCCGCGGCGACGGCCGCCCCGACCGTATCGAGCGCGAATCCGCCGAGTTCTTCACCCGCGTGCGCGACGGCTATCTCGCCCTCGCCCAGGCCGAATCCCGCCGCATCGCCGTCATCGACAGCACCCAGCCGATCGACACCGTCTCCGCCCTCATCTGGCAAACCGTCCATGAACGCCTGGCCTGAATCCGTCGCCAAGACCCCCGCCGCCGCCGTGCTCGACCGGGCGCTGGCCAACGGCCGCCTCGCGCACAGCCTCATTTTCCAAGGCGACAACCTCGCCCTGCTCGAGACCGCCGCCCTCGCCCTCGCCGACCGCCTGCTCAACCCGGCCGACACCCCGCAGGTGTACCCGCCGCTCAAGCACCCCGATTTCATCCCGCTGCGCCCCGAGGGCAAGATGCGCCAGATCAAGATCGGCGAGTCCGGCGGCGGCGCCGACGAGAACACGATGCGCGGCTTCCTCAGCCGCATCGACCTCACCGCGCAGGTCGGCCGCCACAAGGTCGGTGTCATCTTCGAGGCCGACCGGATGAACGCCGCCACCTCCAACGCCTTCCTCAAGACGCTCGAGGAGCCGCCGCGCGACACCACGCTCATCCTGCTCACCACGCACCCGTATTCGCTGCTCGCGACGATCCTCAGCCGCTGCCTGCGTTTCCGTTTCCCCGCGGTCGCCTCGCCGCTCTCCCACCCCGACCTCGCGCCGTGGCTCGAGCTCTACCGCGGCTGGCTGCGCCAACTCACCGAGGGCGTGGCCGACAAGAAGGGCGCCGCCACGCAGATCTTCACCCTCTACGCGCTCATCGCCCGCTTCGAGCGCATCCTCGACGAGACCGCCGCCGCCACCTTGAAACAGGAAACCGGCGACGCAAAGGACACGATGACCGACGACGAGCTCGAGGCGCTGGAGACCGGCATCTCCGTGGGCGTGCGCCAGTCGCTGCTCTCCGAGATCGAGCACGCCACGCGCGCCTTCGTGGCCGGCCAGCCCGAGAGCGCGTCCGTGCTGCGCGCGCCGCTCGTCGCGTCGATTCGTAAGCTCGAGGAGTGTGCCGGCCTGCTCCGCGCCAACCTCAGCACCACCGCCGCCCTCGAGGAGTTTTTCCTGGCGTCGCTCCGCCTCTGGGCCCAGGTCGGCATCGCCCGCCGCGCCGCCGCCGCGGCGTAGCCCAAGGGGTGAGGCTTCCGTTCGTGGCCCGGGGCTTCAGCCCGGGCCGACGGATACGCTCCCGCTCCCCGGCGCCGCCGGCGCACGCCACCCCCTGCCGGGGCGAACCCGCCCGGTTGGTTGTTGGCGCCTTTCGTCGGGGGCTGAAGCACCCCGCCACGCCAGGCCCCGCCGCGGCCGCTCCGGGACTCCGGAGTCCTGCGCAAACGGGACTTGCGCCAGAATTCGCCAGAAAGTTCGATGCCCGCCCACCATGGTCAGCCCAACCGCCCTGAAGCGCGCCGCCCCCTTCGTCCTCTGGCTGGCCTATGCGGCGACCGTCGCCTCCTTCCTCTGGATCGTCTCCAGCCGCCATCTCCCGGACAAGGGTTTCACCGCGCTGCTCATCGTCGGCGACAAGACCATCGAGCGCGCGATCGCTCCGCTGCGGGAACTCCAGCCGTACACCTATCCGGACTCCGTCGGGTACGACGGCCAGTACTACGCGCAGTTGGCCATGAACCCGGACCTGGGCGATCCGGCCCTGGAGAACGCCATCGACAACCTTCCGTTCCGCGCCCGCCGCATGCTCATCAGCTGGATCTGCTGGGCGGCCGGCGGCGGCGATCCGGCGCGTGCGCTCTTCCTGTATTCGACGATCAACATCGCCTGCTGGCTCGCGCTCGCGCTGCTCCTGCTGCGCTGGTTCCCGCCCGCCGGGTGGCAGAATTTCCTGCGCTGGGCGGGCCTGCTGCTGACCTTCGGCCTGTGCTACAGCGTGCGCGCCGCCCTGCTCGACGGCCCGAGCCTGCTGAGCATCGCCGGGGCCGTGGCGCTCTACGAACGCCGCAGACTCTGGTCCGCGGCCGTCCTGCTCGGGTTCGCCGGGCTGATCCGGGAGACCAACATTCTCGCCGCGGTCGTCCTCCTGCCCCTCGGCAGCCGGGAACGGAAGCCCTGGCGCGATTTCCTGCTGCAGGGAGCGATCGCCGCCGCCCCGATCCTCCTCTGGTCGCTCGTCCTCGCGTATCGCTTCGGCCTGGGCAGGCAGGCCGGGGAGCAGAACCTCACCTGGCCCTTCGTCGGCCTGGTCCGTTGCTGGACGGAGGCCCTCACCGTCCTCTTCCGCTCCGGGGGCGACACCTACAACAGCCAGAACCTGCTCTGCCTGACCGCCCTGACGGTCCAGGCTGCTTATCTCGCGCTGCGCCCCGACAGCGGAAACCACTGGTGGCGGCTCGGCGCCGCGATGCTCCTGCTGATGGGCGTGCTCGGGACCGGAGTGTGGGCGGGCTATCCCATCTCGGCCACGCGCGTGCTGCTCCCGATGGCCCTCGCCTTCAATGTGCTCGTGCCCCGGGGGGCGAAATGGCTGCCGGTGCTCCTCCTGGGCAACATCACCCTGCTGTCCTCGTTCGCCGTGCTCGGATTCACCATGTCGACGCCGACCAGCCACACCTTCAGCGGCACCCGGCGGGCACCGACCACCCACCCCGCCGCCTGGGAGGCGCGCTTCGACGCCAACTGGTTCCCCGCCGAACGCTCGGCCTTCCAGTACTGGCGTTGGGCGGGCGGCGACGCCCGGATCGAGATCGTGAACCCGCTGCCCGTCCCGGTCCGGGCCACGGTGCGCTTCGGGCTGAAGAGCCGCGGCCCCCGTTTCCTCGCGGTATCCACCTTTGGAATTACGCTCTGGAGCGGGACCGTCGGCGGCTCGCTCACCCGGGTCGAGCTGGCCTCGGTCACCCTCGCACCGGGTGCCAACGACTGGCTCTTCGCGGCGACGCCGCCCGCGCCCGTCAAGCGCTCGCCCGCCGACCGCGGCGTCGTCTTCAGTGTGCGCGATCTCGAGATCGAGATCCTCGGGCCCGCCACCGCCGCAACCCCGCCACCACCGCCCGGTGACACAAGCGCGCCCTGAACCTCTCCTCCCCATGCGCTCCCTCGCTCCTTTCTGGCAACGTCCGGTCTTCTGGCTGATCCTCCTGCTGTCCGGTTACGGCATACTCGGCGCGCTGCTCACCGGCGCGGGCGCGGGCGGCTCGGATTCGTCGGGTTACCTCAACCAGGCCAAGGCCCTCGCCACCGGCCGACTCTGGCTTCCCGCCCGCACCATCCCCGGCCTTCCCCCGAGCGACAACCTCGCTTTCTTCTACTCCCAGCTCGGAACCCGCCCCGACACCGATCCCGAACGACTCGTCCTCACCTACCCCATCGGGCTCCCGCTCCTCCTGGCCGCCGGCCGGGCGCTCGTCGGCTGGGACCATGTCGCCAACATCGTGGCACTGATCCACCTGCTCGGCGGCGTCGCGCTCCTCTACGCGCTGCTGCGCACCCTCGATTTCGATCCGTGGTGGTCGCTGGCGGGCATGGTCGTGCTCGGCGCTTCCCCGGTCTACCTCTTCATGGGCACGCAGACGATGAGCGATGTGCCGGCCACCGTCTGGTGCCTGGCCGCCATGCTCGCCGCCTGGCGCAGTCGCGAACGCCCCCTGTGGGCCGTCGCCGCCGGCGCGGCCTACGGGATCGCCGTGTTGATCCGCCCGACCGACATCCTGCTCATCCTGCCGCTCGCCGTCGTCCTGGGCCTCTCGTGGCGCCGCTGGCTCGGTTTCGGCATGGGAGGCCTCCCGTTCGCCGCCATCCAGCTCTGGTACAACCACGCCGCCTATGGTTCGTGGTCGTCCAACGGTTACGGCGATGCCCGCACGCTCATGGGCTGGGGCTACGCCCCGGCCACGCTGCGCCACTATCTCGTCTACGTCCCGCTCTTGTTCACGCCGCTCGCGCTCCTCGCGGCGGCCCTGCCGTGGCTCGGCCGCCGCCACCCCGCCCGGGCGCTCGCGTTGGCGCTGTGGATCCTCGCCTTCTTCGGTTTCTACACCTTCTACCAGTTCACCGCCGACACTTGGTGGTATCTGCGTTTCGTCCTGCCCGCCGTCCCGGCGCTGATCGCCGCCGGCCTGTGGTGCGCACGCGCGCTCTGCTCGAGACATCGCCGGCTGCACACCATCGGCATCGCCGGCCTCTTGCTCGCCGTCGGTTACGGCACCTACTTCGGCTACACCCACTGGGCCTACTCGAGCCGGAGAGCGCAGGCGACCTACGACTACTCCGCGCGCTGGGCCTCCACCAATCTGCCCAACGACGCCATCATCGCCTGCATGCAGGTGAGCGGCGCCCTCCGCTACCACACCGATTTCGTGCTGGTCCGGTGGGACTGCTTCTTCCCGCCCCAGCGCTCCCGTATCCGCTCCGTGATCGCCGCCTCCGGCCGCCCGTTCTACGCCATCCTCTTCCCCTTCGAGCATCCCGACGCCCTCGAGCGGCTCGGCGGGCGCTGGACGCAGGTCGACGCCTTCCACGGCCTCACCATCTGGCGCGCCGCCGACGACGGCGCGTCACCCTACGTGCCGCCCGCGCCGGCCCCCTGAGCGCCGAGCCGGCCCCCGGGCCCCGGCTCCCCGTGGCCCGGTGCTTCAGACCGGGCCGGCGGACACAATCCAGGTCCCATGCTGCGCTGCCACGCCCGCTGCTACGATCCAGCGTGCGTGCTTCCTCCGCGTCGCTCGGCGGGGCCCGAAGCCCCCCGCCACGGTCCGGCTCACCCGCGCAGCAACTCCTCGGCGTGCTGCCGCGCGGATTTCGCCGTCCGGTCGCCAAGCATGCGCGCAAGTTCGGATACGCGCTCCGTTTTCTCCTCGTGGATCGCGCGGATCGTCACCGCGGCGCGCTCGCCGCTCTGGTCCTTCTCGACGAGGAGATGGCCCGCCGCCTGCGCCGCCACCTGGGGCAGATGGGTCACGCAGAGCACCTGATGCTTCTTCGCGATGCCGGCCATGCGCTCGCCCACGATGCGGCCGATCTCGCCGCCCACGTTCGCGTCGACCTCGTCGAAGACCAGCAGCGGCACGTTGTCCAGGTCCGCCAGGATCGTCTTGAGCGCGAGCATCACGCGCGCGAGCTCGCCGCTCGATGCGATCTTGTGCAGCGGCAACGGCGCCTCGCCCACGTTCGGCGAGAACAGGAACTCGCATGCGCAGTCGCCCGTCGGCCCGAGCTCCGGCTCGGTCGTGAGCCGCACGGTGAAATCCGCCTTCTTGAAACCGAGCTCCGCGATGCGCTTCGCCGCGGCCTTCGCCAGTTCGCGCGCCGCCTTCTCGCGGCCGGCGCGCAGGTCGCGCGCAAGCGCCAGCGCCGCCGCCTTCGCCGCCGCGCTCTCCTTCTCCAGCCGCGCCATCGCGCCGGCGATGTCGCCCTGCACCGCGAGCCGCCGCCGCATCTCGTCGGCCGCCGCGAGCACCGCCGCGACCGAGCCGCCGTGCTTCCGCTTCGCGTCGAGCCAGGTATTCATCTTCTCCGTGAGCGCCTCGACCTGCTCCGGCTCGAACGAAAAATCGCCGCCGAGCGACTCGAACTCCCGCCCGAGGTCCTCGACCTCGAACGACAGCGCCGCCAACCGGTCCACCAGCGCCTTGCTCGACGGATCGAGCTGCTCCAACTCGCGCCCCTCGCGCACCAGCGGCGCGATCCGCCCGAGCAGCCCGTCGTCGCCGCTGAGACCGTCGGCCACGGCGCGCGCCGAGTTCAGCAGTTCCTGCGCACTGTTCATGCGCTGGAAATCGCGTTCGAGCGCCTCGGCGCTCTCCTCGCTCAGCTCCAGGCCGTCGATGCCCTCGAGCTCGCCGCGCAGGTATTCGACCTGCGCGGGCGAGAGTTTCGTCTCGTGCGCGATCCGCTCCATCTCGCCGAGCAGGTCGCGCCATTTCCGGTACGCGGCGCCGTAGCGCTCCAGCGCCGCGCCGTCGCCGGCGAACAGGTCGAGCAGCTCAAGCTGGCAACCGGCTTTCAGCAACCGGCGCGGTTCGCCCGGTCCGTGGAAATCGATCCAGAGCTCGCCCAGCTCCTGCAGCGCCGCGAGCGTCGCCAGCGCGCCGTTCACGGTGATGCGCGGCGCCTTGTCGCGCGGCACGGTGCGCTTGAGCAACAGCACGCCCTCCTCGCAGCGCGGCAGCTCCAACCGGTCCAGCACGGCGTCGAGCGCGGCATTTTTCGGGAAGAACAGCGACGCCTCCACCTCGGCCGCGGCCGCGCCCTGGCGGATCGCCGTCTTGTCGACGCGCGCCCCGGCGAGCAGTTGCAGCGCGCCGAGCAGGATGCTCTTGCCCGCGCCGGTCTCGCCGGTCACGGCGGTGAAACCCGGGCCGAATTCCAGCTCGACGGCTTCGAGCAGCGCGAGGTTGCGGATGCGGAGGTACTGGAGCACGCCGCCACGCAAGTGGGCCGGCCGCCCGGCGTCAAAGCCGGTTTGCGATCACGGAGCCGCCCGATGAGGAGAATCTGGAACTCATGAACTCAGGAATGGATCGATTCCCTCGCACTAACGCACTCACCCCTTCTCACCTCTGCTGGTTCGGCTCGGTTTTGATTCCAGCCAGAATCCTCCCAAAGAACGCATCAATATCTTCTCTCCGCTTTGCGGTAACGCTAATCATGATGACCTCGTTTCTGCCCTGAACAAACACGCACTCATCAACGAGACTATCTGGTTCGAGCGTGGTCGCCTTGAGGCTGGAATACCCCATTCCGCCTATTTGTCTCTCACACTTCTCGACACGGCATTCGCGTCCAAACTGGTTGCGCGTGATTTGGAGAGCTTCAGCGACGGTCGAGCATGCCCCGAAGAATCGAGAAACACTGATATGCGAGAGCAAATCACCACGCCTAAAGTGACCAAGAGTCTCTGACTTCTCGAATATCCAGGGACGATCATCGTCTCTGGACTCTTCGAATGCCCAGTCGTCGCTCGTCATCCGAATCTCGACGGAACCGAACGTGAAGGTTGTCTGGGCGTGAGATACTGTCGCCATGGAGACTGCAACGAACAGCACTGCGAAGTGGCTTCTCATATTTGCCGGACGATTCAGGTGTGCCAGCTTCAGGCGGCACAACCGTTTTACTGTCGCACTTCAGACCTCAAACCAGCCTGGCTCTTCAGGACATCGAGATAAGCTGACACTTCTCTGACGGCCTGATCGACGGATGCCCCAACGATCGCTTCTTCCGATTTCTTCATGTCGGTGTGCTCGATCAAGAACGGCGCGGCTCCGGTGTTCGACTCAACCTGGATGTCTTCCGGTTTTCCATCGATGCCGAAGATCCAGAGGCCATCATCATCGACCGGGTACCTCACCTTAAGCTGCTCGATCTTCGCGTCTGGGTGAAGGGCACGGACTCTTTCGATCACGATGTCGATGTCGCGGGGCATGTGGGTCTTCGGCCATCGATGGAGGTCAGCTGTGTCGCGGGGTTCACGGCCGGGCAGCGTAGCGGCGGGGCCGATGCGGGCAAGGGCGTTGTGCGCGGGCGAGCCACTCCCGGCTTTCCGTTCATGATATCCTGAGTTCCAGATTCTCCGGAGCTCCGACACCGCGCCGCCGCCCCACTCCTCGCAACTCGCGCCTCGCTACTCACTCCTCACTCTTCGCTCCTTTCCCAACCGTCCCGCCCCACTCACTCCGCGATCCGCACCCCGGCGAAGCTCCCGGCGTACGCCACGGCGACAATCAAGGGCCAGACGCGCGACGAGATCGCCGCCTCGCCGCGGCGGTTCCGGGCCAGCAGATCCCGGCAGCCGGACTGCGTAAGCAGGTGCACCTTGATCTGCTCGCCCTCGATCCCGGGTTGTAGGCTCGGCGTGCCGCGGCACTTCAAGACCACGAACGCCTGGCTCTCGTCGATCATCCCCGGCGAGGAAAACGTCGTGCCCGAGGTCTCGACGACCGCCTCGACATCAAGGCCCGTCTCCTCGCGCAGTTCGCGCGCCGCGCAGTCCGCGATCGCCTCGCCGGCGTCGATCAGCCCGGCGGGCAGGCCGAACTCCCAACCGTCGATCGGCACCCGGAATTCCTCGAGCACGACCAGCCGGCGCGGCGCGTCCGGCGCGGCATCGTCGCCGTGCAACGCGATGATCGTGACAGCGTCGAGTCGGGCCGGCTCGCCCGGGCGGCGGCGACTGGCGTAGACCCAGCCGGCCCGTTCGTAGAGGCTGACCCAGCGCGTGGAGTGCAGGAGCTGCGGAGTGTCCATTGGTGCAGTTTGTCGATGGCCCGCGCCTACCAATAAAGTGGCAAAGCCGGAGGTCGAGACCGCAGCGGAGTCTGGCTTGATCGGCGCCCGTGTGGTGAGCGCCGCGAACGCCGGGAGGCGTTCCACTGCTGCGGCGCTCACCAATTTTGAGCCCGGGTTTCGACCGGACACCGCCCGCCACGCCACTGTCGCTGCCGGCGCACAAGCGGGCTCCAATCGCCACTCGCGGTCCGCGCGCAGCCTATTGAGTCTCGCGTATTGGACTGACGTCCGATGGTAGGGCGTTCTGCCGTACGGCAGAATGGGCCCGCCGAGCGAACGGATGGCCCGGCAGTTCGCCTACCTTGGTCAGTCTATTGTGCGAGGCTCAATAGAAACGGTTGCTCGGACGGGGCACAGAGGCGGAAGGAGATCATGCTGCCGTTCGGAGGAACCTACGGCAGAGGGGAACTTGGGTAAGCGAAATGTGGTCCGGCCCATCCACCCCGCTGGTGAGCACCTCTGGCATCCGGTTTCTTCTCCGATCTCTGTGTACTCTTGCCTTATCTCTGTGCCCTCTGTGTCCAACTGCTTCATATAGAATCACTCGTCGTGGCCCTGCTTCCAGCGGAAGCGCCGGAGCTGGCCCAGGCGGCTGGGCTTCGCTCCTGCCGAACGGCGCGAGCGAGCTCGCCCCCTCCGCCAACGGCATGACCACCGCACAACACGCGCGCCCACACCGCCCCGCCGACCACTCCGCAGTCCGCACTCCGCAGTCCGCAGTCCGCACTTCTCAGCCGCCCGTCCGCGCGCGCAGTTGCCCGCACGCCCCGTCGATGGTGGCGCCGCGGGGTCTCCGGAAATGCGCGACGATGCCGCGGGCATGCAGCTCGTCGAGGAACACGCCCACCGTCTCGCGCGGCGGCGGCTCGTAGGCCATGCCGCTCAGCCCCGGACCGGTCGGGTTGTAGGTGAGCAGATTCACGTGCATCCGGCGTTTCTCCAGGAGCGTCGCCAGTTGGCGCGCCTGCGCGGGCGAGTCGTTCACGCCGCGCAACAGGCAGTACTGGATGTTCACGATCCGGCCCGTCTTCTCCTGGTAACGGTCGGCGGCGGCCAGCACCTCCTCGACGCCGTAGCGCCGCGCGGTCGGCAACAGCCGGCGACGCGTCTCGTCGTCGGGCGCGTGGAGCGAGAGCGCCAGCGCGACGGGCACGCCGCTGGCGGCGAGTTCGTCGATCTTCGGCACGAGGCCGACCGTCGACACCGTGATCTGCGCGAAGCCCACCGCGCCGAGTTCGCCCCAGCCGATCCGGTGCGCGGCCGGGAGCACCGCCGCCAGATTCGCGAGCGGCTCGCCCATGCCCATCATCACGATCGTGCGCAGCTCCTTGCCCACGCGCGCGGCCTCGCGGCGGAGGTGAAAAAACTGCTCGACGATCTCGCCCGCCGTGAGGCTGCGCAGGAGTCCCCCCTGCGCCGTGGCGCAGAAATCGCAGCCCATCGCGCATCCGACCTGTGTGGACAGGCAGCCCGCCGCGCGATCCGCGCGGTGGTCGGCCATCAACACCGTCTCGACCGTCTGCCCGTCGGCGAGCCGCAACAGCAGCTTCACCGTGCCGTCCGGGTCCTCCTGCCGCGCGGCGACCGTGGTGGTCGACAGCCCCAGCGCCTCGACGCGTTCGCGAAATCCCTTGGGCAACTGGATGCGGTCCCACTCGACCGTGCCCGACCCCATGTAGTAGCGCCGGAGCAGCTTGCGTGCATGCACCGTCGGATGGCCCCAGGAGGCCACCAACTGTTCGAACTCGGGCATGCTCAGATCGGCGAGCGGACGCACCCCGCGATCCACGCAGCGCCACCGCCAAACGCAAGCCGGCAGCGCGGGCTTGGTCGGCGCCTGGATCTTCACGACGAAACGTCGTTGCTTAAGGTAGGGCGAGGCGTCCCCGCCGAGCCGCGGCTCACCCGGAGGGTTCGCCCTACCTACGGACAGCTGCACCTTTTGTGCATCACTGCCGGGGTATCGTGAGGATTGGAGCCAGCGCGCGCTAGGCAGGTTCGTTCTCGCCCGTTTGCGCCCGCGGCTCGGCCACGGTCCCGCCGGCGCGGAACGCCGAGGGCGGCACGCCGCTCCAGCGTTTGAAGGCCCCGGAGAAGGTGTAGATGCTCGAAAATCCCACCTGCTGCGCGATCACCTCGAGTTTCGCCGAGGTGGAGCGCAGCAGCGTGCAGGCGCGCTCCATCCGGAGCTGGGTGAGATGCGCCACCGGGCTGCGGCGCAGATGCCGTTGGCAGAGCCGGCGCAGGTGCTCCTCGCTCACCGCCGCGGCCTGCGCCAACTCCCCGCCGGACCAGTCGCGCGCGAGGTCGCCCTCCACCCGCTCCCAGAGGCGCCACAACCGCGCATCCACCGGCTCGCTCCCGGCCAGCCGGCGCGCCTGCGTCTCGACCACCGCCACAAGCGACTGCAGCAGGGCCGGCTCCCGCGCCCCGGCCGCCTCCCGCGTCAGCATCTGCAAGCCGGCGACAAAATCCCCGACCTCCGCCTCGACCAGCCGCGCCCGGTCGCCGGCGACCACCGGTGGGCCCGCTCGGTCGTCGAAAAACACCCACGCAATCCGCCACGGCTCGCGGCCGGCGACCTCGAAGGCGTGGAGCACGTGCACCGGCGCCAGCAGCACCTGCCCCGGGCGCCAGTCCACCACCGCCCCGTCGATCAGCACACGCCCCCGGCCGCCGTAGCACGCGACCACATGGCTGTAGGGCGAATACGGCCGGACCATGCGGTAGGGCGGGCGCAGCTCGCCGTGGCCCACCCAGACCAGCCGGGCCGTGCGCAACTGCGGCACATGGTCCCGGGCAAGCACCCACTCCCGGCAGCGGGGGCCGATGAGGTGGGTTTCACGTAAAGGCGCGAGGGCAAACGGCATTGGCAGAAAAACGATCCGGTGGTTTACTCGTCCCCGTCCATCCCGGGCAATTCTTCGTTCCCTCTCCCTCCATGAAAAGCATCCCCTTGGCTCTCGCGCTCGGCTTGGCCGTCCCGGCCCTTGCCGCCCCCGTCCCCGCCCCCGTCGTGCACCTCGATCCCGCCGCCACCGCCGCCCCGATCAATCCGTTCATCTACGGGCAATTCATCGAACACCTCGGCCGCTGCATCTACGGCGGCATCTGGGCCGAGATGCTCGAGGACCGGAAGTTCTACTTCCCCATCACCGCGGAGTTCGGCCCCTATCGCGGGCTCAAGCCCACCGCCGGCACCTCCGACTTCAACGTCGGCAACCTCCAGCAGTCGGACTTCCCCGCGCTCGTGGCCTCGCCGTGGGAGATCGTCGGCGCCCCCGCCGGCGTCGAGATGATCAAGGAGAACGCGTTCGTCGGCGAGCACACGCCGCGCATCCGCGCCGGCCACGGCATCCGTCACCACAAGCTCGGCATCGTCGCCGGTCTCGACTACGTCGGCTACGTCTGGGCCCGCCCCACCGGCGAGCGCCCCGCCACCGTCGAGGTCGCTCTCGTCTGGGGCGACGGCCCGGCCGAGCGCGCGACCCAGCGCCTCACCTTCGCCCCGGGGGAGTACAGCCGCCAGCCCTTCAGCCTGCGTTCCCTCGCCCGCACCGACGCCGCCCGCCTCGAACTGCGCATCCACGAATCCGACACCCTCCTCGGCACCGTCTCGCTCATGCCGGGCGACAACGTCAACGGCCTGCGCCGCGACACGCTCGCCCTGCTCAAGCAGCTCGGCGGCACGCTCTACCGCTGGCCCGGCGGCAACTTCGTCAGCGGCTACGACTGGCGCGACGGCATCGGCGACCGCGACCGCCGCCCCCCGCGCGGCAACCCGGCCTGGACCGGCATCGAGCACAACGACTTCGGCACCGACGAGTTCATCGCCTTCTGTCGCGAGATCGGCACCACGCCGATGATCGCCGCCAACACCGGCTTCGGCGACGCCTACTCCGCCGCCCAGTGGGTCGAATACGTCAACGGTCCCGCCTCCTCGCTCGCCGGCGGCTGGCGCGCCCAGAACGGCCACGCCGCCGCCTACGGCGTGAAGCACTGGTGCGTGGGCAACGAGATGTTCGGCCCGTGGCAGCTCGGCTTCATGCCGCTCCACCAGTACGCGCTGAAGCACAACCTCGTCGCCAAGGCCATGCACGCCGTCGATCCGTCGCTCGTGCTCGTCGGCGTCGGCTCCATCGGCAAGATCAACAAGGACAACGACCCCGAGCAGGTGAAGCGCGGCCTCGGCTGGTCCGAGGGCATGCTCCTGGACTGCGCCGACAAGATGGATCTCATCTCCGAACACGTCTACGCCGGCCGTCTGCCATGGGAGCCCGACACCGTCCGCGCCCCGCTCGCGACCCATGTCGGCCTGCTGCGCACCGCCATCCGCAACGTCGCCGAACAGCACCGTGCCTTCCAGGTTGGCCGGCCCGAGCTGAAGGGCCGCATCGTCCCGATCGCGATGGACGAGTGGAACTACTGGCACCGCGAATACACCTACGGCGAGCTCGGCTGCCGCTACGACCTGGCCGACGCCCTCGGCGTGGCCGTGGGCCTCCACGAGTTCTTCCGTCAGAGCGACATCATCACGATGGCGCACTACGCGCAGACGGTGAACGTGATCGGCGCGATCAAGACCAGCCGCACCGCCGCCGAGATGGAGACCACCGGCCTCGTGCTCCAGCTGTACCGCGCCCACTTCGGCAGCGTGCCGCTCAAGCTCGCCGGCGACTTCGGACCGCTCGATGTCGCCGCCGCGCTCACCGCCGACGGCAAGACCCTCACCGTCGCCGTCGTCAACCCGACCACCGAAGCCCGCGCCCTGCCGCTCGCGCTCGCTGGCCGCAAGGTCTCCGGCCCGGCCAACGCGTGGACCATCGCCGGCGGCGACGAACACGCCTTCAACGCCCCGGGCCAGCCCCGCGCCATCGACATCGTCGCCAGCTCCGGCATCGACGCCGGCCAGCCGCTCGCCGTGCCGGCGCTCAGCTGCGTGCTCTTCGCCTTGCCGATCGAATGACCTCCCCCTCCCCATGACTATCCACCGTCTTCTGACCATCCTCCTCATGCTCCCGGCGATCGCCCTCTCCGCCCCTCCCGCGGCGGCACCGCAAAACCCCGCCGGCTTCGCCATCAAGCGCGGCGTCAACATCAGCCATTGGCTCTCGCAGGACTTCGGCTGGGCCCCCCGCGAAAAGTGGTTCACCGAAGCGGATGTCCGCTTCATCGCCGCACAGGGCTTCGACCACATCCGCCTGCCCGTCGACGAGAAGGAGCTCTGGGCCGCCGACGGCCGCCGGATCGAGCGCGAGTTCGAACGGCTCGTCACCGCCATCGGGTGGAGCCGCCAGGCCGGCCTGCGCGTCATCGTCGATCTGCACACGCTCAACTCCCACCACTTCAACGCCGCCAACGAGGGCCTGAAGATCACGCTGTGGAGCGACCCGCAGGAGCAGGAGCATCTGCTCTCGCTCTGGCGCGATCTCTCCGCCCGCCTGCGCCAGTTCCCGGTCGACCTCGTCGCCTACGAGATCCTCAACGAGCCCGTCGCCGACGACCCGGAGGACTGGAACAAGCTCGTCACGAAGTGTTACGCCATGCTGCGCGCGCTCGAGCCCGACCGCGTCCTCGTCTTCGGCGCCAACCGCTGGCAGATGCCGGAGAACCTGCCCTTCCTGAAGGTGCCCGCGGGCGACAAGAACATCATCCTCAGTTTCCACACCTACGCCCCGCTGTTGTTCACCCACTACAAGGCCGACTGGGTGCCCACCAAGGTCTACACCGGCCCGGTGAACTACCCCGGCCCCATCGTCGACGCGGCCACCTTCGCGAATCTGACCGCCAACTACGACGAGGGTCTGAAGAACCAGATCGGCAACGCCGCCGCCGACTGGGGCCCCGCCCGGCTCCGCCAGGAATGCGAGCCGGCCATCCGCCGCGCCAAGGAGCTCGGCCTCCAGCTCTACTGCGGCGAGTTCGGCTGCCTGCCCACCGTGCCCCGCGCCGACCGCCTCGCCTACTACCGCGACCTCGTCGGCCTCTTCGCCGCCGAGGGCATCGCCTACGCCAACTGGGAGTACAAAGGCGACTTCGGCATCTACGAGTGGCTCGGCCTCCCGGCCCTCTGCGGCCAGCCCGACAAGGAGCTGATCGAAATCCTCGCGCCGAAGAATTGATCGAGGCGACCACGCGCGCCGCCGGGACCACCTGGTAGGTCCGGTCTTCGACCACAGTCGTCCCATAGCAGCGGAAAACGACGGTGCGGCCGCGAGCCTTCGGAGGACGCGGCGGTGGCGGCGAGGAAAGTGGCGATGCAGGATCTGGGCGTAGTTGTGCTTGGTTTATGGT
>Ga0116187_1001987_pt1 | contig 20650 bp, 12 predicted proteins | sample AD_JPNNA6_MetaG_FD_89755 | JGI IMG/M metagenome (GOLD analysis project Ga0116187, IMG submission 89755) | Active sludge microbial communities of municipal wastewater-treating anaerobic digesters from Japan - AD_JPNNA6_MetaG | ecosystem: Engineered > Bioreactor > Anaerobic > Digestate | place... | reverse complement strand
AATCCATCTTCTCTCCCGTAAGTAAATCTTATCTGGATTTCAACAAAGGTCGATCTTACGAATGTCCCTAATTTCCTTGCTCTTTTCTATTAAATTCTCTATTGCTACGCAATAGAATTTTTAGCCTATTGCGGATTCTGGGTTAAACATAGAAAAGACATCATTGCCGCCGTCGACAAATGTTTGTGAAATGAATGCGGTGGAGAAAAACGTAAAATCGATCTAATTTTTCAACATCATCAAATCTTCATCTAATCCATGTCGCAGAAAGTCTAATTTGGGGGATGCCGCCACGAGGCTTTCGGCGCGAACAGAAGTAATCTGGAATGGAAACAATGCGGGGCTGTCCATCAGTTCTATCAAAGGGACAGATCTGCTTTCGCGCGTGTAAAGAGCGGCCTCGATTAGCCAGGCAATAAGCCGGATATCATCGATTAAAAGTGCTTTTTGAGCTCTGTAAATTCCTTTTATTTCCGTCTCTTGGAGAGCACCCCAATCCAAAAACGAGCGTATGATATAGCGCGCTCTGCGCGACACTGTTTCTCTTTCCCCATACTGTTCACGAATTCTGCGTTGTATCTGAACGGAAGTTACGGTTCCCTGAAGTTTTAAGAGCCGCCCTATCTGGGCTGCCACAGAAGACCAAAACGGATATACCGCGGATACCATTCCCCAATGGATGACCTTACTCTCTGGACCTGATGTTTGTTTCAATAACTCCATCCCTTCATCTCTAAGCGATTTCAGGTCTTTCGGAGGATGAAGCCATACCTTTAAAAGAATAGTTATGGTTTTATCTAACGAGCCGCGCACATCTTTATTTGCTGACCGAAATGCCCCTGCCAGTTCATCTTGCAGAATGCTTTTGATGGTCTTGGCATCGTTTGCTGCCATAACCAGCATTGAAACTTTTTCAAGCCAGGCCAGACGTACAAGGCGGTCCAAGCCAATTTGTTTTAATCTTTCTGACATTACTTGCTCTTTCTTTCAATTTGGACAAATGGAACAATAATTTCTTCCATGGAAACCCCACCATGACTTACAATCCTACGCATTTCTTGTGTGAAGGCTTGTCGATGGGGGGCTATAAGCGCAAGACAGTCGTCAGGAAGCCCCGGGTTATTCCATGCAATTGCCAACGGATACTTTTCTCTAACTTTATTAAGGAGAGCGTCATCGGAGTAAATTCGAACTCGTTCGCCGCGCAGTTCTGCTATCATTCCTTCCGAAGGACGGCCGCAACCTTTGGCCTCGATATTGCCGTGATCAGACGTGAGATACACTCGGAAATCATGGTCCAAAAGTAATTCCAGGAGATTTTTCAAGTACAATTGTTTAGCCCATTGATCAACCTGATTGTGCATACCAGCGGATCCCAACTCCATACCGTGCAGAATTCTGTCAACTTTATCGATAACGAGCCCGGCAACCCTTGATCTGGGCCTGCTGATCAATTCTGCAACATCTTCCAGATTGTCATCCCCAAGACCTTTCACATAAACAACTTCGTTTTGCGTCAAGCCCTGATCCGTCCAGAATTGCAGCCATAAAGCATTTTCCTTTTCAGTAGTGTAAATGCTATTAGGAAAGAAAACGGGTGCTTTCCCGGAAAAAACGGTTTGTCTTGAAATTGAAGTAACAGAAGGCACCCAAGCAAAAATTGTTTTCTCACGAAAGATCATCTTCTTAGAATCAGAGTTCAGCACGTTTCTTATTATCAGCCATTGATCTAATGAAAGGCCGTCAACAACCAACAATGCCACTTTAGCGGCATCATCATCGCCTAGCTCGCGGGCCAGAAAACGAGGAATGTGTTGAAGCATTACAGGCGGCACTGGCGGCAAATTTATCAGCCCGGCAAAGCGATTAAAAAGCCAAGCAGTAAAATTATGATCTATTTGCAACTGAATCTCCCCTATCGCAGCTTTAACTGCCCCTGAGATCAAGTCCTGCTGATCATAAACAAGATATATTAACTCGGCCCAACCATGAGCAAAGTGAGACCAGTCCAAATGTTTTGCATCTTCGGCGGGAATTGTTGCCTTCAAGTTTTCGATGAGCTTATATAAGCGTCGAGCACGCTCTTCGGCAGGTGCACTTTGAACGCCTACAGCCACCCAAGACTTTGATAAATCATTTGCCTGATCGTGCGGCACAGGCTGCAGAAAACCTTCCATGAAGAGATTATCTATGTAAACACGGACATCCTGATGGTCAAAAGGCAGGTCTACTGGACCGTTGAATGCTAAATTGTATTGATCATTTGCCTCATAAACCCCTTGTTTGACTCTGACAACTTCTTTATCAAGGAATGCTGGCCAGCGTTCCTGCAAAAAGGAAAAAAAGGCCTCGCGATCTTTGACAATCGTTTCAATCGGCCAGTTCGAAAATTGCGAATTTTGCTTAAACAGTTGAATGAGCCGTTCATCCAGCATAGGTGGAACGATCTGCCCGCGATAGTGGCGGCGTAAAAGAACCTGTAAAAGGTTCGAAGGCTGTTTGATTAATTCTGGCGCAATTTCAAAAACATGACGCAATATAAATTCTTTTGTTGCGTTTTCACCCAATTCTCCCGGGGCGTATCGTTTTTGTGCCTGATAAAGGATTTCAAAATAACCACGATCCAAAGCAGCAACTACCGGATAGTTGAGGCTCGGGAAAATGTCGCCAACGTTAAAAGACAATTTTCTGCCGGCTTGAAGAAGATCATATGGCAAGCTGCCGAAGTCATTGGCTTCGGTACGAAGCAGCACAACCAGGTCCGTCTGTTCACCACAGTCCCAGCGTGATCGGTATTTTGATTCATAGGCATAACGAAATTCAACATGATCTTCGAACGGAATCAAATCAAAACCCCGGTCGCGGATTCCCTCGAGAATTCCTTCTTCTAGCAAAAGCCCGTCGGGATCAGAAACAAGGGTCAGGCGGGATACTTTTGGTGTGAATTCCTTTAAAACATGATCGCGCCAAGTATGTCTCTCAATTATCATGGTTCATTCCATTAAAAGCAATCATGATTGGCCACCGCAACATAATTAGAATAATGTAGTTTGCTTACTTACATCCTCTGTTTCGGCAAGAACATACCTCACAGGGCGTAGTTTTTTCTTAACCAAGCCATCATCTTGCGCTTTTTTCAGCCAAAGCTTCATTTGCGTCGCAGTAAGCCCCATTTTTTCTTCCAGCGACTTTTGATCTTCTGGCCTATTGGTGAGAAATGCCTTCAATTTTAAACAAAAGCATTGATACATTGAAAATTCTTCGATGTTGAGGGCTTTCTCGGCCGATTTTACCGTACCACCCTCATCCTTATTGCCAGCATTTTTTTCTGGTACAGACATCACGCTAAGTGGCAATTCTTCTGTCTTTTGCTGCTTATATGGTGGAGTATCAAGCTGCCGTATTCCTTCTGAAAGAATATTATCAGGCAGCCACCTGCCCCCGTGATTAACAAGCTCAGAATTTCCGGACTGCCTGTCATCGGAACGCTTGACCCAGAGCGGCACCCACTGCTTTTTAAGATTTTCCAGCGCACCGTTCCATGTGCCGCCATCCCGGCCTGAATGGACAACGATCGCATGATTGGCCAGGCAGTAAATAAATTTGTTTCTACCCATCGCATTTCCGACACTAAAGTTTGCTTCCGGAAAATAAGGGGAAATTAAAACAAGATTTTTTTGCAGCAGGGCTTTTCGATACTGCTGCGATGCGGACATTCTCGAAAGACTATCTGAAAGTATGCCAACGACCGTGCCTTCCGCCTGGATAGCTCCTAGCATAGCGGCTGTATCGATGCCACGGGCGCCACCTGAAACGACAGTTTTACCTGATTTGGCCAGATTTGTTCCGAGAGCGGACGTGAACTTGAGATCATCCTCCGTTGCTTTTCTGGAACCAACTACGGCAACACAATCTGCCTTCAATAGCTTTGGATTGCCGCAACCATAAAGAATCGGCGGAGCATGTTCTTTTAGACGATCCTTTAACTTAACCGGGTAATCTTCATCCGTGCGGCACAAAACCCAGATACCGGCACGCTGCCACTTTTCCATGGCAATCCCTAAAACAATCCCCCTCCCCAGCAAGGCAATAAGACGTTCGACGGGGCATCGTTTATCATCCCACCCACGCAAATGGACATTGGGATCACCCAGAAGCAAATCACTCGGTTTCAACTTTCTTGAATCTAACCAGGAAGCAAGTCGATTCCAATCTAACGGTGTGATAGGCTGATGGCCACCCTTGTTCGTTTTCAGAAGTGGTGAGGTAAGCAAAAGAATGACTTGGGCATCTTTATTTATGGTTGTCATAAGTTAACCTCCGCCTGCTGTCGTGGCCAAAACCATCGGATACACCGTGGGGCACCCGGCTTTCCGCAGCAACGCGCCTACAACAGTCATCGTCCAACCGGAATCTACGACATCATCGATCAGAAGTACAGGTGCTGATGGAATTTTATCTGATATGGCAAAAACACCGTCAAGGTTCCTGCACTGATGATAACGGTTGTTCTGAAGTTTTTGCGGCGCGTTATTTCGTGTCTTTACGACAACACCATGAAAAGGTAGACCCAATTTGTCGGCCAAATCTTTGGCAAAATTTGGCACCAAGTCAAGATGATTTAGCGAAGGGACAAACGTCACCCATTGCGGGAAAGGGGTAGGCTTCCACCTCACTTGGATCATTGCACAGGCGGCATTGACCAGTTCCGAACCGAAATACCCGGCATGTTTACCTTCCGCCACCAGTCTACCCCATCCGGCATCCTCCCAACGGGAAAGAATGCGCCCAAACTCTGAATCAAGATTTTGTTTTTGAAGATTGCCACTAAATCCGTAAACAGGAAACACGTCCTTGGGAACAAGCTTTTTAGGCGACAAAATCAGCTCACTTTGCTTTAAATAATCTAAGGCCTTTAACGCCAATTCACGGGAAAACGACGCTGACAAAGCCGATTGTGGATCGCAATTTTTGCATTTAGCACATTCCAGAGCATCGGGATCGTCTAAAACATGGCGAAGAAATTTCATAAGACAGCCTGCATGATCGATATATTCCTGTATCTGCTGCCACTCGACAATCCGCTGTTGCGTTAAAAAAGAAATTCGATCATGATCCATCTCGTAATCAATGGCCGTCCGGTACCATCGGAAATTTGCAAATAGGACAGGTGATGGACTTTCCACACGTAAAAACTTCAACACCTGCTCAATCTGCCCCATACGCAAGTTCACTTTGTCCTGCAATTGCCAAATCGTTAAACCGTCAGAATCCTCCAAAGCGTCAAGGATTTCCCGGACAAACGCTTCTGAGGGGAAAGCCGACTTTCTGAAATATTCATGTATCTCGTCATCTTCCCGACCGGAAAGCAAGATGCCATGCGCATGTTGGATGGCCCTTCCAGCCCTTCCGACCTGCTGATAGTATGCAATCACTGATCCTGGTGCCTGATAATGGATCACAAATCCAAGATCCGGTTTATCATAGCCCATCCCCAATGCCGTTGTCGATACAAGAACTTTAAGGTCATTGTTTAAAAGTCTTTCTTCCAGTTGTCTTCGATACAAATCTGAATTTTCAAAGTCTGGGTGTTTGACATCGGAGTAATAGGCTGCTGACGAAATGCCATTTCGCTGAAGCCAACCAGACACCTGCTCGGCATCCCTCTTCGTAAGTGTGTAAATGATACCCGCTCCGGCCATGCGGGGAACTTGTTCGGCAAGCCAAGCCATTCTAGCAGCCTTATCATCCAACCGGATATTTTGAAGCGATAGACTTTCTCTTGCCAGTTGACCTCTTAGCGTTTTGATATCACCCAGTTGCTCGCATACATCCTGAACAACGCGATTATTGGCCGTTGCCGTCGTTCCCAGTATTGGTGTGTTTGCCGGTATTTGGCGGAGAATGTTCACTATCCTTCGGTAATCCGGACGAAAATCATGGCCCCAATCGGAAATGCAATGTGCTTCATCAACCACTAGCAAGCCGATGCGTTGTCCAATCGGGAGCAGGATATTTTCAATGAACTCATCATTGGCAAGCCTCTCAGGGGAGATAAGCAGTGCATCAATTTCATCTCCCAGAATCTGGTCCTTGATATTTCCCCAATCATCTTGATTTGTGGAATTAATTGTTACCGCGCGAATCCCGATTCTCTCCGCCGCGGCAATTTGGTTACGCATAAGCGCAAGCAGAGGGGAAATGATGATGGTCGGCCCACGTTTCTGATCACGCAGGATGCGAGCGCTTATAAAGTAAACAACACTCTTCCCCCAACCGGTCCGCTGTACAAGAAGCATTTTCTGACCTTGGTTGACAAGCTGGTCAATGGTCTCCCATTGTCCATTACGAAATTGAGCATTATGATTGCTCAACGCCACCCTGAGTAGGTTCAAAGCCTTTTCTTTTGACCAGAGCATATCCATTTCGCTATAAATCTCCAATTCGTATCATCATAAGTGGAACCATGTCAGGATAAATATGGGCTTTTTGTTTCAGCTGCTCATGGACGATCTTTTCCTCCTGGGCCAAAAGAGTCATTCGATGATTGCGGACCTGAGGAAGTCCGATTCTTTCAATCATTCTTTGGCGGGCAGCAAAAGCAAATTCGCTCTTTTCTCGTTCGCGCGTCATTCGCGCTTTGTGCTCCTGAACCAGCGTATCATAAATCTGTTTCCCGTATAACTCCGCAGCATTTTGCAATTCTTGATACTTGGTCTGGGATACCGATGAATCTAAAACCGATTTGACCGTTACATTTTCAACAAGAAGTACGTCCCATACATGCCTGGCCGTTGGCATCAACACGGCGCCGCTTTCTGCTAAAAACAACGGCATGAACCTTCGGCGATTCCAGTCCATTGCAGATATGGCAATACGCCATAAAGACCAGATTCCGCGAATATCTTGTGAGATGCCCTCAAGCGCCACCACCGGAATCGGTTGGCGAGGCACAAAAAGGGGCAGACACATCACAAGACCGCGAATCCGTGGTTCTTCAAGCGAAAGGCGCCTTGATGTCGGAAACTCCTCAGCTTCTCTGTCGGTAAATACCACATTTTCATCATACGTTCCGTCAGGCCAGGTAAGGTTCCATCCTTTACTCCTTCTGACGGCCTGGCCACCGTTTGCCTTGAGATAGCTAACCGTCATCCGCTCGACCCAATGAGGTAAGGGATGACTGAGCAGGCGCTGAACCTCGCCTGGCTCCAAACTTTCTGTTTTTCCTAATACGGAAACCATATCGCGCGCATCCCGCGCCTCTTTCTGCAAATGGGACACCACCCCTTCAACGGCATCCTCAACCTTTTCGGGGTTTAGAATAGCCTCAACATACATATCATCAAATATCCTGCCGGCCTGCACTGAATCCAAAACATCGCCGGTTTTATCAATGCCAAACTCCTGAAAGATAACAGCCAATTTTTGTTCAAGCACTTCGCGGACCCTGTGTTCGACAGAACCTTCAAAGACAAAATTGACTGCGCGAACGATGGTACACTGACCAATACGGTCCACCCGTCCGATGCGCTGTTCAAGACGCATAGGGTTCCAGGGGATGTCATAATTGATGACCACATGGCAAAATTGAAGGTTCAGTCCTTCTCCGCCTGCGTCAGTTGAAAGCAAAATACGGACATTTCCGGCAAAAGCCTCCTGCGCACGCCTGCGTTCCTCCATACCCATGAAGCCGTTCAGACAGACAACCGAAAACCCCCGTTCAGTCAGAAACCGTTGGAGCATTTCCTGTGTGGGAACAAATTCAGTAAATACCAGAACCTTAAGCTCTGGGTCTCCCTCTTCAGATTGAAGGCGATATAGCCAATCCAGAAGAGCATCGGCTTTTGCATCAGGGCCAGCCTGCTCGCAGCGTCTGGCAGCCTCCAAAAGCAGCTTCACTTCGGCCCGCTCGTTTTTAAGCGCTTTAAGCCTGGTTCGTAACAGCACTTCGAATTGTTCCTGTCCGTCAAGATCCGACCACTCCTCCTCAGACATGAGGGGAAAGAGCGTTAATTGTTCGGCATCTTGGGGAGTCGCAAGTGCTTCCAACCGCTTTTCAAGAGTTGCTCGGATAGCGCTTGTGCTGGAAACCACCAGGCGCTGCATCAGAATCATCAAAAAACCGATGTAGCTGCGTTTTTCCTTCATGGCCTGGTTATAGCTTTCTCGGACATACCCGGTTACTGCATCATAGAGACTCTTCTGGTCACGGTGACGGTCCGCCCACGACACAGGAAATAATTCAGTCCGGCGTGGTTTAAAAAGCGGTTTCCCTTCGGCATCAATAGCCCGATGCTTTTCCGTCCGGATAACATAGGGGGCAACACGTTCCCGGGTCACACTGCCTGCATCCGGAAATTCTTGCGCATCAATCAGCGATACTAAGCGGTGAAAAGCATCTGTCTTTCCCTGATGAGGGGTGGCTGAAAGCAAGAGAAAATAAGGGGATGTTTCGGCAAGCCCCTGACCCAACTTAAAGCGGGCCACCTGGTCAGTGCTGCCACCCAACCGGTGTGCTTCGTCCACGATAACCAGATCCCAACCCGCAGCTATCAAATCCTCAAAACGCTCGCGGTTGTATTCACTTACCTGTGCGGCGGTCCAGCCGCGGCGCCTATCCAGGGGCTTGATCGAATCCATCGGCACAACCACTTGGGAAAACATGGCCCAGGGGTTCAAAGTTGAAGATTTGAGGTTCCAGTTTGAAGACAGCTCATCCTCAAACATAGCTCCTTCCAGCGTTGAACCGGGGACCGCCGATATTCGTCTTAATGTTTTAATATCTTCGGGCAAGACTAAGTGAAAGCGTTCGTTGAAGTGGGTTTGCATTTCGGCCACCCACTGGGTTACCAAGCCTTTCGGAGCAATCACGAGCGTCTTTTTGACCAACCCGCGTAATTTGAGCTCGCGCATAATCAGGCCGGCTTCGACAGTTTTTCCTAAGCCCACTTCATCGGCAAGAAGATAGCGCACATTATCGCCCGCAACAGCGCGGGATAATGCCCGTATCTGGTGAGGAAGCGGGATAACGGAAGACTCGATAGGTGCAAGGAGGATATCCTGAGTCAGTGCTTCGGCTACCCGCGCGGCGGCAGCGATGTAGGCGATATTATCGGGCGAACCGGTGTCCGTGCTTTCCAGGGGCTTGAGCCGAGAGGCTGGGATGCGGACCACGGAGTCGCGCCCAGGCAGCCAAACGCGGCAGGTCGTTTCGCCCCAGAGCGTCTGGGTTTCGATGACCTGGCAGAACTGACGGTGATCGGGGCTGTAGTACCATCTATTTACATCAATCTGCATCATTCAGCAGCTCGCTTAACTCCAGAGCCTTGCCCTCGCACGCGCGATGCGCCGCCTTTGCCAGAACTTCGGCTCTGGCGGACAGAAAAGCGTCATAATCGTTCTTTACCCGCCCGCGCCGTTCATCGTCGGGGATGCCTTCATAGCCAACCGCCAACCGGGCGTAGGGAATGAGGTGCGTTCTCAGTCGCCGCTTCATCTCCTCTTCCCCAAGGGCGCAGTTGTCCGCTCGTTCCTTCAGATAGGTAATGGGGTCCTTGTTCGAGATGGTGCGGTTGGTCCGCCAGGTCACCAGTGCGCAGTTAAGCGCCCGAAAAATCTGCTCATCAGGGATTCCCGCATCATCGAGCGTCGCAGCCGGAAAGAGGTGGTGATACTCTCGAGGATGCTCTTTGGATGTAATGGTGGCGACCGTCGCCCGCGCCCCATCGGCCAGGTCCTCAGCGCCGCACTTGAGCTGCAGCGACAACAACCCACGGCCAAGGATCGACTTGCGTTTCGGCCAATCGGCCTGCAACACCATTTCCTTTGAGGGGAGCGGATACGACTCCTGGTTCATAATTGGCACAACTTCCTCGGCCGCACCGTCGCAGAGCACCTTTCGTAATCCACGGTAATCCTGAAGAGCGTTGGATGTGGATGACTGCTCATAGCGCGAGGTCAGGAAAGCCCGCCAGAGGTATTTGCGTAGGAAAAGTCGGGCATTACCCAACTTGTCCGGCTGCGTCGGCAGATGCTCCCACATCGCGGCGATAATGGGGATAGCCGTGTAGCTCGGAAGCCGCTGGGCGTCGAAGATGCTCTCGTCTGCGAGAAAACTCACCATCCCCTTGATGCCTTTGACGACCGTATCCCACTCGTTGAGCATCCGGGTGTAGTCGATTCCCCGATACCCTGCCTGGCTTGGGATGCGGTCCTGGCGCAGAGCTACCACGTCCAATACCAGACCCGGCAAATCAGCGTATTCCGCCGCCCGCGGAACGGCTATGTTCAGGGCGTCCACGTGCTCGTGCAACGACTTGCCGGTCTCTTCTTCTACCAGCGCCACCACGATGTCGTAGGTGGACAGGTGTACCGAACTGGTATTCATTTTGATGAAGACGTCCAGGGCCACTTCCTTGGGCGTCTTGGCCGGCAGCGCCAGGTACGGCAGATTGAACTCACGAACCTTCGTTCTGAGATCATTGATGATTTTCTTCAATTCCTTGTATGCTCGGAATTTATCGTCTGTATCTTCAAGAATTGCCTTCTCCACCCATTGATCGATGACATCCTCCATGTCTTGTGGACATAGGAGTGTGATCGGGATAAACCCTCGGCCCCAACATTCCTTCGGATCGTCCACCCACAGGGGATAACGGCTGCCGTTCTTCATCCAGCGGGCCTGCCCATAGACATAGGGCAGCTTCGTGGAGCCATTGCCAGGGTCATCCTCGAAGCCGATCAGGTAGGTCCGGTCCGGATACTTGTCGTGAAGACTGCGCCAGAGGGCCGTCAGCCGCTGCTGGCCGTCCAGGAGTTGTTCGGTGACCTTTTCGCCCGACTCCGGCGCGTCAACCATGGTGCGGCTTTTGAACTTCTCCTCATCGCCAACCTCCAGGATCAGCGTCGCGCCCGAAGGCAGACCTCGTAGGACCGTCGTCAGAAGCCCGGAAACCTCTCCATGTCCCCAGGCCATAAACCGCTGAAACCGCGGCAAAGTTATTTGCCGTGAGCGAATACGATTGAACCATTCTGGCAGAAATCGGTCATGCGCATGCATAAGTACTTCCTCCTTGGATCGCCATCATCCGTCCTCCCCCGAGCGGGTAATTGCCTGGTCGTACCACATAAGCAGCTTGGGGTCTTCCTGCAGGACGTCATCAGGGATTTTGCGGGCAACGGTGATAATGGTGGCGTAGTCGCGCTCCTGCCATGCCTTCTTGAATCCGGCGCGGACAGCCTCGAGGCGAAACACCTTGAGGCGCTTCTGGCTGGAAGTCAGGTAGTCCTCAAACTCCTTGAGTAACGACCGCTCGCGCAGCTTTTCCAGGTCGCCGGCCTTGTTCGGGTCGGGCACGTACCAGCGGTCTTTGGCCTTGGCGCGCAGGCTCTCGTCGTCCTTGGGCAGGTTTCGAAGCTCTTTGAAGTTTGTGGAGAGGTAGCTGTGAATCTGGTTCGGCACATCACCCTTGCCGTCGTAGCAAAGGAAGTTCTGCTCCAGTAATTCCGACAGCTCCAACGGCTTTTCATGCTTTTGCCAGCCACCAATTTCTTTGATGAATAACGGATGGATATCCTGAAATGTTTGCGGCTTACCTTTTAAAAGTTGGTGGAGCCAATTAATTGCAGAGACCTCATCATCAACAAAAAGAGTAAGCTTTTCTTCAAGACCGCCGAATTTCAAACGTTTCTGATCGTAAATTACTGCTTGTTCAGGGAGAAAATACATTCCGTCACGAAAGCTGAATTTGCTTTGTAATCCATCTTGAAATTCTTGGCTGTTTATAGGAATCACAAGACCTTTTCGAACAAAAAAAGCAACAAGCTGATCATAAAGGATACGAGGGTCGCGCTCGGGCACTTTTTCCAAGTACGGCTTCATATTGTTTACTTCTTCGCCGGCTTTCTTTTTAAATAAATACCAGTAACCTGATTCTTTAAATACCGGTAAATACTTCAGATGGGTACGGACAAAATCCCACACGGCTTCTGTAGAGCCGGCATCCTGCCTGCTGATAGTTTTGAGGAAACGTTCCTCAAAACCGCCATTGGGTTTGTAGGCGGAGATGACGAGGTCTTGTTTGACTGCAGTAGGTGTAGTTACAGCTTTAAAACTGCCTTGTTTTTTATCGAGTGCCGACACGTTTGCCACAATAAAACCAGCCTCGGTTATGGCTGCTTGAATGACATTCCACACTGCTGATTTTGTATTGGAAAATTCAACAGTTATCCATCGTCCTGGTTTGAGAACCCGATAGGCTTCTTTAAAACAAGCAAACATCAGTTGGCGATATTCGTTAAGGCCTTTACCTTGAGTTTTGTTTTCGATGGCCTCGGGTTCGTTGTTGGTGATTACTTTCAGCCATGATTCCCAAAGAAAATTGAGTTCGGAATAGTTGAGATTGGAACCAAAAGGGGGGTCCAAAAACAGATAATCTATCGCGTTGGGTGGAATTAAGGTGTTCTCCAAGCTCTGACATTGAATATATTCTTTATTCTTTGCCAAAAAAGCCTTCACAAAGTCTTTAGTTTTCCCTTCTGCCACTTTAGCAACTTCAGCTTCTGCGTTCAATGATGATACATATAGTGTGCCACTCAATGGTCCATTACCACGGTTACCGAGATTGTATCTGACAAGTCGAGAACATAATGTGGCTACAATAGATTGAAAGATCAGCTGTGTATGCAGATCGCATTTAAAAAGTAGAGTTGCCAAACCCCATAGTTGTCGCTTCGTATAGAAATGATGCACATGGGTAATGCCAATGGGATCATTACGCCTCGTTTCGCCGCCATCCATCATACGTTTTGTCGGGAACCAATACGGAATATCCATCTGTTCGATTTTCTCGATCAGTTCCAGATCAAACCGATCCGGCTTCTTTTCAAATCTTTTTATTCTGCCGGAAGCAGGCTCTATTGCTGTGTAGTTGATGAGAACCGGAACTTGCTTGGCTTGGCGGATGGTTTGTTTGAGAGCCTTGTCGTACTTGTTCACCCACGCTCGATCCATGCGGCGCTTCGTGAGCATTGCCCCACAGTGGGGACAGGGGAACTCATCTTGCACCTTGCCCACGTCTTTATCCACTGCAGATTCCCAAAAAACCACTTCGCGAGTACATTCTGGGCAGACAAAGACATCCGACCAAACCGTATAGTTGATTTTTCCTTTGGTGTTGCCATCGCTGTGGAGCGTCTCGTACATCCAACCGCATTCGGCTTCCACTTCCTTCAGAATACGCTTGGCTTCACGCTCGAATGCCTGCACATCCACCGGAGTATTGTAGTTATAAGCAATGAAGGTGGCCGCAGGAGATAGATCATTGAGCACAGCTCGGCGTGAACCTAGCTTTGAAAACGGCTTCCAAATTGCCTTACCGTTCTCGTCTGCCTCCTGCTGAGAGATCGTCCCGTCTTTTTCGACTCGATAGCCCAGAGACTCGACCGTTGCCTTATCGCCGCACATCTGGGCAGCCACTCCCGTCATCCCCGTCCCGCAAAATCCATCGAAAACCACGTCTCCCGGCTCTGTGTAGTGCAGGATGTACCGCATAATTGCCTTGTGCGGGACCTTGGTGTGGTAGGAGTGGGCGTTGTAGATCGGGTCGTTTTTCCCCTCGCTCACATCCGCGGCAAACGGCTCGCGGCTGTATGGCACATTGGGATCGTAAGGCTTGCCATAGTGCTTGATAAAGTCAGCAATCCATGGATTCGGACAAGCTGTGTAATACGGCGGGTCGGACAGCGCCAGGATGTCGTCATCCTCCCCGATGGGAAATCCTTCGATGTTGCGAAACTCGGGGTCTTTCAGCTTTTCACGCAAAAGGCCGAGAAAATACTTACACCGCTCATCGTCGTTTGGGAAAGTAAGTCCCAGGCATTCCACCGGTTGACTGGCTTTTTCTTCCAGCATTTCTTCATACGATTTTTCAAACATATCTTTTTGAGAGTCGGAAAAGATGCGGACTGATGAGGATGATTGTTTTTTCATGCGTTTTTGCCTGCTGCCCGGATATAAGCCTCTGTTTTTAATTGGCTTTATGAAATCTACCTTAATCTGCGCCTTCACCTTCATTTAATGCGCTATTTTATGCAAATGAACATCCTGTCGCGCATAGAAAGCATTTCTATGCGATTTTCTATGCGCAATTTATAGGAAATATTCATAGCGTGCCCACCGTCGTTTCCCCACCTGTTTGATCTTTTTGTTTTCATCAATCAATTCAAGAATGAGCCGTCGGGATTGATTGCGGTCGAAGTGAGTAATCTGTCTGATTTCTTCATTGGACAGGCCCGCCTCGCCGCGTTTTTGTCTCTCGATCAACACACTCAGAACCCTTGTTTTAGCTGCTTCCCAATCAATGCGTAAGTTCCGCTCCAAATGTTCTGATGCTGAAAAACGTCGATGCAAATCTCGTCTCAAAATCCAGTAGGTTCCTCTGCCAGTGCCCCCGCGTTCCAAATAACCAAGTTCCGATTCCATGCGACTCAACATTTCTCGTGCATCATTTTCGCTCTGTTGAGTGATACGCACCGCTGTTGCCGTATCCAGTTCAGGATGCCGCAACAGGTGCTGAATAATGAGCAGATGTTCCAGCGGAAGTAACCGGCCCCGGTCCGATTCTTCCGCTACGAAGGTCCGAATCGATGGGGAAAGCGGGGTGGCGCGAAAGATAACGCGAACGGCGTTTCCTTCATCCATAATCGTGGGTGGCTCCTTGCCCTCCATCAGGAGTGCTTGATACATCCGCCGGACCCCCAAGTTGCTCCGATTTACCAGGCGCAGGCGCGTCAGAGCATCTACGAGTGCGGGATTTCTCGGAACCGGCTCATGGCGGAGAATGTTTTCCGGTGTAATCCCGCCCGGAAGCCCACCGGGATTGCTGACTTCCAACCTGCCCTTGAACTGCTTGACCAGTATCGGCCCCGGAATCCGGTAATCGCTATGCACAAGCGCATTTAATAATGCCTCTCGAAGAGCTATTTCCGGATATGTACGGATTTCAAAATGAAACAGCCCCTGTTTAAGAGTTGTAATCGGATTGTCGGCCATAATCCGGTCAAGGATACGCTCCAGCGCAACTGGAATTGCTTCGTATCCGTCTGCACGGTCAGTATAATTTGTATCACTCGACATGCGCAGGTGAGTCCAGACATAGCCGGGGAAATATTGTCTAATCGCTTCGTTTGTCCCAGCCAGAAAAAGACCGGCCCGCAAAAGGCGGCTGTGGCGAATGAGGCCAACTGCGCCTAGAAGATCCCAATCGGTCTGACGAAGCAGGTCATCCGGCGCTTTCTCCCTTGCGGCTGCTTCACGAAGTTTTTCCATGGCAGAAGGGGAAATCAAGGACTCCAAAGGTTCAGGTATTTCGGTTCCTGTGAAATCGGTTTCTCCGGTTTCAATCATGATCTTACGGCGCATGGTTCCTGTAAGGGGCTGACAGTCTTTACCGATGCGAATGGTTCCCTTGCCGCTAGTGTCGGTATAAGGTGGAAGCCCCGGATAAACCTGCATCACAATCAGGCGCCCGGTACCTTCTGCAACGCTTAATTCTTGAAATACCGGCGTAAGCTTCGGATCGGTGGAGTCATAAACCGCTTTTTTCAGACGATTCAAATCCACCTCGGGCGGCACACCCAGGATAGCCTTCGCACGCCCCACTTTCTTGTCGTTGACTCCGAAAACGACTGTGCCGCCTCCACCATTGGCCATGCACACGGCCATCTCAACAACCAAGCGTACGGCATCTGTGATGCTGCGGGTGCTCCACTCTTTAAAATCCAAGTCCTGATCTTCCAGATCACATGCCGGATGCACATTCAATTCATCCAGCAGGTCTCGAAGCTCCGAAGTATCTCTCATCTTCCTTACTCCAGCACAATCCGGACTTTACCCGGTTCTTTGCCTTTGGTGAGTTTCTCCAAGTAATCCTCAAACCGTTTCCTCATCTCCGTTGGTGTTGCGGGCGACCCGCCTGAAAGCAAAGCTTCGCGAAGGTCTTCGATGCTTACAGCAACTTTGGTTAGCCCGGAAAGCACTTCTTTTAAAGCATGGATAAAATCATGGTTTAAGTCATCGGGCAGGCTTCTTTTCTTAATAAAGCCATCTATCAATTTTCGCTCGGCAGGTTTGAGCAGGTTGATATTTTCTTTCGTGGTCGGGTCTTCAAGATTGGTAAGTATGGTTTGCGTCCAATTCTCCAACATTTTGTCCAACTCATCATCAAAACTGTTTAAAATCGTTGAAACGGGCATTCCTCCGTAAACGGATTCAACGCCGGGTTTGAATTGGCAGTGCGGGCAAAGAGGGGAAGCATTCAATTCCTGCTCAATCAAAGCAAAACAACTCCTCTGTCTGTCTAGGCGGCTTTGATAATCAGCAAGGTGCTGGCGCGGCATGAGATCAATCGTGGTAAGCTTCTGCAATGTTTTGACTCGATCATCATTCATCAGTTGGACTTTACGTTTATCCTCTTTCACCCCCAAGCGCGCTTTGGAATGCATGGACAGGTAAACGGCCATGTAATCGCGTTTTAGTTTGGATAGATGGGTATTCAGCGTTTGCCGTAATGCGCTCTGGTCCTTAGCTTTGAAATTTTCAATCGCGGTGAAGATCTCCGACCGAATGGTTTTCATTTTATCAATCCACTCATGATCAGACGGAAGGAACGCCTCCGCCTGAGTCAGATAGCCTGCCATTGGCACGAAGTCCGTGACAATCTCCTGAAGGGTTTTAGTTTCTAAAAGCGTGCTCAGGCCATCTCGATGAGCCTTCACTTCAGAGGCTTCATATCTGAAATTCTTTAATTTTCCTGTTGTATTGTAAGCCTGAAGCGATTCAAGAAATGTCTTGGTGGTGTCCAGTTTTGATCTCAGTTTGTTCGCTTCATCTTCAGAAAGTAGGTTGCGCCCCCAGAAGCTCAATCCTGTTTGAACATTGTTTTGAGTCACGACAATGCCTTCCACAAGTCTTTGGATGATGGTCTGAAGCTTGGTCACAACGCCGTCAGCCTTCTCACCACCCATAGTGATAATCTGAACTTCGCCCGCCGCTAACATAACGCCGGCGGTGCAGTAGGGTTGAAGCAACTCGAATAACGCCGCAAGCCCCGGCAGATTCCAATCTTTAGGTTTTTCAATATGTTTGAAGAAAATTAATTCATCCACTGCCGTGCCGGCCAGTTGCTGCAATGAGGTGGCATCAAATTTTTTACCGGGAATGGACAGGACCACTTCGCCGGCAGAGACCAGTGCGGCAAGTAAAATAACCGCCCACTCTGGTTCAAGCCGGAAACCTTTGTCCGGTGCAAAATATTCAACGCCATAAATTTCCTGTATCAGTTCTGAGCGGTTAACAACTTGTCCCTGTCCTTTGCCTTTCATAATATCAAGAATATATTGAACATATTTTGACCGCCCGGGGTCGAGTCTTTCTCCATCCAATAATTCCAAGGCATCCAGCACCGCAGTGGCCTGCTTTGTGGGTTTTTGACCGGCGAGTACTCGTAAAGCATCCTGTGCCGCCTGCGTGCGGTTTGTGCCTGTAATGAGAATCGAGAATACTGGGTAATGGGGCGCCTGATCCTGGAATTTCATAGCAAGACAAATCCCTGCAACCGTGTTCACCAGATCCCGGAAATTGATGCGCTCGTGGGGGCTGATGCGTGACAATTCTCGAATGTTCTTCCCCTTTGCCCATTCAGAAATTGATTTTGTCCGATTCTGATAAGTAATTTCAAAAGCCGTCATCATATTCTTCTGTAGCCAAAGCACAAGGTTTTGGAGAAATTTTGATGCCTTTGCTTCGTAAGTTGCTTTTTTGTTTCCCGAAGCAGCGGAGGCAAGATCCAAGGCGCCGGCATAGTTGTGCACCGCAGCGCGGAATTCATCATCTGTATGTACCAACTTGAACACCAAATCTTGCGCGTCCGTTACATATTTTTCTTTTGGTGGCTCAAACGGCTGAAGAAAGTATATGTAAAAATCTCTGGGCGGCACTGCCGTTGAACGTTCGTTGGGTGCGCCAAAAAACAGATAGCCTTGTCGTGCCGCTTTGCGCTCCTGCCATTCAATTTCGTGCTGCCAGATTTTATAGCCGCTCACATACGTTACATCCGTGCATTCCATGACGCGACGAAGCGCATCGTAATAATAGCGGTCAAGCTTTGAAGCATCAAGGCTTTCGGCGCGGTTTTCGATCAACGCGTCGTAATCATCTGTTTTGTTGAGGTCGAGGAAATACTGTCTATTGTCTGCATTGGATGAAATAAACTGGCCGCTGACGGTCTTGTGGATTTCTTTCAAAACAACTTCCACATGCGACAGCAAGTCATCGGCAGGATCGCCACCAAGCTCTTCAATGCCGGGCTGAAATAGGCAAAGGGTATCTCTCAGCTCTTCGGGCGTCGCACCCAGGTTTGCATAAATGTCACCTGTTGTCAGCCGATGGACGGAAAGCGCTGCAATTAAACGCAGGGCCATGTCCTTGTAAGCCGGTCGTGTAAATGCCTGCTCAATTCGGGATTCAAGCACCTGACTACAATCAATAACCGCCTTGATATCCGGGACGGCCCGGAAAGACGGATTCTCTCTCAATGTTACCCAATAACCGTCGTAGGCAATAACGCCAGGCCGATCAGCCGGAACTTCCTTGTTAAGCATTTCCTTCATGGCCTGTGATAAGGTTTTCAGCACCTCCCGTTTTTCTACAGCGGTAACTCGTTCAAAGGTATCAATGTAATCGGGATGAACTGGAAACAGGCGAACAAATTCGTCCATGCGCTCGTTCATTCGACCATAGAATTTGGAAAAAGGTGTGAGGTACTCCCGAATTTTCTCTTGCTGATGGCGGTCTTTTTAAGTAAGCGCTCCGCCACGACAAATTTGACGTCTTTACGCGCAATGAGAATCTGTTCGAAGCGATCCTTCACGCGTCGAATACTATCGGCTACAAAGGAAAAACGGGGGCTATCAAAGATGGCTTCCTGAACACCAGCAATCAAACGGAATTTCAAATCTTTACAAACTTCGCCAATCTCTCGCAGGAAATTCAGATCGAGAATAAGTTCTTGATCCTTGCGGGTTCGCAGGTAATCGAGAAGTTCGTCAACGACCAGCAGAAGGCCGGAATCAGGATATTGATGATGGAAAATGGCCATCATATCTTCAAGCGCTCGTTTGTTGTTCGACACTCTATTGGCAGGGGGAAAAGTGAAGGAGACGCCCATTTTCGCAAGATTTTCTTCCAGTTCGGCCACTAGTATTTCGCGCAGAGACATTGTTGTCGAACCAATTTCTGTCCGGATCACCTTAAAGCGCCCGCAGATCTTACTCATAGCTTCCGCCACTTTTTTATCGTTCAGATCGTTTGCCAGATCACTGTGTTCAGCCAGAACGGAAATAACAGACATTAGGTGCGATTTACCGGTGCCGTAATTTCCCACAACCAGTAATCCCTTATTATCAATGGGCTTGTCGAATTGGAGCTGGGGCACAACCAGATTGATGAGCCTCTCTGCCATTTCTTCGGAAACAACATAAGTCTGCACGAGCTGCCGCGCGGTTGCAGCTTCATCGGAAGAACGCAACTCAATAACAGATTCAATAGGCTCGAACTGGATCAGGTCTCTATATTCTAAACCTTTAATTTCCGATACAGACATTTTGCTTTTGTTCACTTGTGTCATTGTGCATGCCCCCACCTGAAAGTAATACCTGTAGTTCCATCAATGCGCTATGGTACACTCGATCAGCAAATCCCGCGTAGGATATCTTTTATATTCTGGATGATCCGGCTCTGCATAGACCAGATAGTCGCCTTCAATCATTCCGCTACATGATGCGACAATCGTTTTATTCCTGGAAAGCCCTTGTAACAGTCGCAAAGGATCTTGTTTCATAGATGCGGCAAAAAGAATCTCTATATTGTCCAGCAAGATTATGTTTGCATTTGATTGACCCAAAAGGCCTGAAAGAAGTTTAGGCAATTGCAGCATTCGTTGTCGTTGATTCAGTTCAAGCATCGCTTTGGAAAGTTCGAGACTCACATTTATAATGGGGGCACCTGTGCGTTCATGGATAGCACGCAATACCTGTGTTTTGCCCGTTCCAGAAGCACCCACCAAGAAAATCAATTGATAATATAATTGAATGGCATCTTGTATTTTGCTTAAAATTCTTTCTACAGACAGCTCCATGCGCCTTCCTTAAGGACACTATTTCTTTTCTTCCAGCCAATGATCAATGGCGCCTTTTCTAAAGCGCCAATGCTTGCCGATTTTCTGAGAGGGAATCTTACCCTCCCGGACCAGTTTGTAGAGTGTTGATTTAGATATTTTTAGGTAAGCGGCTAATTCGTCGATGGTTAGGACATTACTTGGCTTTTCATCCATTAAATCGGCCCCTTTAGTTGCAAAGTAAATTGAAAACACGAAATTAATTAATCGATAGAACTTTTACAGTTACTAACAGTTATTGTCAATTGCTTTTTTTTGATTATAAATTGGTGGGTGCTTTCGCTATTTAACTTATCCCAGATTACGCAATAGAAAAATAATTTACAAAAAAACAGCCATTGCGGGGGCAAAGCAACGAAACAATCTCATATAATCAATGACTTAGGTTGCTTCTCTTCGCTCGTAATGATGATCTT
>Ga0116187_1001984_pt1 | contig 20660 bp, 21 predicted proteins | sample AD_JPNNA6_MetaG_FD_89755 | JGI IMG/M metagenome (GOLD analysis project Ga0116187, IMG submission 89755) | Active sludge microbial communities of municipal wastewater-treating anaerobic digesters from Japan - AD_JPNNA6_MetaG | ecosystem: Engineered > Bioreactor > Anaerobic > Digestate | place... | reverse complement strand
ACGGAGAGATTGCCGGCATCTGAGGAGAAAGGATAAAAAAGCAGAAAGCAACAAGCGAATAATATCTTTTTCATGTTTTGAATCCTTTTAAAAAAAATTTGGCGGAAGTGCATGGGAATCGAATGCATGCGCCGTTTTGTAACAAGCCGTTATTATTAACTAAAATCCACCTCTAAAAATCGTGGGGGAAATTTGGGGGAAACCGTCAATTAGGTTTTCCACCCAAGATCCCTTCCATCGCAAAATTACCTTTCAAAACATCCTACCGCTAATCACTCCTCATCTCAAGCATTCCTCTTGGCTACTCTGGAGGCGTGCCCACCGGTTTCTGCCAAAAAATGTCCTCAACACTTAGATTCCCTGTCTATAGCGTCTATAAGTGCCCACCTTCTTTGATTTTTCCAGCCCGTAGCCTTTACCATCGGCCCTAAATTTTGATCCCGGAATTTACGGGGTGAAAGGGGGCTCGATAGTGGACAAGGCAAAGATTCAGCAGAGCGGCAAAGCCAAATGGGCGGTCATGGTTTATATGGCCGGCGACAACAACCTCGACGGGGCGGCCCTCCGGGATATTGAGGAAATGGCCCAGATTGGCTCCACGAAAGATGTCAATGTTCTGGTCCAGCTTGACCGTCTGGAGGACAAGAAGACCCGGCGCTTCTGCATCACCAAGGGCGGCGGGTACGAACAGGATTGCATGGAGACCTTCGACGAGACCAACACCGGTGATCCCAAGGTTCTTGAAGACTTTATCACGTGGTCCGTGGAGAGATACCCCGCCGAGAGGTATTTTCTGATCCTCTGGAATCATGGCGGCGGCTGGTGGGAGGAGGCCAGAAGCCCGGCAGCAGCCCTAAAATCTCCGGGCGCTCGATCCCTCCACACGAGATCCCATGCTTCTCTCTTCCATCATAGAACCAACGCCACCGGACATTCTACTCACAGAAGCATTTGTTATGACGACACCTCCAGCGGCGACGCCCTGGACAATAGTGAGCTGAAGAATGTCCTCGCCAACACCTGCGCCGCCATCGGCAAGAAGATCGACATCCTCGGCATGGACGCCTGTCTGATGACCATGGTGGAGGTCGCCTGGCAGCTCCGGGATTCCGTGGAGATCCTCGTCGGCTCCGAGATCGAAGAGCCCAACGACGGCTGGCCCTATGCGGAGATTCTCCAATTCCTCACGGCAAAGCCGAAGAGCAAGACCCATGTCGTCGCCAAGGAGGTCGTCAAACAGTATGTCGCCTCCTACCGGGACCAGGACGAGACCGTTACCCAGTCGGCCCTCAATACAGCTGCCACCGAAGATATCATCCGGGCGCTGATCCCCCTGACGGCGGAACTGTTGTCTGACCTCGACAAGAACCGAAAGCTGATCCAGTGGGCATGGGATCACGCCCCAAAATTTTACGACGATAACTACCTGGACCTGTTCGCCTTTGCACGGAAACTCCGCACTAAGAGCAAGGACCGGGATCGAATCAGGGAGAAGGCTGATGCCCTCATCGCTGCGCTCAAGATAGGCATAACGAAAGCCATCATCTGCCAGGGTAAGCTGGGTGCAGAAGTTGCGGGGACGAAAGGACTCTCCATTTACTTCCCCGCGGAATATATCAACCCGGCCTATCGGCGCCTGGACTTCGCCATCGATGCCCAATGGACCGTCTTTCTGGAGAGGTATCTCGGATGAATGCAACAGACCGCTGGGACAGCCTGATTCAATACTGGACGGAGAAGAATTGGCCGGATGCGGACTGGCGCCTGATCAAATGCCAAGTCCGCCGGGAAAGTGCCTTCAATCCCCTGGCCGTTTCTCCTTGCGGGGCCATCGGCCTGATGCAGATCATGCCGGCGACGGGACAGTATCTCGGCGTCTCCCGGGATAAGCTCTTCGCTCCAGAGACCAACCTCAAGGCCGGGATCACCTACCTGAAACAGCAGTATGACCGTTTCCCGGAGATCCTCGACAAGCAGGAGCGGCTGAAATTCGCCCTCGCTTCCTATAACGGCGGCCGGGGGTACATCAACCGGGCCATCGCCCTGGCCAGAAAGGAAGACGCCCCCTGGCAGACATGGGACGGTATAAAGCCCTATCTCACGTCCGCAAATTGCACCGTAGGCGGTAAGCATCCCGACCACCGGCAGATCATCGCCTATGTGGACATGATCTGGACGGATTATCTCAACGGAGTGAATAAACCATGACCGACAGCCCCGAAGGCGGATTCTCCATGTACGCCCAGCTCCTTCTGGAGAGCATCACAAAGCTCTCCTGCCAGACGGAGGAACTGAAGAAGCAGTATGCCGCCCTGGACAAGTCCATCTGTCTCTTGAAGCAGGCCTATGAGGTGAATCTCTTGGCTGACCGCCATGCCATGAATGACCTGATCACCCAGGTCAAGCGAATCTCCGACATCGTCGAGGAGCTTTCGTGTCGGGAGCACGCTGAGAAGATCGGGAATTTTCAGGAACGGATCAGCGCCCTGGAAGCCAATATCGTCCCGTCCCGGTGGGCCTCCCGCTTCATCGGCCAGTTTTTCCAAAAGACCGGATGGATGTTTGGGGCCATGATCGTCGGTACCATCGGCTACATCCTCTATATCGTGGCCGTAACGGTGCTTCGGTATCGGTAAGAGAAATGCTCACGATTGCATTAAAAAGTTTTTACCCGTTCTTCTCCCGCCAGGTGAGGGACGGCATTCTTGAAGGAAAGGAGGTGAACGCGAATGACTAAGAAGGGAAGATTTGCAGGTGCTCGGAAGCAGGAACTCGTTGATTCCGTTGCCGAGAAGGCTGGCATCACCAAGGAGAACGCCAAGACGGCCATCAAGTCCGTTCAGGACAGTCTCCTTGATCTTCTGGAGCAAAGTGGGCGGATTCAGCTCGCGAAATTCGGTATTTTCGCGATGAAAAAAACCGCCGCGCGCATGGGCCGCAATCCGGCAACGGGACAGCCTATCAAGATTCCAGCGGGCTACCGGATCGGCTTCAAGGTCTCCAAGACCTGGAAGGACAGCATGATGCTGCGGAAGCGGGCACAGGAAGAAAAGGCGGCAAAACCTTCCACGACCGATGCTCGGACGACCAGTGTCGCCGCGAAGGCCAAGGCGAAACCGGCGGCCAGGAAGAACTGGAAAAAACGTTGATGAAAGAAAAAACGATGGATACCGCAGCCAGGGAAAAAGGAAAGGCCTCAACAGTACCGGTCTGCAAAGTCCTATTTTCTCCGAAGGGCGGTATCTCCAAAGAATTGTCCAGGCTAACGCAGGCGGCTGCGCAGGAAATCTCCGTGGCCGCCTACGCCTTTTCCTCGAAGTACCTGGGCAACGCCCTGGTCAAGGCAATCAAGCGAGGCGTCAAGGTCCGTCTGATCCTGGACATGGACAACGCGCAGAAATCCTATTCCATCGACGAATGGCTGCTCGAAAACGGCATCGACGTTCGGTTCATCAGGCTGAAGAGGGGCTGCATGCACCACAAGATTCTGATCGTTGACCGCATCCACCTTATGACCGGCAGTTACAATTTCACCAACGATTCAGAGTTCCGCAACCACGAGGCCGCCATTTTCACGGACGATGGCGATCTCATTGCCCCCTTCATCGCCGAGTTCGAGCGCCTCTGGTCTCTCGCCGTACCCTTCGCCGTTTCTGGGGGGAAGGGGTAGGGGATAGGGGGAACAAACTTTTTCGATTGAGGCGGATTTTAAGGCAATTTTCATCAAAAACCCACATTTTGTGAGGTCTTTTTATGGTTCATGTAATCCTGAAAAGCGGTTTTGCCAATACCTATCTGATCGAGGAAGACGGCGGCCTGATTGCTGTGGATGTTGGCAGTATCGGAGCGGCCCAGGAGGTTGAAAAATACTACACCGGGATATTGAAGAGATCTCTTGAGGACTTCCGTTTCATTTTCGCCACGCATTTCCATATCGATCATATTGGCGGGATTGGCACCCTTCTGAAAGGGTGTTCTCCGGAAACGAAGGTGCTGTTTGATCTTCACGCGAAAGAATACATCGATGAGCGGGAAAACCTTGCACCCATGAAAAACTGGCTGAGCGGTCTCGTTCCAACGATCCGTGAAAATTATAACCGCATCGGAAATCTGTCGCACATCGCCTTCGAATCCCTTGCCGGTGTTCCCTTACCCGTCTTTAAGGACCATGGGCGTCTTCCGTATACAGACCAGGTCTCCTACATCGACATGCAGGGCGCTCTGCTGAGCCGAATCGGATTTTCGGCCTGGGAGGCAGTTCCCACGCCTGGCCATACGCCGGATTCGATCTCTCTGTATAACGAAAAAACACAGGAACTCATCTGTGGTGATCTCATTTTGGGCAGGCATGACGGCATGGGCTATCTGAACCGCTTTTGCTGGGATGAAGGTCTGACACGCGATTGCTTCGACATCTTGAACAACACCCTCTGTGTCAGAATGATTTATCCGGGCCACGGAGAGGTTATCCGGGATGACGTAAACGCCTTCACCAAGGTGATTCCCTTTGAGAGGAAAGGAGGCAAATAAGCATGGGCGATCTTCCCGAATTTGAACGGATCAAACGCATCACCTTTACCCCCGGCCTGAAGCTGATCGTCATGTCCGACATGCATCGAGGGGACGGTTCAGGAGCCGACGACTTTGCGCAGAACTCCCTGATCTATCGCTGTGCCCTGGAATATTACCTTGAAAACGGCTTTGCTTATATCGAGCTGGGCGATGCTGAAGAACTCTGGGAGAACGACAATTTCGATCAGATTTACATCACCCACACGCCGGTCTATGACCTGCTGGCGAAGTTCCATGACCCCGATCCCGAAAAGTCCCGTTACATCAAGGTATGGGGAAATCATGACCTTTACTGGAAAGATCACCAGGACATCTACCAGTCGCTATTCCCTGGGGTTCAGATCCATGAAGCCGTCCTCCTGAACGGTACCATCCTCATGATCCACGGCCACCAGGCCGACCCTATGTGCAGTGGTCCCGTCGCCGCTGTGAGCCAGTTCTTCGTCAACCACATCTGGGCGGATCTACAACGGACCGGCATAAAAGACCCTACCCGCGCCGCAACCAATCCTGGCCTCTGCAACGAAGTGGACGAACGTCTCCATAAATGGGCGACTAACAATGACCAGGCCATCACTGCAATCATCGCCGGCCATACACACCGGGCGGTGTTCGAGAATCTTTCATTGACGGAGATGCGCCTGCAAGCAATCAAATTCAAGGCTGAAGATGCTGCCCATTTTCATGACTTGCGCGATCCCCGGTATTACAATACAGGCTCTTGCGTGCATCCTATGAGTATTACCGGTTTGGAGATATATCTCAATGATAAAATACAACTTTATCTTGTTGAATGGACCTACACTTATGAAGAGAATATTTTGGCTATTAAGAAAGTGACCTTGTAGATTAGTTTTAAAAGTAGGATAAAATGCACTCCGGAATTTACGGATCATCAGAAAATCGCACCACGTGTAGCAATTGTTTGCGAATCTCACACGCCGAGCCTCCGAGATCAACAGTCGCAAAACGAATGGCATGACCTTGAATTACTACCGTCTCATCGACCATCTCATCTATCGATGGGTGAAGAAGCAACCCTGCCGCAGTGGTTGCGAGCGGATTTCCATCGACCTCCTGGGATCGGAGGTAGGCATATATTTGGTAAATGTACCCGCTACGCAAGGTATCTTCCCTGTACCATCCTTTTGTGACGATGGATGTAAATTTCGTGTCGATTACTATGCGTCGTCCGGTGCCATGGTGATCAAGAATAACATCTGTCCGCATTGTGGGCAGAATCTTGTCTATCCCCGCTGTTTTCCTTTCTATAAGCCAGCTGATGGATTTCCCCGCATCAATATGCCATCCAGAACCCGACAATACAGTATCATAGAAGCCCGCAACTGCCTTCTCGTAAAGACGTCTCACCCATGCTATTTCGCGGTCCGGAAGGGCCAGATGTTTATCTCCTGATGTTTCTGTGGGGAGCGCCAAGTCGAAAGCAAGATGTGCCGCCGCTGTCATACGCTGATCATCAGCATCATGGCACCCGAATCGATCAGCGGATAGCTCAGACCGACTGGGCTTTTCTCCTGTGACACCAAGCCGTTTTAAACTAACAGACAACTCTCGGCATTTGTGCGCAAGATCATGGCGGTGAACTATTTTTGCGATTGCCTCAAGTGCTGTTCGAACGAAGCGATTGCGAGGTGTATTTACGGTGAGATCTTCAAATCGACAGGCAACCAGTCCTCTTGCAAGAAGTTGATGACGCTCAGTGCTCAGAAGATCGATGTGCCCTCGAACTCGACTAAGCACGGCTACTTTTGTTCGGTAACCAAAGTTGAGATTGCGCCTGAGCCGACGTTCCACTGCTCGAGCCAGGATCTCTGCCACAAGATCAGGAATGTCATCGGGATTATCTTCTACGGCAATCTTTCCTCGATTAAGTTGCCGGAAGAGCTCTGAGGCATAGAGCATAAGAAGCCATAGATTACGAACAGGAATCCTGCCGATATGGCCGATCTCCAAGAGGGGAGAAATGTCTATCGACGATTCAGCCATAGCCGCCATCAGAATCCTTCTGTCAGTCGCTGCCGAGCTTTGTTAGCCTTTTCGAGGGTGTCAAACCAGTATTCATCGAGGAGTGGCCCGATTTCAGTTTCGACAACTTGCTTAAACCATTCCCGAGCGTCACTGATAGGTATCTCAAAGGGTGGTGTCACGTAGCTGTGGCCGATCCGGAACTGTCGGCCAAGGCCAGTATCTGCTGTGATCTCTTCATTCAAGGATAGAATTCTCTTCTCAATCTCCAGAATGATTTCAGAATCCATGCCGCATTTCCCCTGAAGCCAGTCATGCCATACTTTCCCGAATTTTGGTTCGAGGTCAATAAATGCAAAGCGCCGCCGCAGGGCCAAGTCAACCAAGGCAATCGATCGATCCGCGATATTCATCGTTCCAATTACGTATAAATTTGCAGGAATGAAAACACGTTCACCATCTGATCGCCGGTAGCACAGTTCCAATGCTTCCGTCGGGGTTCTTTTATCAACTTCAAGCAGCGTCAGCATTTCGCCGAATATCTGTGCCGGGTTTCCTCGATTTATCTCTTCAATGACAACAACATGCTGAACTGTCGGTTCCTTCAATGCGGCCTTTACCATTTCTAAGAAAGGCCCATCTACCAGTGATAGCTTTCCTTCTCCTGTCGGCCGCCAGCCGCGCACAAAATCTTCATATGAAAGGTTAGGGTGAAACTGTAATGCCCGCACCTTGCTATCGTTTCGTTGCCCCATCAAGGCAAAAGCCAAGCGTTTAGCCAGCCATGTTTTTCCCGTGCCTGGAGGTCCTTGCAGGATCAAGTTTTTTTTCGTGCGGAGTCTCTCAAGCATTTTTATCAACTGAGCGCGTTCAACGAAACAACCGTCAGCGAGAATGTCATCTACTGAGTATGGCACAATGGGAACTTCCGGCTGTTCGAATCCTTCCTCAGGGATGGCCGGACCAGTTGGGTTATAGTCAAGCAATCGATAAGAGCCTCTTGTCAAGAATTCAATTTTGCTTTCGTCCCGGAGAATCTGGAGATTTCGTGCAATAGTATGTTCAATAGTGTTGTTTTCAGGAAATAATTCCTGAAAATACTCAAGATATTTCGATAAGAAAGCCTGCCGTGAGAATTCGGGAGAATTGTTTTCCCTGCAATATTCCTGAATCCGAGCATAAAGCTCGCTCTTCCACTTCTTGCTCACATCGTCTTCGGGATCTTTATAAAACCACGCTGCTAATGACAGTTCAGGAAAAGAATGAACGGGATATGCCTCTTCCTGAAAACGAGCTTCGATCGTTTCAAGTACATTCAGATAATCATCTGCGTTGCACCGCCCCTTGGGGCCATTCAGGCCTATTTTAATTCCCAGCTTGTTTTTAATATAGCGTTGTGACTGACTATCCAGCGTTAGGTAGTCCCACGGCCGAATCCAGTAAAGCCCCATCGTTATATTCCAACCGACTCCGAACCTTTGCGTCGCATTGTCGTAGGCTTTCATGAATGAAGACCGGACTTCAGCATCTTCCGCATCAGCAAATCGAATTGCCTCGGCAAAGATTTCCCAGAGAGTATCGATATCGTCTGACTTTCGATCTTTTTCAAAACCAAAAAACCAAGACCTCTGGTTGTTGAGAACGGGTATCCCCTCGAAGGAATCAGGGATGGGTTCTTCCACCCCTAGAAATTTTGCCAACTCAGCTGCGATGATTTTTCGGTTTGAATCAGTAATGCCTCGGTTGAAAATTCCCATTGTAGTGAATGGGCAAATGTCTTTCAGAGGTCCAGATGATCCATCTGCAAACTGATCCTGCAAATTTGATAGGCCATCTACGCGTCCCGCGATGTTATGAATTCCGGCAACCAATTCAGGCCTTTTATTCCGGAATTCTAAAACTTTATCTGCGACTGCCTCATAGAATCCTGTCCAGATAAATCGACGCTTGTCAGATGCGACGTCACCGAACCGTTCCCGCCAATAAGGTGCATTTCTAAATCTGTCTAAATCTTGAGGTTTGTCTTCAAACGTGAAATCGATTAAGCCATCAGCTGCCCAATCTGTACCAGGCAACACTCTCCAAACCGTTTTTCTATAGGTGTAGAAATACCACTCTCGCAGTGGTTTGGGTTCATCCCAAGCAACTTGAACCTTCAGACCATCACCCGGATTCTCCTTTATTGTTCCGATTGCTTTAATCGCCATGGTAGAAACTGCATTTCCCTTATTATCGAAAGGCAGGTTGTTTTTGCGGATATAGCTAGACTTTATGGCAATTCGATCGCCGGATGCCATTGATTTGACCAAAACACTTTCCTTATCGTTGGGGTTCCGTATTTCCCAAATCCCTTCGTCAAGAAATCGTTGTATCTGGTCGTCAGTTCCTCCGAAGGCTGCTCCTACAAACCAGTAAACTCTTGCCGCGACTCCTTCTGATTTTGAATTCATAGATTATCCTCGATAATTGAGTAATTTATTCTTTTTTTGAGTATTAGCCTTACGCCAATTTTTCCGCAAAAGCGATAATGAAAGCATATTCAGCCAACGTCTTTCTCCATGATGGTGGTATGGCATTCACTCCATAATACGCCCCTGCAAGCTGACCGTAAATCGCCCCGGTGGTGTCTGCATCATCGCCAAGGTTTACGGCCATCAAGCATCCTTCTTCAAAGGTGTTGCTGTGGAAGAAGGCCCAAAGGGCGGCTTCCAGGGATTGAACGACATAGCCGCTGCCCCGGATTTCCGGGGGCTGCTTATGCTTGAAGGATCCCTCGGCAATTTCTACAATCTCAGGTATAAGGGGCATCTCTTGCCAGTAGCCAGGAACAGGGCAATAGTGGTCGGATAGGAGAGTTTCTTTATCTTCGCCGCTCAGGGCGCCCACAATCAGCGCCCCGAAATAGCGGCAGGCATCCACGGCAGTCGGGGCGCCATGTGTCGTTTTGGAGCTCTCACCGGATTCCCTAATGGCCTCCCTGGAGTTGCCGGCATAGAACAGCGGCACCGGGGCCAATCGCATGAGGGAGCCATTTCCGGCGCTGTAAGAATCAGATGGGCCACTGATGGGATTTCCTGTTTTTAAGAAGGTGGCAAGGGCCGTCCTCGTCGTGTTGCCGATGTCAAAGCATGTTCCCGTGCTGCTCAGGTGACCTTCCTTCCACCAGCGGACGTAACGTTCCATTTGATCTTGCGGGTTGAATCCCCGACATTCAATCAGGCTTTCGGCAAGGCAGAGAGCCATGGAGGTATCATCGGTCCATTGGCCGGGTTTCAGGTTGAAAGGGCCACCGCCGATCATGTTGGTGATGGGCGTGAAGCTCCCCGGTGGTTTGAACTCCAGCGTTGTTCCCAATGCGTCGCCGACGGCAAGCCCAAGCAGGCAGCCCTGATATCGTTCGAGCATTTCCATGCTGTTCGTCATGTCGCCATCATAGTCCTTTCTCCCAAGAGAGAACCATCCGAATCTGATCGGGCATTTCGGGGGACGGCCAATGCGCCTTTGCATCGGAACGGCGAAGCTCCCGGATCTTCTCAAGCGCGGTTTCACCTCCGGCAATACCATGGCGGACCAGCCAGCAGCCGACAACTGTCCCCGTCCGTCCCCGTCCTCCCCAGCAGTGGATATAAATGGGCCGATCATCTTCAAGAGCATCATCGATCCGATCGAGGATCTGCACCATTAATTCCCGGGAAGGAATCCCAAGATCTCGGATGGGCATGCGATGGCATGCTACTGAGGGGCCACCGTCGGCAAGCTTTTGGATGACCGGTGCATAATCCACAAAAGGCAGCCCGTCATGATCGCATTCATCCGGTTCCATCAGATTGATGGTGCAACGGATGCCGCATGCCAACAGATCCAACATTTTCTGCTTCATCACGTCCTTTTGCCGGTCACCAGGATAATAGCCGGCCAGGAATTTGTTTGGAATGACCCAGTATGACCGGTCAAAGGGATGCTTTTGATTTTTCTCCATACTCAGTAAGCAACTTCAGTTTTGATAAAATCGATCATGTCTACGAAACAATCATCGGATGTTCCCGTGAAAAGCTTGTAACAATTGATCCGACTCCCTTTTAAGGACACGATCTTCTGAATGTCTTCTTCCAGGTTCATGAACTGCTCGCGTTTCACGCTTCCAACCTTTAGCGTCTTGGAATCGAGCACTTGAAGGAAAAAGACAGAATCAGCCATTCCTACAATGCCGCCATCCTTTTCATGGATATAAAAGTTTGACAGAGCGGATGTCAGGAACTTACCGCAAACCTGCGTGGGTTTAATATCTGCTTCCTCGATCTCGATGATGCCCCTGATTTTACCCTTTTGCAGAATAAGCATATCCACGCAGCAGTATCGGGTATGCCGTGATTTCTTATCTGTACGAAAAAGAGGGATTTGTTGTAGATCCGTTTCATTATCTCGGCAGCAGGCCGGATCTTTCACGATCTTCAGATCCGGGTAGTCCCTGAATCCGGCTTCGATCAGACTACCGATTTTTTCGTGTAGGGGATGCTTCATCAGTTATCTCCTAAAAGATGAATGTTATTTTGCCTATCTCTGCCCTCCTCGTAGATATGCGCCGTCCAGTAGTCGGCCCAGTGCAGAAGCAGGGTCAGAGGTTCCTCCTTGTGGGCAATGATTTTATTGTCATCAATGTACTGGCCGTCATGATAGGCGATGGCCTGGGATTCCGCATCGGAGAGGGGGATGTATTGCGCCACCAGGTAAAGACTTCTCACCGCCAGACCCATCGCCACCACATCCGGATTGATCTTATAGCGTATCCCTCGATTCTTTACCATCCATTCATTGTCATTTTGCAGATATAGAGGTTTGCCGGGCATCCCCAATTTTCCTGCGTCATGAAACAGGCCGACAATGACGCAGCTCTCCTCAGGGATCGCCGGGGCGAGAAATTCCCGGAAGCGCATTAGGGTTTCTGTTACTCCGACGCTGTGCTTCAAAAGCCCCTGTTCCTCTGAGAGGTGAAATCTGGTACTCGCTGGAGAGGCGAGCCAGGTGGTCTCGTTTTCCAAGAGCTTTATGAAGCGTTCAAACGGTTCCTTCCGGTCTGTGACCTTCTGTTTGAGAGTTTCATATCTTTCCGATAACGTCATTTCACATTTCACTTTCTGAATAGTTATTTTGGCTCACCGCCAAACCCGAGGAGATTTAAAATGCCGAGGTCCTCGCGGCATTTCGGGCATATGTTCCCGGCATCCTGATCTTCCATCGCGTCGATAAAGATCTGCCCCAGGACATCGACGGGAATGGAGATGTCCTCATCCTCGGTATATTCCCGGCAGCACCTTGAACAGATCTTTTTCATTTTCCTATCGCCTCTGCCTTATTGATTCGTCCGATACGCCCTTCTCCGGGAAACGGGGGACATGTGGCCGGCCTTTTCCGTTTCTGTGATCTGGAAGAAGGCCATGTGGATCGCTGTTCCTTCATGTACCAGAGCGGAACCGACGATCTTCTTCCCTTCGTAACGGTAATCCTGACCGTAGCCGACCGAATCAAATATCTGTTCGCCACATTGAAGAATTCTCTCCAGGAACGCATCTGCGTTCTCAAGGGGTGTTTTTCTTGCCTTTCTCGGTTTTTCCGTCAGGGCATCCATGACGTAACTGCGGATAAGCTTCGGGTAGAGCACGCTGAATGACGCGGCGCGGGAGACCTTGTCCAGGCCGACGACTTCTCCATTCACGAGGACCACGAGCCCCACCTGATCGACGACGATCGGCAGGTGTTCCAGGAAGGCGTCCATGTCTTCCTGTCTCGCCTCCAGCACGTCTTTCATCGCACCCGTGAGGGGACTGACCTTATTGATATGGGCCTGTATCGCGATTTCATCCCATACCGCCCCCTGGTCGGACCGGAAACTATGCGCGGATCTCAGATTTTCATGTACGGAGGCATTTTTGACCCTCCTGAGCTTGGCAGACATGATGTGCCCCGACTCTTCAAATTGGGCGGAGTGGTAGGACCAGCGGCCGTGTTCGGTGCAGCTCACAGGGATGACCGTTTCCGACATTTCCTTGAGCAGAATGGTGGTGTTGAGCACGCGGTTCTGCTTGGCGCCGGACAGTTCTTCACCATCCAGGAGTAAAACGGGTTTCTCTGCCCGGTTGACAACTTTCAGTTCCGGCACCGTTCCGCCTTCTGTCACTTCGGTCACCGTGAGGAGCTGTTTTTCCATGGCCTCCTTCATGGTCAGGTAAGCCGGTCCGGATTTGCCGTTGCCGATAATAGGGATCACGGCCACATGGCCATGGACCTGAATTTCCCCTAATCTGATCCCCTCAAGACTGTTTTTGATGATCGCTTCCATGGCTCTTTTCTCCTTTCCCCTCTTTTGTCTTGACCTTAAGCGGATTTCCCTGATAATTCCAGACCGGGACGACAGAGGTGCGTCGCATTATTTTAAGTCTGATTCAAAAATGGGACGGAAGAAGGGAAAGACGATGGCCCGTGATAAAAACGCACAGACAAAGCTGATCCGGCTAGGGCAAATCCTCCGGATTTTCATGGAGAAAGAAAAGGTCTCCAGCAGTTGGCTCAGCAAACAGTTCCAGACCACGCCCCGGACGATCCAGCGGGATCTGCTTCTGCTCAAAGAATGATGCCGATGTAAAAAGTGTTAACGTAATTTAACTTGTTAAAATAATTTATAAACATGTCATTATTCCGCTTGCATTTCGTTGTGGTTTATGGTATAAATCACCTTAAATATTAAAAGGATAGGTGATTAACGTGCTTCGCATCAAAAACCACAAACAGGGACACCTTTTCGATCCCTGGGAACATTTGGGACCGAAACGCAGAGAGCGCATCAATTCATCCTGGGCCGGCATCTTCCGGGAACATATCCTGCCGGCGCTGCCCGTTGACTCTTTTGCGCGCTGTTTCAAGGCTGACACAGGCAGACCCACCAAGGAGCTATTTATGGCGCTTGGCGCTTTGATCCTTCAGCAGATGAACGATGTTACCGATGAGGAGACGGTGGATCAACTGGCCTTCAATATCAAGTGGCATTATGCCTTGGACATTACCGGAGAGTCCGACGAGATTGCGTACATGTGTTTGAAGACCCTTCGAAATATCCGCCGTTTGGTCATAAAGAGCGGGCTGGATGAGGAGCTGTTTCAACGGACGACGGAGGTTTTAGCAAAGGCGTTTTCCGTAGATGCCGGCAAACAGCGTTTGGATTCAGTGCATATCCGTTCCAATATGCGTCATTTAGGGCGAATCGGCATCTTTTCCAAGAGCATCCACAGGTTTTTGGTGAATCTCAAGAGGCAGCAAGAGACGTTCTATTCCCAGTTAGAGAACGAGCAAAAAGAGCTGATCGAACGGTACTTTACGGAACAGGCCCTTTCCTGTTTTTCCTTGGTGAAGCCTTCGGAATCGGAAAAGACCCTTGCGGTCGTCAGCCGTGACCTCTTTGGCTTGGTACGGCGTTTTCATGAGGACGCCCATGTGAACTCTCTGCATAGTTACAAGCTGCTCTGTCGGGTGCTGGAGGAGCAGTGCAGCATTGTGGAAAAACGCGAGGAAGAGGGACAGAGGGAGCTTGCAGTTGCGGTAAAACCGGCCAAGGAGATTCGTTCCTCTTCCCTCCAAAATCCTTCTGACCCTGATGCCGCCTATGATGCCCACAAGGGGCAGGGATACAAGGCGCAGATCATGGAAACCTACAACGAACTGCCGCAGGATGACGAGAAGAAGGGACAGACATTGAACCTGATTACCCATGTCGCCGTAGAGCGTGCCTGTGAACATGATGTCCATGCCCTGATTCCTGCGCTGGAATCTACCGGGGAAAGGGAGCTTGCCCCCCGGGAAGTGCTTGCCGATTCCCACTACGGCAGTGATGATAATGTGCAACAGGCAAGCGGGATGGGTGTTGAGGTCATCTCGCCGGTCATGGCTAACGGCAAGGGAAAGAACAGTGACGAGGAAAAAGCGGCAGGCCGTCTTAACCTCTTGGATTTTCAGTTATCGGAAAAGAAGATGGTCATTGCCTGTCCCGGCGGCCATGTCCCGATGAAGGTCAAGCATACGGGAAAGCATTGCACAGCGGCCTTTGATTCACAGAGGTGCAACGCCTGTCCGCAACGCCATGCCTGCCCTGTCACAGAAGGGAAGAAACATCATTACCTGCGCTACAGAGATAAGGAGGCGCGGCTGGCTCTCAGGAAGAAGAAAGAAGCAACGCCGGAATTTGGAGATAAGTACCGGTGGCGTGCAGGGATAGAGGCGACCAACTCAGAACTTGATCGGAAAACGGGCATCAAGCAACTGCGGGTGAGAGGGATGGCTGCCGTGCGGTTTTGCGTCTTATTGAAGGTCATCGGGGTCAATCTCCTCAGGGCGGCGAGGGTATCTATGGCTATCAATGCCCATCTCAACCCTGCGGGAGCGGCTGATATGGTGGATTTACATGTCCGTAACCTTATACTTGTTTTCAAAGAGCGGTTTTATCACTCCGTCAGTACCATCCGGCAACATCTGACGGAAATGATCCGTTTACAACCACAAAATTACCCTCACGCATACAAACTGACTGCGTGAGTTTTTACATCGGCGTCAAGAATCAGGGTTTCCGCTTCACGAGATTCAGAAGGGCGTCCACCAGATGAGCAAGGATTTGATAAAGAATCTTGAGGTCTTCGACGATACGGAGCTGGCCCTGGTCGTGGCCCTGAAGAATATCGTCGGCCAGTTGGGGCAGCCCTTTCAGCAGGCGGCGGACGGCGTCCTGGACCGGCTGTATGATTGCGTAACCACCATGCCGGTCTTCGTAAAGATCGAAGATGCAGTTCCAATGGACACCGCCCTTCTGAACAGGATTGTCCGGGCCATCCGGGAGAAGAAGCAGGTATGCTTTCAGTATGCTGCCGAAAAGGGGGTCCATCCTGTCCAGATGGAACCTTACCGGATTGCCTATTTCGGCGGCTTCTGGTACCTCATCGGCAATGAGCCGGCCACAGGGATTCTTAAGCGTTACGCCCTGGACCGGATCGCCGATTTGAAACTGTCAAAAATAGGTGTCAAGGTCATTCCGGACGGTCTGGATAAGATGCTGCAACAGAGCGCCAACATCTGGTTTTCCGATTCCCGGCGTCTGACAATCAAGGTCTTGATCGACGCCCAAGTCAGCCACTACTTCAAGCGCCGGCGTATGTTTCCCACCCAGGAGATCGTTGAGGAAAGGCCCGACGGCTCCCTTGTCGTCACCTTCCAGGTCGGCCACTACGAGGCGATCCGCAATATCCTCAAGTCCTGGATTCCGAATATCCTGATCCTTGAACCGGACGATTTCCGCGGGGAGTTATTGCAGGACATGAAAGAATGGATAAAACGGCAGGAGTTTATAAATTAATGGACTTTATTATGAAAATAAACCATGCACTAAGCCACCATTGGCAGTTTTTTTATGTCCACTTCGTAGCCTAAGGCATTGATTCTCGATGTTAATCGTTTAACGAGAAATTGTTCGTTTAAGCGATCAAAATAATCTGCACCGAGTTCCTTATAGGTGCATTGCTCTTTGATAATATGGTAAGCCATAATTAAAATGGTATGGCCGACAGCAACGGCTGCCCGCTTTTTTCCTCTTCTGGCTGCCAGACGGCGGTATCTGGCACTCAGATAAGTGGCTTTTGTTTTTGAGGCTGCCCATGCAGCTTCTGCTAAGACTTTCTTGAGCCAAGCATTTCCCGGTTTTGCTCTACCGCTTCTTCGTTTTCCTGCACTCTCATTGTTGCCGGGACTGATACCAGCCCAGGAAGAAAGGTGGGCATCTGAGGGAAAGCGCGACATATCTACTCCAATCTCAGCAATAACCTTTTCAGCAGTCTTTTTTTTTACACCCGGAATGGTCTGAAGTTTTTCAGACTCTTCCTTGAAAGGTTTCATCCGGTTGTCGATTTCCCCGCTCAGTTTCGCTATCGCTTCATCATAGGAAGCGATCATCTGGAGGGCAAGGCGGAGAATGATCCTATGGTGATCTGTCAGGCATCCTTCCAGGGCTTTCTCCAATTCCTCTGTTTTGCTGCGGAGAGTTCCTTTTGCCAATTGAGCCATTTCCTGCGAACTCATTTCGTCCTTAATAAGGTGCTTGATCATATCCTGCGCGGAGACGCCGTTAATATCCGAAACTACCGAGGCAAGCTTTATATTGGCATCCTCCAGAAACTTTTGAAGACGATTGAGCTCCGAAGACCGCTGCTGTGTCAGCTTCTCACGGTAGCGAGTAAGATCGCGCAACTCTCTGATCGGCTTGGGTGGAATAAAACTCCCCTTGATGAGACCATGACGCATAAGATCAGCAATCCACTCGCAATCCTTGACATCGGTCTTCCTGCCAGGAACATTCTTCACATCTCTGGCATGGGCAAGGATGACCTCCATGCTCCCCTCGAGAATGTTGTATATCGGTTTCCAATAAACCCCCGTGCTTTCCATCGCTGCATGGGTGCAACCTTCCGATACCAACCAGTCTCTACATACCAACAGATCACAAGTCATGGTGGAGAAGGTTTTAATCATTGTCCTCGGCTTCTCATCGGGCTTGCCCACCGCCAGGCAAACGACGATGTTTTTCTTGTGGACATCAATACCACAACATCTTTCAATAATGGCTTCCATATCATTCTATCCTTTCTGATAAAAAGGGGGCAGATTATAGGTAAAAATTTAGGTAATTAGTCCCATTTTGGCACAAGATCACAGAGGTAGCTGGCTACCCGATCGAAGATGTCAGAGTTACGGTTATTATACCTGAACTCCAGTTCTTTCAAATAGAGCGGGAAACGTTCCTTGGAGACGCCGTGGTGTTTGATGAATCTCTCCTTGGCCCAGCTCCAGAAACCCTCCAATCCGTTGATGTAGACCTTGCCGGAGGCGAAATACTTGCCGTGATCCACCTTCAGGTGCCGGTATCCGCAGAACATCAGGCTGTCGTAGCTTTTGAACTTGTCAGTGTAGACAACGGATCCTCTGCGGACCTTCTTGACCGTGAGCCCCAGCAGCGTTTCGGCCGTCACATCGGGAACCACGGAAACTTGAACAACACCGTTCCGCTCCAGGATCCCGAAGACGGGAACTTTGCCGGCGGCTCCGCGGCCGCGTTTCCCCTTGCGCTTGCCGCCAAAATAGCTCTCATCCAGCTCGATCTCACCGCCCAGCAATGCCTCAGCATCACTGGCGTGGCTCAGGATCGAAAAACGGATGGCGCTCACGGCCCGATACACTGCTCGGTAAGATAATCCCATTTGTTGGGACATCTTACGGACGGAAACCTCTAACTCAAAGAGCTTGATCAGGGACAGCCACTGTATGCACGTCAATCGCCCCTGGTTGATCCACCTCCCGGAGAAGCCATGGAAGGTATGCCCACAACGAGAACAACGGGATCTCTCATCGGCCAGTTTATAAAGTTTTCGACAACCACAGCGGGGGCAAAACCGATGTCCATTTTTAAGGCATTTTTTCGACAGGTATCTCCGAGCACTGATCTCGCTGCTTATTAACTTATAGTAACCATTTAGCTCCATAAGGCACCCTTATCATAGGTGCCACAACAGGATCAATTACCAAAATTTATTATGCGCACTCCCTTGCGGGGCAACAATTCGTGGTGCGTTGAACCTGCCCAGGTCAGTTTTTTACTCGGGGTATGACCACCAAAGTCGAACGACCTGCTTCCTTTTTGAGGAAAAGATACTATGTCAAAGAACGTTGAGCAAATTATTTTCATGCTTCGTGGTGTCCCGCGGGGCATGGGGGTTTTTTACTTATCTATGTCCCGAGTAAGGAGGCAGTTTTTCTACTTTGATAAGAGAAGCTCTACGTTCCCAGATTCTTGCGATTTGATTCTCCATAGCTATCAGATACTGGTCGTTGTCAATTTCCACGATCTGTCCGTAACCATTTGGTGCCTTGACTGTATCGCCCAATTTAAATTCCGGTAAGTGATTTCTCGATACGGCCTTTTTCTTCTCTATATTCCCAAAATCAGAATCATTCCGGTTGTAGTGTGTTTGTGGTTTTGAGATTGGTGGTTTTTTAATTGGATGTTCTTTCTTACTCTGCGTTTCACCAATAACCGCGATATTACTCGTGTAATTCTGCCATTCCTTGGAAAAGAGACGTTTCAATCCTGCCGGCAGGTAGAGGATTTTTTGGGCCCGCGTTATTCCTACATAAGCAACGTTGATTTCTTCGATATAATTGAGTGCCCCGTTACTGTTGGGTCCTTCTAATCGTGAGATGACGTCATCATCGATGATGACAGTCTCGTACTCTTGCCCCTTGGCAGCATGGATGGTCGATAAAATGATGCCATTCCGATCATACCTTTCTCCTTTTTCCTTGCAGCGCTTAAGAAATTCAAAAACGATTCCTGGAAATTCATGTTCATATACAGTGACAAGTTCAATGATTTTAAGAAGCTGATAATCGTTAATCGTTGAGGCATATTTATCCAATGCGGTTAATGATTCAAATGATCTGATTAAGTCATCTTTTATTTTTTCCGCTTCATCTATTGATAGCCAATATACATCAAGCGTTCTTAACAGATCACCAGTGATATCCCTCTCAAACCAGAAATGCTTGCCTTTTGTATTCAGTAAAATGGCGTTCTTAAATAGTGAAAAATTGGTTCTGCAGAGTATGGCCGTTTCGGTGCGCTTTTCAATGGCCTGAAGATTTTCATAGAAATAGACTTGTGATTTTAATCCTGGACTGCCGGCTATTTTAAAATCACGATCTTCCTTTCCATGATTGATGAATTCTTTCGTCAGCAGCGCTATCTTGTCTCCAAATCGGAAGCTTAAAGTCAATTCATGCAGTTCATCATGGGTGAAATTGAGCATGGCATCTTCTGCATATCGAAAGCTGTATATCTGCTGATGCGAGTCGCCTACAATGATGATGCGTCCACTATATGTTGATAGTGCATCGATCATAATCGGGGACAGGTCCTGTCCTTCATCAATCAGTACGAGCTCGTATTTAGCCAGTTTATCCTGAAATTTGTTCTCAAGATGAGAGAGCTTTAAGTAGAAATCGTGCGGGCAATCCTTTTTTGTCTTGTACCATGAATTAAGTAAAGTACGCGAAATCTCGTTTATATCCATTTTGGATCGTGTGAATATTTCTCTTAATTCGTCGGATAATTGCTGCTTGTACGGATCAATCGCCTGATCAGATTTGCGGTAAGCAGAATTGAGAAAAAAGACTATAAAATCAGATGTAAGTGTTGCTAACGTCTCCTTATTGGCTCTGAAATGCTTCAAGAAATGTGATGGACGTACAGATTCAAATCCATCGAAACTACTTCCCAATGAAGAAAGAGCAAAAGAATGGATGGTATGAACGTCTACGTTATGGGGGAATTTGCTCTTGGCTTCCTGACGATTCCTACTATTGAAAACAAGATAGAGAATTTTTGTGTCCGGATATTGCTGTGCCAGCATCAGAAGTGTTGCCGTTTTACCCGTACCTGCTCTGGCGTTTATCTTAATAACCCGTCCCTTGGCATTTATGATTTTCTTCTGCTCGTGTGTAGGCTTCATCTATGGGGAAAACCGTCGATTCAATTTTGATATCGCTAATAAGCGCTGGGAGTGTAGGGGATAGGAAATGGTGTGTCAAGAAAAACAGCTATCATGTTAAAATAATAAGTGGTAGGCAAGGGGACGCGCCAGCCACCTGACGGATGTCTGTCACGCCCCTTGCTTTCTGCCTTTATCCCCCCTTGCATCCCCCGGTGGGGGAATTCCCGACCACCCACCCCTCGGAGGTAAGCAGGGGATCGCGCCATAGCGGCGCATCCGCTATGTCACGCCCCCTGCATTTTCTCTATTCATTCGACTACCTGCCTCCTTCTGGTTCGCGGCGAATTTATAAACACGGTTATATTTATCCCGTTTTCAGTAATGTCCGTCCTTTGGCTTCTGCATATTGTGCCTCGATCATCGGCCGTTTTTTTAAGGACGCCCCAACCCACCCGCCCTCTATAAGGTACCTCCTCTCGCTAACTCTTTCCATTGTAGCGCAGGCTAAAGGCTCCGGCCGTCAAGGGT
>Ga0116187_1001982_pt1 | contig 20662 bp, 19 predicted proteins | sample AD_JPNNA6_MetaG_FD_89755 | JGI IMG/M metagenome (GOLD analysis project Ga0116187, IMG submission 89755) | Active sludge microbial communities of municipal wastewater-treating anaerobic digesters from Japan - AD_JPNNA6_MetaG | ecosystem: Engineered > Bioreactor > Anaerobic > Digestate | place... | reverse complement strand
TGGCCGGGGGCGCGTCATGAAGATCCTGCCCGCCATCGATCTCTACGAGGGGCGCGTGGTGCGCCTGCGCCAGGGAGATTTTGACCGGTGCACCGCCTACGGGGACGACCCGTGCGCCGTGGCGGCGTCCTTCCGGGACGCGGGGGCCCGGGAAATCCACGTGGTGGACCTGGAAGGGGCCCGGCAGGGTGCCCCCGTGCACCTTTCTCTTTTGGCGCCCCTGAGGGCCCTGGGGGTGGAGGTGCGCTACGGCGGAGGGTTGCGCACCGCCGAGGACGGAGACCGGGCCCTGGCGGCGGGGGCCACCCGCATCATGGTGGGAAGCCTGCTCTTTCGGGATCCCCTCCAGACCGCTGCCCTGGGGCGACGCTTTGGCAAGGCCCTGGTGGCCTCCGTGGACGTGAAGGAAGGGCGGGTGGCCGTGGGGGGATGGACCGCCACGGTGGATCGCCCCCCCGCAGAAGCCCTGGAAGAGCTCGCCGCCGCCGGATGCGACGAGTTCCTCGTCACCGCCGTATCCCGGGACGGCACGGGGGAAGGCCCCGACTTCGACCTCTACCGGGGGTTGCGGTCCCGATGCCCCCACGTCGCCCTGGTGGCCGCCGGGGGCATCGCCCACCTGGATGACCTCAAAGGGCTCCACGCCCTGGGCCTGGCGGGGGCGGTGGTGGGGCGCGCCCTCTACGAAGGCACCGTGGACCTCGCCGAGGCCCTGAGAACCTTCCCTCCGTAGGCCCTCCCTTAAGCCCATACCGATGGTCGTTGATATAAGATTAAATCCGTTCCGGAGGCCCCCTGGCGCTCCGAAAAAATTCTATACTTTAGCAGGAGGTACTTTCATGTTGACCAAGCGCATCATCCCCTGTCTGGACGTCAAGGACGGACGGGTGGTCAAGGGCATCCGCTTCCGGGAGCTCCGGGACGCGGGGGACCCCGCCCACCTCGCGGGGGTTTATCAGGAGGAAGGGGCAGACGAGCTGGTCTTTCTGGACATCTCCGCCTCGACGGAGCGCCGGAGCACCCGGAGGGATTGGGTGGCATCGGTGGCGGACCGGCTCTCCATCCCCTTCACCGTGGGAGGGGGCATCTCTTCGGAGGAAGAAGCGGTGGAGCTCGTGGCCCTGGGGGCGGACAAAATATCGCTGAACACTGCGGCGGTGCGGCGCCCGGAGCTCTTTTCGGAGTGCGCCCGCCGCCTGGGCCAGCAGGCCGTGGTGGCGGCGGTGGACGTCTGTCGGCGGGACGATGGGTGGGAAGTGATCATCGAAGGGGGGCAGACTCCCACGGGACTGGACGCCCTGGCGTGGGTCCGGGAGGCCACGGCCCGGGGGGCGGGGGAAATCCTCCTCACCTCCATGGATCGGGACGGCACGGCCTCCGGATACGACCGGGAGCTCCTCGTCGCCGTCTGCGCCGCCGTTTCCGTCCCCGTCATCGCCTCGGGCGGAGCGGGGACGGTGGCCCACCTGGCCGAGGCCTTCGAGGCGGGGGCCGAAGGAGCCCTGGCGGCTTCCATCTTTCACTACGGCACCCTCCGCATCGGCGAGGTAAAAGAGGCCCTCGCCGCCCGGGGAATCCCCGTACGACGCGGCGGCTCCGGCCCCACCGGGGAGAACCGGCCATGGGCCTGACGCTCACGGGCCTTGAAACGCTGCGCTTCGATCCGCAGGGCCTCGTGCCCGTGGTGGTCCAAGACGCCCAGTCCGGCGCCGTGCTCATGGTGGCCTGGGCCAACGCCGAGGCCCTGAAACTCACCGCCGAAACGGGGGAAATGGTCTTTTTCAGCCGATCCCGGGGAAGGCTCTGGCACAAGGGGGAGGAGAGCGGGCACCGCATGGCCGTGCGGGAGCTCCGGCGGGACTGCGACGGGGACACGCTGCTGGCTCTGGTGGAGCCCCGGGGTCCCGCCTGCCACACGGGGGAGACCTCGTGCTTTCACCTCCCCCTCTCCCAGGAGCGCACCGCCGACCCCGCCTTCTTAGGGCGCCTCTGGCGCATCCTCCGGGAGCGCCGCCACGCCTCCCCCGAAACGAGCTACACCGCCCGCCTGTTGGCTTCGGGGCTCTCCCGGGTGGCCCAGAAGGTGGGGGAAGAAGGGGTGGAGACGGCGCTGGCCGTGGCGCTGGGCAAAAAAGACGAGGCCGTCTCCGAGGGGGCGGACCTGCTCTATCACCTGCTGGTGGCCCTGGTGGCCCTGGACGTACCCCTGGACGCCCTGTGGCAGGAGCTCGCCTCCCGCCATTGTCCCGCCCCGGGGACCGAGGCCCCGGAAAAAACTCCGGGAGAGCGGTAAAACGGAAAGCCCCCCGGCCCTTTAGGACCGTCGGGGCTTTCGCGAAGAAGGTAGGGGGAGAGCGAAAAAGGCGAAAGACCTCGGCCCCCCCGGGGAAGGGGGGCGTTATCCTTCCGTCTCGCCCCAGGGCCAGTACACCCTCCGCCCCCCTTCCCCCCGGAGGGCCCGGGCCACTTCGTCAAACGTGGGTTCCGCCAGCATCATGCGACACCCCCGGCGGACGGCAAGGTCCTCCAGCCGGTGGGCATCCGAGCTCCGCACCACCGTGCGCCCGGGAAGGTGGCGTCGCCAGCGCTCCGCCGATTCCCGGGATAGGCGCCAGGAGAGCTCCACGGCATCCACGGGGAGGTCGTCCGGCACCGGCCCCAGCACCGCCCAGTAGGAAAAGGCTTCCCGGTCGAGGTGGGCCAGGATGGAGAGCCCCCCATCCTCCCGGATGCGGCGGATCACTTCGTCCACGGAAAAAGACACCCCCTGGACCAGGAGGGTTTCCACCTCTTCTATCACCTCGTGATCGGGGCCCACCACGAGCTGGTACCCAAAGGCCTCGACCCGGTGGGGCACCGGAGGGAGGCCCGTCCAGAGCCAGGCCTCGAATCCCCGGGCGGCCTCTTCGTGGGGAAAGAGGGCCACCACGTGGATGTCTTCCGCCGTCTGGACCTCCAGGCCGAAGAGCACGGCGGGGCCCCCGGCCTCAGCGGCGCAGGTCACGAGGGCCGGGACGTTGCGCATGGCGTTGTGATCCGTGAGGGCCAAGAGTTCTATGCCCTGCTCCCGGGCTCGGGCGACGATGTCCCGGGGGCCCATCTCCAGCTCGGCACAGGGGGAGAGCACGGAATGACAGTGCAGTTCCACCCGATAGGGCCGTAACGTTTCTTCCACCGGTTTTCCCCCCTTATACCAGATACCAGGCGGTGGCCAGATCGGACGCCCCGCCCCCGGAACACCACCCCGGGGCAAGGGAGGAGTGCGGAGCCCCGGCCCGTCCGATTACCCCTCTCCCCGGAGCCCCAGTTCCCAGAGGGCCCCGCAGAGGTCGAAGGGGCTCCGGGGGCTTCGCCCCACGGCGATCTCCTCCCGGCGACATCGTTCGATGAAGTCCGGCGCCGCCTCGCGGTCGGCGGCGATGAGGATGCACGGCATGTCCTTAAGTACGGCCACCGCCGCCACGTTGGCGTGGGCCACCACGGTGACCCACACCGCCCCCTCCGAGGCGTTGCCCATGACGAAGCTCAAGAGATCTCCCACCACCGCGCCCTTCACCGGGCGATCCGCCCCGGCGTCGCAGAGCACTTCGGCTCCGATTTTTTCCAACACTTCTCGTACGGTCATGACTCCTTCTCCCTCGTCCTCAGCGTGTGGGGCACGTTCCGGGACAGCCCCTCGATTTCCCCCGCCAGAGCGGCGATGCGCTCCCGCAATTTGAAGACGCAGTCCGTCACCTCGGCGTTTCCCCGGACGATGTCTTCGGCCATGGCCTGGCAGGAGGGGCGGCCACAGGCCCCGCAATCGATGAGGGGGAGCTGGCCCAAGACCTCTCGGAATCGGGCGAGTTGCCCCATGGCCTCGGAGAAATCCCCCCCCAGGGGGAGGCGATTCTGCGGCTTGATGTCCTTACGGAGCCGCCAGATCCCCGAGGCGTGGAGATGCTCCAGCTCCTCCCGGTCTTCTTCGGAGAGGTCCCAGGAAACTTCCGTGGTCTTCACCCGGATTTCCGCCAAAAAGCGCGACTCGGCGTTGGCCACGCCGCCGATGCATCCCAGGTCGCAAAAGCGGCATTCCACGTAATCCACGCCCTGGAGACGCCCCAGCTCCAGGTCTCGCAGGACGTCCAGGGTGTTACGGAGCCCCGATACGGCGATGGCCCGCACGGGGCGACGGGCAAAGCGGCGCACGTGCTCCGCCTCTCCCCCTCGGAGGGCCCAGAGGAGGTCCCGCCGGGAGGAGAGCTCCGCCCGGGGGGAGTGATTTTTTATCCCCGACGACAGCAGATCCCGCACCACTCGACGGACGGACACGGCGGCACCGATGGCGCTCCGGTCTCGCCCCAGGGGCTCCCGCACCATGGTGATCTTGGCCGGGCAGGGAGCCAAAAGCACGGGGGGGCACCCCCCGGACTCTCGGGCCCAGAGTTCGGCGGCCACTTCCAGGGGAGATTCCGCTGGCACGGTACGGGATAGGAGCTCGGGAAAGCGGATGCGGATCAGGCGCAGCACCGCCGGACAGTAGGTGGAGATCAGGGGAAGCTCCTCCCGGGGGGCCTCGTCCAGGCATCGGGCCACCGCCAGGGCCGCCAGATCAAAGGCCCTCCGGGAGTCCAAGGTCTTTATCCCCGCCATCTCCAGGGCCTCGGGGGCCCCATCGGGGCTCCAGGCGGCAAACTGGGCGAAAAAGCTGGGATCCGCCAGCACGGGGACCTGCTGGGACAGGAGCTCCCGCCAATCGTCCTCGTCGAGCCCCAGGGCCTTCTTACGACAGGTCCTCAGGCACTCGCCGCAGTCGATGCAGAGGTCGGGGAGGATGTGCACCAGGCCATCGATGACCCGAATGGCCTCGGTGGGGCAGGATTTGATACAGTGCACGCACCCCTTGCAGGCGGCGTTAAATATTTTTATCCCATGCATCATATCCGTGGCCTCCCTCTTCAGGCGGAGGGCTGGGGCTCTCCGACAAAGTAGATCGATGCCGTGAGGATGGTGCCCTGGCCCACCGTGGACTCGATGTCGAGGCGGTCGGCGTTGCGCTTGATGTTGGGTAACCCCATCCCCGCCCCAAAACCCATTTCCCGGACCTGGTCCGAGGCGGTGCTGTACCCCTCTCGCATGGCTTGATCAATGTCGGCGATGCCCGGGCCCTGGTCTTCGGTGACGAGGACCACTTTTTCCTCGTCGATGCGGGCCCGGAGCATGCCTCCCCCGGCGTGGATGACTAGATTCATTTCCGCTTCATAGGTAATGATGGCCGCCCGGCGGCAGATGGAAGAGGGCACGCCGAGCATTTTCAGGGTGTCTTTGACGCTGCTGGACGCCTCTCCCGCCGCGAGGAAGTCCTCCCCCTCCACGGGGAAATCCAGCACCACGGGATCTTTCAATGCTCCTCCCCCCCTGCCTCTCGATGAGGAATGATGCAAGCTGGCAGGCCAGCGGCAAAGAGCACTCCGCTGGTCTCGTACATGCTCTTCATGGTCACCAGGAGGGGAATGCGAGACTGAGCCGCCAGGCGGACGGTATCCTCCTGGGGGCGTTTCCCCCGGACGAAGACCACGGCGGGGATGTCCATCATCTGGGCCGTCCGGACGATCTGGATGTTCGTCAGGCCCGTGATGAGCATGGACCCCGCCCGGGCAAAGGCCAGCACGTCACTCATGAGATCTGCGGCGTAGCCAAAGTCCACATCCATATTCTCCGCCCACTCTCCCCCGCAGAGAAACTCCCCTTCGAGGATCGCTCCTATTTCCTGCACCTTCATCACATGAAACCTCCCATCGAGTTCGCTCCGATCCCGGCCTATTCGGGGATCGTCCGGGATCGGATGCGCATTTCCATCATCGGACGCCAAGATTCTCCATCGCTTTGAAACACCGTGACCATCCGGCCCAAGGGACGGTGCGTCCCGGGATCGATGTCCGGACACTCCTCCCCCAGGGGGATTTTTTTGCTCCGCCCCAGGGCGGCCAAAAGGGCCCCCCCCACCCCTCGGGCCTCGTCCACCCCTTGGAAAAACCACCACGCCAGGGCGTAGGCCCGGGCCGCCATGGGGGGATCGGCCACCCGAAAGCGGGTGCGGTCGAAGATCCTGCCCCGGAAGTCGCGCAAGGTGGGATCGTGCTCCAGGGCGTAGCGCTGATCCGCCGCCAGAATGCCCGGACGGCGGACCAAATGGCCATTCAGGCTTCCCAGATACCATAGCGCCAAGGGGAGGTGTTCCTCTCGGATAAAGCGCCAGGCATCCAGGGTCCCCATGGTGTCCAGGGCGCTCACCAGCACCGAGGAGCCCACCGCCACGGCCTCCCGCAGGCGGCTCCCCAGGTCTCGATCCCCCGCCCCCATGGCCCAGAGGGGCAGCACGGAGAGCTCCCGAAACAAGAGGTCTTGGATAAAAAGCTCCGCCGTGCCCGCCAGGTAAGGGTCAAGGCGATCCCCCAGCACCGTGATCCCCGCCGCCGGGTCGAGCCTCCGGGTGGCATATTCCGCCAGGGCTCTCACGCGAAAGCGGCGGTAAAGGTCGAGGGCAAAGGCATGGTCGAAGGGTGCATCTCCGCTACGCAACGACACCCCTTCGCCAAAACCTAATAATAGGGGAAACTCCGTTCCCGCGAGTTCCTGCACCAGCACCCGATCGGGCTCATCATCGGCGAAGCTGAAAAAACCCACCACCATGTCCTTTTTCCACCGGGGAAGGCGCTCCCGGAGGTGAGACGCCAGATCTTCCAGGGGGGGCATTTCCTCCCGGAGGAACTCCACGTCGTGATTCTGCAAGCCGTAGCGCCGCTCGTTCGACTCCTCCGCCGCCATCTGAAGGGCCGCCCAAATCGACTTCCCTGCGGGGGAATCCCACCCTTCGAAGGGGGGAAAGACCACCACCCTCCAGAGCCACCCCTCGGCCCCGGCGTCAGGAGAAGGCTTTTTTTGCCCCCGGGCCTCCGGCAGGGGTTCTCCCAGGCCTAGGCCAAGCCCCAGAATCATAAAAAACAAAAGGGCCTTGAGGAAGACGGCCCCGCCCCAAATCCCGGGCCTCCGGCGGGAAGGGCCCCCAGGCGACGGGGAATACCCCGAAAGAGCCCCTTTCGGACAAGGGACTCCGGGATCGACGGATAAATCCCTATCACTTTTCCTTCGCACAACGCCCCTCCGCACGACGCCCCTTCCCCCTTTTGCCCTTTTTTTCACACCTCCAGGGTCCATTCTGAGATATGATACCTCACGAAACGAAAGGTGGGAACGGGGCCGGGGCCTTTCTCGGGAAAATCTTCGCTTTTTCGAAAGGAGCAGGTGGCATGGAAGTCTTCGGACTCTCGGCGACGGCGGTCATTTTTTCCTTTGCCCTGCTGGGGGTGGTGAGGGGGAGGAAAACCTCCGGGGGAGACTTTGCCCTGAGCGGGCGGAGGGTCTCTTCCCGGGGGGTCTCGGGAATCCTTCTGGGGGCCCTGGTGGGAGGGGCTTCCACCGTGGGCACCGCCGAGATGGCCTACGTCCACGGCCTTTCCGCCTGGTGGTTCACCCTGGGAGGGGGGCTGGGATGTCTTTTAGCGGGGGTTTTTTTCGCTCGCCCCTTGCGACGCGCCCACATCGTCACCATCCCTCAGTTTCTGGGACAGGCCTACGGCCCCGCCACCGCTCTGGTGGCGCTGGCCGGATCTTCCTTGGGGACGTTTCTTTCGGTGCTCGCCCAATTTCTTTCGGGAGAGGCCCTGCTGCGATCGGTCCTACCCCTGGGGGCGGGGGGATCGGCCGCCGTCCTGGGGATCCTCGTCGCCGCCTTTCTCTTCGCGGGGGGGCTCCGGAGCTACAGCGCCGTGGGGAGCGCCAAGATCGTCTTTTTGTACTTCACCCTGATCCTCTGCGGCGGAGCGGCCTTTCTTCAGGGGGGCACCCCCGGGGCCCTGATCCGCGACCTTCCTCCCTTTCCCTATCTGTCCCTATTCAGCCGAGGGGTGTCTCGGGACCTGGGGGCGGCGGGATCCTTGGTGGTGGGAGTCCTTTCCACCCAGATCTACCTCCAGGCCCTCTTCGCCGCCAAAGACGAGACCGTCGCCCGGCGAGGGGCCCTGTGGTCCGCCCTCCTCATGCCCCCCTTGGGAATCCTGGCCCTCTGGGTGGGGCTCCATCTGCGTTGGGCCGGGGTGGAGATTCCCCCCTCCCAGGCCCTCCCCCACTTCCTGCGCACCGCCTTTCCCCCCGCCCTGGGGGGGGCGCTCTGGGGGGGGATTTTTATCACCGTGCTGGGCAGCGCCGCCGGATTGGTCTTCGGCATAGCCACCAACTTGGTTCAAGACCTGATGATTCCCTGGGCTTCCCGGGACTTTTCCGGCAAAAGCCTCCTGTGGACCCACCGGGGAGCCGTGGGAGCCGTCCTCATGGCGGCGGCCCTGGTGGAGCTCTCCCTGGAGAAGTCCATGATCCTGGACTGGAGCTTTCTCAGCATGGGGCTCCGGGGGGCAGGGGCCTTCTTTCCCCTGGTGTGGGCGGTCCTTCGCCCGGGAGTTTTGCCCGGCCCCTGGGCCCTGGCCTCGGGGCTCGGGGGCCTTGGGGCGGCGCTGCTGGCCCCGTTTTTTCCCTTTCCCGTGGAACCCCTCTTCGCGGGGCTTACGGTCTCGGGCCTCCTGGCGCTGGGGGGAGTGATCGCCGGGCGAGGGCGCCCCACGCCCCTCCGGACTCCCCCCGCCTGACCTCAAAGCCGGGCCCCGAGGGCTTCGACTTTCGCACAAAAAATCCGTGAGCCCTTGCCATTACTAGCTTTCTAAAAAAATATAGGCACTACGAGATGTCTTCCTCCGGGAGAACGCTCCCCCTCGTAGTCCTCGTTTCGCGGCAAGGCCCGCTGGAAGATGGCCCCACCGGCAAAAGAGCGCGAAAGTCGGAAAAGGGGCTGGCGGATCGCCGCCAGCCCCTCGCGCCCCCTATGCCCCAGAGGGGTCAGCGTTTGTACCCGATGATCTCCCGGAGAAGTTTCTTCCGACTCTCTTCGTCTTCGTTCCCCTCCACCCCCCGAGAAGCGAAGCCGTCCACCACCCCCACCACGCCCCGCCCCTGGTCCGTTTCCACCCCGATGACCTGCAGGGGGTTGGCCGTGGCGGCGTCGATGCGACACACCTCCTGCACCGCCTTGATGCGGTCCAGGACGTTGATGGGGTACCCATGGCGCAGCAAGATGATGAAAGTGTGTCCCGAGCGAAGCTGCATGGCGTTCTGCACCGCCGCCTGTACCAGATCCGGGGCGTTGCCGTCCCGGCGAATGAGGCAGGGCCCCGAGGCCTCGCAAAAGGCTATGCCGAACTCCAGCGACGGGGACGACGTCACCAGGGCCTCGTAGAGGTCTTCCACGGTCTTGATGAAATGGCTCTGCCCCAAGATTATATTACACCCCTCCGGAATGGAGAGCTGCTCCACAAACCACCCTTTTATTTCTGCCAAAAGAAACCCTCCTTTCAGTGGGACGAAAGGGGTCTAGGCCCCGCCCTTCTTGCGCCGCACCCCTTGCCAGGCGTGGAGCGCCAGGGCCACCCCGATGACGCCGTAGGCCACAAAGACCCGGAAGAACTCCCCCACCTGGACATTTCCCAAAAGGTTCTTCCCAGCCAAGGGGGATACGATGAACAAAGTATGAAAAAGAAGAATCCCCATGAGGGCCTGTCCGATGGTGGCCTTGGACACCGATGCCCCTCCTATGAGGATCGCCGCCACGGCGAAGGTCCCCACCTGGACGTGGCTGCCGTAGGTATTCATGTTGCCCAGGTTCTGCAGGAAGATGATCTGTCCCAGGGCCGCCAGCACCGTGGAAAAGATGATGGCCAAAACGCGCACCCGATCCACCGGGATCCCCGCCACTTCGGCGATGTGCCGGTTCTGTCCCACGGCCCGAAAATCCTGCCCCAGTTTGGTCTTAAACAGGAGCACCATGCCCACGCAGAGGGCTACGATGACCAGCAAAGTGACCACGGGGATGGTCACGGGGACCCCCGATCCGAAAGAGATGCTGATCTTCCAGATATTGTCCAGGGCGTAGTGTATCTGCTTTAAGTCTATGGTATTTCTCAGGCCGATGCCTCCGGGGATGAGCATACTGGCCACCCGGATGGGGATGAAGTTCCCCAGGATGTAAAGGCAGATGAACTGATAAACTCCGTTGGCAAAAAACCCCAGGATGATCCCCGTGATCATTTCCTTGCCCTTGGAGTTGTTGAAGAGCTTCCCCGTGAGCCACCCGAAGAGGATGGCCAGGGGGATGGACAGGATCACCGTGAGGATCAGCCCTACGAAGCCCCCGATCTCCCAGTTTGCCGTGGCGATAAAGGCGAACTGCCCCGCCATGGCCCCCAGGACGATGCCGAAGTTGAGCCCCATCCCCGCCAGGATGGGGATGATGAGGGAAATTACCAGGAAGCTGTTCCGGGCCATGCGCACGATGATCTCGTTGATCAAAAAGGGCAGCGTCAACCCGCTGTAGTATGCCCCCACCACGCAGAGCACCGTGAAAAGCAAGGGCACCACGTTCCGGCGAAGGGCTTCCATGACGTCAAATCTCTTCCGGGGATCTCCGGAAGACCCCAAATGATCCTGCTGCGGCGTGGTCATCGTACATCCACCCCCGCTTCCTTCCGCGTCAACGCGTAAAGGATGATGCCATTGCTCACGATGATGCGGATCACCTCCGCCAAGTTATCCGCCACCACCTTGTTCGCCACAGGCATGGAGACCACCAGGATGGCCTGGAACAGGAAGGTCCCGATGAGCACGTGCCACACCGTGGCCCGGCGGAGCGATGCCCCCCCGATGAGCACCGACGCCACGGCAAAGAACGCCATAAACAGCGGGGCGAGGTAGAGCTGGATGAACCCGAAGCTCTGGGCGTAAACGATGATCCCCACCGCCCCCAGGGCCTGGGAGACCACCGAACCAATGATGCGGTATTTATCGACGTTGAGCCCTGCGGACTCGGCGTAGCGGGGATTGCTCCCCACCATCATCATGGCGACGCCGGTCTTGGAGCGGAGGAAAAGGGCCAAGAGGGCGCAAAACATCCCGAAAAAGAGCAACAGCCCCGTGGGCACCGTCATGGTGCCGATCTTAAACGACATGAAGCCGTCCAGCACCTGGGCAAAGCGATTCGTGAGGGTGATGGTGACCCGAAGCCCCGACCCCCCATAGGGCCAGATCATCTCGGGGCTCTTGTACGGCACCACGGTCCAGAAGATGCACATGAGGGATACCACGGAAAAACCAAAATAGGTTCCCACCGTGAGCTCCTGCCCCTTCACCTTATTCTGGAAGACGCCGTAGAGATACCCCGAGATTGCCCCCAGGGGAATGGCCACCCCCACGGCGAAAAAGAACGCCGTAAAGCCTCGCAGGTCCAGCTCGATGCTCAGCGTGGACGCCACGATGCCGCAGGTGACTCCCAGGGGCAGGGCGAAGTTCGGCCCCGTGCCGGACTGGATCGACGGAATCATGGCGAGCACTAGGATGCCGTTCATCCCAAACCGGGTGAGGATATTTCCGAAAAGTTGCCCCATGGGGAGCCTCAACGATACCGCCGTCGCCAGAAGCACCCCGAGAAAACCCAGGATGATGATCCGGGGAATGCCAAAATCCCGGACCGCCGCCCCCAGGCGGTCGCCGAAACTCTCCCCCCCCTCGGGGGAGGGAAGCGCATTCAGGAGCATGGAGATTCCTCCTTTGAACCTTGGCCCGAACCCTGGCCGCAGGAACCAGAAAGATGCGAGGGCCCTTCGGCATCCCTTCCCCGGTGGGATTTTTCTCCCGCCATGAGGAGCCCAAAATCGCGGTCACTGGCGTCGGGGGGAAGGATCCCCTCCAGGCGCCCCTCACAGACGATGGCGATGCGGTCGCAGATGGAGCGCAACTCCGCCAGCTCCGAGGAAGTCACCACCACCGTGACGCCGTGTTCGCGGTTCAGGCGGACCAGAAGGTCCAGCACGATCTTTTTGGCTCCCACGTCAATACCCCGGGTGGGCTCCGACACGAAAAGGATTCGGGGCTCCAGCGTGAGGGCCTTGGCAATGCAGACTTTCTGTTGGTTCCCCCCCGAGAGGCGCCGGACAATCTGCTCCGGCCCCGTGCAACGGATGTCCAACTCCTCGATGAAGCGCTCGGCGTGGCGGCGCATGGCCCGACGGTCCATTATGCTAAACTGAAAACCCCGGGGCCCCACTTTACGCAGGAACTTTTCCTGACTCTGCATGGCGGGGGCCGCCACGTTCATCTCGATGGATTCTTCCAGGAGCAACCCCACGCCCCGACGGTCTTCGGAGACAAAGGCCAGACCGCTGCGAAGGGCCTCCAGGGTATGACCCAGGGGCAGGGGAGTCCCTTCGATGGCCATGATCCCCCGCGCGGGATACATGCCCATGACGCCGTTGGCCACCCCGACCTTGCCGTGCCCCGCCAGACCCCCGAGCCCCAGGATCTCCCCCTGGAACACCTCCAGCGAAAGGTCTTTTACCATCTCTCCGGGCATATCCACTTCCAGGTGCTCCAGCCGGAGCAGGACCTGATCCGTGCGGGGAGAGGGGGCGCACCCATCGCACCCCACCGCTTCGAGCTTTCGTCCCACCATGAGCTCCGCCAAGTGCCCCACCGACGTCTCTCGGGGAGAGAGATCGGCCACCTGCTCTCCATCCCGGAGCACCGTGATGCCGTCGGAGACCTGGACCACCTCGTCCAGGCGGTGCGTGATGAAGATGAGGGATATCCCCTGGGCGGCAAGGGATCGCATGGCATTGAGCAACACCTGAGCCTCGGACTCCGTGAGCACCGCCGTGGGCTCGTCCAGCACCAAGAGCCGGGTCTTTTTCTTGTCCAACTCTCGGGCGATCTCCACAAACTGCATGTGCCCCACGGGAAGCCCCGCCACGGGGAGCATCTCGTCGATGGACATGCCCATACGGTCCAGCGACGCCCGAGAGTCGGATCGCATGGCGGGCATGTCCAGGTGCTCCAGCTTAGGTCCGCATAATCTGCTCAAAAGATTGGGACGGGTCAGTTCCCGATTGAGCTTGATGTTTTCCGTGATGCTAAAACCGGGAAGCAGCATGAACTCCTGATGCACCATGCCGATGCCCAGTTCCACCGCCTGTTGGGGAGAACGAATGCTAATCGGGGCCCCGTCGAAGAGGATTTCCCCCTCAAACCCCCCGGTATTGTGGATCACCGGCATGCCGAAGAGGATGTTCATCAGAGTGGACTTGCCCGCACCATTTTCTCCCACGATGGAGAGGATTTCCCCCGGCCCCACCCGCAGGTTTACCCCTTTGAGCACCCGGTTCCCGAAGTACTCCTTGGCGATGCCTCGCATTTCCAGACGTGGCGTATCCAATCCGGAAATACCTCCTTTCCCCAAAAAACGCGGGCCGACCTCGGAGAGCCGGCCCGCGCACACCGAGGCGCCTCGAAAGATGCCCCCCGAGATCGCCCGTGGGAGAGCTCGAACTAGAGTCCGAAAATCTTGGACTCGCCGATGAAGAGGATGAAGTTATCGGCCTTGTCCGCGCCACTCTGGTAGGTGGAAAGCCTCACGTCGCCCGCGTACTTCTTGAAGAGCTCTTCCAGCTTAGCCCGATCGAATCCCTTGATGGACCCATCGCCGATGCCGAAGGCGTATTCCGTGGCGATGTAGGTCATGGCCATGTTCGCCGGGGACTTCCACGTGGCGAAGCGTCCCGCGCCGCCCATTTCCTTCACCTTGGCGTCGATGGCTTCGATGATGAAGTCCACATCGCCCGCCTTGTCCGCCGGAATCTCAATGCCCAGGGCGCCGGGGTAGGCGTGGTAGGGGCTGGGGCAGCACTGTTCGGGGTAAAGAGCCCCCGTGGTCATGACGGCCTTGATGAGGGGTTCCTGCATGCCACAGTTGGTGTTGAAGAACGCGGTCTCCTTACCGTACTGCTCCACCTGCCGCGGCACGTCTTCCAGGATAAACTGCTGGGCTCCGGCGATCCCCGCATCTCCCGTGGGGTCGGGGGCGTTGACGAACACGAACTCCAGCCCCTGCTTTTTGCACTCCTCTACCATGATGTCACGACGGTTCGCCAGCAACGGGTAGGACATGTGCCGGGGGAAGGAGTAGTGGATGAAGGTCTTGGCGCCCATTTTCTTGGCGAGCTCGACAATGGTGACGCCCCGGGTGGGGTTATCCGTCTCCAGGACGATGTCCGCCTTTTGGGCCGACAGCATGGGGTCTTCGTGGGGGACGATGTTGATGAAGAACATATCCGGACGGATTTCTTTCACCTTGTCGATGGCAGCGGCGGTGCCAGGAACACCCTGGACCAGGACGATGGCCTTCACGTCGGGATCCTGGGCCATGCTGAGGATTTGCTGGATGGTGGTTTCCTGCTCGTCCATAAACTTGTCGGGGTAGGTGACGTGAACGATGCGGTCCGCCCCGTAGTCGTTGATCATCTTCTGGGCAGCCCGGTACTCCTCTTCTCCCTGGGACGTGGTTCCCGTCATGATGCCCACCTTAGGAAGCCCCGCGAAAGCCGCCCCGCAGAAGCACACTACCAGCGCCATAACAAGAAAGCTCAGCATACTCTTTTTCATCAGTCTGACAACCTCCTCATTCTGTCCGTTCTGGAACTGGCGATAGACCAAGGAACCGCAAAAACCTCCGCCGCCACCCGCGTTTTTTCGCTCCGCCTCTCCCCCTTCCCCTTGTCCATCTCCGGGGCGATCTATCAAGAAAAACTTCACGGACCCCCGCCAGCCAATTCTACCAAAAGTTTTCCCTCCAGGGAACCCCTTGAGGTCTTTTCCCGACTTTTCGGAGCCCCTTTCACGTCGGGCATGACCAAAAGAGGAGGTCAAAACAAGGCGGGGCGTGGAGAAGACCCGCCCTCCGCGCCCCGCCGAAAATCCCTTTCTTGATGCCTGGCATCTTTTTCGGAACAAAAGTTCTTAATTTTCTCCCGTTTTAAATACCTGGATCCATCGGGCATCCCCGCTGATGAGCATGGGCAGGCTGATGAGCCACGTCCGGTCCAGCCCCAAGGAGAACTTTTCCTCCCGGGTCTGGATCACCTTGCCCCCTCGGTTCATTACCTCCACCCGGATCACGTGATTTTTCCCCACGAGCATCTCGGGGAGGCGCTCTCGGCGCTGGATCTCCACGGCCTTCTTCCCATCGAGGGAAATCAGGGCCGACGCAAAGGCCTCGTAGGTCTGGTCCCCCATCGTCACCGTCTTGTTGTCGAGGAGGATGTCGTGCCCCTTGCCGTTCACGAACAGAAAAACCCCCAGAGCCACGAACAGAAAAAGCGCCGCCGCCCGCACCACCAGTCTTCTGGCTTTCATGCCCTTCGCCCCCCCATCCTAGTGGCCGTTCGCCGGAGCGGGGGCATCGCCGCCCCGGAGGGACTGGCGTTCCCGCTCCTTGTCCATGCGCCGCCGCAGGGCGTGGAGCACCAGGGCCAGGGCGATGATGCCGTAGGAGACGAAGACCCGGAAATACTCCCCGAGCTGGGCCTGCCCCATGAGGGTCTTCCCCGCCATGGGCGACACCACGAACATGAGGTGAAAGAGCATGACCCCCACGAAGACGTTGGTGATGGTGGCCCGAGAGACCGTGGCCCCCCCAATGAGCAGCGAAGCAATGGCAAAGATCCCAGCCTGCTCGTGGGCGTTATACGTGTTCATGGTGCCGATGTTTTGCAGGAAGATGATCTGGCCATACCCCGCCAGCACCGTGGAGATGATGATGGCGATGATACGGGTACGGTCCACGGCGATGCCGGCGGATTTGGCCACCGCCATGTCCTGCCCCACGGCGCGCATGTCCTGCCCCAGCTTCGTGCGGTTGAACCAGAGAATGAAGAGGCAAAACAGGGCGATGACGATGAACGCCGCCATCGGCACGTGGATAGGTCCGATGTCCACCATGAGGAACTTGTCAAGAACCTGCCGGACTCCCTGGAGGTTGATGGCGTTACGGATGCCAAAGCCCCGGGAGAGGAGCATGGCGTGATTTTCCACGGGAATCACCATGCCGAAGCCGTACAGCACAATAAACTGATACACTCCGTTCATGAAAAATCCCAGCATGAACGATGTTACCATTTCGCGCCCCTTGGCCCGATTCAAGATCTCCCCCGTGAGCCATCCCAGGGCCAGCGATATGGGCGTGGAAATCATGGCCGCCAGCAGAAGCCCCTGCATCCCCACGATGTTCCAGTCCGTCACCAGGATGATGGCGATCTGTCCCCCCATGGCTCCCAACACCATGCCGAAGTTGAGCCCCATGCCTGCGGCGATGGGAATAAGAAGGGACAGCACCAGAAAACAGTTCCGCCCCATGCGGGTAACCATTTCCTGAATCAGATAGCTGGTGGTGAACCCCGAAAGGGGGATGGCCGCCGCAGAAAGCACCAGGAAGATGATGGGCACCGCGTTGGAAATAAGTATATCTTTAAACGATTTATTCTTCATCGCTTAACCTGCACCTTCCTCGTCAGGGCATAGATAATCATGCCATTGGAGACGATGAGCCGGATCATCTCGGACATGTCCGTCTGGAGCAAGCTGTTGATGACCGAAGGCGTCATGGTACAGATGCCCTGATACAGAAACGTCCCCACGATGACGTTGAAGAGGGTGGCCTTGTTCACCGACGCCCCTCCCAGGAGAAGGGCTGCCACAGCGGGAAAGGCCATGTAGAAGGGCCCCGTGTAGAGCTGAAGGAATCCGAAACTTTGCTGGTAGACCACGATGCCAATGGCCCCGAGCATGGTGGAAAGCACCACCGAAATCGTACGCATTTTGTCCACGTCGATGCCCGACGCCCGGGCAAATTCGGGGTTCGATCCCACGGCGGTCATGGCAGTGCCGATCTTGGTGCGGAAAAATCCCCAGACCAGGAAACACATGAAAGCTAAAAAGAGAAACATCCCCGTGGGAAAGTAGAAGTTCCCTATCTGGAAGGACAGGAAGTCGCTCAGCACATGAAGCCAGTGCTCACTCACGCTCACCGTCACCCGAAGGCCGCTGCCCCCGTAACCCCAGATCATGATGGGGCTGGTAAAGGGCAGAAGCTGCCAGGCGATGCACATGAGCGACACCGAGGAAAAGCCCACGTAGGTGGCGATCATCATCTCGTCGCCCTTGACCTTGTTCAGGATCAACCCGTAGCCATAGCCGAAGATCGCCGCAAAGGGAAGAGAAACCCCCATGGCGAAAAAGAGCCCCGCAAAACCGGTGATGTCCAGCTCGATGCTCAGCAGAGCCCCCAAAAGCCCCGCGATGATCCCCAGGGGAAGACCGAAGTTCAGCCCGCATCCGGATTGCACCATGGGCACCAAAGCGAGCACCATGACGCCGTTCATGGCCATGCGCACCAGCGTATCGCTCACCGAGCGAGCCACGCTGATCTGGGCCAGGGGTGCCACGGCGAAAAGAAGCACTAGAAAACCGCCGATGATGACGCGGGGCAGTCCCGCCGCCTCGATAAAGGCTCGAATTTTTTTCATAGCCACCTCACCTCACCCCCGCGGCGACTTCCGGGCCCTTGCCCGCGCCGAGCATGAGTAGGCCAAAGTCTTCCACCGAAGCGGTGGCCGAAAGCATCCCCGCCAGACGCCCCTCGTCGACAATGGCGATGCGATCGCAGATGGAACGCAGTTCTTCCAGTTCGGAAGAGATCATCACCACCGTCGTTCCCTTGTGGCGGTTTGTCTCCCGAATGGTGTCGAGCACGAGCTTCTTGGCCCCCACGTCGATGCCCCGGGTGGGTTCGGCCACAAAGAGCAGCTCGGGGCCCACCGCGAAGGCCTTGGCCAGACACACTTTTTGCTGATTTCCCCCGGAGAGCTCCACCGCCCTCTGGCGAGAGCTCACGCACTTGATCCCCAGGGCGTCGATGTACTCCTGGGCCAGAGACGCCATGGCGACGTCGTCGCGCCACTGGATGAGCCCCCCCAGGAGGCTCTTCAGGCACCGCCCCTGGACCTGCATGGCCGTAAAGGCGATGTTCCAGTCGATGGGCTCGTCAAGCAAAAGCCCTACGCCGCGCCGATCCTCGGAAACGAAGGCCATGCCTGCCTCCAGGGCTCCGTGGGGGTCGTTGAGCTTCAGGGCTTTTCCCTTCCAAGTCACGGCCCCCCCGGCGGCAAAGAGCCCCATGATGCCATTGGCAATGCCCAGTTTTCCTTGTCCCGCCAACCCCCCGATGCCGAAGATTTCCCCTCGGCAAACGTCAAAAGAGACGTCGCGCACCGTCTCCCCGGGCATATCCACCCAGAGGTGATCCACTCGGAGGATGGGTTCGAGGCACACTCTCACGGCATCATCCTGCTTTTTGTCCTCCACGGTTCTTCCCACCATCCAGGAGGCGATCTGCCTTATCTCCGTTCCCTTGGTGGGGGCCTCTTTTATCACCATGCCATCCCGGAGCACCAGGATCTTGTCGCAGAGATCAAGAATTTCCTGGAGGCGGTGGGAGATGAAGATGATGGCGATGCCGCTGTCAGCCAGCTTACGAAGGGCCTTGACCAGAATGGCCGCCTCGCTCTCGGTGAGCACGGCGGTGGGTTCGTCCAGGACGAGAAGTTTTGTGCTTTCCCGGTCGATCTCTCGGGCGATTTCCGTGAACTGCCGGTGCCCCACGGGCATCTCCTGGATCAACATGTCCGGATCCACCCGCACTCCCAGAGTGTCGATGGCCTTGGCCGCCCGCTGGCGCATGGCGGGACGGTTCAACGTCTGGAGCCTTTCGCCGAAGAGCTCCACCAGGGGGGAATAGCAGGTAAACTCCCGGTTCAACATGATGTTTTCCGTGGTGGAAAAGCCCGGAATAAGGGAGAACTCCTGGTGCACCATGCCGATGCCCCCATCCAAGGCGTCAAAGGGGGAGTCGAAGTTCACCTCTTTGCCGTCAAGGTACATCTTCCCCTCGTATCCCCCCGTCTCTTTTATGACGGGCATGCCGAAAAGAATCTTCATCAAAGTGGTCTTCCCCGCCCCGTTTTCTCCGACGAGGCCAAGAATTTCCCCCCGTTGCAACGTCAGGTTTACGTCCGCCAAGACACGGTTGCCAAAATATTCTTTGCCGATGTGCTCCATCCGCAAAAGCGGTTCTTGGGTCATCCTCGCTTCTCACTCCTTTGCCGAAAAAGTGCCGGAAGGGATTTATCTCTCCCGATGTTTTTCGAGCGCTTCGGATGGGGAAATCCGAAGTCTCATGGCGCGCTCCGGGCGCCTCATTACCAAAACAAGAGGGAATGGGGGCGGTGCCCCCCACTCCCTCCTTGTGCTGTGCTCGTGCAGTGTGCTCCCCCGGGGACTGATATTAAAAATCACCGTGCAAACTTATGGGAGATGCCTACTGTCCGGTGACGGTGAAGTACTTGTCCGGCACGACCTCGTCGGTCATCTTCATGTAGCCCTTGCCGAAGATGTAGGTATCCTGGTAGAGCAGGGGGTAGTTCTTCATGGTAACGCCCGTGGAAGCGTCGGTGTAGAAGGACGCGTTCCATTCGGCGCCGGGGGAGAACTTGCCATAGGCCTCGAGGACTTCCTTTTTGATGTCGATGTTGCCGTTCTTGAAGTCTTCGGGGGTCTTGCCCTCTTCCACGAGCTTCTTACCCATCTCGCCCATGGCCACTCCCGTGGTGTAGGCGAAGGAGAAAGCCCAGGTGCCCATGCGGCCCGCAGCGCCCTTGGCCACCACCGCATCCTCCACCCGCTTCAGGATGGCGGGCCAGTCACCTTGGACGGAAGAAAGATCCACACCAAGGGCTCCGGGATAGCCCAACAGGGGAGAAGGAAGGTCGGACTCGATGAAGAAGCCGCCCATCTCGGCCACGCGCTTCAGCAGGGGTTCGGTCTGGGCGTCGTTGGTGCAGAAGAACGCCGTCTCCTTGCCGTACTTGTCGAGCCACGCGGGGAACTTCTCCAGGATAAACTGCTGGGCGCCGGGGATACCAACGTCGCTGGTGGGGTCCGGAGCGGTTTCGAAGGCATAGGTCATGCCCAGGTCCTTGCACGCCTCTTCCATGATGGCGCGCCGGCGGGACAGGAGCTCGATGCTCATGTGCCGGGGGAAGGAAATGTGCACGAAGGTCTTGGCGCCGAGTTTCTGGCGGCCTTAACGATGAGATAGCCCCGAGCCACGTTGTCCGGATCCGTCACGACGTCGGCGGCCTGGGTGGTGAGGTTCGGGTCTTCCTGGGACATGCCGATGAGCAGGATGATGTCCGGGCGCCGCTCGCGGATCTTGCGGTAGGCCTCGGTGGTGCCGGGGACGCCCTGGACGCTGACGATGGCCTTCATGAGGGGATCGTCGGCAAGCCCCACGAGCTGGGCGATGACGGTCTCCATCTCGGAGGAGAAGTTGTCGGGGTAGGTGACGTGCTTGATCATGCCGCCGTTGGCCACGTCGCCATACATCTCAATGAGCTTTTCCGCTCCCCGGAGGTCGTCCTCGGACTGCGAGAGCGTTCCCGTCATGATGCCGATGTGGAACGGAGCATCCGCCAGCGCGCCGCCAGCAAAAAACGTCACCAGCGCGATCAAAGCCAAAAACACGATTCCTCTTTTCATGAATCTATCCCCTCCCAACTAAAGATAGGCCCCCTCGGGCACCGCACGGGCACAGCGTACTCCAGGCCGAATATCTTGTCAATTCTGGATTTTGTTTCAT
>Ga0116187_1001967_pt1 | contig 20763 bp, 19 predicted proteins | sample AD_JPNNA6_MetaG_FD_89755 | JGI IMG/M metagenome (GOLD analysis project Ga0116187, IMG submission 89755) | Active sludge microbial communities of municipal wastewater-treating anaerobic digesters from Japan - AD_JPNNA6_MetaG | ecosystem: Engineered > Bioreactor > Anaerobic > Digestate | place... | reverse complement strand
TCCCAAGCACAGCCCGAGGTCCCGGCGCTCAACGCCGCCGCCATCGGCCGCACCGAGACGTACTTCGCCGGCGCCTGGCAACGCTACGGGTTCCACGAGGACGGCATCCTTTCCGCCCACACCCTCGCCACGCTCCTCCTTGGCCACGACGCCTGGGAGACCGCCCTTGGAGGCACGCGCCAATCGTGACCGCGCCCGCGCCAGTCCCGGCCGCCACTCCGCTGCGCTCCGCGCTCTACGAATGCACCGTGCTGCACGAACGCTTCGCGCCGCGGCGCCACGCCTTCAGCTACCGGCTCTTCTACCTCGCGCTCGACCTCGACGAGAGCCCCGCACTCGCCCGCCGGCTCAAGCTACTCTCCTTCACACGGCCCAACCTCTTCCGCTTCGATGAGCGCGGCTACCTCCCGCTCGCCGAGCCGTTGCACAACGCCTCGCCCACCGATCCGACCCTCCGACGGTGGGGCGGGCTTTACGCCCGCCAAGAAGCCCCCGCCGAACTCGCCACCCTGAAATCCCGCGTGCGCGCCATCTGCGCCGCGCACGGCGCCGATCCCGGCCCCGACGGCCGAGTACTGCTGATCACCCTGCCGCGCGTGCTCGGCTACCAGTTCAATCCCGTGTCGTTCTATTTTTGCACCGATGCCGCGGGAAAGCCCGTCGGCGCGATCGCCGAGGTCACCAACACCTTCCACGAGGTGAAACCGTACTTCATCCCCGTCGCCGCGTCCGGGCGCGGCGGCGTGTTCCGGCTCCGCGTGCCGAAGCACTTCTACGTGTCGCCATTCTCCGGACTCGACCTCGAGTTCGACTTCACGCTGCACGTCCCCGGCGACCGCCTCGCCGTGCGCATCGACGACCACGAGGCGGGCCGCCGCGTGCTCCATACCACCCTCTCCGGCCGCCGCGCGCCGCTCACCGATGCCCGCCTCGCCTGGTTCCTCGTGAAGTATCCGTTCGTCACGTTCGCCGTGATGGCCCGCATCCACTGGCACGCGCTCCGCCTCTGGTTGAAACGCGTGCCCTGGTTCGCCAAGGCCGCCGGCGCCGCCGACCAGCGCGACCTCTACCGGCCACACCCCTCCATCGCCCCCAACCGTTCCCAAGCATGAACCCGCCCGAACACACCGCCCCCTCCACCGCCGCGGCGTCCGCCTCCAGCACGGAAGCCTCCGGCGGACTCTACCAGCGCCTCACGCTGCGCGCCCTCGCGCAGATGCCGCGCGGCCTGCTCCACCTCGAACTGCCCGACGGCACCGTGCACCGTTTCGGCGGACGCGAGGCCGTGCAGTGGCACGCCACCGCGCTCGCCCCCGCCGCCCTCGCGATCCCCCAGGCCGCCGCGATCAAGGTCAACCGCGCCGCCTTCTTCGAACGGTGTGCGCTTTACGGCGACATCGGCTTCGCCGAGGCGTTCATGGACGGCGACTGGGAGACGCCCGACCTCGCGGCCGTCATCGGCTGGTTCGTACTCAACGTCGATCACTCGCCCTCCCTCTCCGGCTCCCGCGCCAAGGCCTTCGGCGTGAATCTGTTCCGCGCCGCCAACCGCCTCGTGCACCGACTCCGCCCGAACTCGCGCCGCACCGCCGCGCGCAACATCCGCGAGCACTACGACCTCTCCAACGACTTCTTCCGCCTCTGGCTCGATCCCTCGATGATGTACTCCAGCGCGCTGGGACCGCCCGGAGTTCACCCTCGCCGAGGCGCAGCGCGCCAAGAACGACGCCCTCTGCCGCAAGCTCCGCCTCACGCCCGCCGACCACGTGCTCGAGATCGGCACCGGCTGGGGCGGCTGGAGCCTGCACGCGGCCCGCGAATACGGCTGCCGCGTGACTTCGCTCACCATCTCGCAGCAACAGTACGACCTCGCGCGCGATCGCATCGCCGCCGCCGGCCTCGCCGACCGCATCGAGGTGCGCCTCCAGGACTACCGCGACCTCCCCGCCGGCGAACAGTACGACAAGCTCGTCTCCATCGAGATGCTCGAGGCCGTGGGCCACCGTTACCTCGAGGACTGGTGCCGCGCCGTCGCCCGCGCGCTCAAGCCCGACGGCCTGATGGCGCTGCAGTTCATCACCTGCGCCGACGCCCGCTACGCCGAGATCCGCCGCGGCGTGGACTTCATCCAGAAGCACGTCTTCCCCGGCTCGCTGCTGCTCTCGCTCAACCGCCTCAACGACCTGCTCGCCCGCCGCGGCGGCTTCGTGCTCCACGCGCTCGACGACCTCGGCCAGGACTACGCACGCACGCTGCGCGAGTGGCGCGAGGCCTTCAACCACCGCACCGCCGAGGTGCAGGCGCTCGGGTTCGACGACCGTTTCCGCCGCAAATGGAACTACTACCTCGCCTACTGCGAGGCCGCCTTCGCCCTGCGCAACATCTCCGTTGTCCAAACCGTACATACGCGCCCGAACAACCTCTCCTTCCGCTGACCCTCTTCCTCCTGCTCCTACTCCTACTCCTGCTCCTACGCCATCCTCACCGCTGCGCTCACCCTCCCATGCTCTGGTTTCTCCGCCTCCTCTTCGTCGCCGTGTTCGCCGCGATGGTCTCCGTCACCACCTGGGCGAGCTTCCAGCAGTCGATCTTCGCCATCCCGCGCGAGGTGTTCACGAACCCGTGGTTCATCGCCACGCTCTTCGACGCCTACCTCGGGTTCCTCACGTTCTACGTCTGGGTCGCCTGGAAGGAGCCGCGCTTCGGCGCGCGCCTGCTGTGGTTCGTCGCCATCATGGCGTTGGGCAACCTGGCCATGGCGCTCTACGCGCTCGTCGAACTCTTCCGTATCCGCGAGCCGGCCGAGATCAAAGACCTCCTCTCGCGCCGCAACCCCGGCAGCCTCGTCCTCCCGGGCATCCTCGTAGCCCTCTCGATCGCCGTCTACTGCGCCGCTTGAGCGATACCGTCCCGTGAATCCGAGCCTCCATCACATACCGCGCTCTTCCTGGTGGCGCCGCCGCATCGTCGACCCGCTCGCGCGCCAGCTCACGCAGGGGCTGAGCCCGGAGCGCATCTCGCTCGCCTTGGCGGTCGGCGGCGTGGTGGCGGTGAACCCGTTTCTGGGCACAACGACGGTCGCGTGTTTCGCCGCCGGAGTGGCGCTGCGGCTCAACCAGCCGGCGCTCCAGATTGCCAACCTGCTCGGCGCCCCGCTCCAACTCGTGCTCCTCGTTCCCTGGGTGCGCGCCGGCGAATGGCTCTACCGGGCCGACCCGATGCCGTTGAACCCGGCCTTGCTGGTCGAGCAGTTCGTCGCGGCTCCCAGCCAGTTCCTGGAACGCTTTGGCACAAGCGGCGTCCACGCCGCGACGGCGTGGCTGATCGCGACGCCCCTGCTCGGGGCCGCGCTGTACTTCGCGCTCCGCCCGTTGCTGCGCGCCCTGAGCAACCAACTCGCGCGAAGCCGCGCGCTCGCGCCTTCCTGACCGAACGTCCCGCCATGTCCACGCTCGCCCTCCTCCTCGTCGCTCTCACCGCCGCCTGCATCGGTTTCGCGCTGCTGTACTTCGTCGCGCGTCGAATCGACAACTACGGCATCGTCGACGTCGCGTGGTCGCTCGGCTTCGCGCCGCTCGCGGCGTTCTACGGGCACTTCGCCGGTGGCGCCTTCCCGCGACGGCTGCTCATCACCGCGATGGGCGTGCTCTGGAGTCTGCGCCTCGGCGGCTACCTCGCCCGCCGCGTGCTCGGGCACCTCCACACGGAGGACGGCCGTTACCAGCAGCTCCGGCGCGATTGGGCGGCCGACTTCGGCCCGAAGATGTTTCGCTTCTTCCAATTCCAGGCGCTGGTGCTCGTAGCCCTCTCGGTGCCCTTCCTGCTCGCCGCGCGGAACCCCGCGCCCGCGTTGCATCCGCTCGAATACGCCGCCGCCGGGCTGTGGTTGCTCGCGTTGCTCGGCGAAACCCTCGCCGACGCCCAGCTCGCGCGCTTCAAGCGCAACCCCGCTAACCGCGGCCTCGTCTGCGCGACCGGCCTGTGGGGCTGGAGTCGCCATCCGAACTATTTCTTCGAGTGGCTCGTGTGGGTCGCGTTCGCGCTCTTCGCCCTCACCGCGCCGTCCGGCTGGATCGCACTCTACGCCCCCGCGCTGATGCTGTTCTTCCTGCTGAAGGTCACCGGCGTCGGCTACACCGAGGGACAACTCCTCCGCTCGAAAGGCGAGGCCTACCGCGCCTACCAAGCCCGCACCAACGCCTTCATTCCCTGGCCACCGCGCCGCGGAGCAATCGCAACCACTGACGCCCGCTGAGCAGATACGCCAACACCGCTCCCGCGCGTGCGCGCTCCGAGCAACCAACTACCAACTTCCAACTTCAAACTTCCATCCTCCTCCGCGCCATGATCGACACGCTGCTCGAAAAGAACCTCCTGCCCGACTTCGCGCTCCGCTTCGGTATCCGCCGTTTGCTGGCGCAGCGGATCCGCGAGGAGACTGCGCCCACCTCCGTCGAACAACACCAGCGTCTGGCCGCCTTCGCCGAGGCGCTGCGCACGGAGCCCATCGCGATCAACACCGCCGAATCGAAGGAGCAGCACTACGAGGTGCCGACCGCGTTCTACCAACGCGTGCTCGGCCCCCGACTGAAGTACTCCTGCTGCTGGTTCGAGCGCGGCGACGAGTCCCTCGCCGAGGGCGAGGAGGCGATGCTGCGCCTCTACGCCGAACGAGCCCGCCTGGCCGACGGCCAGGAGATCCTCGAGCTCGGCTGCGGCTGGGGTTCGCTCTCGCTCTGGCTGGCCGAGCGCTACCCGCACTCGCGCATCACCGGCGTCTCCCACTCGCGCACCCAGAAGGCGTTCATCGACGCCGAGGCGCAGCGCCGCGGTTTCACCAACCTCACCATCGTCACCTGCGACATGAACGACTTCGACATCACCGCCGGCCGCTTCGACCGCGTGGTGTCCGTCGAGATGTTCGAGCACATGAAGAACTGGCCGCGCCTGCTGGCCAACGTCGCGCGTTGGCTCAAGCCCGGCGGCCTCTTCTTCCTCCACATCTTCACCCATTCGCGTTTCGCCTACCATTTCGTCGCCCGTGACGCCACCGACTGGATGAGCCGGTACTTTTTCACCGGCGGCATGATGCCGAGCGACGACCTCGTCACCCGCTTCCAGGACGACCTCAAGCTGCTCGACCACTGGCAAGTGAACGGCCGCCACTACCAGCGCACCGCCGAACTCTGGCTCCAGAATATGGATCGCACCCGCCGCGAGCTGCGCCCGTTGCTCGCCGCCACCTACGGCGCCGCGCACACGACGAAGTGGTGGTCGTACTGGCGCGTCTTCTTCCTCTCCTGCGCCGAGCTCTGGGGCTTCCGCGCCGGAGAGGAGTGGATCGTGAGCCACTACCTCATGGAGAAGCCCGGCGCGGCGCCGCGACGCTGAGCCGGTACACGAGAGACGACTGGCGGCCGGGCAGGACAGCCTGCGCGTGTGGAACATCGCTCGCGCCACCAAGCGGGCCCCTTCGGCAGTGGCGTCGAGGATTGGGAGGGCCGATCGGCGTCGAAGGCGACGCGCCTGGCGGCGCTCTCACCCGCTCGTTTTTCCTAAGAGTAATGTCGATTTTGTGTATTTTGCGGCCTAATCGCCCGAGGGTATGGTGGCCGCGACACCGAGCCAACCAACCGCCACCCGGTGCCGCTTCGCCAATGAATGTAGTCACCCAATACACCAAGCTCCGGCCGTCCGAACGTCCGGACCGCCGGGTCGGGAAGTGCCGGCTGCGCCGCCTCCCGCGGGGCCGGGTCGAGGAGTTTCCCCTCCGTGTCGAGCACCAGCCGGAGGCGGGACCGGCCGATCGGGCCGCGGTGCAGCTGCGCGTGCGCGGGCCGGCCCGGCGCGCCGCAGCGGTGGACCATACGGCGCCCGCGGCCGTGGCGGAGGGCCCCGCGCCGCTCCGCACCGGGGCGATGCACGGCCCCGCGCGCCGCTTGCGCCGGCACCGCCGGCCCACCCGTTCGCGCCCCCCCGGACGGGTCGCCGGCTCACGTAGTTGATCCGCTCTCGCGCGCTTCCCTCCCATGCCCACGACTTTCTGGCTCTGGATCGGTTTCAACGTCTTCGTGCTGGCGATGCTGGCACTGGACCTCGGCGTCTTCCACCGCAAGGCGCATGTCGTCTCGCTCAAGGAGTCGCTGACCTGGACGTTCGTCTGGGTGGCCCTCGCCCTGTGCTTCAACCTCGGTGTCTGGCACTTCGGCGGGCAGGCCAAGGCGCTGGAGTTCTTCACGGGCTACGTCATCGAGAAGTCGCTGAGCGTGGACAACGTCTTCGTTTTCGCGCTGCTGTTCGCCTACTTCGCCGTGCCACCGCTCTACCAGCACAAGGTGCTGTTCTGGGGCATCCTCGGGGCGCTGGTCATGCGCGCCATCATGATCGTGGCGGGGGCGGCGCTCATCACCAAGTTCGCGTGGATCATCTACGTGTTCGGCGGGTTCCTGATCCTCACCGGCATCAAGATGATCGTGAAGCGCGAGGAGCAGATCCACCCGGAGCGCAATCCGGTGGTGAAGTGGTTCAAGCGGCTCATGCCCGTCACGGCGGACTTTCGCGGCGACAAGTTCTTCGTGCGCGAGAACGGCCTCCGCATGGCGACGCCGCTGTTCGTCGTGCTGCTGCTGGTCGAGTTCACCGACCTGATTTTCGCCGTCGACTCGATCCCGGCGATCTTCGCGGTCACCACCGACCCGTTCATCGTCTACACCTCGAACGTCTTCGCCATCCTCGGGCTGCGCTCGCTCTACTTCGCCCTCGCCGGGGTGATGGACAAGTTCCACTACCTCAAGATCGGCCTCGGCGTGGTGTTGACCTTCGTGGGCGTGAAGATGCTGCTCGGCCACTCCCCCTACAAGATCGACACCCTCGTCTCGCTCGGCGTGATCGTGACGATCCTGACCACGAGCGTAGTCTGGTCGCTGCTCGTACCCAAGAAGCCGACAGCAGTCGCCGGCCATCCGGGGCCAACCCCGCCGCGGGAACCGCACGCGGGAGCATGAGGATAGGCCAGTCGCGGCGGCCGGCCCCGGCGGCCGCCCGTCCCGCAGGGCGGTTCACCGCCTGACTCGAGACACTCGTCGCCAACAGAGGACGCATCCAAACCGTGTTGAAGATCATCCAGCAGGTCGTCGCCTCGAAGGGGTTCCACCATCTCATCGTCGCGGTGATCGTGGCGGCGGGCATCGTTGCCGGCCTGGAGACCAGCCCCGCGGTGATGGCGAGCCACGGCCCCCTGCTGCTCGGTCTGGACAAGCTGATCCTCGGGGCGTTCGCCCTCGAGGCGGCGCTGAAGATGGCCGCGCACGGACGCCGCCCCTGGCGGTATTTCGCGGACGGCTGGAACGTATTCGACTTCACGATCCTCGCGCTGTGCCTGCTGCCGGTGGGCGGGCCGTTCGCCGCGGTCCTGCGGCTGGCGCGGGTGCTGCGCCTGCTGCGGCTCGTCAGCGCCCTGCCCAAGCTGCAGCTGCTCGTGGGCGCGCTGCTCAAGAGCCTCTCGGCGATGGGCTACGTGAGCCTGCTGCTCGCGTTGTTCTACATCTACGCGGTCGCCGGCGTGCAATTGTTCGGCCGCACCGATCCGGCCCATTTCGGCTCGCTCGGCACCGCGCTGCTCACGCTGTTCCGCATCGTGACGCTCGACAACTGGGGCGACCTCTACTTCGCCCAGACGGCGCATGTGCCGGCCGTGAAAGTCGCGCTCTATTTCGGGACCTTCATCGTGTTCGGCACGATGATCATCCTGAATCTTTTCATCGGCATCATCATGAACAGCATGGCGGAAATGCACGCCGAGATCGCCGAACGCGACCGGGCGCAGCAGGCCGGAGCGACCGCCGCCCCGACCGTGGAGGATGAGCTCGAGTCCGTGGAGCGGGAGATGAAAGCGCTGCAGCTGCGCCTGGCGGGCCTGCGCCGGAGATGGAGAGCCGAACCGGACCAGCCGCTCCCACCCGAAGACGCCGGGGAACAGGCTTCTTGAGCCGGCCCAGTCATCGGTTCGTGGCCACACGCCTCGCGCGCGAGTTCGGACCCGGAATCGTGCGGGCCACCGGTCTCGATCGATCGATTCCACTCATGCCGAACTGCGGGCTTGCGCCCGGCCGGATCTCGTGGAGCCTCCCGCCGTCCGATCCGCAGTTCAGTTGTCCGGTTTGTCAGATCAGGTCTGAAGACTGTGAGTAGCTCCCGCGCCTGAGAATCGGCCGGGGTTTTGCGCAAGAGTACTTCGTCAGAGGTCGTTGCCAGAAGACTGAATCGATCAGGTAGCCGCATCGCGGTGTCCGTGTCCGTGCCTCGCCACTGCATCCGCAGCGCGCGCCCTTCTCCCGCGCACCGAGGTCCGAACGCCGACGCCAAAGCCAGGCCCCGGGAGCATGTGAGCCGCTTCGCCCCGCGCAGCGCGCCACGGCCCTCCGGGGGAAACCATGAGTGCAGGTCAACCAGTTAGGAATTCTCCTCCCGTGAAAATCTCCAAGCTTCTCGACTCCCACCGCGTCATTCTCCAACAAGCCCGGCTGGCCAATCTGGCCCAGGCTTTCCTCACGCTGCGGCGCCTCGCCGAGCGCGTGCGCCGCGGCCGCCTCGGCGGCCACGTGCAACTGCGCCAGCCCGACGCCGCCGAGGACCGTTTCTGGGCTTCGCTCACCGCGCTGGAGGGCAGCCAGTCGGTGCTCGAGGAGCATTTCACCGACGAGGAACTCATGGAATTCGCCGATGCCGTGGCCTACCTCCGCGACACCGACGCGCTCGATGTCACCTTCCGACTCGAACATCTGGATGCGCTGTTCGTGCAGCCGGTCGAGACCGAGCTGCGCCGCGCCGGCGTCGAGTTCGACCTCGAGACCGAGGCCGCCAGTCGCGCCCCGCAGCCGGACGGCGCCGCGAGGCCGGCACCGCGCGCCGACCGCCACCGCGGCGAGGCGCCGCGGCAACGCTGAGCCCAGGTCCCGGCGCTTGCGCTCCGCTCGGGCGAGCGCGAGGCGCCGCGGCCGGCCGCACGATCCGTCACTCATCCAGGCATGCCGCGTAGGGTGCGAGCTTGCTCGCACCGCTTGGCAAGAGCGACAAACAGACGGTGCGAGCGGGCTCGCACCCTACAACCGGAAGTACCGGCACGGCAGAGCGATATCCGCGCCGATTGCATGGTTGCTCAGAACCGGCCGACCACGCTGGCGCCGAAGTAGAGCGGGCTCTCGCCATTCAGCTTCACGTCGCGGTCGATGTACTCGAAACGTTGGTCGACCACCCGCCCGAGCTCCGCTCGCACGCTGAGCGCGCGACCGAACGCGTACTCGGCCGCGAGGCCCACGCGGATCTCGCGATATTCCAGCCAAGTATCCGCCAGCGACGGACCGAGGCGCTCCGCGAGCGCACGAGGATCGTCGGCGAGGCGATAGTCGCCGCCGTTGATCGTCGCCACCGCCCGCAGGGTGAGTTGTTCGGTCGCGCGCCAGCTCACGCCGGATTCGGGCCAGCCGACCTTGAGCTCCCACTCCGGGGCGAACTGCCACGCGACGCCCGCGATCGGCAGCACCGCGATGTCCGACCGCGCGCCGTAGCGCAGGCCGAAGCTCCAGGTCAGCTCCGGGCTCTGCACGTAGCTGGCCAGTGCCAGCACCGGCAGGTCGAAGCGCGCGGAGGAAAGGTCGCCGTCGGTACCGGCAAGGCGGGGCGTCGCGGTGACGAGCAGCCTCCACTTGTCGTCGAACGTGTGCGCCACACCCAACGGCGCCGCCAGCGAGGCGAGCGCTTCGGGCAGCCAGGTCGTGCCCGCGAGGTCCAGTTCGTGCCGGGTCCACTCGAGGCCGTAGAGCAGCTGCGTGCGTTCGGCGAGCGGCGACCGGCCGCGCAACCCGAGGCTGAGGGAGTCCACGCCGACCTCGGCCGCCGGACCGGCGTCGAGGTCGGAGCCCGCGGTATGGCTGTAGCGCGCGGTCAGCTCGAGGCCGCCGCCGCGAGCGACCGGCTGGGCCAAGGCACCCACGGCGCCTAGTCCGAACAGAAGACAAAGGAGCGGGGCGGCGGAACGGAGCTGAGTATTCATGAATTGAGTCTCCAGAGGGTGAAGGTGAGGAAGGTGGCGAACGAAACCCAGGCCAGGTACGGCGCGAGCAGCCACGCGGCGGCGCGGCTCGTGCGCGCGAAGGCGACGATGGTCGCCACGATGGCGGCCCAGAGCACGACGATCTCCAGCAGCGCGAGGTCGATCCGGTGGAAGCCGAAGAAGAGCGGCGTCCAGAGCGCGTTGAGCGCGAGCTGCGCGGCGAACCAGCTGAGCGGACGCCGTTGCGCCCCCCAGCCGCCGCGGCGCCAGACCAGCCACGCCGCGGTGCCCATGAGGAGGTAGAGCGTCGTCCAGACCGGACCGAAGACCCAGCCCGGCGGGTTCCAGGCCGGCTTCACCAGCGCGGCATACCAGGCGTCGGGCCGCGCCCACGAGGCCGACACCGGCGCCGCGAAACACGCGAGCAGCCAGAACACCAGCCCGGGCCAGAGCGGGCGCGGCGTGGGAAGAGATTCGGTGCGATCCATGGGTGAGTGGAGTATGTGAGCCGTCGGCCGTGCCGGGCAATCGGAAACACGCCAGCAGGCACGCTAGCAGCGCGACTCATGCGCGAGCGTTCGCGGCCACACAGAGCAACTCCGGTGATGGGGCGGGGTTTACGCCCGCCATGCAGAGAACCCATAGAACCGGTCTCCGACCGGTCGCCGCGGGCACGAGCCGAAGCGGATGGCGCGCGGAGAGTTTACCCGCCAGAGGCGGCGCCGCAGGCGAACCGGGACCGGCCCTCCATCCGAGATCATTTCGGGCCAGCCGACAGAACGCGCCGCTCACGCCGCCTCGGCCGGCAGCGCCCAGCCGCGGCGCCGGGCCCACACGCCGACGGCGGCGGCCTGACGCTGCAGAACGAACTGGGCGATGACGGCGTCGTCGAGCAACCCGATCTGCGGCACGGCGTCCGGGATGCGGTCGGCGTTGCGCATGAAATAGAGCAGCGAGAAGGCGATCTCGCGCAAGGCCTGCGGCGCGATCGGCGTGCCGGCGGCGGCCTCGTCGAAGACCGCGGCGAGCAGCTCGAGCCGGCCGCGCAGCCGTTCGGATTCGCCCAGCGCGGCGATGCGCAACTGCAGGGAAAGCCGCTGCTCGCGCAGCATCGTGAGCGCCTCGGCCGAGACCAGCTCGGCGCCCTGTTCGATGAAACGGCCCACGCCGGCCAGGCCGGCGCGGCGACTGGAGGCCAGATGGCGCTCCAAAGCCGGGGGAAGACGTGTGAGTTGGGTAGTCATGGGTGGTTGGAGTGGAGGGTTGGGAAAAGCGGCGGTTCAGACGCGCGGAGCGGCGGCGGGTTCCACCTTCCGCGGGCGCAGGAGCGAGACGACGACCGCGGTCGTGAGGATCGCCACGATCACCCCGAGGGAGAGCACCGTGTCGATCTTGTAGGCGGTGTGGGCGAGCAGCATTTTCACGCCCACGAAGCTCAGCACCACGCCCAACCCCGTCTTGAGGTAGTGGAACTTGTCCATCATCCCCGCGAGGGCGAAGTAGAGCGAGCGCAGCCCGAGGATCGCGAAGACGTTCGAGGTGTAGACGATGAACGGGTCGCGGGTGACGGCGAAGATCGCCGGGATCGAGTCGACGGCGAAGACCACATCGGTGAACTCGACCATGAGCAGGCCGACGAAGAGCGGGGTCGCGAGGAGCACTCCGTTCTCGCGCACGAAGAAGCGGTCGCCGCGGAACTCCGGCGTGACCGGCATGAGCCGCTTGAAGAGCCGCACGAGCGGATTGCGCTCCGGATGGATCTCCTCGTCGCTCTTGAGCAGCATCTTGACGCCGGTGAAGACGAGGAACGCGCCGAACACGTAGATGATCCAGGCGAACTTCGCGATCAGCGCCGTGCCGAGCAGGATCATGAGCAGCCGCATGACCAGGGCCCCGAGGATGCCCCAGAACAGCACCTTGTGCTGGTAGTGCGCCGGCACCGCGAAATACGAGAAGAGCATCGCAAAGACGAACACGTTGTCCGCACTCAGCGAGTACTCGATCACGTAGCCGGTGAGGAACTCGAGCGCCTTCGGGCCGCCGGCGAAATGCCAGACGCCGGCGTTGAAGCACAGCGCGAGCGTGATCCAGGCGGCGGTCCAGCCGAGCGCCTCCTTGAAGCCCACCGCATGCGACTTGCGGTGGAAGACGCCCAGGTCGAGCGCGAGCAGCGCCAGCACGAAGAGATTGAAGCCGGTCCAGAGCCAGAAGGTCGTGGTCATGTATCGAGATCGCGGAAGCGGGGCTCAGCTGCGGGAACCGGCCACGCGGCCGGGGGCGATCATGCGGGGGGCCAGCAGGTGGCGCCGCAGGCGGCGGGCCGCGCGGTGGATCGCGCCCGCCTTGAGCTGCTCCAGCACCTTCGCGAAGGCGTTCTGCGGCGTGTGGTCGACCGCCTCGACACGCAGATCGGGGCCGGGGACGAGCAGATGGGCCGAGACCCGATAGGCCGGGCTGGCCGCCGGCAGGTGTTCGAGGCGGATGCGCGCCTCCTCGATCCGGACCAGCGGGAGCAGCCCGAGCAGGCTCTCCTCGATCCAGTGGTTGAGACGGGCGGTGGCGCGAAGGTTGGCGTGTTGCACAATGAGCTTCATGGCGGACAAGGGCTCGGGTTGCGGTTGGTGGGTTCGGTTGACGGCGCCACCATACCCCCGGCCGCTTAATTCGACTAATACCCGTTTTCGTGTTTTCACTTAGCTTATTCCTAACACGATCACCGGCATGGACTGGCTGAACTACCACCATCTGCGCTACTTCTGGACGGTCGCGAAGGAGGGCGGTCTCCAGCCGGCCGCCACCAAGCTCCACGTCTCCCCGCCGTCGATCTCCGCCCAGATCCGCGAGCTCGAGGAGGCGCTCGACGTGAAGCTCTTTCGCCGCAACGGCCGGCGCAACGTCCTCACCGACGCCGGCCAGATCGCCCTGCGCCACGCCGAGGAGATCTTCGGCCTCGGCAACGATCTCGTGAGCGCGCTCAAGCAGCGCCCCACCGAACGCGCGCTCAAGCTCCACGTCGGGGTGGCCGACTCGTTGCCCAAGCTCGTCACCTACGAGATCCTCCGCCCCGCCCTCGCACTGCCCGCCGTGCACCTGGTCTGCCGCGAGGGCAAGATCGACGACCTGCTCGCACAGCTCGGGGCGCACCGGCTCGACATCGTCCTCGCCGACGAACCGGCCTCGAGCAGCGTGAAGTTCCGCGCCTTCAACCACCGGCTCGGCGAGTCCGCCGTCAGCTTCTGCGCCGCCCCCGCGCTCGCCACCCGCCTGCGCCGCAACTTCCCCCGGAGCCTGCACGCCGCCCCCGCGTTGCTCCCGGTCGAACACACCCCGCTGCGCCGCGCGCTCGAGAGCTGGTTCCGCGCGCGCAAGGTCGCCCCCCGCGTCGTGGCCGAGTTCGAGGACCTCGCGCTGATGAAGGTGATGGCCGCCCAGGAACAGGGCTTCGTGCCGGTGCCGAGCGTGGTGTTGCGCGAGGCGGTCGACCGCTACGGCCTGCGCGAGATCGGCGCGGCCGAGAACTGCCGGGTCGAGATCTTCGCCATCACCGCGGAGCGCAAGATCACCCATCCGGTGGTGACAATCCTCACCGACCACGCCCGCCGCCTCGTGCTCGGCTGAGCTCGGGCCGCCCGGTCGCCCCGGGCACAGGCCGCAGGTGCCGGCGCGAGCCGGGAGTGTCCGGCCCGAGACCGGACCGCCGCACCCCGTGCCGCGATCGCCCGCCCACCCCGCCGCCCGGATTTTTTCTGGTCACACCCCCGGCCCGCCCTTAAGCCACAGCCCTTCCCAACACAGTGAGCACGCCCGCGACCGTCTTCGCCAACTCATCACACAACGCCGCTTTCGCGGCGCGGTTGGCGTGCGCGGGGTGCCCTTGATCCGAAATGGACGTTGCTGAAATCACGGCGAAAGCCCGGGTGCTCCTCGAGGCCCTTCCCTACATCCAAGACTTCCACGGCTCGATCTTCGTCGTGAAATACGGCGGGAGCTTCATGGACGACCCGAACCCCGAGGTGCGCAACCGCGTCGCCGTGGACCTCGCGTTCCTCGCCGCCGTCGGTATCCACGTGGTCGTCGTGCACGGCGGCGGCAAGGCCATCACCAAGGCCATGGCCGAGTCCGGCCTGAAGGCCAACTTCGTCAACGGCATGCGCGTCACCGACGAGGCCACCATCGCGATCGTCAAGCGCACCCTCGACGAGGTCGTCAACAAGGACGTCTGCCACGCCATCACGCTCGCCCGCGGCAAACCCTCCGGTCTCCCCGGCGACAGCGTGCTGCTGTGCGAGAAGCTCACCGTCGACGACGACGGCAACCCCGTCGACCTCGGCTTCGTCGGCGACGTCACCGAGGTCCGCGTCAAGGTCATCAAGAAGGAGATCGCCGAGGGCCTCATCCCGATCATCTCCCCCGTCGCCGAGGACGCCGACGGCCGGCCCTACAACATCAACGCCGACGTCGCCGCCGGCCGCGTGGCCGCCGCCCTCAACGCCCGCCGCCTGGTGTACATGAGCGACGTCCCCGGCCTGCTCTCCAATCCCGCCGACCCGGGCTCGCTCATCTCCACCCTCAAGGTCAGCCAGGTCGACGGCCTCAAGAAGACCGGTGTCATCGACAAAGGGATGCGCCCGAAGGTCGCCAGCGCCGTGCGCGCGCTCGAGGACGGCGTGCAGCGCGTGCACTTCATCGACGGCCGCCTCCCGCACAGCCTCCTGCTCGAGATCTTCACCGACAAGGGCATCGGCACCGAGATCGTCCAGGGATGAACGCGCCTCCGGCGCGTTCATGAGGGCGCGCCGCCGAGCCGTCGCGCCCGGGTCGGGGACCTATCGCCGTGACCGCCTCCCGTTTCCTGGCTCCCCGATTTCCACCTTTCCTCTTCCGGACGATTCCGCAGGCGGCGCCGGCATTGAATTCCGCGCCGCCTGTTCCGTTCCCACAACCGATGCATAGCCTCCAGCAGGAAACCCGTCTGCGACGATGAGTCGTCGCCAACTCCTGTAGGCGGCTTCACCGAAGCCGGCCCGGCTCGCATCCCGCCTCCCGCGCCGCCCGCCGTGCCGCCCCCCCCCGCGAGAGAATTCGTTTCCCGATTTCCTGAGTTCCAGATTCGCTCCGGATCGCTCAGTCTCTCCCGGCGCTGCCTGCGCCTCCCGTCCCGCCTTCCCTTTTCCGCAATCCGCATTCCGCCATCCGCAATGAACAGCCAGACGTTCTCCCCCGCCCCCGCCGTCACCGCCGCCGCCACCGAGGCCCACTACGATGCCTACGTGATGAAAAACTACGGCCGCCCCGCCGTGACGCTCGTCCGCGGCGAGGGCCTGCGCGTCTGGGACGACCGCGGCAAGGAGTACCTCGATTTCTGCTCGGGCATCGCCGTCAACGCCCTCGGCCACTGCCACCCCGCGTGGGTCAAGGCCGTGCAGGCCCAGGCCGCCAGCCTCGTCCACGTCAGCAACCTCTACCGCAACCCGCAGCAGGGCGAACTCGCCCGCCGCCTCGTCCGGCACGCCGGCCCCGGCCGCGTCTTCTTCTGCAACAGCGGCGCCGAGGCCAACGAGGCCCTCCTCAAGCTCTCCCGTCTCCACGGTTACAACACCACGCACGAGGAGGGGAAACGCTTCAAGGTCCTCGTCGCCGCCCACGCCTTCCACGGCCGCACCTTCGGCGCCATGAGCGCCACCCCGCAGGCCAAGATCCAGAAGGGCTTCCGCCCCATGCTGGAGACCTTCGCCGTGGGCGAGTTCAACAACCTCCAGAGCTTCGTCGACCTCGCCGACGACTCCACCGCCGCCATCCTCGTCGAGACGATCCAGGGCGAAAGCGGCGTCACGCCCGCCACGCCCGAGTTCCTCGTCGGCCTGCGCAAGCTCTGCGACCAGCGCGGCATGCTCCTGCTCTTCGACGAGGTCCAGTGCGGCATCGGCCGCACCGGCACGTTCTACGGCTTCCAGCACTACGGCATCCAGGCCGACGGCGTCTCGATGGCCAAGGGCATCGCCGGCGGTCTGCCCATGGGCGCCGTGTGGGTGCGTGAACCGTTCGCCGAATACTTCACGCCCGGCTCGCACGGCACCACCTTCGGCGGCACGCCGCTGGCCTGCGCCGGCGCCCTCGCCGTGCTCGACGTGCTGGAGAAGGACGACCTCATGGGCGCCATCACCCGCCACTCCGTCGCCTGGCACGCCGCGCTGCGGCAGCTCGTCGCCGAGTTTCCGAAGCTCCTCAAGGAAGTCCGCGGCGTCGGCTACATGGTCGGCCTCGGCTTCCATGCCGACCCCGCGCCGATCAACGCCAAGCTGCGCGAGGCCGGCCTGCTCTGCCCGACCGCCGGCAACAACACGATCCGCTTCCTGCCCGCCCTCACCGCCACGCCCGCCGAGCTCGCCCGCAGCGTCGAGATCGTCCGCAGCGTGCTCGGGAGCTCGTGACGTTGTCTCCCGCCCGTGGGCGGACCCTCTGGCGCACGGGAGAACCCCCGTCCGCGCCCGCGCCACAACCGCCAGTCGACAGCCAGCGGGACGTCTCCGGGCTGGTCGGCCCACCCACTCCCTCAGTGGATCGACCGCTCATCCAGTCCCCATTGCGATCCGTATGGAGGATGGAAGCCTCCGGCCATGATCAGGATTGGAAACCCCAACGTAGTTCCACGCCTCGCCGCCGGGGCATTGCTCTTGTGCGGTACGCTCATGACTCCACAGAGCGTTGCCCAAGAAGGCCGAAACCCGATTCCGTTCCAACCTGAAGGGCTTGTCACCTGTCCTCGCCCACGTGAGACGGGGCCCATTCCCGACCGGGAGGTCGACGCGCGCTCTGGCGCGCTCCTCGCCTCCGCACTCCAAGCCGCCTTGGCCAAGGCCCCGGCCCAGCCCAAAGGCCTGTCGGTCGCCGTACTGGTGCCTGGCCACGGCTGGTGGACTGCGCAACGCGGCGCCGCCGGACCAGGCCGCTCCGTCGGCCCGGCCACGCGTTTCCACGCAGCCAGCTCCGGCAAGCTCATCACGGCCGCTCTCGTCGCCTCGGCTGCGGTCGATACCAAACTCGACCTTTCGACGCGGCTGGGCTCCAACCCAGCCCTGCCAGCCCCGTGGAGTGCGATCACGCTCGATCAACTCCTCAACCACTCCGGCGGACTGGGCAGTTTCGACGAGAACCCCGCCTACAACCGGCTTGCCCCGGCCACGCCGCTCGAGCTGATCGCCCTCACCCCCGACGCCCTCGTTGCCACCCCCGGCACCTCCATCCGGTACAGCAACACCGGTTACATCCTGCTCGGGCTCGCGTTGGAGCAAGGGTCCGGCCGCACCTGGGGACAGCTCGTTCGCGAGCAGTTCCTCTCCGCCCTGCCTGGTTGCACCGCCCTGACTGCCGACGAATGCACGGACGGGACCCTCGCCCGCGGCTACCTCTCCGGCCAACCACTCCCCTTCCTTGCCGACTACCGAAACGCCTTCAGTGCTGGCGGCATCGTCGCCCGGCCGCTCGATCTCGCCCGCCTCTACGAAAGCATCCTCCAGGGGCGGATCATCTCCCCGGCCGCGGCCGAGTTTCTGCGGCAAGGGATGGCGTGCACCTCCACGGCTCCGCTCATGACCTGGGCCGGCCGTGGGATCAACCGGATTGAGACACCGAAGGGCGGATACCTGGTGCACGGCGGACACATCCCCGGATTCAACACCGTCGCTGGCCTCGACCTCGGCACGGGCGTCGCCGTCGCCGTCATGGCCAACGACGACGCCTTCACCCCCGGCCCACTCTTCTTCGCCCTGGCCGAGGCCGCCGCCCAAGCCCTCGCGGCCGACCGCACCGCCCTCGAGCGGTGGCGAATCCGCCATTTCGGCAGCCCGGAGAATACAGGGCCCGGCGCCGACGACGCCTGCCCCAGAGGCGACGGCGTGTGCAACCTCCTCAAGTACGCCCTCAATATGGATGCCGACGCGGCCGACTCCACTACCATGACCTTGGGCGGCAGCCGAGGACTCCCACGCATCAGTGCCGATGTCCTCGGACGACTCACGCTTGCCTTCGTGCGACGCCCCGCATCCGGCCTTCCAGGCATCACCTACACCGTGCTTTTCAGCGACGATCTGGTCCGCTGGTTACCCAACCCGGCCGCGACCGAGGCCGTCGAGCCGGTCGACAGCGAGTTCGAACGCGTTGTCGTCACCGATTCGGTGGTCGCGGCCCGTCGCTTCGCCCGCCTGCTCGTGACCCCCTAAGCCTCGAACACAGCCGCGCGGGAACTGGCTGCAGACGACACCTATGGCTGAGGACATTCGGCCAAGAATGCCATCTGGCGGCGGTCGATTTCGCCGAGCCGGGCCGTGGCAGATCTCTCCCTTGCTGCGACCTGCAAGCGGCAGCCCGGACCGTAAGCGCGGTGTCGGTTGCCTCCAGCTCCCTCCCGCGGTCCTCTCTCGCCCGCTCACGCCGGCCTGCCATCGTCGCGTCATGGCCCGACACGGCATCATCACCGTCTTCCTGAGACAACTGCTCGTCGGAGCCTTCCCGCTCGTCGCATCCGCCGGCCCGGCGCCGGCCGCGTTCACCCAGGAGCTCTACGTCTGGCAACGCGGCGCCGGTCCCGCCGTCCAGGCGGCGCTGCACGAGTTCGCCCCGCAGTGCGACGGCTTCAACGTGCTCGCCGCCGAGGTCTCTTGGCGCGCCGGACAGCCGCACCTCACCCGCGGCGAGCCCGACTTCGCCGCCCTCGCCGCGCTCGGCCGCCCCGTCGGCCTCTCGCTGCGCATCGGCGCGTTCGGCGGGCCGTTCGCCGGGGACGACGCCAACGCCCGCGCGCTCGCCACCCTCGCCGCCGAACTGCTCGCGACCGCGCGTCGCCATGGACTGGAGCCGGCCGAGCTGCAGGTCGACTTCGACTGCGCCGAGGCGAAGCTCCCCGGCTACCGCGCCTGGCTCGCCGCGCTGCGCGAAGCGGTCGGCCCCACACCGCTGGTCTTCACCGCCCTGCCGGCCTGGCTCGACCGCCGCGACGACTTCGCCGCTCTCGCCGCCGCCACCGACGGCTTCGTGCTGCAGGTCCACTCGCTGGAGCGCCCGGCCGGGCCCGACACACCCTTCACGCTCTGCGACCCCGCACGCGCCCGTGCGTGGATCCGGCAGGCCACCGGAATCGGCCGGCCCTTCCGCGTCGCCCTGCCCACCTACGGCTACACCCTCGCCTTCGCTCCCGACGGGAAGTTCCTCGGCCTCGGCGCCGAGGGGCCTCGCCCCCCCTGGCCTGGCGACGCCCTCCTGCGCACCGTCCGCGCCGACGCGGTCGCGCTGGCAACCCTGGCCCGCGAGCTCCGGGTGCAACCGCCCGAACACTGCACCGGCGTGCTCTGGTTCCGCCTCCCTGTCGCGAGCGATCGGCTCAATTGGCCCGCCGCGACACTCGCCGCCGTGCTGCGCGGCGAGGCACCCCGGCGCGCGCTTACGCTCGCGGTTCGCTGGCCGGAGTCCGGCCTGGCCGAGATCGTCGTCCGCAACACCGGCGAGACCAGCGAGCCGCCACCCGCCACGCTCGCCCTGCGCTGGCCCACCGCCGACCGACCGAGCGCCGCCGACGGCCTTGCCGGTTACCGGCTCGCCCCGGAAAGCAACGGCCGCTGGCGCGCAGTGAACAACTTTCCCACCCGAGCATTGCTGCGCCCGGGCAGCTCGGTCACCGTGGCGTGGTTGCGTTTTGCCCATGAGATTCCGCTCCAAGCCGCGGTGGTCGAGAAACCTTGAATGCGCCGCCGCGCTCGGTCTCGCCGCGCTCCCCGCGCTCGCGTGCGGCCCGGATTTTCCCAACAGCCATCTCGGCGCGACCGACGCCGAACTGCTGGCCGCGCCCGAGGGCTACTTCTCCTCGGAGCTCGCGCGGCTGGCCGGCACCCACCCCTCGGTCCACCGCGCGGTGGAGCCGGCACGTGAGTCGGCCGACGCGCATCGGCAGAGGATCGAGTCCAACCAACTCGTCGACGCCCTGACGCAAGCCGGCGCCGATCAGGCGGAGGCCCGGGTCCGGGCGCAGCAGTTCGCCCAGTGGCGCAGCGCACCACCGACACCCTCCACCGCCGAACCGCCGGGCATCCCGTCCGAGTTTCTCCTCTACGCGCGCGGCGCTGCGGCCTGGCGCGCCGGCGACTGGCCCGCCGCAGAGAAGGCGTGGACCGACCTGCTCGCCCTGCCCGAGGCGCAACGGCGTTTCCGCACCGTCTGGGTCGCCTACATGTTCGGCCGCAGCTCGGTGGTCGATGGGCAGTGCGCCTCCACCTATCCCCGGGCCGGGGCCCGCGCCGAGGCGCAGCGCTGGTTCCGCCTCGTGCGCGATCTCGCCGCCTCCGGCTGGCCCGATCCGCTCGGCCTCGCCGCCGAAAGCTACGGCTGGGAGGCCCGCGCCGCGCTCGATGCGGGCGAACCGGCCGAAGCCGCCAGGCTCTACCTCCGGCAATACTCCACCGGCGACGCCACCGCCTCGGCCTCCCTGCGCCGCGTCACCCGCCAGTTGCTCGAACCCAACCTCGACACCGAGGCCGCGCGCGACCCGCTGCTGCGCAGCCTGATGATCGGCTACATCGTCTCGCGGGTCGGGAATTCGCTTTTCGATGACGAGCCCGGCCCGCCGTTCGCGCGCTGGGCCATCGAGCTCGCCGCCGCCATCGAGCAGTCCGGCGCGAACGCCATCGCCGAAGCGGACCGGCTGGCGTGGCTCGCCTACGAGG
>Ga0116187_1001944_pt1 | contig 20907 bp, 17 predicted proteins | sample AD_JPNNA6_MetaG_FD_89755 | JGI IMG/M metagenome (GOLD analysis project Ga0116187, IMG submission 89755) | Active sludge microbial communities of municipal wastewater-treating anaerobic digesters from Japan - AD_JPNNA6_MetaG | ecosystem: Engineered > Bioreactor > Anaerobic > Digestate | place... | reverse complement strand
ACACTGTTAAGTTTAATGCGCCGGCAACCATCGGAGTGCTTGAGGCTAAAGGTGTTCTTAAAGACAGATCAAGCTGTATTTTCAGAGGAACACTTGATATAAACAAAGGTGCCTTTGATGCAGATGGGAAAGAATCAAGTTTTACACTTTCTTTGTCGCCACATGTCAGAATGCAGACAATTCCTGGTCTTTTGGTTGCTGAAAACAAAGTAAATGCTTCTCATGCTGCAACTCTGGGGAGCATAAGTGAGGATAAACTTTATTATATGATGAACAGAGGTTTCTCAAAAGCTCAGGCAAAAAAGCTTATTTCCATGGGTATATTTGATGAACTGACAGAAGCTTTGGACTCATACGATAAAGATATTGCACAGGAGACGGTTGATTATGTCTATTCAAACATTTAGAAGTTATTTTCCTGCCTTAGACTCACAGAAGCTTATATATTTGGACAGTGCTGCTACCACGCTTAAGCCTAAAATTGTTATTGATTCACAGACAGAGTATTATAGCAGATATAATGCCAATGTCCATAGATCTTCATATGCTCTTGCGCAACAATCCACGCAACTTTATGAGCAGGCAAGAGAAAAGGTGTCAAAGTATGTAAATGCAAAAACAAAAGAGATAATATTCACCAAAGGAGCTACTGAATCGATAAACCTTTTGGCATACTCTCTTTTTACATCAGGAATCATAAAAAAAGAAGATAATATTATTACAACAGGGATTGAACATCATGCCAACTTTGTGCCCTGGCAGCAGATATCAAAGTACAATAAAAATGAGATTAGATATTATCTTCCTAAAAATGGGATATTCAAAGCCGAAGAACTGAGCATGATAGCAGACTCAGGTACAAAAATAGTAACCTTTACAGCACAGTCAAACGTTACAGGACAGATTACAAATACTTTGGAAAGCATTAACAGACTGAAAAGTATAAATCCTAAAATAATGGTTCATCTTGACATTTCACAGTACGTATCTCATGAACAGGTAGATGTAAAAAGCATGAATGCGGATTTTGTAAGTTTTTCAGGTCATAAGATGCTTGCGCCTATGGGCATCGGAGTTCTTTGGGGAAAAGAAGAACTTCTTGAAAGTATAAATCCGTTTCTTTTTGGAGGTGAAATGATTGACTATGTCGGTATAAAAGACAGTACTTTCAACATTTTGCCTTACAAATTTGAAGCAGGCACACCAAATGTTTCGGCAGCAGTAGGCCTTTCAAAGGCGATAGATTTTATAAACGAAACAGGGATGAAAAATATATCTGAGCAAATAAATAAAGTAACTGAGTATGCAGTAGAAAAAATGAAGAACATAGAGTTCATAAAGCTTTATCTTCCTGGACAAGAAGCTCACAGTTCGATAATTTCGTTTAATATTGACGGTGTGCATCCTCATGATGTCGCACATATAATGGATGAGATGTCTGGTATTGCTATAAGAAGTGGTCATCATTGTGCACAGCCTCTTATGGAACTCATAGAGGCACAGTCGGTATGTCGAACCAGTTTCTATGCATACAATACGTTTGAAGAAGTAGACACATTTATTGATACTATCTATAAAGTAAAGAGGTGGTTGGAATGAGCTTGAATGAAATTTACAGTGATATCATAATGGATTATTCCAGAAATACCAAATTTAAAAGAGTCTTAAATAACTCCAAGCATAGTCATTCCAAAAATCTTTCATGTGGAGATGAGATAGATATATATATAAAAATTGAAGATTCAATAATAAAAGATATATCGTATGAGGGAAAAGGCTGTATAATAAGCAGAGCTTCCGCCGCAATGATGTGTGAAACTCTTAAGGGCAGAAGATACGACGAAGCATTAAAAATAATAGAAAATGTTTTGAAGATGTCTCATAAAGAACCATATGATGAAGAACTAATACAAGATATTCAGGTTTTTTCAGATATTTCCAAATATCCTATGAGGGTGAAATGTTTTACATTAAGCTGGCATACCGCTGATGATATACTGCGTTCTTGGAAAAAAGCATGATCAATAAAAAACTTACTCCGGTCTTTTTTCAAGACCGGGGTAAGTTTTATGATAATAAAAAATGTATGTTAATTTTTGTAGGTCTTCATAAAAAAGTTTTTTTTTGTATTATAATAACTATATATTTATGTATACCATAATAGAGGAGGAAGTTATGGAATGGATCAAAGTGAGAGGTGCTTGTGAGCATAATCTCAAAAATATAGATGTTGATATACCCAAGAATAAACTTGTTGTGTTTACAGGTCTCTCAGGCTCTGGAAAATCTACTCTGGCACTTGATACAATTTATGCAGAAGGTCAGAGACGCTATTTGGAGTCAGTTTCAACATATGCAAGACAATTTCTTGGGGATCTAAAAAAGCCCAATGTTGAATCAATAGTTGGACTATCTCCAGCCATTGCCATAGAACAAAAATCTGTCGGACATAATCCTAGATCAACTGTCGGAACCATAACCGAAATATATGATTATCTCAGGGTACTGTATGCAAGATTAGGTAAAGCGTACTGCCCAAATTGCTCAACCCCGCTTGAGAGTTCGACTGTTGACGAGATAATTGAAAAAATTTACAAAAATTTTGATGAACAGGCAAGACTTTTCATATTTTCTCCTATTGCACGAGAAAAAAAAGGTGAGTTCAAAAAAGAAATAGATGCTATGAAGCTTTCGGGGTTTAAAATGGCTGAAATAGACGGCAAACTAATTGAGCTGGAGGAAGTACAGTCACTTCCTAAAACGGTAAGACATAGTATAAATCTTCTTATTGACAGGCTTAAACTGAAAAAAGAGAATTTTCAGCGTCTTTATGAAGCTATAGAACTTGCTCTGCGTGAAGGAGATGGTTTTGTAACTGTTATAAATACGGACGATAACAATAAATACTTAAAAACGCTTACATTTAGCGAAGTTCTTGCTTGTCCGAACTGTGGATTCAGCTTTCCGGAGATTACTCCCAAGCTCTTTTCCTTCAACAGTCCTTATGGTGCATGTCCTGAATGTCATGGGCTGGGGTTCAAGATGGAAATAGATCCTGCGTATATTCTGGATGTTAATAAAACACTTTCAGAAGGTGCAGTTGCAGCTATGGGAACAGACACATATATGGTTGATTCCATAAAACAAATGATAACGTTTTTTGGTGCTGATCCTGAAAAAAAGATAAAAGATCTTCCGCAGGAGATAATAACGTATATTTTGTACGGTACCGACCAGCCTATAAGTTTTAAGTATGAGAACAGTAATGGTTCACATAACTTTAAAAGAAGTTTTGAAGGTATTATAAATTGGTTTGAAAGGAGATACAGAGAAACAGAATCTCAAGATGTACGGGAATGGATCGAAAATAATATAATGGTTCAGAAGACATGTCAGTCTTGTGAAGGAAAACGATTACGTAAAGAAGCATTGAGTGTTCTCATAGGTGGGAAAAGTATCTATGAGCTTACTGACCTTCCTATGGGAAGTGCTCTTGAATTTATAGAGAAACTTGAACTTACTGATTTTGAAAAGCAGATCGGAAGCGAGCTTCTTGGAGAAGTGCGCAAAAGAATAGGCTTTCTAGTTGATGTAGGATTAAACTATATATCTTTGAACCGTGCAGCCAACACACTTTCAGGAGGAGAATCTCAGAGAGTAAGACTTGCAACACAGATAGGGTCAGGACTTACAGGAGTAACTTATGTTCTTGATGAACCAACAATAGGACTGCATCAGAGGGATAATGACAGGCTCATAGAAACCTTACGAAAGCTAAGGGATCTAGGTAATACAGTTATTGTTGTAGAACACGACGAGGATGTCATAAGAGCTGCTGATTATGTAGTGGATCTTGGGCCTAATGCTGGAATTAACGGAGGACGGCTTGTCTATCAAGGGAGTGTTGATGGGTTAATAAAAAATCCCCACGATTCGTTAACTGGAAAATATCTTGCAAAAATTGAAAAGATAGAAATTTTTAATAAAAAGAGAGTTGAAAAAAATAAGTATATTAAACTTACCGGAGCTAAACATAACAACTTGAAAAATGTTGATCTTGAAGTTCCTCTTGGAAAGTTCGTGGTCGTAACTGGAGTATCCGGCTCAGGAAAGTCCTCGCTTATCATGGATACGCTTTTTCCAATACTTCAGAATCATCTGTACCGTTCCAAGAATAAACCCGGAGAGTACAAAACAATTGAAGGATTGGATTATATAGACAATGTTATATCAATAGACCAGTCACCTATAGGTAGGACTCCCAGAAGCAATCCGGCAACCTATATAGGGGTTTTCGATCTTATCAGAGATCTTTTCGCATCCTCGCCAGAAGCAAAGATGAGGGGATACGATAAAAGCCGCTTCAGTTTCAATGTTAAGGGAGGAAGATGCGAGGCTTGTGCAGGACATGGTGTGATAAAAATTGAGATGCAGTTTCTTCAGGATGTATACGTTACCTGTGATGTCTGTAAAGGCACCAGGTATAATAAAGAGACTCTTAGGGTTATGTATAAAGGCAAGAGTATTGCTGAAGTTCTTGAAATGAGTGTCGATGAAGGAGTCGATTTCTTTAAGAACGTTGTTTCTATTAACAGATCCATTCAAATGCTCAAAGATGTAGGACTGGGTTATATCAAGCTGGGACAACCTGCCACAACTCTTTCAGGAGGAGAAGCTCAAAGAATAAAACTCACAGCTGAACTCAAGAAAAGGGATACAGGAAACACAGTGTATATTCTTGACGAACCAACAACAGGTCTCCATTTTGAGGATGTAAAGAAGCTTATAGGAGTTCTTAACCTTCTTGCAGAGAAAGGGAACACAGTTTTAGTTATAGAGCATAATCTTGATGTTATAAAAAATGCCGACTATATAATTGATCTCGGACCTGAGGGCGGAGAAAACGGAGGAATGATTGTTGCTCAAGGTTCTGTCGAGGATATAATAAAAAGTAATTCATATACTGGACAGTATCTAAAGAAGATTTTCAAAGTTCAACCCTCCAAAAGCCATTGTATTGAAGCCTGACCATAAATATCTTCAAGGGTTTTAAAAACTCCTCTTGAATTGAAAGAGTTTACTGTTTTCTGCAGAACCATAAGCACTGTATTTAACTCAGATTGTGTGATTCTTCGATTTTCAAATGCCTCAATAAGTTCGTCCATATCAAGAATCTGGTAAGATAAATCCTTTAAAATTATTATATCAAGTTCTAAATCATAAAATGTCAGCATTTTTCTGTTAGATTCGTACTTGCCAAAATCTATATATATCATATAGTTGAGAGTGCTTTTTTCTGTCTCTTTGAATGAAGATAGCATAAGGTTGCTTGCAGGATTTATAATTCTTTTTACGGCAGAAATATCGTTGTGAGCGTATAGAATCTTCCAAGATCTCTTAAATCCATAGGTATATTGATTAAACTCTCTGTACTCCGAAAAATCAAATTCGAGATCATTTTTATTAGTTTTAATACGTTCGCTTTTTTTTAAAATGTCAAAAAAATAACTTTTCATAGTTGATCCCCCAAAAAATAAATATTAAGGTGATGAATAATCATCACCTTAATATTATACTATATTTTATGTATTGTAAGACCTGATCTAAGCTTAGGCTCAAACCAAGTGGACTTGGGAGGCATTATCATTCCGTCGTCAGCAACCTTAATAAGTTGCGATAACTGTGTTGGGTACATTGAGAAAGCTACCTTCCAGTTTTTCTCATCAATCCATTCTTCAAGAGCTCCTACTCCACGTATACCTCCAAGGAAGTAGATGTTAGGATCTTTTCTAGGGTTTTCTATTCCAAGAACCGGACAGAGAAGATATTCCTGTAGAATGGAGACATCCAAGGCCTTAACTGCATCGGTTTTGCTTATTATATGATCCTTTGCCTTTAAAGAGTACCATTTTTTATCCAGATACATACCGATCTCGTGCAGTTCTTTAGGGGAGTAAGGTTTTTCGCTAGCAAAAGAAACGGTAAAATTTTCTTCTATTTTTTTAAGGAACTCATTCGAATCCATACCGTTCAATTCTTTTACGACCCTGTTGTAGTCAAGTATTCTAAGCTCATCATCCGGAAATATGGCTCCCATTACAAAGTTGTATTCCTCACTTCCGTTATGGGAAGGATTTTTATCCATCAGCTGTTTTCTCGCTCTGGATGAAGCGGCTGCTCTGTGGTGTCCGTCTGCAATATAGAGACAATCTATCTTTTTAAAAGAGGTTTCTATAAGGTTTACATCTGTCTCGGAATCGACTTTCCACACTTCATGAAGAACTTCGTTAGAATCCGTTACTTCATAAAGTTTATCATATTTTTTTATCATCAGGCTAAGGATTTCTTTTATTTCAGGATAAGACTTGAAAGTAAGAAAGATGGGTTCAGCCTGTACTTCAAGTGTAATAATGTGTCTAGCTCTATCGTCTTCTTTATCCTGTCTGGTAAGTTCGTGTTTTTTAATCAGACCCTTGTCGTATTCATCAATGGAAAATGTTGCAAATAGTCCTGTCTGGGTTCTACCTTTCCATGTTTCCCTGTAAAGGTAGAAACATCTTTTCTCATCTTCAATAAGAACACCCGTCTTTTCAAACATCTTAATATTTTCAGCGGCTTTTTTATATACAACATCCGAGTGAGGATCAGCTCCATCTTTGAACTCCACTTCAGCCCTTGTCACTCTTAGAAAGCTGTTGGGATATTTCTGAACTATTTGTTTTACTTCATTTTCCTCCAGTACATCATAAGGCGGACAAGAGAACTCCTGTGCGTAATTCTTCACTGGTCTCAAAGCCTTGAAAGGTCTTACGGTAGACACAATAAATCCCTCCTAAAGTATGCTAAAATAATGTTTATTCGGCTTGGATAACAAGTAACGAAAAGTATGAATCTTGAAGTTCAAACATATGTTTCTTATCTTCTTCGGACGTTTCGTGATCATAGCCAAGTATATGAAGCAGGCTATGGATAAGATTATAATAAAATTCCTGTTCAAAGCTGTTTCCGTAATCTTTTGCCTGTTCTTCAATTCTCTGGACAGATATTACTATATCACCAATTACCGGTTCATTCAAGCCGTATGCAAAAGAAAGAACATCTGTCGGGCCTTCTTTGTGGCGATAAAATTCATTTAATTCTTTTATCCTCATGTTATCGCATAATAAAATATTAAGGGAGTATGGCCCTTCCTTAAACTCCTTTGAAAGAATATGCTTGGAAATATCTCTGATTTTCTTAACGGAAACTTTTTTTATGTTCTGTTCGTTAATGACATTAATTTTCATTTTTCACCTCTTTATGTCTTTTTCGTCAAGCTTTGGATAAGTAATCCTTTTGTGGTTCATAGCAAGAATGGTTCTTATTATAGTTCCTTTTATTTTTTTGAGTTCCTTAACGGTAAGGCCACACTCGTCAAGCTGTCCTTCAAAGTATAAAGACTGTAAAAAATTATCTATGCTTTCAGAAAGCTTTGCTGGGGTAAGGTCTTTAAGGGTTCTGGCGTAAGCTTCTGTTATATCGCAAAGCATTAATAAAGCAGCCTCTTTGAACTGTGGTACCGGTCCTGGATAACGAAAAAACTCAGGATTTTTATTTCCGGTTGTTTCCATGTATTTTTTATAGAAGTACTGTTTTACTCTGGTACCCTGGTGCTGAACTATCATGTCTTCTATTAGTATGGGGAGACGGTATTTTTTCGCCATCTCTTGACCGTAGCGAACATGATAATCCAGTACCAATGAACTTAACTTTGGCGAGAGTTTGTCGTGTGGATTTTCATCTTTCTGGTTTTCTGTGAAAAAAAGAGGTTTCCATGTTTTCCCAATATCATGAAAATATGCCCCTATTCTTGCTAGAACAGTCCTGCCGCCTATATACTCAACTGATGAATCGAGCATATTGGCTACAAGCATGGAGTGATAATAAGTTCCGGGAGCTTTCATTGAAAGTTCTCTTAAGAGAGGATGATTCAGATTTCCAAGTTCCAAAAGACCTATATCAGAGTAAACACGTGTAATATACTCAATAAAGGGGAGTATTCCCATTGAAACAAGAATACCCATAAAATTTACTCCAACAATTATTATAAAATCAAGAGTATTTCTGGAATGACCGAAGATATAAAGGAGAAAAGTCTGAAGAAGTGAACCTAATAAGAATGGAAAAAAAATCTCAATCCTTCTGGTTATTTTCTGGGAGATAAATGCAATAAGAACTCCCGGAATAAATAGTATTATAGTGTATCTGAAATCAAAGCCAAAAAGAAGACCGAAAAAAGTTGAAAAGACAAAGGCCGAAAGAACACCGGATTCAAAATCAATAAGCATTGAAATTATAAGTGTGCTTAGTATGGTTGTAAGTCCAAATATATTAAGGTATTTGAAAATAAAAAGATTTATTACTATGTTAAGTATAAGCGGCAACATAAAAGCTCCCCAGTAGTTTTGCCGATGCAGTCTGAAATATCTTTTATAGCTCATTATAAGTTCTACAATAGGAATCCATAACGCCATCATTATCAGGTTAAACTTGATCTGAAAAGCAAAAGTCAATTTCTTCCATAATAAAAGTTCTGTAAATACAGATAAAAAGATAAATACTAAGGCCCTTACAATAACTCCTTGCAGGTTACTTTCAACTGTTACTTTTTTTTTCAAAGCTATCACTCCATATTATTGTCACGTTCAAATATTTCATACGCATTAATGATCTCTTTTATAAGGGGATTACGTACTACGTCATTTTTATCCAGTTCCATAAAAGAAATTTGTTCTATATTTCCCAGAATATTTCTTACGGCCAAAAGACCTGAATCCTTCTTTCTTTCCAAATCAATCTGGGTGATATCGCCCGTTACTACTACTTTTGAATTGAAACCTACACGGGTAAGAAACATTTTCATCTGCTGATATGTCGTATTCTGTGCTTCATCAAGAATTATGAAAGAATTATTGAGAGTTCTTCCACGCATATATGCCAAAGGTACAACCTCAATTATACCTCTTTCTCTGTACATCATCAGCTTGTCTGGATGAATAAAATCAATTAGAGAATCATAAAGCGGTTTAAGGTACGGGTCAATCTTTTCATACAAAGTTCCCGGAAGAAAACCGAGTTTTTCGCCGGCCTCTACGGCTGGACGTGTAAGAATTATACGTTGGACTTTTCCGCTTCTGAGATATTCAACGGCGATAGCTACAGCCAAGTAGGTTTTCCCTGTTCCGGCAGGGCCAATGGAAAAGACCATATCTTTCTCACGGAGTATTTTTACATAAGCAGCTTGCCCTTGGGTTTTTGGCATTATCTTGATGCCAGATATTGTGGTGTTTACAAAGTCTGTGGATGAAATTTGAAGATTTGATGGTTCGAAAGATTCGTCTGATGACTCATATTTTGAGACTATGTACTGAAACTCGCTCCAATCTGGAAGATGTCCGGTTTCTAGTACTTCTATGAGCTCAAGAAAGATACTTTCAACCTTTGCTACAGGACTGTCAGTCTGTCCATATATAATAATGGAGTTGTTAGAGTAATTTATTTCTATATCAAATTTTTCCTTTATATACTTTACCCTGTTGTTATATGCACCTAAGATCTCAACCGGCTGAAGCTGCTGGGGTATTTTTATAAGACGTCTGTACAAACAAACTCACTCCCTTAATAAAATGTGTTAAAATATAATTATGAAAGATGGAGGTGTTATTATCGCAAAAAACAAAGTTCAAGTGACAAAACTTTTACCTGTGTTTGAACTTTTCGGTATATCAACGTTTTTTTTTATAATAGATCTTTTTCGGGGATTGTTCGGATATATACACTTTTTTCCTAATCCGTATCTTCTTATAACTATTTTTACGGCTTCGAGGCACAGCATAGTATTTGGTCTTACAAATTCAATACTAAATGTATTATACCAATATATTTCCATTTATACAAACATCGTGAAGAATAACGGTGATCTTTCTTTGATATACTCATTTGACTTTGCGAAGTATCCCATAGTATATCTTGTTACTGCTTTTATTTTCGGGTTGCTTAAAGAACTAGATACTTTGAGAATAAAAAATGCTGAACAACAAGTAAAGGAAAGAGAAAAAATAATAGATGATCTTAAAGAAATACTTCGCAGGCATAAAGATGCAATTCAGGATCTGAAAGAAAAGCTTTCACTTGAAAACAAAGGCATTTCTCTTCTTGTTGAAAAACTCAGAGAGATGCAGATATCTAAGCCCGAAGATATATATAATGAGGGTGTGGAACTTATATCCAACTTTATCGGGGCAGAAAATGTATCTATATATACTCTTGACGCAAGCGGATTTCTTAGGGTTAAAGTAAGAAAAGGAGAAGGAATCCTTCCCAATTCATTGCGGCCTGACGATTCTATAGTCATCAAATATGCCTTGAAGGATGGAACGGCCAACATTAATGTTCAAATTGTTACGGACGAGCAGGGAAAACTTCCTGTGGAACCGGCTATAGCTTCGACAATAAAGAACGGAGATAATATTATAGGTATAATAATCATTGAGATAATAGATCCGTTTAAGCTTAATAAAAATACCGAGACTTATCTTAAGGTCATAGGAGATTGGTTTGCCACCATGCTTGCTTCATCACAGAGCATAACTCGTGAACTTGAGATACTTACAACCAATGACGACGGTACAATAAAAATAGAGTATTACAAAAGTTATTTTGAAGATTACAAGAAGCGTTGGGATAGATTCCGGATGCCATTTTCACTCTTAAAAGTGAGAACCGGCGAAGCGTACAAGGAAGAAATTCTAAAAATAAAAAGAAAGATGGATATAGTATTTTCTGAAAAAAATGAACAGGAAGTAGTTCTTACATTTCTTCTGGGAGTATGTGACTCTCAAGGATTGCAGAAAGTGCTTGAACGTCTGAAAAATAAATCTGGTAAAGAGTTTGAAATAATAACAAGCTGGTCTAGCGACAATGATGGATAAGAGATTAGGTTACCTTATTTTTTCTTGTATCACTGTTATAGTAGGTTTTGTTATTATAGGTTTCCTTCTTGTGCAAAGTTATATCAATGCACTTTATTCTTACGCCATTTATTTCAGCCTTGCTGTTGTAAATATACTTTTTCTTAAGCTTTCTTTTTCTCAAGCTTTTTATGAGTTGGTTCTGAATATGTCAATTTTTCCTTTCTATCCCCTTATAAGAGCCTTGGGTATGTTTTCTTATCGTCCGGTATTTCGTCCTTTCAAGAGTGAAGAATTTCAGGTTAAGCTTTCTGAGATACAACTGGTTGATGTGTCGGATTTTGCCCCGGTGCTAATAATATCAAAGTATGGAGATACCTTTCAAAAAAAAGCAGGAGTAAGACTTATAGTTGAACTTATAAAAGAAGAGAAAATTGATATAAACCAAAGCATACAGCTTCTCAAGGAACTCCAGAAAGATAAGCATCCAGATGTGGTTATGTATGCTTCAGATGCAATGACTGAACTGGATAATTATTTTTTACAGAAGATCGAGGAATCCAAGGATAGGATAGACGATCCGGATTATCTTAAAAAATATGGTTCGTACGTTGATTACTATATAAAGTCAGGCTTAGTATCAGGAATAATAAAAGATAATCTTTTGAAAAATGTTATTTCAGTTTTTGAAAAAAGACTCGAAAAGCTTTCTTTCCGTTTTGATATAGTAGATGTATATCTGACTCTTATAGAAACTTCTGGCCGAAATCCCCTTGAACAGGCTATAAGATTTAAAGAGATACTGGCCACACAGCCGATACTTGAAAAAACGATATTATACTCAATAAAATATAACAAGATTGAAATAACCAAAAAACTCATAAAAGAGTTTTTAGAGAAAGGATTTTCTCCAGAGCATCCTTCTCTGAAGTATTTATTGGAGAATCAATGATGGAAATAATTTATTTATTGCTGGAGTGACTTTTATGAATAAGATAATTAACTTTTTATTGAAACCAGGGATATTGACACTTATTCTTATGATTATGGTTCTTGTTCTGGTTTTTTTTGTGAACTACAATGAAACGGTTTTAGTTACTACAGAAGAGTTAATTAATCTTCCCTATGAGAAAAGAAGTCTTTTTATAAAGGAGCTTGAAATACAGAGTTTTCTTGAAAAAAATCCTTCAGATATCAATTCAATGTTTGATCTGAGAAATATATATCTTTCTATACTGAAAAATCTTAATGATACAGAAAAAACCAAGCTCTACAACGAAAAACTTCTTGCTATTGATAAAAAAATTCTTGATGCTTACCTAGTTAGTATAAATAATTTTATATCATCTTCAAGGGTTGACTTTGAAACATTTTCTTCTGAAAATAATATGGTAATGAACGATATTTTCAGATTTTCACTTAATAGCAGCATAATGAGGGAGCTTTACAACCAGCTAAACTGGTACCAGAAAGGATATTTTCTTATTATCTGTAAGTACTACAACAGGCTTGATGAGAGCATTCTGTCGGATTTTATACTTTTTGGCCGTAATTATGTTGATATTGACTTTTTTAATTCGGTCATGGATATGGTAAGGCGCGGTGAGTATTGATGAGAGTTGGTATAATTTTTGAAGGAACTTTTCCGTATGTTACCGGAGGTGTTTCTTCATGGGCAAATACTATGATGAGGAGTATGCCTGATATTGAGTTTACAGTTATTCACATATCTGCCAAGCCTGAAAAAAAAATTCCTAAATATAAGTTTTCTTCTAATATAAAAGATTACTTTGAATTTTCTCTTTTTGCTAAGTATAAAAGTAAAAAGAAACCTCTTCCGTGTTCGATTGCGAAGGAAATAGCTGAGACAATAGTATATCCTTTTGATGAGAAGTATATGTCAGTAAAGCTTTACGAAATTCTTAAGAAAGCATACAATTATGATTTTACAGTTATTCCGGAAAGTGATGCTTACTGGGACTTTTTGGAAAGCATCTATAAGAAGTTTATTCCATATGAAGACTTTAATTATTTTTTCTGGAATGTCAGGTCAATGCTTCTGCCGTTTATGAATGCGCTTACAGTGGATCTTCCTGTCTGTGATCTTTATCATTCGGTGACGACCGGATATGCAGGGCTTACAGCACTTATGTCATGTCTAAAGTATAACAAGCCTTTTATAATTACAGAACACGGAATATATCATAGAGAAAGACAGCTTGAACTGCTCAGGGCCAAATGGGTAAAAGATGAGTACCGAACCGGATGGATAAGACTTTTTAATACTATAAGCGCCCTTACATATTACGGTTCATCTGCAGTGACGACTCTATTTCTTAAAAATCAGATTATAGAAAAAGAGTTATGCGATGATCACAAGAAGCTTAGTATAATTCCAAACGGCATTAATTATGAGCTGTTCAGTGGTCTTGGCAAAAGCAAAGAGCAAAAAACTTTTAATCTTGGGCTTGTCGGTAGAGTAGTCGAAATAAAAGATATAAAGACTGCAATAAAAGCGTTTAAACTTATAAATGAATATAGAAAAGATATATATTTTTTTATTATCGGTCCCACCGACGAGGAACCGGAATACTTCAGAGAATGTCAAAATCTTGTGCAAATGCTTGATTTGAATGATTATCTAAGCTTCACTGGATCTGTCGATGTAAAACAATGGTATCCCAAAATCGATCTGGCGGTTCTTTCCAGTGTGAGTGAGGGCCAACCGCTTGCACTTCTTGAGGCAATGGCATGTGGAATTCCGGTTGTGGCAACGGATGTGGGATCGTGCTCGGAGATAATATTTGGAACTTCAGGTGATGACGATGTTCATGGAGCTTGTGGGGAAGTGGTAAATTCTAAGGATTTTATAGGACTTTCAAAAGCTATATTAAAATTTGCCAATAACCCTGAATTATACAAAAATGCCTCACAAATTGCTAAGATGAGAGTTGAAAAGAGGTATGGATTGAAAAACATGCTGTATTCTTACCGCAAGATTTATGAATCGGTGGTGCTGTAATGGCCGGAATAGGATTTAAACTCAATCAGATAATGAGGAACAGAACCATAGCAGGAGATATACTCGCATTCTCTTATTCTGCCATTGTTTCGGCTGGTCCTTGGATAATTACATCCTTTACTTTATGGCTGCTTCTTTCTGTTCTTCAGTCAAGCAATATTTATTTTAATTCGGCAATGATATATTCTTCAGTTTTTTCCAGCTTGCTTACAAGCGGTATTCTTATGGTCGAGACACGTCTTATTTCAGATCTTATATATGCTAAAAAGTATACATATATATTTTCGGAAATTGTAACCTTGAGTGCCGTAATGGCATTAATTTCTTTTTTGGCGGCCTTCTTTTTTTTCACTATCTACTCATCTCATCCGCTTTGGCTGAAAATTTCTTCTACATGGCTTCTAATATCTTTTTCCGTTCTGTGGATAACTTCCATAGCTGCGGTCTCAGCAGAATCTTATGAACGGTATATTTTGGGATTTATTGCAGCAGGATTTATGAGCATGACTCTTTCATATATATTTGGAGTTAATTTTGGTCCTGCCGGAAATATATATGGCTATGCCATAGGTCTGAATGTAGGTTCGGCATATATGCTATATATGATTGGAGAATATTTTGGTTTTACACTCAAAATATCCTTTAGGTGGATAAGAAGTCTTATGCATTATTGGCAGAATGTTCTGATCGGTATTTTCTATTATCTTGCCATTTGGTCTGACGATATTGTAACATGGTTTTCACGATATGGCGAAGAGCATCTTGCCGGATTCAGATTTTCTTATGTATACGATGCTCCTATGTTTGTTGCATATCTTACAACCATTCCGACTATGACTATGTTTGTTTTGGTTCTTGAGACATCCTTTTATTCCAAGTATAGAACTTTTTACGATGGTCTTACCTCCGGCAGCACTCTTTCGGAGATTGAAATGTACAAGTACAACATGGTAAATGAGATGAAAAACAATATAGCCCTTGTGGTTAAGTTCCAGGTTTTAGTTACTGCTATGATCTTTTTTATGAATGAGTTCCAGGTTTTACCGCTTATTCCAGGGGTGAGCAAATATATTTTCCGCATAGGTCTTATAGGTGCTATGATGAATGGATTTTATCTTATGATAATGCTCCTTCTTCTGTATTTTGATTTCAGAAAAGAAGTGCTTGTTGTCACATTTTTTATAGCGTGCATAAATCCATTTTTAAGTAATTTTTTTCTTACATGGGTCGGAGTTAAAGCAATGGGATTTAGTTTTGCTATAACTTTTACGGTAGGTGTGTTTCTAGCCTATAATATTCTTATAAAAAAGACAGAGAATATAATCAAGCTAGAATATAAGAGGCAGAAGCTTGATGTTCTGCAAACGGATGTAGTAGTTATGGAAAACATTAAAAAGTATGTGGAGGAACAATAATGTGGTATCCAGGGCATATTGCTAAAGCAAAAAAAAGTATAAAAGAAAATCTCAGGGCAGTTAATGCGGTAATAGAGCTTGTAGATTCGCGGGCTCCATATTCAAGCCGCGCATATGAATATCAGGAACTTTTCAAAAACAAAAAAAGAATAATTGTATTCAATAAGTACGATATATGCGATATAAAAAAAACAGATCTTTGGATTCAAAAATTCAAGGAGAAAGGCTACTGTGTTTTGGCTACCAATCTGAAATCAATTAATATAAAGAATTTCCTTATGAAAAATGTTTTCACAGTAATACCAGAGACATATGGTGAAAAATCTGCCATGGTTGTGGGAGTACCTAACGTAGGGAAATCAACACTTATAAACAGTTTAAAAGGTAGCCGTTCGGCAGCTGTTGGAAATATGCCTGGAATAACCCGAGGTGTACAGTGGGTATCGGTTAATGAAAGGTTTCGACTTTTAGATACTCCGGGCATTTTATTTCCTGAGATATACAAAAAAGAATTATCCTACAAGCTTGCTCTTTTAGGCTCTTTAAAGGTGGAAGAGACAGAAGCTGAAGAAATTCTGGAATATTTTTTTGAATTTATTATAAAAGAGTATCCACATATAATTCCTCAGGAACATATGAAAGAAGAGTATCCATTTGGCTTTTTTCTTTCTGAATATGCAAAAAAAAGAAACTTTGTAAAAAAAGGCGGTGAAGCAGATATACAAAGAGTATGTAAGAGCTGGCTTAAAGAGATAAATGATGGGAAGTTCATTAAGGCAACCTATGATAATGTAGATGAGTATGATGATCTTATGATATGAAACATATAAAAAAAATTGCCTTAGTTCTTTTCTTTACTATTGTATCCATGACGTTTGCTTTTGATATATTTTTTAGCGGTAGCGAGATAGAATATTTTCTGAAGGATAAAATTTGCAGCTCTCTTTTTATACAGGTAGTCTCTCTTTCAACTGATGATTTTTTTATTTCTATGCTAGGAGATAAAAAAACAGATCTTTTTATAGAAGCAGCTCTTTTTGAAAGCGAGGTACCTAAGAACGTAAGAATATTCAAGGATAATAATAAAGAAGGATATCTTCATGAAAAATTTATTATCTTTGGCGGGAAGGCAGTTCTTTTCGGAACGGGGAACTTTACTGAAAATAGTCTTAAAAAAGATTTTAACGTTTTTGTATATACACAAAACCCTATAGTTACAGCTCTTTTTCTTGAAGAAATAAAAAATTTCAAAAACAACAGATATGGTCATGATAAAATTATAATAGACAGACAAGTCAAAACGGATAGTTGCGCATTCAGAATGATAACAGGACCTTCAGCTAACATATATAGATCCCTGATAAAAGAAATACGAAACTCTATTGAAAGTATTGATATATTTTCATTTTCTTTCACAGATCCTTTTATGGTATATGAGTTGGAAAGAGCATCAGCTTCAGGAGTAAAAATAAGAATGGTGTCTGATGACTGGAATCTGATGTACAGTTCGCCCATTCAATATCTTAAAGGCATTGAGGTTGTATATAATCCTAGTGTGCATGCCAAGATAATGGTTGTGGATAGTAAAAAGTTGATAATAGGAAGTTACAATCTGACATACAGAGCGAGAGAAAAAAATGATGAGTTTTTAGTTATAATGGACGATTCAAAACTTGTAAGGTCTGTTAGAGAAAAGTTTGAATTATATTTTAAGGAGGAAAAATGAGAGTAAGAACAGCTGTTGCCCAGCTTAACCAGCATGTGGGGGATTACAAGAAAAACACTGACAAGATACTAAGCGCCATAGAGTATGCAGTGGGAAAAAAAGCTGATATAATAATTTTCCCGGAGTTATCTCTTAACGGATATCCGCTTGAAGATCTTATATTGAAAACACAGTACTTAAAAGATTCACAAAAATATCTGGATATGATCAGCGAATTTTCTAAGGGAAAAAATATCATAATCATAATCGGAGCAGTGGAATGGGATGTAGAATCTTACAACAGCACCAAGATAATATATGACGGTAAAGTATGGGCCTCTTACAAGAAGATGTTTCTTCCTAACTACTCTGTTTTTGATGAAAAAAGATACTTTACTCCTGGTAATATGCCTTTTATGATAGAAACCGGAGGAATAAAGATAGGCGTAACAATATGTGAGGATCTTTGGGTTCCAAACGGACCATCGCTTGCTCTTTCACAAAATGGTGCGAATATAATACTAAATCTTTCCGCTTCCCCGTTTCATAAGACGAAGCATGCAGCAAGAAGAGAATTGGTTAAAACCAGAGCAAGTGAACTTTCAAGCTGGATAGTCTATGCGAATATGATTGGAGGACAGGATGAGATAGTATTTGATGGTGCAAGCATAATTGCCGACCCATATGGAGATGTAGTAATGCAAGCGCCTGTCTTTGAAGAAGGAGTTTTTGTTTTTGACATTGACCCTTATGAAGCCACCCGTGCCAATCTAAGGGAAGGAAAGAGAAAGCACTATAATTTGAGCCGCTATACCGAAATCAAGAGTATCAATATTCCTCACAGTTTTGATAACAAAGAGGAGTATAAGAGTTTCTATTCCAATATACCTCAGGAGTATGAGCAGCTTTATTTGGCTATAAAGACCGGAATAAGAGACTATATTTTCAAAAACGGATTTAAAAAAGCAGTCTTAGGATTGAGTGGAGGAATAGACTCAGCTTTAGTGGCCGCCATTGCCTGTGATGCAATTGGCAGTGAAAATGTACTTGGTATAATGATGCCCTCCAGATATTCGTCAGAATCAAGTGTTAAAGATTCCATCATTCTTGCGGATAATCTTGGAATGAAAACTGTAAATATTCCTATAGAGGGACCTTTTAAAGCGTTTAATGAACTTTTAGAGCCTTATTTTGAAGGAAGAAAGGCAGATTCAACAGAAGAAAATATTCAGGCAAGGATAAGAGGCATAATTAATATGGCTTTTTCGAATAAATTTGGTTTTATTGTACTCTCTACCGGTAATAAAAGTGAAGTTGCAACAGGCTATGCTACTCTTTATGGCGATATGGCAGGAGGTCTTTCACCGATAAAAGACCTTTATAAAACTGAGGTATACAAAGTATGTTATGCTTATAATAAAATTCACAATAAAGATATAATACCGTCAAATATTTTCAATAAAGCTCCTTCTGCCGAGTTAAGACCAAATCAGACAGATCAGGATACGCTACCAGAATATTTTTTGCTTGATCAGATACTTTTCAGATATATAGAAAGAGAAATGAGTCTTGATGAAATAGTTGAAGATGGATTTAACGAGGAAATAGTAAAATTTGTAATAAACCTGGTTGACATAAATGAATACAAGAGAAGACAGGGAGCACCCGGAATAAAACTTACAGAAAGAAGTTTCGGAAAAGAAAGAAGAATGCCTATAACCAACGGATATAAAATATTCTAACAATAGAGGTGTTTCAAGATGGCCCAGCTTTCTAGAAAAGAGAGATTAAAAGCAATAAAAAGCCTTTCGATAATATTGGGTCTCATGATTGTGATATACTTTGTGTCCTACTTTCTGTGGGGAGTTTATGAAGTGAGTCTTAGAGATATGACTTATTATCCGTACATAAAGCTTAAATCATATGACTTCAAACAGGTGAAAAATTATCCATATACCTTTAAAAATACTTCAGTCACAATCGATAATACTGATATCCCAAATGAGTATGCAGTTTCTACACATAACGGTAGCACAACAATAAGAACATTTGATAACAGGTACTATGTATACGAGAAAGACGGGACCATAGCGCTTGCATATCCTTCATATGATTTCAGAGGAGTTGAATACAAGCTTTTCATGCAGAACGGCAAGGTGATTTCATTTGAGGTTGTGCCATCAGAGAATGTGTTTAAAAATATAGAGAAGATTATGCAAAGCTTTTCTCTTGATGTTCAAAAGCAGAAAACGCAGGATACGTTAGAAGAGTTTATATCTGTATGCTGTCCAAGCGGTTTTATTACTGATGCAGGTGAAAGCATAGATATAAAGGCTAAGAATGTTAGGTTCAGAGTTCCTAAAGATGAAATAATCTCTTATTTTATGATAGAAGATATTATTTACATAGTCTGTACTGATGATAATTTTAAAAACAGGATGTATGTTTACTCATCTGATACAAATCTGGTTCAGGAGATACTCAGAATAAACTAGGACGGAAAACCGTCCTAGTTTATTCTATAAGTCTTAAATTTATACGCTTGAGTTCTTTATCCATAGCTATTATCTCAACATTTACAACATCGTTTATGCTAAGGACTTCGGAGGGATGACGGACAAATTTTTTACCCATATTAGATTTATGGATTAGTCCGCTTTCCTTTATTCCGAGATCTACGAAAGCTCCAAAGTCTGTAATGTTAGTAATTTTTCCCTGAAGCTTCATTCCTTCTTTTAGATCATTAAAGGATAGAATATCATCATAAAGTATAGGCTGAGCTAGCTCATCTCTTGGATCAATACCTGGCTTTTGAAGTTCTCTGATTATATCCGATAGAGTGAATTTTCCTACTCCCAGTTTTTTTTCATATTCGGAAAGCTTTTTTTCGTTTGAAATACAGTCTGAAAGAGCTTTTTTAATGAGTATAGACTTAACGGGATCAAGAATATCAGAGTCTGAAAAACCAAGTTCTTTCAAAAGCAATTTGGCAACTCCATAGCTTTCTGGGTGAATTCCCGTAACTTCAAGAGGCTGTGAACCATCAAAAATCCTCAGAAAACCCGCAGATTGCTCGAAAGCTTTCTGACCAAAGCCTTTAACCTTCATCAAAGCTTCTCTTTCCAAAAACTTACCGTTTTTATTTCTATACTCAACAATCTTTTTTGCCGTAGAGGAATTTATACCCGATATGAAACTCAATATTGCGTATGAAGAAGTATTTAAGTTTACTCCTACAGTATTTACTACACTCTCGACAGTATTTTCAAGTTTTTCTTTAAGTTTTTTCTGATTGACATCATGCTGATATTGTCCAACGCCTATTGATTTTGGATCTATCTTTACAAGTTCAGCCAAAGGATCTTGAACTCTTCTTCCGATACTGATGGCCCCTCGTACAGTGACATCAAGATCCGGAAACTCTTCCTTGGCTATTTCAGATGCTGAATAAACAGAAGCTCCAGCTTCATTAGCAAAAATATATTTTATATTAAGAGAGTTGGACTTAATAGTATTGACAACAAAAGCCTGAGTTTCTCTGCTTGCTGTTCCGTTCCCAATGACTATAAGATTAAGTTTATAGGATTTAATCATTTTTAATACTGTTTTTTCTGCTCCTTCAAAATCATTCTGTGGAGGAACAGGGAATATAGTATTATACTCCAAAAACTTTCCTGACTCATCCAGCGCAACAACCTTGCATCCAGTTCTAAAACCCGGGTCAATAGCCAAAACACGTTTATTTTTTAGGGGAGGCGTCATAAGCAGTTCTCTGAGGTTTTTTGCAAATAATTCTATAGCGCTATCACCGGCTTT
>Ga0116187_1001941_pt1 | contig 20930 bp, 19 predicted proteins | sample AD_JPNNA6_MetaG_FD_89755 | JGI IMG/M metagenome (GOLD analysis project Ga0116187, IMG submission 89755) | Active sludge microbial communities of municipal wastewater-treating anaerobic digesters from Japan - AD_JPNNA6_MetaG | ecosystem: Engineered > Bioreactor > Anaerobic > Digestate | place... | reverse complement strand
GACCGGGCCGTGGACGGGCTGCTCGCGGTTCTTGGGGAGTGGGAGCCCGCGGGGATTTACTTGAAAAAACGTCCCAAGCAGGCCTCGCGAGCGAGCGATGGGCAGGGGGCCCCTTTGGTGTTTTCGCATGCGGTACGAGGACAAAACACACCGGAGCCGTTTTCCATCCTGGAGGATGGATTGGAGTATCTCGTGGACTTGGGGCAAGGGCTCAGCACGGGATTGTTCTTGGATATGCGTCGAAATCGGGCGTGGGTTCGACAAAACAGCCATGGGGCGGAGGTGCTCAACCTTTTTTCCTATACCTGTTCGTTTACGGTAGCGGCAGCCGCGGGAGGTGCCAAACGGACGGTGAGCGTGGATATTTCGAAGCGTTCGCTGGAGGTGGGTGATCGTAACCTGTTGAAAAACGGTCTTAAATCACCGAATCATGAGTTTGTCTGCGATGATGTCCGTCGTTGGGTCGAGCGGGCAAATCGTCATCCCCATCGTTTCGATATGATCATTTTTGATCCGCCTTCCTTTGGGACGTCGCGATGGGGCCGTTTCTCCGTGATGCGTGATTATGAAAGCCTCGTGTCGTTGACGATGCGGTTGTTGAGGGATGGGGGCTGGTTGCTGGCATGCACCAATCACCGGGCGGTACGGATGGGGAAGCTACAGGGCTGGCTTCAGTCGGCGGCGAGTGCGGCGGGTTGTCGATGGACGGTGTTGGAGCGAGCGTCGGCGGATCTGGATTTTCCCGTGGGACTGGAGGGCGAGCCTCATTTAAAGGCATTTCGGTGCCGTGTGGCATGGAAATGACGACCCAACGGTCTTGGAGGGGAGATCCATGGAACGGAAGCGTAATAGAATACGGCTGGTCACTGCCCGATCTGCCCGCAAGCGGAACGGGTGAGGATTTGATACACTTCGGACAGTTGACGTTGTTGTGGTTGAGGAGAAAGCCATGATTCGGACAGCACTTCTGGCACTTATCGTAGGGACTCTTGCCACGGGATGCGTGGTGACGACGGGTGGAGCGCCATCGAATTCGTCTCCGACCCATAGTTATAAAGTGAGAGGAAAAAGTCGGAGCCACAGTAACCACGGCGGTTCGCGAGCCGCGGCAACACCAGGGACGACGCAGCCTGGGGGGCAATCTGGGGGTGGTGAAGCGGTGGCGACGCCTCCGGTGGTAACGCCTACGACAGAAGCGACGCCGACGACGGGCACCACACCGACTCCGGGCATGACGACAACACAAGGGCTGCCGTCGGTCCATCAGCAATCCAATCCTGCGGGAACGACGACCACGGGAGAAGAACAAAACGGCAATCAACCCAGAAGGCGGCTTCCCAAAGCGAACCTGCCGGTGCTGACACCAACCAAGTAGCCGCTGGGTGTTCGTCTATCGAACGGAATCCGTGCGAACTGGCGTCCCTCTGGAGTAGGCTCGGCATGCTTCTTCCAGGTTGGGAACGATCATGTCTTTTCACGCACGACAACTGACCGCCGCTGCCATCGTCCTTGGCATTTCCATTGTTCTTGGGTTCTTGATTCCCACGGCTGCCACCTATCTGATGCTTGTGGGGGCCTTGGGGGCTGTTGCGGTTTTCGCGACCTCGCTGGGTGTCAATCCGACGGGATTGCGGGAGCTACCGACAGCGATCGCGCAATTGGAACGGGGAGAGCGTCCCCAACTGCCTGACAACGCATCCCCTTACGTCGTGCAGGCTTTCGAAAAGGCTTCCACGCTTGCGGATAGGGCGCGTGACGATGGGTTGGGTTCGACCCTCGAGGCGTTGGGGTCCGCGCTTCGAGAAGCTAGCGAAGGCAACAAACCCTCGTGGCCCGAAGACCTTCCCGTGAACACCCGACCGCTGTGGAAGCAACTGGCGCAAATCGCATCGTCGATCGAGACTAGTCAGCAATCCATCGCTTCACGCGCGACGGCATTGCAGCGGTCTTCGAGCAAGGTCGACGAGGTGGTTGCGATTCTGACGAACGGATTGGCCGATCGTACGAAACTCGTGACGGAAACATCCCGTACAGTGGTGGATGTATCGGGCCATGCACGGGATCTTGGTCGTCATGTGGAAGCCTTGGCGGCGACGGCGGACTCATCGGCATCGAGCATTGTGCAGATGACGATCACGAACAACGAAGTTGCCACGAGCGTGGGGGATCTTGCGATGAGTGTTCGAGACACGGCGTCTTCGATAGAGCAGATGGCGTACTCCATCAAAGAGGTGGCAAAAAATGTAGATGCGCTTTCGTTGACGACCGAGGAGACGAGTTCCTCGATGAATGAGATGGATGTTTCGATCGATCAAGTGCAATCCAATGCCAACGAGACCGCGCGGTTGAGTGAAGAAGTGGCGCAAGATGCGGAGCGTGGGGCGGAAGCGATTCTCAAAACCATAGGAGAGATCTATCGCATCAAGGAATCCACAGGGGAAGCGGTGTCGGTGATCTCGAATCTCGGTTCGAAAATCGAAGCGATAGGACAGATACTCAACGTGATCGATGACGTTGCGGAGCAAACGAATCTATTGGCGTTGAATGCGGCCATCATCGCCGCGCAGGCGGGTGAGCATGGTAAAGGTTTTGCGGTTGTGGCCGATGAGATCAAGGATCTTGCGGAGCGCGCCGGAGCGAGTACCAAGGAAATTGCCGAGCTTACGAAGACGATCCAGAACGAGTCCAAAAATGCTGTCATCGCCGTGGAGCGCGGTGCCAAGAACGTGGATCGTGGAGTCGAGGTGTCGAATGAAGCAGAGCATGCGCTCAAAAAAATTCTTGAGAGTTCCCAGAAGTCGACGAACATGGTTCGAGCGATTGCTCGCGCGACGGTAGAGCAGGCGAAGGGGTCTCGGCAGGTGACCGATGCCATTGGGCGGATAGCGGAGACAGTTCAGCAGATTGCGGTGGCCACGGCGGAGCAAGCGCGCGGTTCCGAACTCATCATGCGAAGCGTGGACCGGATGCGCGCGATTACGCAACAAGTCGAGCAGTCGAGCCAAGATCAAGCGAAAGGGGGACGGGACGTGACAGCGTCGATGGAGAGCATTACATCGTTGCTCGAACAGCTTTCTCATGCGCATCGAGCGTTGTCACGAGGTGCGGACTCGTTGGTGGCGTCCGCCACGCAATGGGAACAAGCCATCGAGCAAGAAGAGTCGGCGTTGCATCAACTCAGCGGCGAGACGTTACGTTTGCGTGATCTGCGGTGAACAAAGAGGTTTTGGACCCAAGGGGGGGGACGGTCTTCGTTGTCTGACGAACCTTGGCGCGGCGAAGGGTTCGCTGTCCGGATGAATGGGAGCTAGGTCGCGCGTGAGGGTAGCTGATCGCAGGAAGCGTATTGGCACGCGGTGTTCTCGAGATTGGAAGACGGATGAAATCGGGGGGTCATTCACCGGAGGATAGGCGTCGTTCGATTTCTTCGAGGTGTGCGCGCAACTCGGGATCGTGATCTCGCATGGCTTCGACTTTTCGGACGGCGCTCATGACGGTGGTGTGATCGCGATTGGCGAAGGCGCGTCCGATTTCTGGAAATGAGCACTTGAGCCGTTGGCGGCACAGGAACATGGCGATGTGCCGAGCGCGAGACACGCTGCGATGTCGGGCCTTGGACAGCATGTCCGAGGTTTCCACGTGAAAGTGGCGGCAAACGACTTGTTGGATGTATTCGACGGTGGGGGTGGGTTTTCTCGTGGGTTGTGCAGAGGAAAGCTCGTGTTCGGCGAACGACAGGTCGAGAGGACAGCCGAGAAGGGATGATTTGGCGATGAGCCGAATGAGCATACCTTCGAGTTCCCGCACGTTGGACTGAACGGTTTGAGCAAGCAAAACAGCTACTTCTTCCGGCAGGTCCACATTCTCGATCTTTGCTTTTTTTCGTACGATGGCGACACGAGTTTCGAATTCCGGTGTTTGCACGTCAGCCACCAACCCCCACGTGAAACGCGACACCAACCGTTGTTCCATGCGATCGAGTTGTTGTGGATACTTGTCGGCCGCGAGCACGATTTGTTTGTCGCATGCGTGCAGGAAGTTGAACGTGTTGAAAAATTCCTCCTGCGTTTGCGTTCGTCCGGCAAGGGATTGGACGTCATCGATCAAAAGCGCATCGCATTGGTGGTATCGGGCTCGAAACTCGTCCATGCGACGGTCCGAGATGGAGTTGATGTACTCGCTGGTGAAAGAGTCCGCCGATCCGTAGGCGATACGAGCGGAGGGACGTTCGGAGCGTATGCGCAGGGCAATGGCGTGCAGCAGGTGGGTTTTGCCCAATCCGGTGCTTCCGCACAAGAAAAGGGGATTATAACGTCGTCCTGCCCCCCCGGAGGCTGTCGAAGCGGCGGCGAAAGCAAGTTGGTTGCTGGGGCCGACGACGAAGTTGTCGAAAGTGTTTTTGGGGTTGACGCCAAGCAGGGCGGCGGTGGAGGCGGGTCGTTTGGACTCGCGGATCACGGGCTGTGGTTCAGGCTCGACGATCTGAATGGCCCTGGGGATGACGGGATCAGGAATGCGTTTGGAGCTGACGGGGCTATCCAGATCTGAATCGATGGTCCAGACGACATCGAGCGAGGAGCCTGTTGTCTGTTCGATGATGTGAAGCAAGGCAGGCTGAAAGTGATCCCTGATCCAGTCCCTTACGAATTCGTCGCGTGCTCGAAGATGGAGTTTTCCGTCTACGAGGCCATCGAATTGCACGCCCGCAAACCAAGTGTCAAAGGACGCGGGGGAGTGCTCGCGCACTTTTGCGATGGCATCTTCCCACACCTGGCTGTGGATTCTTTCTATCACGTTTTCCCTACTAGTAACGGTAATGAGATTGATGTCTCCCGACTTGTCCACAGGTTTTCCACACCCTCGAACCAACGACCGAATCGAGTTATCCACATGCTGTGGATAACCAGTGGACAGTCAGACCAAATTTCCCCTCGAACACCGCAATGAGATTCCCCGTGTACTTGCGGATACTATTATCCCGTACATGCTCGAAGTGTCGGCTCGTCAAAAAATGTCAGCGACACTGATTCCAATTTTGCTTGAGTCGCTTGTCGAACCCACGCGGTGGGAACGTCAACGTGAGCGAACCCAGTGTTTAGAACGTCACGACGAAGACGTCCACGATGATCTTTCGTGGACTGGGCAACACAATGGAATGGCGTCGAATTTTTTTGCCGGGGCGTCGCGCGAGACAGATTTCGCTTGTGATGGAGAGGTTCGACGCTGCGAGGCAAGTTTGTAACTCTTGGAAGGAACAATCGATTTGGGATTGATGCGGCCTCGGTGTCTCTCGTCGCTGCACCAATATTGCTGATCCATGAAGTCAAGGGAGGAATGATGTCGACGTGCTCATGGGGGGAGATTATCGTAATTCGTGACAAAATATCGGAATACGTGAACTTGTTGTGGTGGCGTTTGGGTGCAGGAGTCTTGGATGCCGGGGCCTTCGGACGGTGGTTCATCTGATATTTTGGCCAAAATCTTGCCGAAAGGGGGCAAGGGGATGTAGCACCCTCGTACAACCCCAACGTCGGTTCATCATGCCCCGAATCCGCGTATTGGCCTTAACGGCAACACTTTTTATTTTTGCAGGTACGATCCCCAACGCCCATGCGGATCGAAGCCGTCTTCCTCCGGAGATTGGTTATAACTACGGGGAGGTGGAAGACGCTCGATGGGCGGCGACGTCGGGTGCGTTGCGGGCGGTTGGCAACGGGATCACGGGTATCTGGGGCAATCCGGCGAGTCTTGCTCAGGCGCAAGTGTACCATATTGGTGCGATTGCGGGGGTTTGGCCCGAAGCCAAGCGTCAATCGTACGGGGTGGGGGCGATGGATTCGGTGACCTCCCGGTTGGCGGCTGGACTTGGATTTGTTTGGAGCGATCAAGATCCGGACGGATTGAAGCGAGAGTCTCGGGACCTTCGTCTTGCTTTGGCCTATCCGTTTTCGCCTGCGGTTTCTTTTGGTCTCACGGGTCGGTACCTGCACTTGAAGCAGGACGGGCTTGGTCCTTTGGGGCAGAGTTATGCATCGGGGGGGCTGGCGGACGAGGCGATGCTCGAGGGTTTTTCGTTTGATGCGGGTCTTCGGATCGCGCCTTCCGAAAACTTTTCCTTTGGCCTGCTTGGTTCGAATCTATCCAATCCGGGACATGGGCTTCAGCCGACGACGGCCGGAGGGGGCTTGGGTGTGGGGACGCGTGACTTCGTCATCGAGGCGGATGTGCTTGCGGACTTTACGACGTGGCAAAAGACGACGACGCGAGCGATGGCGGGGGCCGAATTTTTGGCGGGAAATAACTTCCCCCTTCGTCTTGGCTATCGATACGACGCGGGAGCGTCTTCCCATGCCATCTCCGGCGGGCTTGGCTACATCGACCCGGCGTTTTCGGTCGAGCTTGGGGCGCGACGATCGGTAGCGGGCGATGGGCATACGGTGCTTGTTTTCACGGTTCAGTATTTTGTCGAGTCGAGTGGGATGACGCGTGCGCCTAGCGCGGCGTTTTGAGGGAAGGATAGCGAGCGACGAACCGCCTCGATCGAGCGGTTGTTGCGTGTCTTCGATCCTTCAATCGTTTCTTCCGCGCGTCTGGGGACACAACGCGACAATGGGATTCGAAAGACGTTCTCATTCATGGCGAACCGTGGTAGACCGTGTGCGGGTGTGGGTAGATTCGAAAGAATAGCACCTGCACCTCGGGTTTCTGCGTATGCGGAGTCCGGCTTGGAGCAGGAAGCCTTCTCGGGCTCGCCTTATCGAGGCCGAGGTTTGGCAGCATGCTCCGTTTTATGGTGAGGATGAGTTTGCTTCGTGCGCTCATCCACGTGGTTAGCAGCAAAGCGGCAACACGGCGTTCGGTTGGCAAGCCCATGGGCGTTTGTGGTTGATGAGTAAGGTTTCGCGATGGAACGACTAGGCCTCTCCGCGGCAACTCGTGCGGTCATCCTCGTTGGGGATTACGGCAGTGGTAAGACGGAGATTGCGGTGAACCTCGCGCTGCAGCTAGCGGCGACGCAGGCGTATCCCATCGCGATTGCGGATTTGGACTTGGTGAATCCGTATTTCCGTTGTCGCGAGGCGGTCGAGCCTCTCGAACGCGTGGGGATTCGTGTCGTGATTCCCCAAGGAGGGCATCGCTTTGCCGACCTTCCCATCTTGCTGCCTCAGGTCAAGGGCTTGTTACAGAACGACGATCAGCTTGCGGTATTGGATGTCGGAGGCGATGAGGTGGGCTCGAGGGTCCTTGCGGGACTTGTCAAAGCCTATCGTCAGGGGGTCCATGAATTGTGGTTCGTGGTCAATGCCAATCGTCCTTTCAACGATACGGTGCAGGGATGTGCGGCCACCATTTCCCGGATCGAGGGAGCCAGTGGTCTTCGGGTGACGGGGCTGGTTCCCAACACGCACTTGATGCAGGAGACCACGGCGGAGATGGTAGGTGAGGGGATTGTGTTGGCGGATCAGGTAGCCGAAAGGTTGTCGGTTCCCGTCCGAATGGTAGCGGTGATGGAGTCGATGGCAGATGCCGTGCGAGCCCATCATCCCGTATTGCGTATGCGTAGGCTCATGGTTCCGCCTTGGTTGAGGCGGGACACGGTGCAGTTAGGTCGAACGGGACCGGAAGCGTTCCGGCTTCGTTCGACGTAGGGAGACGATCGAATGCCAAGCATCCAAGTGGATCGAGACCGGTGCAAGGGCTGTGAGCTTTGCAACGACGCTTGCCCTCAGGGCATCCTTGGGATGTCCAAGCAGATCAACATCAAGGGATATTTCTATGCAGAGGTGATTGATCCGGGGCGATGTATCGGTTGCATGTTATGTGCCGTGATGTGTCCCGATCTGGCTATCGCCGTTCATGGCACTGCGGTGCAGTATCGATTGTACGACTACTTCCAGCCTGAGCAGCGGTGAGGAGAAGCCATGGCGAAGAAGTTGATGAAGGGAAACGAGGCGATTGGCGAAGCGGCGATTCAAGCGGGTTGCCGCAACTACTTCGCCTACCCGATCACGCCGCAAAGTGAGGTGGCGGAATATCTTTCGCGTCGGATGCCGGAAGTGCAGGGCCACTTTGTGCAAGCGGAGAGCGAGCTTGGGGCGGCCAACATGGTGTTTGGCGCGGCAGCCACGGGCGAACTGGTCTTCACGACCTCTTCGAGCCCGGGCGTCAGCTTGATGAGCGAGACCATCTCGTACATTGCCGGAGCGCAGCTACCCGCTGTCTTCGTCAATATCGTACGCGGAGGTCCTGGGCTCGGGGGCATTCTCCCAGCACAATCCGACTACTTCCAAGCCACCAAAGGCGGCGGCCACGGCGATTATCGTCTGCTCGTCCTTGCGCCTGCCACGGTGCAAGAAGCGGTTGACCTTACGATGCTCGCCTTCCAGCTTGCCTTCAAGTACCGCAACCCCGTCATGATTCTAGGCGATGGAATGATCGGGCAGATGATGGAACCGGTCGAATTCAAACCACCGCCACCTGCTGCCGACCTGCCTTCTGTCGAAACATGGGCCACCACCGGTGCCAAAGGACGCAAGTGCAACATCGCCCATTCGTTGTTTCTCGATCCAGAAGCACTCGAAAAAAATAACCACGTTTTGGCTGCCAAATACAAGGTTTGGCAAAAAGACGAAATCCGCTTCGCCACGTATAATCTCGACAACAATCCACGATTGCTCATCGTTGCCTACGGCACGATGGCGCGCATTTGCTCTACGGCCATCGATGAACTCAAGCAAAAGGGCGTCGAGGTGGGCTTGATTCGCCCCATCACCCTTTATCCTTTCCCCGCGGCGGCCATCCTGCAGCACGCAAAAAAAATCGGAAAGGTTATCTCGGTGGAGATGAGCATGGGGCAGATGGTGGAAGACGTTCAAGCAGCCGTCGGGCATGACATTCACGTAGGTTTCTTCGGCCGTGCCGGAGGGATCATTCCCTCTCCGGATGAGGTCGTCCAAGCCCTCGAGGCCGAGCTTCGAGCATGAGACAAGGAGCACCCATGACGACCCTCTTTGCCCCTCCCGTATCCATGAACGAACGGGCCACGCATTATTGCCCGGGCTGCACCCACGGCGTGATCCATCGTCTCGTAGGCGAAACGATCGATGAGCTTGGCATTGCGGAACGCACGGTTGGCATCGCTCCCGTCGGCTGCTCCGTGTTGATCTACAACTATTACAATATCGACTTTCAAGAAGCCCCCCATGGAAGAGCCCCCGCCCTTGCCACGGGAGCCAAGCGCGCGCGTCCGGACCTCATGGTGTTCACCTACCAAGGCGATGGTGACTTGGCATCGATTGGTACCAACGAGATCGTTCACGCGGCGAACCGAGGAGAAAAAATCACCACGGTGTTCGTCAACAACGCGATCTACGGCATGACCGGCGGGCAGATGGCTCCCACGAGTATGCCAGGACAGGTGACGACAACCTCTCCTCGAGGTCGTGACCCAGCGCTTGCAGGCTTTCCCATGCGAATGTGCGAGTTGCTGTCCACCTTGCGAACGCCTGCCTATATCGTGCGCGCTTCGGTGCATACCCCGCAGCTTGCCGTCCAAACCAAGCAAGCCATCCGTCGGGCTTTCCAGCTCCAAATGGAAAACCGATGCTTCTCTTTCGTCGAAGTCCTGTCCACATGCCCCACCAACTGGGGCATTCCTCCCGTCAAAGCCCTTCGATGGCTGCAAGACAATATGTTGCCGTACTACCCGCTTGGTGTGTTCAAGGACCCGGACCAGCAAGAACGCGCGGACCGTCAGGTCCCCACGCCGTGGAGGGATAACGATGCAAAATGAAGTCATGTTCGCCGGCTTCGGCGGTCAAGGCATCATGCTCATCGGTCAGATGCTGGCCTATGCAGGCATGGGGGAAGGCAAAAACGTCGTGTGGATTCCTTCCTACGGCCCCGAAATGCGTGGAGGCACGGCCTATTGTACCGTCGTGGTTTCCGATAAGGATATCGGTTCGCCCATCATCGATCGGCCGGAAAGCATCGCCGTTCTGAATCGACCATCACTCGATAAGCTCCACACCCGGGTGCGTGGCAACGGTTTGCTCATCATCAACACATCGCTCATCGACGCCACCACGGATCGTTCGGACATCGATGTGCTCAATGTTCCTGCCAATCAGATTGCGATGGAAGCGGGCACGGGCAAGGCAGCCAATATGTGTGTGTTGGGCGCGTACGTGGGCCGCACCAAGGCCGTGACGCTCGAGTCGTTGCGTGGCCTGGTCCGTTATCAATTCAAATCCAAACCACAGTTCATCGACGTGAACCTGCGTGTTCTCGAAAAGGGCTACGAGCTGGGGGAGCAGCTCGCCACCAAGAATAATTAGTCACGTCTGGAGCCGCTCATGACCCAACCCGTCGATATGCAAACGACTGAAGACGTACTGGCCCGTTATCCGAGCGATCCGCGCCATCTGATTTCGGTGTTGCAGGATATCCAACTCGCGTACCGCTACCTTCCCAAAGAAGCGATTGCACGCGTCTCCGCCGCCCTTGGCGTTCCGTTGGCGAAGGTGATGGCCGTGGCCACGTTTTACAAGGCCTTCTCTTTGACCCCTCGGGGGAAAAAGATCCTGCGCGTTTGCACGGGCACCGCCTGTCATATCCGAGGCGCGCCATTGCTTCTCACGGAGATCGAAAAACGTCTTTCCATCAAGCCCGGAGACACCACCCAAGACCTTGAATTCAGCCTCGAGGCCGTCAACTGTGTCGGAGCTTGCGCGCTCGCGCCCGTCGTGGTCGTCAACGATACCGCACACGGAAATCTATCGGTCACCAAGGTGCGCCGTCTGCTCAAGCCCGCGGAAAAGTCCACCGAGAAGGAAGCGAATTGATGGACACCAACCTGCGCTATCAAAGTATCGAAGCGTTCCGCTCTCACGTTGCGGCTCTGCATGACTCGAAGCTAGCCAACCAACGTCGCGTGTTGGTTTGCTGTGGAACCGGCTGTCTTGCGGGCGGAGCGGCACAAGTCGCCGAGGCGATGGCACAACAGCTAGCGGCCATCGAACCCGAAAAATCAGCCCAATTGCAGCTCGTCATGAAAAAAACCGGCTGCCACGGCTTCTGCGAAAAAGGCCCCCTCGTCGTCCTTCTTCCTCAAGGTACGTTCTACAAAGGTGTCAAAGCCAAAGACGTTCCCGAAATCATCAAAGAATCCATCCTGGAAGACCGCGTCGTCGAACGTCTTTTGTACGTCGAGTCCAGCACCGGAGAGCGTGTCGAAAAATACGGTGACATCGAGTTTTATGCCAAGCAGACCCGGGTCGCGATGCGCAACATCGGTCTCATCGACCCGGCCAGCCTCGACGATTATCTTCTGCGGGGCGGATATGTCGCCTTGGCGAAAGCCCTGTCTTCCATGACCCCCGAACAGGTCATGACGGAAGTCTCCGATGCAAAACTTCGGGGTCGAGGCGGAGGAGGCTTCGACGCGGGAAGAAAGTGGCGAAGCTGCAAAAATTCCCCCGCCGACGAGCGTTTCGTCATTTGTAATGGCGATGAAGGTGACCCGGGGGCCTTCATGGATCGCTCCATCATGGAAGGAGATCCCCACGGCGTGCTCGAAGGCATGATCCTTGGCGGCTATGCCTTGGAGTGCAAGCAGGGGTATATCTACGTGCGCCAAGAGTATCCGCTAGCCGTCGAAAACTTGCAGCTTGCGATCGACGAGGCACGCGCTCGCGGATTGCTCGGAGACAATATCCTCGGAACAGGATTCTCTTTCGACATCGAGCTTTCGCGGGGAGGCGGTGCGTTCGTCTGTGGCGAATCCTCCGCGCTCATGCGATCGGTGGAAGGCAAGGTCGGCGAGCCCCGGGCCAAGTATGTTCACGCCACGGACAAAGGGCTTTGGGACAAACCTACCGTTCTGAACAACGTCGAAACATGGGTGTGTGTCCCTCGCATCATCGAGCAAGGCGCGCAGTGGTTTGCCTCCATTGGCACCGAGCGTTCCAAGGGAACCAAAGCCTTTGCGTTGACGGGCAAGGTGAAGAACACGGGGCTGGTCGAAGTCGAGATGGGCACGACGCTCCGACAGATCATTTTCGGCGCGGGCGGCGGGATGCTCAACGATGGTCCGCGCGGCAAGTTCAAAGCCGTGCAGACCGGAGGCCCTTCCGGTGGCTGTTTGCCAGAAGACATGCTGGACCTTGCGGTGGACTTCGACACGCTTACGAAAGCCGGATCGATGATGGGTTCCGGTGGCATGATCGTCATGGATCATTCCACCTGCATGGTCGACGTGGCTCGTTACTTCCTATCGTTTTTGGTCGACGAGTCCTGTGGCAAATGCGTGCCCTGTCGCGAGGGATTGTTTCAGATGATGCATATCGTGTCTCGCATCTGTGAAGGGCAAGGCACGATGGAAGATCTCAATAAAATCGAAGATTTAGCCACTGCTGTCGAGCTTGGTTCCTTATGTGCGTTGGGCAAGAGCGGACCGAATCCGGTGCGTTCGACACTGCGGTACTTCCGTCAGGAGTACGAAGCTCACATTCGGGACAAGAAGTGTCCGGCCGGGGTATGCAAGGCGCTCATTAGCTACACCATCGATCATGACAAATGCGATGGCTGCGGAGCTTGTTTGCGCGCTTGTTCGTCCTTGGCGATTGCTGGGACCATTAAGAAGGGCGATACCTTCCAGATCGATCAGCTCCAATGTGATCGATGCGGGGCATGCGAGACCGTGTGCAAACGCGGCGCGATTTCCGCGGCTTGATCGGCAAGGAGCAAGGAGACGTCATGGCATTTTTCATGACCATCAACGGTAAGCGGGTCGAAGCAAACGACGGAGAGATGGTTCTTGGCGCCGCCCGCCGTGCTGGTATTGCGATTCCCACCCTATGTCATCATGAGGCAGTCGAGCCGTTTGGCTCCTGTCGTCTATGCATGGTCGAGGTCACCAAACCCGAATGGAAGGGATGGAAGGGGTTGATGACCGCCTGTCTGTACCCATGCGCGCCTGACCTCATCGTGGAGACCGATAGCGAGCGCGTGCATCAAGTGCGTCGCAACGTGCTCGACTTGTTGCTCGCCCGATGCCCGGATGCGGAGTTGATTCAGAAGCTCGCGGCCGAATATGGCGTACATCAAACGAGCTTCATGCAGCGGGAAAAGCCCGACAAATGCATCCTTTGCGGGTTGTGCGTGCGCATCTGTGAGACGGCGGCTACTTCCGCCATCTCCACCGTTCAGCGCGGACACGATCGTGAGATTGGAACGCCGTGGGGTGAGCCTCCACCCGATTGCATCGGCTGTCTGGCTTGCGCCCACGTGTGCCCGACAGGTCATATCCAATATGAAGAAACGGGGATGACGCGCATGATCTGGGGACGTCGCTTCGAGCTTCAACGATGTGAAAAAACGGGTAAGCCCCTGCCCATCACCAAAGAGCAAGCGGCGTTCCTCGCCAAACGGCAAAACATGAACCCCAACTATCTCGTGACCTCCGCCGATGCCAATCGTAAGCAGACTGCTGAGACGTTTGCTCGAATCGCTCGATGGAACAAACTCGGTATGCAGCAGGAGGTGAAGTAATGCCCCAGCGACTCGTCGTCCAACCACAATACTGCATCGGATGCCGAGCTTGCGAGATGGCCTGCGCATTCACCCATGGCCAACAAGGTCAACCCGGCAAGAGCCGTTGTATGACGCTCACGATGGCCGTCAAGGATGAATACGTTCCCATGCTCTGCTTGCAATGCGACAATGCCGCTTGCGTGCAGGTCTGCCCGGTGTTTGCCATCAGCCGCAACGAGCAAACCGGTGTCGTTCACGTCGATATGGACAAATGCATGCTATGCATGGCCTGCACCGTGGCTTGTCCTTTCGGCAACATGCACTTCGATGCTCCCAATCGCGCTGTGGTCAAATGCGATCTTTGCGCTGGCTACGGCGACAACCCGCGTTGCGCCATGTTCTGCCCGACCAAGTGCCTGTCGGTGGAACAGCTCTGAGCTTGCCTGTTGCGCTCATCCCACCATCTTGCCCAGCAGTGAGCCCGTGTCTTTCACCAGGCTCACGCTTTGTTCCAATCCTTTGACGATCAAGTCGATGTGAAGCACGAGCTTGGGATTGAGGATCTGGCTTGGCGCACTCGCCACCAAAGCCATGCCCGTTTGCGCGGTCTCACCTGCTTTGGCGGCAAGCTGACCGCCTAGTTCCGCCATCGCCTCCCATAACGTGGTGAGCCTTTTCGCGCTTTCGGATTCACCGAGCTGTGATGTCAGCGCCTCGATCTCGTCCTTTCGGATCGGCTTGCGACCGCTTTGCACATCCGAGGGAGCTTCTTGCCCTTGGGCGTTGTACGAAGCCAGGTATACGTGCCTTCCGGTTTCCGTGAGCTGGTACGCGGCCGCGTACATTTCGGCGGAAGCACGGAAAAAATTGTCGTACTCGGGCATGCCGATCTGCACGTACTTGAAGTCGTACTTCGCGTTTGGATTCATGCGAGCCACCTTGAGGTAGTCGTATCGAACGTCGCCTTGATACGGAGCCAGGGAAGGTGAAAGCTGGCCGAGCTGCACCTGGCCCTGGGGCGGAACGTCCACGAGCTTTTTCGCAAGCTCGGCGGTGGTCGACCCCACCTCCTTGGCAAAATCCGAAAAGTCCGTGGCCACTTCTCCCATGGCCTGCTCGAACTCTTCCCAATTCCGAGCCTCACGAACGGTTGTCGTGGTCTGGCCGTTGACGGTGCGACTCGTCACGACGGTGGCTTTCAACCCGATGGCTTCGCAACCCGCGGCCAACAAAGAAAGACCTGCCAATTTCATCCAATGTCGTCGAGAGATCATTGGACGCAGACTATCACACACCCACGGGCGAACGTTGGCGGAACGACGGGCTTCAAAACAAACTGAAAAGCATGCGAATGGCGACCACATAGAGAAGAACCGCAAAGACTTTTTTTAGTTTGTCGACGGGTAGGGCGTGGGCCAGACGTACTCCGAGTGGCGCGGTGAGCACACTGACGAGCACGATGCCGGCCAAGGCAGGAAGGTAAACGAAGCCGATGGACCAATCCGGACGGCCTTCGATCCCGCTTCCGTTGTAGACGTAGCCCACAGCACCAGCGACCGCGATGGGAAAGCCGAGGGCTGCCGATGTTCCGATGGCGGTTTTGAGAGGAACGTTATGCCAGACCATGAACGGGACCGACAGCGTGCCACCGCCAATGCCCACCCAACTCGATATCACGCCGATGAAGCCTCCAGCGCCGAACATTCCCAGGCTGCCCGGTAAGGTTCGCGATGGTTTCGGCTTGTGCCCAAGGATCATCTGCGTTGCCACGTAAAGCAAAAATACAACGAAAAATCCTTTGAGAAGCCTGGTGGACAGTAGGGCCACCACACAAGATCCCGCGAATGTGCCGAGCAACAACCCCGCGGTCATGCGTCGCACCACGGTCCAATCGACTGCCTTTCTTCGATGGTGGGCCGAAGCGCTGGAAAACGCGGTGAAGACGATGGAGGCCATCGAAGTGCCAAGGGCAAGATGCATGGTGTGTTCATCCGCGATACTTTGCAGCCCAAAGCAAAATACGAGCATGGGTACGATGACCAGGCCGCCGCCTATGCCAAGCAAGCCTGCCAACACGCCTGCGACGGCTCCCACGGTCGAGTACATGACTACCAGGGTCCACATGGGGATTATCGCTCTTTCATCGGTCGGGAAGACAATGGCAGACCGTGGCAAGGGACTTGGGGGAGTCTCGGATAGAATGAATAGTTAATGGTAGGGGTTGGCGCAAATTGAGTCACGGTTTGCGCGAAATACCACCAAATCCAAAACGCCGTAAACTGTCTTGTCCGCGTAGCGGTGCAATAAAAGAATGGTAGCTCGGTCTACGCCTGGGAGAAGCATAGGGAGAAGTCCGCTTTTCAAGGATCACATTCGAGATCTGACAGATCACAGATCGTGACCTCCAGTGTTGATTATGCCGCGTTGGCGCAACACCTACGATTGGCATGCGGAATGCTCTGCATCTGCTGAACCTCTTTGGATGGAGCTGACGATGAGCCGAATTCGATTCTTGTGGGAAAGATCCAGTGCCGTGGGGATGCTCTGGGGGATGAGCGTGGTTGCATCGTCCTGTGGTGGACCAGTCGGGGACTCGGAGGCGCGGGGGGAGATGGTTCGTGCGGCGGGTGGGCAGATGGATTTCGCCCCTGGACCCACGACGGCGCGTTATGGCCTGGATATCGATGGGATTCGGCTGGGGTCGGTGCCTTTCGAAAGTCTGGTGTTGGATCGGATCGGGTGGACACCGCGGGGTAAGGGAGCGATTGCGGTTGTGGAGCATGGGCGCGAGGGAGGTGCGAGTCTGTATCGTGTCGAAGGCGCGTTGGAGGAGTTGCTATTGCGCACGGGCGAGGGGCAGTCCCTGTCGCTGCCGCGGTTGGCGCCGGATGGACAGACGTTTGCCTACGTGCTTCAGGAGCCGCCGCGCTGGCAAGGGGAGGTGGGACGTTCGGCGCTCCAATATCACGGAAGTATTTGGATTTATGACTCTTTTGCTCAAAGGGGCAATGCGCTGATCGACGATGCGGCGCAGGTTCTGGGCTGGCTGGATGCGAATACGATCGTGTTTACGCGGTACTTGCCCGGGGACATGCCTCAGCAGCGCCCTTACCGGCTGACTCTTTCGTCCGGTGCGGTGGAACGCATTGCCGTCGAAACCGAAAATGCCTATAATTTCACGCTGTTCGATCGTCATTTGCTCTATGCCGACTCGGATGAGCCCGTGATGACGTTACCGTCGCCCACGGCGCGAGTCTCGGTGATATCGCTGGACCTGCAAAGTGGCAATCGTTCGGTGGTGGCGGTCGAACACGGAGCGCTTCCTTCCTCGTTTGCTTGGCAAGGCGATGAGATTCGATATCTTGCGGAAGGCAAAGGGATAGAGCGCCTGATCAACCTTCGAACCTCGGAGGTGACTTCCCACGATGCGCTGCCATCGTTCGCACCGCCGTTCGACGATCCCATGCCGCTGGCGGGCTTGAAAATGCCCTATGTTCATCAAGTCTACGACACGCCCAATGACTTTAATGGTCATTGGGCATGTGGTCCCACTTCGACGTTGATGGCCATTCAGCACTTCAATCGACTCAAGGCTTGGCCTGTGTCCGTCAATATACCGTCGGTACATGAGAGTCCTTACGGCGCGTATATAGCCTATAAGTATACGGCCTTCGGAACGACCTTCAACCGGATGCAAACGGATGCGGGGGGAAAAGCCGCCTATGGTGCCTATGGTTGGTGTACGGAGGGCGGAGGCGCCTGGGCTTGGAGAATGCAGGACTATGCCGAACGGCATGATTTGAAAACCGCGTTTGCGGATGTGGCGACGTTTGCGAAACTCAAAGCCGCCACCGATGCGGGACGTCCCGTGGCCCTCTCCACCAACCTCACCTCGGCGGGGCATATCATCACGGTCAAAGGGACGACTTCCGACGGTAAACTCATTGTCAATGACCCCTATGGCAATCGCAATAAAGGATATATGAACTATAAAGGGGAAGACGTTATTTACACGTTTGGAGAAGTCATCGCGAAATGGTTTGTCACGATATGGTCGACAACACCGGTATGCACGCCGCAAGAGGAAGTGTGCAACGGCAAGGACGACGACTGCGACGGACAGGTGGATGAAGATGAGGTCTGTGAGCGACAGGTCCTCGGACGCGGTCTGTCTTGGGTAGCGCCTGCGAGAACGTCGGATGTCGATGGGGATGGCAAGGCGGATATCTGTGGGCGGGGAGGCGTCGGGGTTTGGTGCCATCTTTCTACAGGCACGTCATGGAGTGAAAAAGGGACGGTCACGCCGTTGTCGGATGCCGCTGGATGGGATGATCCCACGAATTGGGCAACGATTCGCATGGGGGATGTGGATGGGGATGGCCGGGCCGACCTTTGCGCCCGGTCGGATACGGAGGTGACGTGCTGGAAGTCCGATGGAACGGGCTTTTTGACCGCTATGCAAGGGCCAGCCTGGTCCGACAAAAACGGCTGGAACCATTTTCAATACCACAGCACGATGCGTTTGCTGGATATGGATGGGGACGGTAAAGATGACCTATGCGCGCGGGCGGCGAAGGGCATGATTTGCTACAAATCCACGGGCGATGGATTTGAGGAGCGGCTCGATGGGCCACCGTGGTCGGACGAAGCGGGGTTTGCCTCGGCAAAGTATTATGGCACGTTGAGAACCGGGGATGTGGATGGGGATGGCAAACACGACCTTTGCATTCGGGCAGCGGCAGGGATGGAATGCTGGCTTTCGGACGGCAATGGTTTTCCCACGAAAGTGACGGGGCCCGCGTGGAGTGATGCGACGGGATGGGGCAATATCCAATACTGGAGTTCGATTCGCCTGGCGGATGTCAACGGCGATGGAAAAGCGGATTTATGTGCCCGGGGAAAGAATGACCTGCAATGTCACTTTTCCGAGGGAACATCGTTTGGGGATGCGGTGCAGGTGGCGGCGCTTGCCGACGACAACGGCTGGAATGACCCCACCAATTATCTGACCCTGCGAACGGGCGATGTGACGGGAGATGGGGCTCAGGACCTTTGCCTTCGGGCCAACGCAAAAATGCTTTGCTATGCGTGGGACGGTGAAAAATTCGCGAGTATCGAGGGTCCGGCCTGGTCCGACGAGGATGGGTGGAATAAGGCCCAGTATTTCAATACGATTCAGCTCGCGGACATGAATGGGGATGGCAAAGCGGATCTGTGTGGACGGCATGAACTGGGGTGGCGATGTCATCCATCGACCGGAGATGGGTTTGGCGATGCGGTGATGCTCGATGAGTTTAAGGATGCGGGAGGGTGGTCCAAGGAGCGATATTATGCGACTCTGTTGACGGGAGGGCCGATTTGCATTCCTTCGCAAGAGGTGTGCAATGGCAAGGACGATGATTGTGATGGGTTGGTGGATGAGGATGGGGTGTGCGAGCAAGGCAGCGGAGGAACGGGTGGAAGTGTCGGGACGGGGGGCAGTGGGCAAGACGGTGGCACCCAGGAGCAGGGGGGAGCTGGCAGTGGGCAAGACCCTCATCCAGCGGGAAGTGGAGGTGGCAAGGCTACCGAATCGTATGCGCCGTCGAACAACGAGACGTCGGGTTGTGCCTGTTCGGCGGTGGGGGGCAGAAGCGGGGGCAAGTGGGCGGTGTTGGGGCTATTGGTGGGTTGGGCGGTGAGGCGGCGCTTGACGTTTGGAAAAATAAGGATAAGGTGAGGGAATCCGTCGGGGGCGATCAGGTCTCGACGGGGGTGATTGGAGTTCGTGTTGCGTGACCGAGGGTGCTTGGAACCTCGTAAATCCTTCAGGCGACCACAATTGCGAACGATAACAACTCGATCGCGCTGGCTGCTTAGTTAGCCAGCCGTTCTGTCGGAAGTTTTTCGGTACTTCCGGCGGGGCGTCAGCGAACCGGATAGCGAAACCCCGCAGGGCTGCTTGGCGGGGAGAGCGAAACATCAGGAGTGGCTGACTCCGTGAGAGCCTGTCGGTGGGCGCGACCGGGGTGAGATAAATCATCGACTAGGTTACGTAGACGCACGGAGGACAAGCTCTCGGACCCGGGTTCGATTCCCGGCGCCTCCACTAGTTTTCTTCGGATTTTTGGCTTCAAATCGTTTCGGCGCGTTCCATTTGCCGTCAATTTGCCGTGGCCAGATCCAGGGTTGCACGCGCGCTTTACCCGGTCTTCGCGCGTGTCGACGGTGCCGTCGACCCCGGTAGCATCACCTCCTCCGGCGCGCTGTCCAGCACGCCCACCGCGTCTCGCTTCACGTCCGGCGACAAGTGCGAGTAGCGCATGGTCATCTCGATCGTCGCGTGCCCCATCAGCTCCTGCACCGCCTTGAGCGGAACACCCTTCATCACCAGGTGGCTGGCGAAGCTGTGCCGGAGGCAGTGCCAGCCGATCCTGCGAAGCCCCGCCCGACGGCATGCGCGCCACAAGGGCCACTTCGTCTCGCCCTTCGTGATGTACGAGCCGTCGGGGTTGCAGAACACGTAGTCGCCCCGCAGGTGGCGGTGCCCCTTGAGCGCCTCGCGTAGCTCGGGGCTCAGGGGAACCTCCCGCTTCTTGCCGCTCTTGGGAGTCCCGATCACCCCGCGCACGATCGACTGGCGGACCATCAAGCGACCGGCCACCAGGTCGATGTCTTCCCATCGCAGCCCGATGAGCTCGCCGTGCCGCAGTCCGGTGCGAAGCCCGGTGAGGATCATGACGTCCCAGCCCGGCTCCGCGGCCTTGACCAGCCGGGCTGCCTCCTCGAAGTTGAGGAAGTCGATGTCGGGCTCGGGCACCTTGAGCCACTTCACGTGCGGGACGCCGTTGATGATGTCCCATTCGTGCGCGAGGCTGAGCATGCGGCGCAGGATGGTGAGGCAGTTGTTGACGGTCTTGGGCGACATTCCCTCGGCGAGCTTGCGGGCTTTGAAGCGCTCGATCTCCTGGCCGCGGATCTCGTCGAGCTTCAGCTTGCCGAAGGCGGGATTGAGGTGGTTTCTGAACACCGCAGCCTTGGTCTGACACTCGGATGGCTTGTTGTTGGTCTTCACGTACGTACGCATGAACTCCTGCGAGAACTCTTCGCACGTGGGGACGATCACCTCCTTTTTGTCGTGGGTACCGTCGAGCAGCGACTGCCGCAGCTCGCGCTCGTACTGCTCTGCCCCGCGCTTGGTTTGCACGGGGGAGACCTTGCGCACGCGCTCTGTGTGGCCGTCGCCATGCTGGAATTGGATGTCCACGGTCCAGAACGTCTTCCACTTACCCGATCTTCAGATCCACCCCCCAACGGACCCCTCAATCCAAAGGCAAGGGGACCGTGTGGTCGGGACCCGTCGACAGAAATTTTTTCCACAACCCAGCTTGGATTAATAATGAGAGCAGGTCCGCCAT